>Ga0194121_10003913_pt1 | contig 22098 bp, 19 predicted proteins | sample TA2MahCa50mmetaG_FD_148609 | JGI IMG/M metagenome (GOLD analysis project Ga0194121, IMG submission 148609) | Freshwater microbial communities from Lake Tanganyika, Tanzania - TA2015020 Mahale Deep Cast 50m | ecosystem: Environmental > Aquatic > Freshwater > Lake | place: Tanzania: Lake...
TGGTGGCTTCCGGACACCCCTGTTTGACGATGTGCTCACATTCCACTTTGATGCAGCCATATCTGTTGATCGGATTCGTAGGATCGCTCTCTCTGTAAGGGGCGCTTTTGCCATCGAACACCGCATTGGACGAGATATAGACAAGCTTGATGTCCTGCTTGCGTACCAGGTCTACGACATTTTGGGTCCCGATGACGTTGGATTGCCAACCTTCCTCAGGGTGACACTCCACATAATCGACGTTGGCGATCCCAGCCGCATGGATCACCACATCGAAGTGAGACCTGGCAAAGAAGTCGGCCAATCGCGGGCGTTCACGAATATCGACGACAAATTGCTCTGCACCGTTTATTAATGGGACCGTGTAGTCTCGTAAATGCAGGACGCTGAGCCTGTCTTTCCCATCTGCTGTGGCAATCAAGGCATGCCCCAACAAACCCGTCCCCCCTGTTATTAACACTCTCATTCTTGTTTCTCCAGGTTATAGCAGGCCTATCTCGTGGCTGATTCCAGCCAGACCTCGAAGGCCAAGAGGGCCCACAAGCGATGCCCATGGTCTCTCGTCCCTTCGGTATGCTCTCGGACAAGGCTGGCCACGTAAGGCGCAGCAAGGTACTCTCGCGAGAGAGCTTGGGGAGCCAGCAGCAAGTCATGCACATACTCTCGCAGCTCTCCCCGAAACCATGCTCCCAGCGGAACCCCGAAACCCTTCTTCTCGCGGCGGAGAATTTCTGCCGGCAGCAGGTCGGCAAACGTTTTTTTCAAGATGTACTTGGTGGTTCCCCAGCGCAGTTTGAGCTCATCGGGAAGCCCAGCAACGTACTCGGCCAAACGGTGATCGAGGAACGGCGAGCGGCCTTCGAGGCCATGCGCCATCGTGGAGCGATCCATTTTCACCAGCAGGTCATCCGGGAGATAGGTCATGAAATTGACGTAGAGAATCTTTGACAGTGGAGATAAGCCGGTCATCCGCGCCAGCATGTCAGGCGGATAGTCAATGCCATCGGTCAGCAGCCCGCTGAAAACCTCCGGCTGCAACAAACGGGGCAGGTCGTCATCGAAAATCGTGATCCACCGCCGCATCCTGCCCAACAGCGGGTTGGCCGCTCCGTCGAAGAATCGCTGGGCCCGACGAAGCCAGTGATGATACTGCTTGGGCTGGGGGAGCGCCCCCAGCGCTCGGCCGCAGAGGCGGGAGAAGGCGGGCGGCAGGCGTTCGGCAGCGATGCAGGCGAGAAAACGGAGGTACCCGGCAAAGAGTTCATCCCCGCCATCCCCATTCAGCGCCACGGTCACATGCTGCCTAGTCAACTGGGATACGATAAACGTCGGGATCGCGGAGGAATCTCCGAACGGGCCGTCATGATGCCGAACCAGGCGCTCGATCAAATCAATCGCCTTGGGTTCGACAACGAACTCGGTATGGTCGGTCTGAAAATGGTTCGAGACCAACCTGGCGTAACGGGTTTCGTCGAAGGCACGATCCCCGGCGAACCCCAGGCTGAAGGTCTTGACGGGGCGGTCGAGCAGCCGGCTCATCAGGCCCACCACGATGCTGGAGTCGATCCCGCCGCTCAGAAAGGCGCCCAGCGGCACATCAGCCATCAGCCGCTTCTGCACCGCCTCGGTGAGGAGCGTCCGTAGCTGATGCGAGGCCTCAGGTAGCGAGACCCTTCGGCGGGAGGAGCGCGCAAAGTTCAAGTCCCAATAGCGCCGAAGCTCGGTCCGCCCATCGGCTTCCACGATCATGGTATGCGCAGGAGGGATCTGATTGATGCCCTCATAGAAGGTCCGCCCGGGCGGTGGATAACCAAAGGTGAAATAATGCGGGAGCGCCCCGAGTGATGGGGTGCCTGAGACCGCAGGATGCCGGAGGAGGGCTTTCGCCTCCGAGCCGAAGACGAAGACCGCCCCGGCCTTCGCGTAAAAGAGCGGTTTCTTGCCGACTCGATCGCGGGCCAGGAGCAACCGTCGTCGTCGCTGATCCCAGAGGGCAAAGGCAAACATCCCATCCAGTTTCTCGACGCATTTCTCTCCAAACTCCTCGTAGAGGTGGAGCACTACCTCCGTATCGGAGTTCGAACGGAAGGGATGACTGTGAGCCGCCAGCCGCTCACGCTGCTCCCTAAAATTGTAGATCTCGCCGTTGAACACGATCCAGAGCGTGCCGTCCTCGTTGGGCATGGGCTGGCCAGCGGCCTCTGAGAGGTCGATGATCTTGAGGCGGGTGTGGCCAAGTCCCGCTGGGCCATCCACGTGCACACCGGACGCATCAGGCCCCCGATGGTGCAACGTCTCTGCCATCTTCTTCACAATGTCAGCCGATGCCGGACCGCCATCCAGCCTGACCTCTCCGCAAATACCACACATATGTTGAGTTCCTAGGTCCGGCCTGGCTCAAGGTCTTGGGCAGGAAGGTTCTGCCGGACCCCAGACCCTCGCCAGCCATACTGTCCGGTGGGGGAAGTTTGGATCTCCACGAGGCCAGCTCGCTGGAGGAGGCCTCGCACCTCTGGCTCCGAGTAGTAGTAGCGAATGGGAGCCGCCAGACGGTCGAACCAATCGGCATGGAGGACTTGGAAGGGGTAATGACTGTACATCCTGATGCGGGGAGGGGTCATTCTTCCGAACATCCCTCCCATCAGCGGGACACGTCTCAGCACCTGGTACGGGAGAATAAAAGCGTACCGATCCACCAGGGCACCGAGGAACGATAATCCGTTGACGACTGGGTGCGGCAGTCGGGTCGTCAGGAGGCGAACAACCTCGAGCAGAAAATTGCTGATCCGACGCGTGCTGCTATACAGCCAGAGATATAAGGCTCCGCTCGGCCTGAGCAAGGAGGCGATGGCTCTTACGCCGTTTTCGGGATCAGGGAGGTGGTGGAGCACGCCGATGCTATAGACAAAATCGAAGGTGCCAGCAGCGAACGGAAGCGCGTAGATGTCCGCCTGCACGAGATGGACATTGGGGAACTGCTTCGTATTCTGGTAGGTGGCGTCGATTGCTCGACTGATATCCACCCCAACCATTTCTGCCCCACAGGAAGCCGCGTGGTAGATATGCCGTCCGAACCCACAGCCTACATCCAGCCCAAGCCTGCCCTTGAAGGAATCTGAGGTGGCCGGATAAAGGTAGTTCCAGAAGTTTTCCCTGAAATCGCACACCATTTCTGAAAAGGTGGTCCATTGATACCCGAAGCTCTCTTGGGTCTTGCTGACCAGGATATTGAAACGCTTCGCGGGGTGGTTTGCCCTTCTTACGTCGAGGCGGTCACCCATACGGCTTCGATAGCGAGACACAAAGTCCGGGAAGAGCTCGAAAGCGTTGCATAGCATCCTGGGAATTGTATTGACAATGGGGTAACTCGCCCCGCACCCGCAGTTGAGCAGGCCCTCAATGACCTCCTTGCCGTCGCGAGCCTCCACAAAGGGATTAGCCTCGAGCTTTTTCAGGCACCTGGGGCACCGGAGGAGTTGATAAAGGACCTGGCGCATAACCTAACCTCTCGGGCTATCGCAGCCCTAAGGGTCCACGCAAAGAGGAATAGTGGTAGGTGGCCCATGCCAAGGGCCACGTGAGCTTGAGACGCATCAACAGGCTGATGACCAGATAGGCAATCGATTGCACCGGACCGGTCCGATAGATCTGTAGTTGTTGCTGTGCGCGCTGGAATTCCTCGGAGGTCAAACGATAATCGAGGATTTCAAAGAGGGTCCGTGGATGTAACTGCTTCACCGGCAGGGCTGCCTCCTTTCTACAGTGCAACCCGAGCTCAAAAGCAAGGGCCCAGAACAGGTAGCGTTTGATATCCGTCTTCCACCGAGCGACGAGCTCGGCATGCTCCGGCCATCGCACCAAGTGTGCGTCGCAGTAGCGTGTGAGATTCACAAAATAGTCATGGGTCAAGGATTCGATGGTCCGTGCGCTCTGTGAATGCCGCTGTTGCCGCCACCGCCACAAGCGCTGGGGAATATGGCCCACAGCGGCACGCTCGGCGAGCTCACACCACACGACAAAGTCACCGAAGCCTATCGGCGCTTGTTCATCAAACCGAATATCGCCCAGCGCTGAGCGGCGAATCAACGCTCCCGGGACTCCAATTGACGATCGCCCTGACCGTATGGTCTGACCGATATATTCCAGCCCGGGCGTAATCGGCTTCACGGGCGAGTCCCTGACCCCGATCACCTCCCCGGATTCGTTGATCAATTCCCAGTCCGAGCACACAACTCCCGCGTCCGGGTGCTGGCGTAGAAAGTCCACGCACCGGCTGACGATCCGCGGAGCCCGCTCATCGTGGTCGTGGAACAGCCCTAGGAACTCGCCGCGGCTTTCATTGATGCAGAAATTATGGTTGCCGTAGAGGCCAATGTTGCACGGCTGACGCACATACCGGACGCGCCGGTCTGCACAGGCAATCTCGCAACAAACCTGCTCGGTCTCGTCCTGAGAACAATTGTCGCTGATGAGGATTTCTAGAGGCGCATAGTCCTGCCCGCAGATGCTTTTCAGGCTTTCCCGCAGCGCGGAGGCACGGTTGTACGTTGGCACACAGATTGACACTAAGGGGCTGGACATGACGCTCAGGAATTTACGAACGATGCCTCTGACAAAGCAAGAGACTCTAAACCTCGGTCGACCCCTCGGAGCTCCCCTACCCCGGTTTCGTAAAGCTTCCGGCAATCTAACCGGACACGCAGGGGGCGGCGCGCTGCCTGCCCTAGTTCGCTGGTGAGCTTGGGCACGATATAGCGGTCGTCCAACCTGAAACGTGCACAAATACGCCTGGCCAGTGCGACTCGATCAATGAACTCCGGCCCCGTCGCATGGAAGGTCCCTGTGTGCCCATATTCAACGAGAAAGCGCGTCGCGCGCGCAAGGTCCTCCGTGTAGGTCGGACTTCCCCATTGGTCAGCGGGCACAAGAACCTGCTGCCCTGCCCTTATTCGGTCTACACAGCGCAGTGCAAAGTTCATCCGCTGTGCGTCCGGGCCATAAAGCCAGGAGGTACGGAGAATTAAGTAGCGGTCCGGCAGCAACTCGCGCAGGGCCGCTTCCCCCTCCGCCTTGCTGCGGGCGTAGGCATTCAACGGCCTGATCGCATCGGATTCCTGATAGATTTCGCGATCTCCGTCAAAGACATGATCAGTCGAGTAGAACACAACGTGTGCACCGTGAGCGCGTGCATATTCCGCTACCGTCTTCGGGGCCAGGGCATTGATCTGATAGCAGAGTTCAGGCTCCAACTCACAGCCGTCCACGGCGCACATGGCCCCTGCGATGAGAATGAGATCAGGGTTGGTGTCTTGCAGCATGCTATGAATGCGCTGCGTATCGGCCAGATCAAGTGTGAGATGACCGGGTTGGGGATGGCGGTGGGCGGTGCCGACCATCTGGCAAGCTTGAGAAAATGCTGCGAGGAGGGCTCTGCCCAACTGGCCCGATGCTCCGATCAACAGCCCGCGCATTCAGATAATCTCCGGCTCAGGTATCGGGACGACAAACCGCCCTCCCCTCTCAGCAAAGGGCTTCATCTGTCTCATGATCTCATCCTTGAAATTCCACGCAAGAATCAGCATATGCGTTGCCGGATCCGATTCCCACTGTTCGACAGGCCTAACTGGGATATGAGTCCCGGGTGTATAAAGCCCCTGTTTGAGTGGGTTTTTGTCCAAGATCATTCGGACTGACTGGGCTGCCTCTGGGCAGTAGTTAAGCAACGTATTGGCCTTCGCCGCTGCCCCATAGCCTATGAGGTCAGCCCCAGAACGTTGCAGGATCCCGATCAACGCCTCGAACCGACTCTTCCAACCCCGCACCTTCCCGGCAAACGTTTCCAGCACCTCCGCGTGAGCGAGCCCATGTCTTTCCTCCTCGCGCATCATCGCGTGTAGGACCTCTGACGGCTGACGCTGGGCATCCTGACGACAGATGTGGAGGACAACCGAGCCTCCATGTAGAGTGATTGGCTCGACGTCCACTAGACGCAGCCTGTGCTGCGCACAGAGCCGCTCAACCGGTCGTAGGGAAAAGTAGGACAGGTGCTCATGGTAGATCGTGTCAAATTCCAGCTTGGCGATGAGCTCGCCCAAGTAAGGCACCTCAATGATCAAGATTCCATCCTTTGCCAGGAATCGGGTAACCCCTCGCAGGAAGTCGTGGACATCGTCCACATGGGCGAACACATGGCGACCGATGATCGCTGTTGCATCGCCGACGCATTCCTGCTCTTGGCGCGCAGTAGCCTCCGTGAAGAATTCCGGCACCGTCGGTATACCATCCTGCTCCGCAAGTTGGGCAATGTTCCGAGCCGGCTCAATTCCCAGCACGCGAAGGCCTCGGCGCTTAAACGACTTGAGGACGGTGCCGTCATTACTCGCCACCTCTACTACCAAGTCAGTCGTTCCCCAGCCATACCGCCTGATCAGCCTGTCGGCGAGCCGCTCCGCATGTGCATGCACCGCGTCCGAGGTGGAGGACACATAGATGTATTCACGGTACAGTTGTTCGGCTGGGACCACATGGTCAAGCTGGACCAAACCGCACTCAGGGCAGGCAGCCACCGCCAAGGGGTACGAACGTTCGTTGCGGAACCCCTCGGCTGAGCACAGAAACGCATTGGCCAATGGCATCACGCCCAGGTCCAGGAAAGGAGACGGCAGCCCGGCTCTACAAATGCGGCACGTCACGTGATTACCCATGCCGAATTTTCCAATCGTATGGAATAGTCGGGGTGAAGGGATCGATTCGCGTGATCTCTGCCGGGTCATGGGGCACGCTCGCGCAGTTGGCTACGATTGCCCGCTGCCCCCCCACAGCGGTGAAGCCGTTCACCACGCCCGGAGGCACTCGCACCAATTGATAATTGATTTGTCCGAACACAATTTCCTGGATCATGCCGTGAGTCTTCGACTCGGGCCGCTGGTCGTAGAGGACCAGCTTGATATTACCGTCTACTACCGCATAGTTAATCGTCATGCGGGAGTGTACATGCCAGCCCTTGATGATCTCGGGGTAGATCATTGAGAAATAGATTTCCCCGAACCCTTCGAAGTGAGGGGCGTCAGCCCTGAGCATGTGCATGACCACGCCCCGTTCGTCCTGAATGCGGCGCAATGGGTAGATGTGGACACCGTCAATCACCGCACCACCTTTCCGGATTGGGCAAAGAAAGCGTGATAGGCTTGGATCGTTTCCTGGATGCCTTGCTCAAGGGTATAACTTGGCTTCCAGCCTAATTCTCGCCTCGCTTTCTCCGAACTTAGGTACTGGTGCCTGATCTCGTTAGTTGCCACATTGAGAATCACCGGCTCCAGATCCATTCTTCCCATCAAACGCCTAATGAGGTTGGTTAGCTCCAATACGGTGACCGGTTGTTCATTGCTGAAATTGTAGGCTTCGCCCAATGCCTGTCCTTCCAGCATTTTCTCGGCAAGAAAGGTGTACGCCCGGACAGCGTCCTTGATATAGATATAATCTCGCCGGAGCATCCCGTCACTCCGGATCACGGGGCGCTGACCGTCGAGCAAAAACCGAATTGTTCCCGGCACAATTCGATTGAAGTTGAGGTCGCCCCCGCCGTAAAAGTTCCCGCAGCGCGTCACGGCAACAGGGATCTTGTAGCTATACCAGTACATCTGGGCAATCAGATCAGCGCAGGTCTTGGAAACATCGTATGGATGCCGGCCCACCAACGGTGTGTCCTCACGGTACGGGAGCTGCGCTGACGATCCATATGCCTTATCGCTGGACGCAACCACCAGGGCCTTGAGCCGGCTGGCCCGGCGTCCCGCCTCCAGGACATTCCAGGTCCCCGTGATATTGGCCGAGAAGGTTGACAGCGGGTTTTCATTCGCGATGCCGACCAGGGACTGCGCCGCCACGTGGAAGACGACCTCGATCTCATACTCGTTCAGAATGCGCTCGAGCAGGCCGTAATCCTCGACCGCGCCGCGGACGGTCACCGTGCGGTTGGCCAACCCCATCCGATAGAAATTCGACTGGGGCACGTTGTCCCGCACGAGCCCGACCACATCGGCCTCCTGGTTGACCAGCCAATCGGTCAGCCATGCTCCAAGCAAACCCGTGCAACCCGTTACAAAGACTTTGCGCCGCCGCCACAGCTCAGCTGCCATGCCGCTCTATCTCCACACTTTCCATGGAGCTCGGCCGCTGCTCCACAACTGATCCAGGATCTTCAACTCCCGGTAGGTGTCCATCGGCTGCCAGAAGCCTTCGTGCAGATAGACCATCAATTCCCCGTCCTTGGCGAGCTGTTGCAGAGGCTCATGCTCCAGCACCAGTCCCTCTTGGCTGTTCAGGTAGTGCTGAAGGAATTCGTGCTGAAAGACAAAAAACCCTCCATTAATAACCCCTTCCGTTACCTGCGGCTTTTCGCTGAATTCAATGGCTCGTCCTTCTGTATCTACCAGAAGCTCCCCAAAACGTCCTGGGGGACGCACCCCGGTAACTGTCCCAATTTTCCCGTGCCTGTGGTGAAACTCGATCAGTGCCGAGAGGTCCACATCGCCCAGGCCATCTCCATAGGTAAGGCAAAAGGTCTTAGTCTGCACATACCGTCCGGCTCTCGCGACGCGGGACCCGGTCTGCGCCGTATCGCCCGTCTCCACAAGCGTTACGCGCCAGTCTTCTTCAGCATGCCTGTTGTGGTATTGGATTGCTTCTGGCCCTCCCAGCGACACGGTGAGGTCTGTGTTGTAGGTATGGTAATTGAGGAAGTACTCTTTAATCACGTGCCCCTTGTAGCCTAGGCATAGAATAAAGTCCTTGAACCCTGAAGCGGAGTACAGCTTCAGGATGTGCCAGAGGATCGGCCGCCCACCTATTTCAACCATCGGCTTTGGACGCACCTCTGTTTCCTCACGCAGGCGTGTTCCCATACCACCGCAGAGGATCATGACAGGAATCTTCTCCGTCTCCTTTCGAGTTGTTCTACCCATGCGACTCTCTAGTTCAACCGGGGCTCCTGTGCGGAACCACTGACAAGTGTCGCGTAGAGGCATCTATACCTTTCGACGCCCTCCTTCAGATCGAAATATCGTTCAGCTGTCTCCCGACAACGGCGGGATGTGAGCAGGTCGGCTAGCAGCCGCTCGAGTTCGCGTGCGGCAGTTTCAAAGTCTGTCGTCCTAACTCCTGGGAGGACGACTCCGACATTATGTCGGCGGACGATCCAGCCTGAGTCACCGACCCCATCATTGATAATCACTGGTACGCCAGTTGCCAAGAATTCTCCTAATTTTGTCGCGGACGATCCCTTCTTTGAAAAACAGGGTTTGATGAAGAAAAGCCCAACGTCCATCAATCGGAGATACTCTGGCATAGCTGCAAAAGGCGCCCGTGTTAGCACCAGTTGGTGTGGCTTGATCCCTGCGCGCTCGGCATCGATTCGCATCTGTTCATGATCTTCCTGCGTGACCAGGAGGATCATGGCACGGTCGATCCGGCAAGCGAGATATGATAGACACGCCAGCATAGGTTCACGCAGATACCAGTTGCTCATGGTACCTGCACAGCCAATGACCACACGATCCCCCAAGTTGAAGCGGGAGACGAGCGCGGCATCCTTGCGTCCTGGCGTAAACCGTTCCAAGTCCGCACAGGTGGGGATTACGTCAATGGGGACTCCGACTCGAATTCGGTAGCCCAGCGAAGCAATGGCCTCGACCCCAGTTTCGGTTAACGACACGATCCCATCGGCTGATTCAAAGAAACGCTGTTCCCAACCCTTAGTGATCCGGTAGACCAGCGATGTCTTAGACCAATGGCCTGCATCCACTTTCTCGTCTGCCCAGAATCCGCGCATGTCGAAGAGAAACCGCGCTCCGAAGAGTCGCTTTAACGCCAGCGCGATCAGAGATGCCACGTATCCTCTGGCATGCACCAACTGTATGCCTCGAGCTTTTGTCACCGCAATGCCCACAGCGAGCCCTCTGAGCACGTCGTACATCGTCGAGGCTACCAATGGCTGCTTATGGTATCGCAGCGGAATCCAGTCGATTCCCCAACCTGCCAAGCGCGACCTCATTTCCTCCAGAAACCTAGTCTCGGCAAGGTCCTGCTTCTTCTCAAAGGAGACAAGGGTGATATGGCTTTGCTTCGATAGATATTCTAGGTAGGCAACTACCTGAGATTCTCCCAGGGGTTCAAGGACACCGTCGTACGATACGTAGAGAGTTCGCGTCACGCAAACTGTGCAGACAGCCAAGACAAGATGTCTGGCTCAATAATTCTGACGTATCACAAGATATTTATGCTCGGAGAGAAAGTCATCTTCAGAATACTTGAAGTAACGCCGCGGCAGGACCTTCGGTACATGTTCTTGCTGGGCCTACACTCACACTCCAACTTTGAGCGGCTGGATGGGGAGCACTAGGTCGTTGGCCTCGTAGGTCAGAAATGTCGGGGCTGGCGTGGCGACCTCCAGGTTAAGGAAGTCTTCCTTCTTGTGGTGAACCCAATCCGCACGCACCTCGCCACGTGTTCCAAGCTTCCGACGGAGAATGATGTATAAGAAAGCATGGATGGTGTCAATCAACTGACTCGGTTGGCGGATTTTCAGCGCCCGCCTCCAGATGACGTGGGGGCGTATGTAGAAGCGCCGGTAGGCTAGCTTATAATGCTCCATGATCGCTGATTCTGTCACGGTCGGAAGGCTCAAGAGAAACGTGGACAGTTCGTACTCGGTCCAGTCCTCGGTGATGAGATAGCCGTTCTCCTTAGCCCACTTGAAGAGTTTCGTCCCCGGGTACGGTGTGCAGATGTTGTAGATCGTGATGTCCGCGTCGAGTTCCACGGAATACTCGATGGTGCGGCGCATGGACTCGACTGTCTCTCCCATTCCGCCAAAGATGAACGCTGCTCGCACCTCCAGGCCGGCCTGTTTTGCAATCTGTACCGCTGTCCGTGTCCGCTCAAGACTGATGGGCTTTTCGATATTCCGGAGCATCTCCTCGTCGCCAGACTCCACGCCGAACATAACCTGGTGGCACCCGGCCGCCTTCATCCTCTTGGCCATTTCGACACTGAAGCAATCAGTCCGGGCGAAAGCATTCCAGGTGACATCCACGTTCTTTTCCACCATTAGTCGGCAGAACTCCAACACGTTCCTCTTGTTCACCGTGAAGGTGTCGTCGTAGAACTGAATCTCCCTGATGCCGTACCGCCGCTTAAGCTCGATGATCTCCTCCACCATGCTTGGGGCTGAGCGAGAACGCAAGGTTGTCTCAGCCGAGTTGCAGAACGTGCATTTGCCTGGACAGCCGCGTGTCATCAACATGTTGATCGCCGGCAGACGCTTGTAGGCACCGATCGCCGGATAGTATTTCTCCATCGGGACGAGGTGGTACGCTGGGAACGGCAGTGCGTCCAGATCCATCATGATCTCGGCAGGAGGATTATGGATGATCTGACCGCCGGTTCGATAGGAGACTCCGTTGATGGTCTCGATCACTTCACCCCGAGCGATACGCCAGAGTGTGTGCTCACCGTCACCCCGGACCACAAGATCCACCCGTGAATTCAGAAGAGCCTCATCTGGCATGGCTTCTGCGTGGACCCCCCCCATCACCACCAGGCATTCCGGCCAGGCCTCCTTGGCAATCACCGCCACCTTGTGCGCCGCCACTGCCGTCGCAGTCATCACCGAGATGCCTACCACACGTGGTCGGTATTCTCGGATCCGGTCCGCCAGCTCCGCAGCTGACAGTGCCTCAACATGGACATCAACGATCGCAACGCTGATTTGCTTGCTTTCGAGAAACGCAGCAATGGACAGGAGACCAAGGGGCGGCATGGCCGATTTGATGCCGTGCCAGATGTTCCCGTCCTTGGAAAGCCAAGGCGGGTTGACAAGGAGTACGTCGCACGGTTTCATTGGACCGCTCCTTTCGTTTTTCCCAGCCCCAGAATTGCCAACACAGCCCAGACCTACAGAGGCTTTCCCCGAGCCCTGACTATCAGATAACCCCCCACTATTTTTCCACATGCCCACAGGCCTAGCCGTCAATCTTTGATTTTCAGGGCAAGATAGATAATGAAACGAACCATACGCCACCCATCCGCTATGGGCCTGATTTTCGAGATGTCAACTCGATGAGCGGGATACACCTTCGACACCGGAACCTCAATGGCGCGGTACTTGAACTTGACGGCCTTGTGGAAGATATAACATTCCATCTCATACCGATTCAACCAATCCTGCCAAATGCGTATTCGTTCATCTCGAATGATCGCAAGACGATACGCACGAAAACCGTTCGTAATATCCGTGATCCGAAAGTCGCCGAGGCTTGAATATAGCCAGCTGAGTATTTTGATGGCCATATGTCGACCAACCGGAAGGTTGACTGATCGACCGCCAGGAGCAAAACGGGACCCTATGACGTAGTCCGCTTTACCCGATACGATCGGTTCTAATAGTCGAGGGATTTCTTCGGGGTCGTCCTTGCCATTGCCTGCCATGATGACTACGACATCGAAGTCCTTCTTGAGTCCGTATTCCAGGCCCGTTCTGATCGACGCGCCCACGCCTCGATTTTTCTGATGGCGCAGAATCGTTATCGGGAGCCCCTTCAACGTCTCCTCTAGCGGGACGGCCGACCCGTCATCGACCACCACGACCTCGTCCGACACCCCAGGAGGTACACGGCTTATAACTTTCTCGATCTTTCTTCCTTCGTTGTAAGTCGGAATGATTGTGACTACACGCACTGCGTTCCTCTCTCGTTCTTCACCGGCTACCGGACTTTTTTAGATCTCTGAATGCCTTTTGGGGCAATCTCCATCCCGCGTTCGACACAAAGGTCACAGCGATCCACAGGTTTTTTTCCTTTCCCTGAGCGCCGATATTCTATTTCGGTCACTTTGACCAAGTCACCCGGCCTCTACTCTCATCGACCACATCAAGAACCAATGTCACCACCTGCTCCTTTGTAAGAGATGGGAAATTGCCGTCTATGTGTCCTCTGCTCCGTAACCTGCAACGATCTTATGAATCGCTCCTCGAAGCCCTTGACCCCAAGTGGGAGAAGAAATTTCGAATCTTCATCGTGACGTGAGTCAGCTCACGAGCCGATAACAGGGGAAACATAGGAAGTGACAGCATCCGGTTTGCCAACCGCTCTGACCGGGGTAAATCTCCCTTGCGATGGCCTAGCTCCGCATACGCCGGCTGCAGGTGTATGGGCACAGGATAGTGGATGGCCGTTTGTATGCCAGCCTCAGAAAGATACTTTTGTAACGCATCACGATGGTCCGTCTCTATGATGAAGAGGTGATAGACATGCGTGCAACACGGGGGGGTCGCCTGGAAGTCAATGTCGCCTACCCCATTCAATGCCACTCGATACATTTCGGCGTGCGCAGCCCTCTTCAGATTCCACTCGTCGAGATGGCGCAATTTGACTGACAACACGGCAGCTTGGAGCGTGTCAAGGCGCGCATTCACGCCCTTCTCCACGTGTTTATATTTAACCTGTTGACCGTAATTTCGCAACCTCGCAATTCGCTCCGCCACTCGCTGATTGTTCGTGGTAACTATTCCGCCATCACCGTACGCCCCCAGATTCTTACTTGGATAGAAACTAAAGCAGCCAGCAACCCCAATCGACCCGCATCGGCGGCCTTCATATACCGCCCCATGCGCTTGCGCCGCATCTTCGATTACCTTAAGGCCGTAACGGTCGGCCAGATCAAGAATCGGCGCAAGGTCGCCAGGCTGACCGGCAAAATGAACCGGCATGATCGCGCGCGTTCTCGGCCCGATTCTGTTCCTAACAAATTCCGGATCAATAATGTAAGTATGGCTATCACAGTCCGCCAAGACGGGCGTGGCACCGACCGCACTCACAGCCAACGCGGTAGCCACGAACGTGTTGGCCGGCAGAATCACCTCGTCTCCCACTCCTATGTCCAGCGCTATCAGAGCCAGCCGCAACGCATCGAGGCCGTTGCTAACACCGATGGCATACCGCGTGTCCACAAACTCTGCAAATGCCTTTTCGAACTCTTCAACCTCTTTTCCCAAGATGAAATTGCAGGATGATAAGACACCCTCCATCGCCGCCCTAGTCTCACGTGCTAACGCGTCCTGCTCCCTATGAAGATCAACGAACGGCACCGTGAGTGATGGCCCCTCCGACACTTTCTTAGCGCTCAACTGGCCGGACATCACCCCTTGCCCCCTTGAACTCCAGTCCGCATTGCTCACACACCATGCGGCCACGTTTCCGATGCAGTGGTTCGCCGCACCGACACACCCACCCGCTCACGCGTGCGGGCCCCCCCTTCACCAGCGCGTGACATGGGACCGACTTCGTTACCAGCGCTCCGGCAGCCACCATAGCATATTCCCCTATCGTTACCCCAGCGATTATGACTGCGCCTGCTCCAAGCGATGCTCCACGCTCAACACGCGTGCGCACCAACCATTTGGAGTCACTGTACCGCCGTCCAGCTTCAGGAAGCCGCGGGGAGCGCGGCCATAAGTCATTGGTAAATACCACCGTGGGGCCCACAAATACGCCGTCTTCCAGGCTCACCCCGCTCCAAATCGCGTTACCGTTCTTGATGGTAACGTTATTGCCGATGCGCGCACCGATCTCAATGAAGCAGTGGTCGCCGACATTACAGTTTTGCCCAACGCGCGCTCCTTGCATGACATGTGCATAGGCCCACACGCGACTCCCCGCGCCAATGTCCTTAGTCTCCACCAAGGCTGTCGGATGAATGAAGACGCTTCTCATTCAATTAATGGCTACGCGGCAACCTTGACTCCGAAGTGACTTTTGGACTGCTTCCAACACCTTCACCACTCCAACCGCAAACTCGGCACTACTCGTTTCAACCGCACCGCGTTCGATGCATTCAAGAAAGTAACGATTCTGGATCTTCAGCGGCTCTTCTATATGGACCTTTGGTAGCCGGACATCGCGGTCCCACGTTGAAATCCTGAGAAACTCGCCGTATTCTGCGTACTCATCCGCATTCGCTCCCTTGTCATAGATCGCTACTGGATTGGCAATATCCAAGTCGTCCCACAATACCATCTTCTTACTACCCACCACGGTCATCTGCCGAACCTTTCTTGGGCTCAGCCAGCTTACTACTATGCCAGCGATTCCCCTGCGCCGGTATTTAAGCGAGACAAACGCCACGTCTTCAATGCCCGGCTGCAAGAAAGCTGAACCCATCGCCCACACACATTCTGGTTCATCATCAAAAACCCAATTTAGAATCGCAACATCATGCGACGCAAGATCGTGGATCACATTCACGTCACTACGGATGGGACCCAGGTTCGCGCGAATTATGGACGCATACCGCAGATCCCCCACCTCGCCGTTCTTAGCTAACTCCCTGACCTTGACGATGCCTCCGTTGAATAGGAACACGTGTCCCACCATTAGCACTTTGCCGCGTGCGCGCGCCAGAGATACCAAGTCTTGCCCCTCTGCCAATGTCTGGCACAGCGGCTTCTCACAGAGAACATGCTTGCCGGCCATAAGAGCCTCATACACCAGCTTATAATGCGTGCTTGTGGGTGTTGCTATGACCACAGCGCTCACTGTCGGATCAGCAAGCACCGTGTGATAATCGAGTTCACCAGCGACGTCGTCCCGAAACAAGGTCCGAACCCGAGCCAAGCGCTCCGGGTCTGCATCAACGGCGATTATATTCTTGCCACCTAGAAAGTTCGCAAACACACGGACATGATTCGGCCCCCAGTGGCCACACCCAATCACACCTACTTTGCCGTTCGTTATCATAGAATCTCCCGTTCGTTATTACAGAACCTTCCACGTCCCCCCATGGCGATCAGGCTTCCCCCGGCGGCACAGTTGATCAAAGAGTCATATGGCCGGAGTCTTATGCGGAAACATGCCGTCTTGTCAATGGCTCTCAAAAGGGCCAGGACGTCAGACGTCGATCTTCTTTGCAACCGACCGGCCCCCCTTGAGTTTTGTCCGAGCGACGCTTGCGCGCTAGCGGGACGGCTCGCAAGACTATGCTCATAGAGCCACGGCTGTAAGGCCATGAGTATCTGCGACCTCGCGTACGAGCATAGCGACGTGCTCATCTATCCAGTGATCGGCGATAAACCTTTATGTGCGGGCCAGCGACCCATTTGTCATGGGACCAGAGAGGCGCAGCCCACATGCCCCAGAAGTCGTGATTCCAGGTATTCCAATCAAACCTGAGATTAGGAATCGGCCCAATGGAAAAAACCTCAGTGAAATCCTCTTCCAATCGCCGGATCGCAGCTTGACGCTCAGAAATCATCATCTGAACATCCGGGTCACTATCGCGCACGATGAATTGCGCCTCACCGGGCAACGAGTCATAGCTGGACAGCACCACATAATCGAACTGGTTCAGGTCGCTGACATACTCAATGACTTTTTCCTCGATCTGGTATCGCGGACGCCCACTTTGGGCCGCTAGAGATGCTGCGGCCAGAAAGATCCTGCCAGTCGTACCGGCTGCCCGTGCCTCCTGCTGCCTAGTAACAAACCACTCGGCAGTATGCACCAGCGCCGGTGCAAAAGTCGGCTCCAGGGTGGTTGTGCCCTCTAAAAGGATCTTGCTGTTGGACGGCACCTGAGCTTCAATCCATGCTTGAGACACATTCCGCGTATCGGGCTGTCCAAGAAGCAAAAGGTACTTCAAGGCAAGGACATTGGCCGGCCATGTCAGAACCACCGCAACACTCACGACGACAAGCGTTCTGCGCACTTTTAATATTTCCAAACGCCAGAGTTCTCCCGCCACGATGATGCAAATGAATGGAACCAACGGTATAAAATAGCGAGGCGAGCTGAATGTTGATAACATGCATGCCGCACTCCCTGCGCCCACATAGGCGGCAATGGCTTTCAGGCGGATATCCTGGGAAAGAAGAATCCTGACAACCGCCGGGACGATAGCGACCACAATTGGCATGCCGAGACCGAGCGGGAGAAAGTCAAGAAGATAGCGCGGCGCCATGAAACGGCGACCCGTTTCTTGAAGTTCATGCAAGACCCGAAGGGAGCTGATCGCGCGCGTGGCATCGAGTACGATAAACGGCTCGATTACAAGAAAGGCGGCCCCTGCGCTGATTACGAAGACAACAACTTGTCGCCGCAGCGCCTCACCCCTGCCCCCGAGCACCACAATTGCTGGGACCAGGACCAGGGCAACCATCGAATATTTTGTGGCGATGGCCGCCCCGCAAAGCGCTCCGGAAAGAGCCCACCGAGCCGGCGTTCGAAGTCTTGTCGATGAATCGAAAAGAACCAGCATGGAAAGAATTCCTAGCGTACTCGCGGGCACATCCTCCTTTAAGGGTGAGGCTGATAGAAGCCAGAGTGCTCCGCAACCCAACAATGCTGTTGCCAACGGACCTACGTCTTCACTGTAAAGAATAGCTGCGAGGCGATTGACTGACACGAGCAGAGCGACCGCAAACATGACGACGATGAGTCTTCCAGCCAGCAAGTAGAGAACCCTGTTTGCAAGGTAAAATTCGAGGTATTTGTCGGGATTCCATCCATTCCCTGTAAGGCCCCAAGCCAGATATGCGCCACCTTGCAGAACCGCCATTAGATCATACAATAAACTTCCATGGATGAAGGTGGCTGGGTTCCCTTTTGCACCAAGCATCCGGAGTCCCGTTTCAAGAAAATTCAACTCATCGTGTCCAGGCGTGTGTTGACCGCGGAGGATGGCCGCTACGACCAGTGCGATAGTTGCAAGAGCAACAATGGCGAACGCGGGCTTATTGATGATTCGACGAGATGACATCAAGAGCATTGTGCAGATTCCCGAGAAATGTTTCCAGCCACGATGCATTTAGATAATGAACCACCGCGTAGACCATCCAGCCTAGGCTATGATTCCGCGTGAACACATCAACGGGGACGCTTCCAATGACCGACTTTCAGGAAGACATGCTCCATCGCTACTGATGTCATTGATTTTCATAATGCCGTGCTTCCTCCTGCCTTACGCCCCGCCGTAATGGCGGAACTCACAGAGACGAGCATGTGGGATAACTTACTGCACAAGCAGCTCGAAAGCGTAGGCTCCTCCCAAACAGGCCAAGAAGTATATTCCCGCCAACCCTCCCCGGAAGCCCGGGCTTCCTGAAACCCATCTTGACAGATAGATCGCAGCATAAACGGTTAGAAAGGGTTCCATGCAGAGACGGAAGCGAGGAATCCCGTAGGTGATAGCCGTCATTATCAGCCCAAACAGGATCGGGGCCATGTAACCCACCCACAACTCTCTCTGTCCACGATTTTGCCAGAGGTAAAGCAAAGCAAAAGGCAGGAAAAAGACATACACAAAGTGAAGTGACGGTCGCAACCGACCCGCTGCGTTATACTTTCCAAAGAATTCCCAATCGAATGGCATTAGATAGAAGACATACTTGCGAACCACGGTTGTCAGTGCCGTGCCAGGATGGGCCAGAATTTTTCTTACCACCGCTCGCTGATAGAAAACATTTCGCTCGAAAGGATCTTTGATTGTGGATGCTTCCTCAACGACCTCATCACTAGCCGACATGCCAAACTGGTTAGGCCCTGGAGGGAACCATGCGGAATACAACGCATAGCCGGTTTTTATGGTCACTGGAACGAAATAACCAAAAACCTGGTAGTTTCGGATCGTCCAGGGCCCGAGGACCAACACCCAGCAAGTCACAAAGCCTACAATGTGCCAGAGAGTGTGCCTCCAAGGATGATTTCGAAATCCAACTACGAGAAGCATGGGTATGAACACCACTAGCAGAAGTCCATACACCCGTATGTAAACCGAGAGGGCGAGACAGAGACCTGAGAGAAGCAATGCGACAACGCTGCGAGTTTTTACAAACCGAAACCACGCCAAGAACCCTAGTAGATAAAGGAGGACATGAGGCGCCTCGGAGGCCAGCATGGCGGAACTGGACACAAAAGCTGGATTAATCGACAGGAGAGCAAACACAAGCCAGCCAACCCTGATACCGAATGCTGTGGTAGCCCAGATAGCGCCAACAGAGATAGTGGCCCCCAGGTATAGACTCTGAACCAGGGGCGCTAGACCTAAATTTTCACGTTGGACCAGGAAGCTCAGCAACCAAGGGTAGCCCGGGGGAAAATGAAGAGAAATGTATGGTTCATTGTAAAATAAGTACCCACCATCGTACTTAATATCCCGAGCAAGGAGCAGATACAACGAATCATCGGAGTCCCGCGGTTGAGCAAAAGGTATGAACCAGTGGGTTACCAGTACTACCACGAGAGCTGCTACCACTTGGAGGGCAAGATGATAACTTCGCCGGTTCGAGTGAAATTCGCAGTCGAGGACCGACGCATCGTTTGTATGTAAGGAAACGTCCGATGCCATCATGAGTGACTCAGGTCGGTACCTTTGAAGCACCCGGCTCTATTTCACGCCAACCTAAAACTGGTTCGTGTTTTTCCACCCATGGAACTGTTTCCGGGAAACGGAGCATCCACCAGCCATGCCAACAAGCCTTCAAAAAGAGCCAGCCATCGCGCATGACCCGCATCTTCGACTTACCCGCGCGTCGTTCCTGGTAGTGGACAGGTATTTCAAGAATCCTCAATCTCAAGCGCGCAGCCCCAAGTAGCAAATCGAAGTCTCCCCAGCGTTCCTTCCCTCCAAGCGGCATGCGCTTGTAGTCATACTTGAACATCGCCTTGGTCCCGCACAAGGTATCACTGACCCTCTGGCGTGTGATCCAACTTGCCAAATAGCAGAACCCCTTGTTTCCCAAAAAGTTGGCCAATTTCATGGCCCGGCCCTGCATGGGGTACACAAGGCGTGTGCCGTTCACGAAATCGGCAGTGCCGTTTTGCAACGGCTTCATGAACTTCGATAGCTCTTCCGGCATCACTGCCATATCCGCATCCAGAATCATGATCACATCACCGCGGGCCGCCTCAAACCCAGCTCGTACCGCATTGGCTTTACCCTGGTTATGCTCGGAAGCGATCAGTCGGACGCGGGGATCGCTGTGCATAACTTCCCGCACTCGCGTGCCCGTCTCGTCTGTCGAGCCATCGTCCACGACGACAATTTCCGTCCATGATCCGATATTGGGCACTCGTCGTAAGCACTCAACAATGTTGTCTTCCTCATTATGACAGGGAATGACAACGGAACAAGAAAGCGCTGACCGTGAAGTTCGCACACGGGCCGCGACGCACTGGATGGATGAAGTCCAGCGCAACAGTGGCAGTTCTGGCAGCAGGGCATTCAGAACGGTCCCGATAAGAGGGACTCGTCGAGGAACCGGCAATGCCAGATCTTCTTCGACCACATCGAACCCTTGGAGCTCAAGAACACTGCGTATGTCTTTATTTGTGATAAAGTTGCGAATCGAATCACGACTTCGCAGTCCAATCTTGCTCCCCAAGCGTAATAAAGGAGCCCAGAGCGGGTTATTCGTCGTGAGAATCAGGAGTGTGCGATCGCTTATCGCTGGCCTGAGATTTTCTAGCACGTCCCAGACATCATAGACATGGTCGAGCATGTTGACCATAACGACATATTCGGGGCTGAAATTTTCTGGGCACCTGACCTGATCCACTTCGACCGTGTAAAACTCAAGGTGCGGAAACTTGTTCTTGGCCAGATCGGTCAGTTGCTGTGCCAGGTTGAGCCCGATGCCGCGGCTTGGCTTCAAGGTTGCTAAAAGGTCACCTGTCCCACTGCCCAGTTCCAGAACAGTCGATCCAGGTGGAATCATTCCCTGCACAAGACGGCGCATCATCACATGGTAGAAGCGGTTCTTCTCGTGCCAGTAGTCCCAAGACGGCGCAATGCGCTCGTAGTAGTGCTTGATATGTTCACGATTCAATTATCGGCCTCCACCGAGATCAGAAGAAAAGAAGGCTTTCTAGAGACGCTTCTTTTCTGCTTCCACCATCTCCTTGAGGATATCGTCAATGGACCGGGTAATAGACCATGCAGGAAAGTGTGCGAAGAGCTTACGCAGGTCAGATATGTAGCAGATATGGTCGCCGCGACGGTTTTGCTCAACATACCGCCAGCGAATCTTGCTGCCTGTCAACTCCTCGATGGTAGCCATCGTCTCCAACACCGAGGCACTATTCGAACGTCCACCGCCGAGATTGTACGCTTCCCCTTGACGGGGATTGCGGGCGAAGGCCTCGAACAGGCGAATCACATCGATGCTGTGGATTTGGTCACGCACCTGTTTGCCCTTGTATCCGAAAATGATATATGGCTCGCCGCGCACTGCGACCTTGACCAGATAGGAGACAAATCCATGCAGCTCGACGCCTGAGTGCGAGGGACCGGTAAGGCAGCCTCCACGGAAAATGCCCACATTCATACCGTAGTAACGTCCATATTCCTGCGCCACCAGATCGGCTGCCGCTTTCGAAGCACCAAAGAGCGAATGTAGCGATCGATCGATCCGGCACTCCTCACTGATTCCATGATAATCCTCCGGACGGCCGTAGTCGTATCGAGTCTCCAGCTCTACGAGAGGCACCTCATTAGGCGCATCGCCATATACTTTGTTCGTGCTCATATGGATGAACACTGCCTCAGGACAATTCTGACGCGTTGCTTCGAGCAAATTCACGGTACCCACCGCGTTGACATCAAAGTCTATGAGCGGGATACTGGCAGCTTTATCATGCGAGGGCTGGGCTGCACAGTGAATGATGAGGCCGAACCGGTGCGTTTTGAAGAGATCAAAAACCTTTTCCCGACACCGGATATCCAGATCAAGGTGCGTGAAGTGACGGGTGATCTCCCTGAGACGGCGCAGGTTCCATGTAGTGTCCCCGGCTGGGCCGAAGAACTCCTGCCTCATATTGTTGTCCGCGCCGTACACCTCATGACCGTGCCGATCAAAATACTCAACGGCTTCAGAACCAATCAAACCGCAGCTTCCCGTCACGAGTATTCTCATCTTTGCCATCTTTGGTTACCACACATGGTCACTGTGGGCGCGTAGAGCAAGTGAAGCTCCCCGCGTTTTCGCGCCGGGCATCCTGAAATGGAAAGCGAAACCCTCCGCAGCCCTTTGCCCTCCTGCGTTAAAGCTTC
>Ga0194121_10003914_pt1 | contig 22096 bp, 16 predicted proteins | sample TA2MahCa50mmetaG_FD_148609 | JGI IMG/M metagenome (GOLD analysis project Ga0194121, IMG submission 148609) | Freshwater microbial communities from Lake Tanganyika, Tanzania - TA2015020 Mahale Deep Cast 50m | ecosystem: Environmental > Aquatic > Freshwater > Lake | place: Tanzania: Lake...
CTTGGGCAGGTCGGTGAAGGCGGCCTCCGGGCACCACACGAACACGCCGGAGTTGCCGGCGAACACGTGGTGCTTCCACTCGACGACGAGCTCGAAGTTGGTCAGCGCCTCGCCTTTCAGACGAGCGCCGCCGTTGGGCGCGCCGGTGCAGACGATGACGCCGTCCTGCTCGCTCCACGTGTCGGCTTCGCCGTTGACGTTCTGGAAGTCGGCGAGCGTCAGCGTCTGCCAGCCCGGGCCGTCGCCGTCGACATAGGCGCGCTGCAGCGGCGCGGCGAGCGTCAGCGCGACCGCGCACGGCACGACGGGAACGGCGACGAAGGCGAGGACGAGCAGGGACGCGGAGCGGGGCGAGGCGGCCATCGACGCACTGTAGGAACGTGCGGGGCCGCGGCAATCGCGCCGCTTGTCAGCTTTCTGCGCCTGGCACAGCGCGGCGCGTCAGACCGGCGCGCCGAGCCGCTGGAAGAACGTGCGCAACCGCGCGGCGATCGGCGCGAACGCGATATCGCGTGCGGCCTTCGCCTGCGATTGGTCGACGGCCGCCTGCCACGCGCCGTCGTCGCGCAGCAGCAGGCCAAGGTCGGCGTCGCCGAAGGCGATCTGGTCGATGGCGCCGTTGCCGCCGACGCATGGCATGCGGCACAGCAGCGCATCGCCGGCGACCTGGCCCGGCACCGCGCTCTCGTCGAGCTGGTAGACGACGCGGCACGCGGCCATCGCGCGCAGGTACTCGGCGTACGGCCGGCGGCCCTCGAGCACGCGCAGGTTGGCAACGCCGAGCGCCTTCAGCAGCTTGCGGCCCCGGCGGCCGTCGACGTTGCCGACGGTGATCGGCGCGCCGGTCGCACAGGCGCGCAGCAGCGCCTCGGCATGGCGGCGCGTCGGCACGTTCCACTCGCGCGTGCCGACGAACACGCCCTGCCGCTGCGCCAGCGGCTGCGCGAAGTTCCAGCGCGGGTCGTCGACCGGGTACGGCGTCGGCACGAACTCGACGTGCTTGCAGCCGACCGCGCGGTACAGCTCGACCAGCTGCGGCGTGCTGCTCAGCGCGCCGTCGGCGAGCGCGGCCGCGCGGCGGAACTCGGCGAGGTTGGTCGGGTCGTCGAGCCGGCGCGCGACCTGGTGTAGGCCGCTCTCCTTCCACGAGATCGCGACCGTCTTGCCGGCGGCCTTCAGCGCCTCGATCGCCTTGCGCGCCGGGCGCACGGCGTTGGCGAGCAGCACGAGCGTCGCGCGCGACTCCGGCGGCACGGACTTGACGCGGCGGTGGAAGCCGCCGCGCGTGCAGGCGGCGTAGGCGTGGTAGTTGATCGGCGCGTGCGACCCTTCGCCCGGCGCCGACGCGCCGTCCGGGAACCGCTGCTCGCGGTCGTTGCCGCCTGCGTTCAACACGGCGAGGTGCATGGGCGGGCGCTCAGCGCGCGGCGGCGCCGCCGGGCGCGGTCCGGCGGCACAGGGTCAGTTCGCCGCTCTCGGCCTGCGTAAACGGCTGGCCGTGCATGGCGGCGTGGAAGACCGCGAAGCCGTCGCCGAACATCGAGTCGGCGTGCAGTTCGATGGCGATGGCGTCGACGCGGTCGAGCCACGCGCGGTAGGTCGGGCCGAACAGCGCCACCTCGGCGCCCTCGATGTCGCACTTGAGCAGCGAGACGCGGTCGATGCCGTGCTCGTCGAGCAGTTCGCGCAGGCCGACGCCGCGCAGCGCGCCGGGGTCGCCGGCCGCGCATTCGACCACCTGCCGCGACCACTCCAGGTTGTCGCGGTACGGCGCGTCGGAGATGCGTAGGTGGCACGAATGCGACCACACGCCGGCGCGCACGCAGACGGCGCGGTCGCCGTACGGCGCGAGGTTGCGCTGCAGCGCGGCGAAGTTGTCCGGATCGGGCTCGACCGCGACCAGCCGGCAGGCGGGGTAGCGGCTCAGGAACCACGCCGCGGCGTAGCCGACGTTGGCGCCGAGGTCGACGACGACCTGCACGTCGGCGAGGTCCCCCATCGGCGCGTAATCCTGCTTCTTGAAGATCTGGCGGAACACCTTGAGGTCGGACGTGCGCGGGCGCAGCCACAGCGGGTGCAGCACGTGCGGGGTCGCGCACGCGATCGGCGCCGGACCGCGGTGCAGTTGCCAAGCGCGGCCGACGCCGACGGTGCGGGCGTCGCGCCAGAAGCGGCGCAGCCGCCGCAGGGGACCGGGTTGCCGCATCACGCCATCCGCCCTCTGCGCCATGGTTTGGGGACGATTCCGCACGCCGACCGCAGCGTGCCGCCGCGGCACGCGCCGGCTGCGCCGATCGTCGACGCGATCCTAGCCCGGATGCATCGGCATTGCTTCTGCGCCGTCGGCTACCCGACGCGCGGCCACGCCGGTACCGTCCCGCCCCGAACCCACCGCATGTCCCGCGCCCCGGCCGCCTCCGTCGTCGTCACGACGTACAACAACCCGCGCTACCTGGAGCTCGTGCTGCTCGGGTACGCGCGCCAGGACCGCCGCGACTTCGAAGTGGTCGTCGCCGACGACGGCTCGCGCCCCGACACCAAGGCGCTGCTCGACCGCATGCGGCCGACGTTTCCGGTGCCGCTGGTGCACGCGTGGCAGGACGACATCGGCTTCCGGCAGGCGCGCGTGATGAACTGGGGCGCGCTGCACGCGCGCGCCGACCTGCTGGTCTTCACCGACGGCGACTGCGTGCCGCCTGCGGACTTCGTGTCGCGGCACGTCGCCGCCGCCGGACCGCGGCGGCTGGTCGTCGGCGGCTGCGTGCGGCTAACCGAGGCGCAGAGCGCGACGGTGACGCTGGACGAAGTGACGTCGGGACGCTTCGCGCGCTTCGTGACGCCGGGCGTGCGCGCGTCGATGTGGCTCTGGCACCTGAAGAACCTGTGGTACCTCGCCGTCGGCGATCGCCGTCGGCCGAAGATCCAGGGCCTGAACTTCTCGATCGACCGCGCCGCGTTCGAGGCGGTCAACGGCTTCGACCTGCGCTTCGAGAATAACGCGCGGCAGGACTCCGACCTGCGCAACCGGCTGCGCCTCGCCCGGTTTCCCGCACGATGCATCTGGCACTCATGCATCGTCATGCACCTCTGGCATCCGACCCACCGTGGGCGCAACGGCTGGGCGGAAGCCGACGCCTACTACCATCGCAAGAACCTGAGCCCTTGGGCCGACCGTGGCCTGAGGGAGTTGGCGCAGGAAACCGGCCGCAGCCTGCGGGCCACCACCTCGTAGCCGTTCGGCTCCGCCGCCCAGGAATGCGGGCGAGGCATCAGCATGAAACGTGTTCTCGCGAGGCGAGTTGCGCGGTCGAATGCCGCGATGCCGTCCACGCCGTCGCTGCGTCGCAGCGCCTTCGCCTGCCTGCTGCTCGCCGCCGACGGCGCCGTCGGCCCGCGCACGAGCCGCCCGCCCGAGTGCGCGCGCGCCGACCAGGAGCTGCTGCCGTGCGAGCGGCATAACCTGGCCTCCGCTGGCTCGACGTGATGCAGGAAGCGGCGGCGCGTCGCAAGCCGACCGCGCGCATCGTACCCTTCTGCCGTGCCGCTCCTCGGCTCGACCCCCGCTTCGCGCTGGCGCTGGCCGACGCTGCTGTTGCTCGCCGGCGTCGCGCTGTCCGGCGCGTTGGCCTTGTCGTTCCAGTGCGACGACGCCTACATCCACTTCCGCTACGTTCGCAACCTGTACGAGGGCCACGGCCTCGTGTGGAACCGCGCGCCGTTCCTGCCGGTGGACGGCTACACCGGCTTCCTCTGGCCAACGCTGTTGTGGGCCTTCTGGCGCGCGACTGGCGTCGCGCCGCCCGAGGCCGCCAATCCGCTCGCGCTCGCCTTCGGCATGCTGGAGTTCGTCGTGCTCGCTACCGCAGCGCTGCGTCTGCGGCAGCGCAACGGCACGCGCGTCGGCGACGGCGTCGCGCTGTTGGCGCTGGCGACCATCGTCGCCAACCGCTCGTTCCTGCAGTGGTTTACCGGCGGCCTCGACACGGCGTTGTTCAACCTCGCGTTCGTCGCCTGGACGCTGCTCGGCTTCGCGCGGGCAAAGTCAGCCGGCTGGGCGGCCGCATGGTCCACCGCCGCCCTGCTTGCCGCCGCGACGCGACCTGACGGCATGCTGCTCGCCGCGGCGACCGGCGCCGGGCTGGGTTTCGCGGCCCTGCGCCGTGCGCTGTCGTGGCGCGCCGTCCTCGCCGGTCTCGCGCCGCTGGCGCTGGTCGTTGCTCATGTCGCCTGGCGCCGCGCCGTCTACGACGATTGGCTGCCCAATACGTACTACGCCAAGGTCACGACACCTTGGCCCGAAGCCGGCGCGCGCTACCTCGCGTGCTTCGCCGTCGAACACGGCGCATGGATCCCGGCGCTCCTTGCGCCGGTCTGGCTCGCCGTCGAGCACGCGCGCGATCGCGCCTTCCTGCTGCGCGCGCTGCGCGAACGCACCGCCGCGCTCGCCGTCGTCGCGGCGTGCCTGTTCCACGCCGGTTATTATGTGCTGCGCGTCGGCGGCGACCATTTCGAGTACCGCGTGCTCAGCCAGCAAGCGCCGCTGCTCGCGCTCGCCACCGCCGCGATGGCGCTGCGCATCAAAAACGGCTCGCGCCTGGCCGTGGTCGCGCTCGCGTCGCTGCTGCTCGCGTCGACGGCTGGCTGGGCACACCTGTGGCTGTCGCGCGACCTGCCGCCGCACGGCTTCGTGCGCCTCGCGCCGCAGGTCCCGGCGGCGCTGCAGCCGCTGGCGCGCTGGCACGATCGCCAACAGGGCTGGTTGCTTTTCCAGAACGTGTGCGTCCGCGCCGCGCAACACAGCGCGCTGCTCGAACGCGAGTTCTGGCAGCCGTTCCCCGGGCGCGTGATCCACCGCTTCCAAGCCGCGGGCGACGACGTCCCGGTGATGGCGGTGCGCGGCGCTGGCGTGATGGGCTGGGCGCTGCCCGACGTCGCGCTGCTCGACGAACACGGACTCAACGACTGGGTCGTCGCGCGCACGCCGGTCCGCGGCAGCGGGCCGGTGCTGAGCCGCGAGTTCCTGGCGCCGGTGATCGACGCCGCGAATACGAACAACGACGGGTGGTTCGACGCCACCGAGATGCGTGCGGCCTTGCGCGCGCTCTCGGGCGGCGGTGATGCCGCGGCAGCGAGCCAGCCCGCCGACTACTTCGTCGAAGTGTTGCTGGCGGTGTTCGGCCATCATCGACTCGACGCGCTGACGATGGCCGAGGCCGCGCAGATCTCCGATCTGCTGCAGAACGCCCGCGCGATGGCGCACGAACGGCACCCGCCGCCGGGCTACGTCGCGTCGTTCCGGCCAAACGTCGTCATCGCCGACGGCAAGCCGATCGTCGTCCCACGCAGCGAGCCGCTGGCCGACGACGAAGTGCGCCGGCTCGAAGCGGAATGGCGCGCGAAGGCGCGCGCCGGCAGGTTGCTGAAGTGAGCCAGCGCGCCACATGCCGTGCTGACGCGCCGGCAACCAATCGTGGCGTCGACCTCCTGGTCGCTCAGCGCGCGACGGCGCGCGTGCTGCCCAACGCGAGGCGACGTTCGCCGTCGGCGTCGACGACGAACAACTCGACTTCGATGGGGCGCCCGGCGACCGCGGTCGCCCTGGGCGACAATGGGACTTCGATCCACTGCGGCGCGGCGTCCGCAGAAGCCGCGACCACTGCGCCGGCCCAGGTGGCGTCGCCGACGTAAGCAATAACTTGCAGCGTGATGCGCCGATCCGTGCGCACCAGCGCTTGCACCGGCAACACGTCGCCGACGAGCGCTTCGCAGCGACCCAGGCGCGCGTAGGCCACTTCGACGCCCTCACCGATGCGCGTCGGCCATTGCGGATCGAGCACGACCGGCACGAGTTCGCCGTCGTGCCAGCGGATCGACCACATCGGCGTCGACAGCGCTCCCGCCTGCGCCGCCGCCGCGAGGTCGTTGAGCGTCTCGCGCCACTGCCGGTCACTGCGCAGACTGCCCCGCAACGCGACGCCGGCCGGCACGGCCGCCTGCCAGAAGGCGAACTGTGTCTGGCCGTTGAGGACGCCAAAGGCGCCGTCCTGCACCGCCGGCGCGTCGACGAGCGCGAGCGGCTCGGCGCTGCGCGCGGCCTGCAGTTCGGTCTGCGCGCGCGCTGCGCCGACGACGGCGCCAATACGCAGCCACGGCGCACGGTTGGCCGAGAGCCCCGCCTGGAAAACCACCAGCGCCACCACCAGCGCCGCGACGCGCGCCGTTGCTGGCATCGCCGCGACGCCGAGCGCCAGCAGCACGCACAGGCCGAGGCCCGCCTCGTAGGCGTAGCGCACGTTCTCGAGCGTCGCGGGCGCCAGCGGTTCGAGGCCGACGCCCGCCGCGACGCCGAGCGCCAGCAGCGTCGCCGCTGGGATCGCAGCCGACCGCGCGCGGGCGTGCCGCAGGGCTGCCACCGCGTGCGCGAGCAGGAAGGCCGTCGCCAGGGCGATCGCGCCACCGAGCCAAGCCGGCGCGTACGCCGCGTGCGCCGGCGCGACCAGCACGCGCAGCCAATCGGCCAACGGCTCCCACCCGACGCGCGCCGCGCGCCAGCCGTAGCCGGAGCTCGATCCCCATGTGCCGAGCACGTGCGCGCGCCACGCCAGGAACAGGCCGAGCGCGATGGCCATCGGCAGCGCGTCGACGATCGCGCGGCGCAGACCCGCAGCGAAGCCTGCGTCCCCGGCGCGCAGCCAAGCGATCGCGAACGCCACCGGACCGACGAAGATCGCCGACTCCTTGGCGCCGACCGCGAGCACGGCCAGCGCGGCGCCGAGCGCCAGGTCGCGCCAGCGGCGCGCGCCGCTGCGGACGCAGCCGGCGTCGTGAGCGAGCAGCGCCAGGCTCAGCAAGCAGGTCGACAGCACGTTGGTGCGCGCCGCCAACCAGTGCAACGCTTCGCTGTGGCCAGGCCAGCTGGTGAACAGCAGCGCCGCGGCGACGCCGGCGATCGACGCGCCGGTCCACCGCCGCACGAGCGCCCACCAGACCAGCGCGGTCGTGCAGTGCAGCAGCGAGTTGGTGACGTGGTAGCCCGTGGCGCTCGTGCCGTAGAGCGGCTCCTCGAGCCAGAACAACAGCCCGAGGATCGGCCGGTACAACGCCACCGGCGCGTCGGGCGGCAGCGTCGGCGCGAACGAGTCCCACAGCGAGATGACGCCGCGGTGCTGGTAGACGGCGACGCCGACCATCTCGTGGTCGTCCGCGAGGAAGCCGACACCGGTCCACGCGCCCCACGCGATCGGCAGGTGCACGGCGGCGACCAGCAGCGCGACGACGAGGAACGGCATCGCGTCGGACTCTACGCGCGCCGCGCGCTCACTGCACCACGACGTCGCCAAGGTCCTCGGCGACGAGTTCGAGCGCCGCCGAGCTCATGCCACGCGCGTAGAACGTGCCCGTCGCGTGGCTGCCGGAATCCACGACGAAGCCGACGCGGACGACACCATCGGCATCGCTGCGGGCGCGCCGGAGCAGCTCGTCGTTCCACGCCATCGCCAGATCGCGCAGGATATCGACGAGGGTATCGGACTCGCCGGCAACCCACTGCTGGGCCGAGACCCGGAAGCCCGCGCCGGCGACGGGCTTGCCGTCGGTGTCGACGATCCGGGCGCGCATCGTCGGGAACGGCTCGACCTTGAGTTCGAGCGTTGGCGTCGTCGCCGCGTCGAACTCCTTGGCGACGTAGCCGGACTCGGTGCACGCGACGACGACCCAGTTGCCCGGCGGGACCTTGACTGCGATCCGCCCGCTGGCGTCCGGCGCCAGCAGGCGCAGCGACGAGCGATCCGCCGACTCGCACTCGCCGCTAATGATGCCGAGTTGCAGGCCACGACCCATGCCGCCGCCTTCGTCGCGGACCGTCAGCTCGACGGTGGCCAGCGCGGTGACGTCGACCAGCACATCGTCGTCGCCGTCGCCCCGCGCGGCGATCGGGTGCGCGAACACCGGCCGCGCCGCCAACGGCGCGGCCGTCGCCGGCGGCGGCAGGCGGTCGGCGCCGATCGCGTAGGCGAGGTCGATGTTCTTGGCGTTCGCCGGCATCGCGTCGAAGCGGAAGCGCCCGTCGGCGTCGGTCACCGCGCGCATCTGGTCGTGCCACTCGCGCGTCCAGCCCTGCTGGCCCTCGATCGCGACCTCGAACTTCGCCACCACGCCGACGCCCGCCAACGGCTTGCCGCCATCGACCAGCCGGCCGCGCCACGGCTTCGCTACGGGCAGCGAGAGCAGCAGGCCGTCGCGCTCCTTCTCCTCGGCTTCCTTGCCGTTCTCGACGAGGCTCTGGTAGTCGCGCCCGCCGTAGCTGGCGCCGCGTCCAGGCGCGTCGACGCGCAGGCACAGCGACTCGAGCTCGACCTTGGCCTTGGGGCCGAACGGATCGTGCGCCCACGCGATGCGCACGTTGGCGATGCCGTCGTTGCCGGCCGTGCCGAGGAACGCGCCGCCGGAGTGGACCTCGTCCGGCGCCGTGAGGCCGATCTGGCGGTCCGGCGCGACGACCGAGATGCGGGCCCGGTCGCGGACACGCACGACGCGCGCGCCGGCGACCGGCTGGCCCTTGTCGTCGACGACGCGCAAGCGCGCGGGCTGCGGCGGCGGCACCGTCAGACGCGTCGCTCGCGGCGCGAGCCGGCTGCGCACCACGGTGAGGCCGTCGCGATCGCGCACCTCGGCCTCGACGCCGCCGAGCGGCCGCGCGCCGACCGACGCGACGAAGCCGCCGTCGACCACTTCGACCTTGGCCGCCAGCTGGCGACCGGCGACGAGGCAGCGCAGCGTGAATGGCGCGCGGTCTTGCCACGCGTCGAGTCCACGCAGCGTCACCGCGCTCGTACCGCTCTTGGTCTTGGCGACCAGCGCCGGCAACTGCCCGACCGCCGCCGGCGCGATCGCGCTGACCAACTGCACGCCGTCGGCGTCCGCCGGCCCGGCGGCCCAGCACTGGTAGAGCGCGCCCGGCAGCGCATCGACGCGGAAGCGCCCGCGCGCGTCGGTCGTCGCCGTCAGCGCGTCGACCGGCAGCAGGTCGGGGCCGTCCGGAGCGAACACGCATTCGACCGCCGCCCCGGCGATCGGCTTGCCACCGCCATCGACCACCGTGCCGAGCAGCGGCTTGCGCGCTTGCGCGGGCACGGCGACGGCCAGCAGACCTGCGACCAGCGACGCCACGGCGAGGAGACGCATCAGCGCATCTTCCGCGACCGCACCGTGGCCGCCTAGCCGGCACGCCGCCAATCGCCGCGCTTGCCCACGCGCGGTCACGCCGGAGCGGCCGCCGACGGCCTGCCGGGCGGCGAAGGTCGGCGCGGCTACGAGGAACGCCCGCAGCGACGGTGGCGGCCGAGCGCGCTGCGCGTCCGCCGCTTCGCCCGACCGGTCGTGCGCGTCACTTGCTGCGGTCGGTCTTCGCCAGCACGCCTTCGAGCCACGCCTTCCACAGCCCCTCCCACTCGGTAAAGCTGCCAGTCAGCCGGAACGTGTCGATCTTCTCACCGGTGCGCGGGTCGACGATGACGAAGTACGGGTTGGCCTTGCTGCCGGCGATTTCCGCCTGCGCCTTGCGGTTCATGGCGAACTGCTCGTCGGTCAACGTGTTCTTCGTGTCGGTGTGCTGCCTGCTCTCCACCACGAACCGCTTCATGAGTCCGGCGACCGCCGGGCTCGGGAAGACCTTGTCTTCCATGATGCGGCACGTCGCTCAATTGAAGCCGGTGAAGTTGTAGAGCAGCAGCTTGTCGTCGGCTTTGGCGACCTCGATCGCGCGCGGCATGTCGTCGTAGACGATGACGTGCTCGCCGAGCTGCTTCTTGCCGCCCTTGCCGTCGGCCTTGGAGACCAGCGAGTTGCTGTAGCCGGGGATGAAGCCGGTCATCACCGAGTCGAGCTTGTTGCCGAGCGCGCCGAACAGGAAGTACGTCGCCAGCAGCGTGACGAACATGCCCGCCGCCATGCGGCCGCCGCCGACGCCCTCGCTGGAGCCGCTGCCGGCGCTGCGCAGCACGCCGAACAGGTACATCGCCCACAGGCCGAAGATCGCCGTCCACAGCAGCAGGAACAACTCGCGCGGCAGTACCTGCCAGCCCAACGCGAAGTCGACCATCGAGACGAACTTCAGCGCCGCGGCCAGCTCGACGAAGCCGAGCGAGACCTTGAGCGTCTCCATCCACTCGCCCGAGCGCGGCATCGCCTTGACCTTCGTCGGCGCCAGTGAGAGCAGCACGAAAGGTAGCGCCATCGTCGCGCCGAAGATCGCCATGCCGATGGCGACGCGCCCCGTGCCAAACTGCGCGACGTTGGCCAGCAGCGCGCCGACGATCGGCGCCGTGCAGGTGAACGACGTGATCACCAGCGTCGCGCCCATGAAGAACACGCCGAGGTAGCCGCCGGTCGCGCTCGCCTTGCCGGCCGCCTGCTGCAGCGCCTGCGGCGGCTCGAGGTTGATCCACCCGAACAGCACGCAGGCGAAGAACAAGAACGTCGCGCCGATGACAGCGTTGGTCAGCCAGTGATTGACGACGTCGATGATGACCGTCGACAGCAGCGCGCCCACCAGCGTGAACATCAGCACGATGCCGAAGCCGTAGACCAGCGCGAGCGGCAGCACCTTGCCGCCCCGCTTCTCCGCCTGCTTGGTGAAGAAGCTGAACGTGATCGGGATCATCGGGTACGTGCACGGCATCGCGAGGGCGAACAAGCCGCCGGCGATGCAGGCGAGGATCAGCGCCCACCACGAGCCGCCGAACGGGTTGCCGTCGTCCTTCGGCGTGTCGCCGCCCGTCGCCGGGCCGGTCTTCGTCGGGGTCGTCGGGGCCGCCGCCGCGCCGCTGCGCTCCGGCCGCGCCGCCCCGGCCTCGACGACGAGCTTGGCCTCGAAGCCGACCTCGGCCGGTTCGAGGCAGCCGGTCTCGTTGCAGATCTGGTAGGTGAAGCCGGCGTCGACGCCGAGTTCACCGGGATGCTGGCCGGCCTTCACGCGGACGACCTGCTTGACCTCGAACGTCGACGGCAGCGGATGGTTGACGAAGCCGGCGCGCTCCTTCTTCTCGCCGGGCGGGATCTGCGGCGCGCCCTCGGGCGCGAGCTCGCCCCAATCGCTCGTCGGGCTCACGCCGACCGGGATCTGCTCGGTCTCGAGCGAACCGTAGGCGTGGTACTCGGGATCGGTGACCGTGACGGTCAGCACCAGCGTCGCCGTCTCGCCAGCGCGCGCCGTCGCCGGCTCGAAGCGCGGCGCGACTTCGACCTTGCCGTCGTCGGAGCGGAACTTCGGCGCCGGCTTCGGATCCTGCGCCGCCGGCTTCGCCGCCGCCGGCGCGTCGATCGTCAACGTCGCCGCGAACTTCGCCTCGTCCGGCGGCAGACACATCGACGCGTCGCAGAGCTGGAAGTCGAGCGCGCCGGTCACCGTCACCGCGCCGCCGGCCAGGCCAGCCGGCACCGCGAGCGGCTGCTTGACGGTGAAGACGTTGGGCAGCGGGAACTGCCGCAGGTCGCCCTTCAACTCCATGTTGCCCGGCGGAATCTGCGGTTCGCCCGCGCGCTCCAATCCGCTGAGCTGCAGTTTGTCGGCCGCAAGCGCGACCGGGAAGTTGGTCTGCTCCAGCGTGCCGTAGGCGTGCCAGTCGGGCGTGACAGTCGCTCGCAGCACCAGCGTGACGGCGTCACCGGGCTTCGCGGTCGCGGGTTCGATCGCGGCGGTCAGCGTCAGCGTGCCGTCCTGCGCGCACAGCGCGGACGCCAGCGCGAGCAGGACGGAGAGGAACGGCAGCCAGGATGGTCGGGCATGCATCGGGGCGCGGGATCTTACGCGCGGTCACCGCATGGCGACCGCGCGAAGTGGCCTCCGACGAGCGCGCGGTCCGGATTGCTCCTGGTTCCGCGCGGCTGCCGTCAGAATCCGAACACGCCGAGCGACAGGTTGACGCCGTTCGATGTCAGCATGCCGAACGGGTTGGCCGTCGGCTCCAGCCACACCGACTGGCTGCTCAGCGCGAAGCCGGCGAGCGCCGGGTTGCCCGGGATCGGCAGCGAGACCGACAGGCCCGGCAGGCCCGGGACGTTGCTGATCAGGTTGCCGACGCCGGCGTTGACGTCGACGTGCGCGAAGCAGCCGGGCGCGCCGAGGATCGCGAGATCCAGGCCCGGGAGGGGCAGCGCGACAACGCTGAGGAAGTTGATGCCGATGCCGAGCGGCGGCGCGTTCGACGTGACGAAGTCGATCGCGTTGCCGAGGATCGGCGCCGCCGAGGCCGCGACCTTGAGCGGCAGCGTCTCGACCGCGGCGAGCGCCAGGCTCGTCAGCGTGACGACGTCGATCGGGCCGGCGTCCGGCGACGCGCCGCCCGGCGACCAACCGACGACCGTGTCGTCGTACGACTGGCTGCCGCCGATCGTCGTCATCGTCTGGTAGACGTAGGTGACGTTGCCGGTGGTCAGGTCGAACTGCGCCTGGAAGCGGCACGGGTTGGCGGTCTGCGCCGTGGCCGTGCCCGGCAGGCTCTCGACGTTGTCCCACGTGACGACGTAGAGGTTGCCGACGGCCTCGTGCTTGATCAGGCCGCTGCCCAGCTCCGTGGTGTTGAAGTTGTGCCAGCACACCGCCCAGATCGGGTTGAGGGCGTTCAGCACGCCGTTGACGGTCGGCATGAAGTTGTAGTTGTTGCCGGGGAACGGCAGGTTGCTGGTCGTCGAGATGTGGCCGTCGGTGTTGACGACGAGCTGGCTCGTCGTGCCGCCCGGGTAGCTCAGCGGGCTCGGCAGCGGGATCACGAATTCGCCGTTGTTGCTGGTCGGCAGGCTGGCCGCCGTCGCGCTCGGCGCGATGAACGTGCCGCCGCCCTGTGACAGCACGTAGCTGGCGCCGGTGTTGATCAACGAAAGGCTGCGGTTGGTCAGCGCCGCCGACATCGCCGCGTTGGTGCCCCACTTCTGGTAGAAGCTGCCGCTCACGTTGTTGCAGCCGCGGCCGACCGAGGCCTTCGTCGCGCACGAGCCGGTCACGAGGCCGGGCGCGTAGAACAGCGTGCCGTTGAAGTGGAACGCCTGCGTGCCGTACGCCGACGGCGCGGTGACGAAGGCCTGCGCGCTGACGGCGCCGACGGTGACCGACAGGTCCGCGTTGGAGATCGTCTGCGGGCCGAGGTTGCTGAACAGGTTGTTGGCGTTGCGCACGACGATGGCGACACCGTACGTGCCCGGCGCCATCTGGATGCCGGAGCCCCAGCAGACGTTCGGCGCCGTCGGCGCGGTCGGGACCTCCGACGTGCCCGACGCGCGCAGCGTCCAGTTGGCGGCCGTGATCTCGTTGCCGACGTACGTCGTGAACGGCGCGTTCGCGGTGTAGAACTCGACCGTGATCTGCTGGCCGACCGGCGTGTAGCTCGGGAAGCTCGCGCCCTGGATCGTGATCGGGTTGGTCACCGTCATGTCCATGAAGAACGCGACGGGATTGGTCGTCGGCCCGGGGACCCACAGGTACTGCAGCGCGCCTGCGGCAATGTTCGGGTTGATGGCGAGGGACGACTGCGCGGCGGCGAGGGCCGCGAGCGCGAACGATGCGAACGCGATTCGGGTCAGCATGGGGCTCCTGCGAAGGCTTGCAGAGACGAGGCCGTCGCGCCGATGCGACGACGGCCCAGAAGCCTACCGCATGCCGCCGCCGCGCGGCGAGTGGGCCCATCCGACCGCTCTTGGCAACGGCAGGACGCGTGACGCTTTCGTCGGGGCGCAGCCGTCAGAACTCGAAGCCGCCGCCCAGCATGAAGCCGCGCAAGGCGATGTCGGCGGCGACGTAGTCCGTGTCCAGAGAGCCCTTCACGTCGAGCGCGAGCCAGCGATAGCCGAGGAACAGGTGCGCCCAGCGCGCCGGCCGGAACATCACCATGGCCTCGACGTCGACGATCTGCGCCTCGACGCCCTCTAAGGCGGCCGACATGTAGCCGACCTCGGCGAGGACGTTGAGCCACTCGAGGTCGAGTTCGCCGCGCACGCAGCCGAGCGGGACCGGCAGGCTCAGGTCGGCGGTCTGCACCTCAGGCACGACCGGGTCCAGGTTCGACACGCGCAACTTCACGTCGAGGTAGTCGAGGCCGACGCCGGACGCGATGCTGAACGGCCCGATCGGGACCTCGAAGACATACGTCGTCTTGATGTCGAGCAGGTCGAGCGCGCTCGACACAGGGGTCGCCGCCGGGATGCCGCCGAATCCATCGCTGAGCGTGCCCGCGCCGGTCGTCTTGAGGGCGAACGCCGAGATGGTCAGGATCGGCACGCCGAAGTCGACCGCGGCGCCGCCGTACGGCGACCCTTCGCTGTTGCCGATGCCGAACGCCGAGTCGATGTCCTGCTTCGGCGCTTCCGTGCCGGAAGCGCCCCGGCTGTACCCGACTTCGCCGGACAGGCTCATCTGCGCGTAGCCCGCCTGTGCGGTGACGTCGAGGGAAGTACACGCCGGAAAGGCGGCGGGCAGCAGAGCGAGCAACAAGAACAATCGTCGGTTCGAAGCCTTCATGGATCCTCGCCGCGACTATCGGCGCGCTGATTCGCGGACCTGAACCGCCGATGCCGCCGCGCGGCGCGCGCTTTGATCCGACCGGGCCGTATGAAGTCCGCGCGGTCACGCGATCCGGCGCCGACTGTCGCGCGCCGCACACGGGCCCGGAAACGACCGCAGGCGGCCATCGCCGCCCGCGTCTACATCACCGACCGCGACCGCCGCCCGACCGGGCGGCGAACTTGGTGCGTCAACCGTACGGCTTGGTCGTCTGCACGCCGGGCTTGTCGCCGGCGACCAGCGAATTCACCGCGTCGTGCACGAAGCGCGTCGGCGACGGCTTCTTGCCCTGGCCGTCGTCGTCGAGCGCGCCCTGGTACTGCAGCTTGAGTTCCTTGTCGAAGACAAAGCAATGCGGCGTCGTCTTCGCGTCGAGCAGCTTGCCGAGCACGGCGTCGTGGTCGACGAGGATGGCGTAGTTCGCCTTGATCGCGGCAGCCTTCGCGCGCAGCTTCGGGTACGGCCGCTTGGCCGCGTCCGTCTCGTCGAAGGCCTCGGACGCCGGCGGCTCGCCAATCTCGTTGGCGTTGGCGGCGATACCGAGCACGACGACGTCCTTGCCGGCGAACGCGTCGGCGATGGCGTTGATCTTGGGCTCGGCGAGCTCTTCCCACGGGCACGTCGTCGACCAGAAGTGCAGCACGACGACCTTGCCCTTCAGGTCGTCGAGCAGCTGAATCTTGCCGTCGATCGTGCGCAGCGACATGCCCTTGGTCAGCTGGTCGCCGATGGCCAGGACCTTGGGCGCTTCAGCCTTCGTCGCAGGCTTGGGATCAGGCTTGGGCGCGGGGTCCTGCGCCACGGCGAGGGCGCACAGCGTTAGCGACGCGAACAGGCTCAGGGTCGTCGGCATGGAGTCCTCGAGTTGAGCGGTCACCACAATGGTGCAGCGCGCGTCGACTACAGACAACCCCGAGGACCGCCGACCGGGCGCTGGCGGTCCGGTGCGGATGCGATGCGCGGGGGTTCGACCGCAACTCGCAGCCATTTGACCGGTCTTGCGGCATCGCGGATCCGCCGATCCCCTCGCAGCCGGCGCCCGCGCCGCTCCTCAGCGCCGCAGACCGTCGACCACCGGCGCCATCGCCTCGGCCCAGGCGCGGTAAGCCGCCGGCGACAGGTGCAGCAGGTCCGGCATCGTCTCCTTGCTGAGCGTGCCGTCCGCCTGCAGGAACTGCGGCGCGAGGTCGAGGCGGCGCACCATCGCGTCGCCGACGAAGGTGGCGGCGGCGAGGTCGCTGGCCTTGGCGTTCTTCTGCCGCTGCGGGTTGGGCTTCTCGCCGCGCGGGAAGACGTCGAGCAGCAGCACCTTGGCCTGCGGCAGGCCGGCGCGCAGGCGCCGCACGACTGCCGCGATGCCAGCGCCGATCTCCTCGGCGGTGTTGTCGCTGCCGTTGCTGTTGTTGGTGCCGATCATCACGACGCAGACCTTGACCGCGTTCTGCGGGCCGGCGAGCGCTGCGAGCGCGCCATGGTCGAGGCGCCACAGCACGTGCTGCGTGCGGTCGCCGCCGATGCCGAGGTTGAGCGTCTTGCGCGGCTCCCAGTGCGACGCCCACAGCTCCTGGCCCTTGCCGTTCCAGCCCTGCGTGATCGAGTCGCCGACGAACACGACCTCGTAGCCGCCCTTCTGCGCCTTCGCGAAGTCCTCGGCGACGCGCTTCTGCCAGCCTTCCTGCAGCCGCGGCGCGGGCGTGATCGCGTCGCTCGGCCGCTCGAACGTCGGCGCCGGGGCCTTGGCGCGCGCGTCGAGCTCGGCGAGCGTCAGCCGCACCGAGCGGATGTACGGCTGCTGGCTCGGATCCCAGTGGCCGTACGTCGTCGTCACGATCGTGCCGTCGGCGAGGATCTCGACGCCTGGGTACGCGCAGTCGGTGCCCTTCCAGTTGCGCGACAGGCGCACGCGGTACTGGCCGTCGCGACGCTGCACGACGTCGTCGAACGTGCCAACCCACGCGACCCAGTCGCCGCGCGTCGGGCTGTCCTTCGCCATGTCGCGGAACGACACGAACAGGCGGCCGTCCGGCGCGTAGACGCCGACGTGGCGATCGCCAGTCAGCGACAATGGCAATGGCAGCGGCTCCGACCACGTGCGGCCTTCGTCGTCGGACAGGCTGAGGTGGCTGTTCTGCTTGCGCTGGTTCTCGCGCAGCAGCATCGCGAGGCGCGCGCCGTCGGGCGAACGGATCACGCCGGGCTCGCACAGGTCCTTGTCCTTGCCGGTCCACACCACCGTCGGCGCGGCCCAGGTCACGCCGCCGTCCTGCGAGATCGTCTGGTAGACGGTGAACGGCGCGCGCTTGCCGCCCTTCGTGAAGTGGCGCCCGTCGTCGTGGAACCACGCCGCGTGGCTGCCGTCGCGCAGCGGCAGCACGCTCGCCATCGCGACGATGCCGCCGAAGTCGCCGATCGGCTCGAGCGGCGTCCACGTCGCGCCGTCGTCGGTCGAGAGCGCGCGGCGGATCGGATGCAGGCCCGAGAACAGCACGAGCCGCGCCGCTCCCTGCCTGTCGACGAGGCGATGGATCGTCGGCGTCTCCTGGCTGGTCGCCCAGTTCTCCGGCACCGGCAACGGCGCGCTCCACGTCCGGCCGGCGTCGGCGCTGCGCTGCAGCACGATCGGGCCCTTGCCGTGGCCTTCGGGGTGCACGCACAGCATCGTCGTGCCGTCGGGCAGCAACAGCGTCGTCGGATGGCCGAGGTACTTGGCCGGGTCCTTGCGCACGGTGACCTGCCGGGCGGCATCGCCGTCGAGGTCGAGCCAACGCAGGCCGGCGGGTTGCTGCGCGGTGACTGGCGCGAGCGCAGCGACGACCGATGCGGCGGCGGCGAGGATGGGCGAGTGACGGGCGAGGCGCATACCGCCTTCGTACCGACGCCGGCACGACGGACAAGCCGCCGTTCGTCGCAGGTTGGTGACGCAACCGTTCGCCAACAGCCAGTGCCGCAGCACGCGCCCGCCGTCGGTGCGCCCTCGGGCCAGCGCCCCGACGCGCGCTCATGTCCGGCGCGGCGCCATGACTTGGCTCCAGGCGCGAAAACGCAACGACCCCGAACCAGCTGCGGCAGCCGATGCCGCACAGCGCCACGGCGAGCTTGGCGAAGCCGGGCGAGCGGCCGCAGCGCTCCGGTCATCTGCGAGGCTTGTCGTCCATCGCCAAGGACCGCCACGGGCTGCTGTTGCCGGGCGATCCGGCGTTCGCCCGCTGCGGCGCCTTCCCGCGCGAAGAGGGCCTCGTCGACCGCACGGACGATGGTATCGTCGCGCTGACTGGCAAACCGCAGCTCGGCATCGTCGCGCTCGCACCCATCGCCGAAGGCTTCACCGAGTGGTTCGTCACCAACTAGCTGCCGCTGTTCGACCGCCGGGGCGAGCGCTGCGGCGTCATCGGCACGGTCCGCAGCCGCGCAGAGCAGCGCTCGGCGATCGCCTGGCGGCAACGCAACGCCCGCACCTTTCTCGCCACGACCTGAACCGCTGAACAGGACCCTCTCCCCCATGCCCGCAGCCAAGAAGCAATCCGTCGACAAGTTCACCTTCGGCCTCTGGACCGTGGGGTGGCAGGCGCGCGATCCGTTCGGCGACGCCACGCGGCGCGCGCTCGACCCGGTCGAGATCGTCGAGAACCTCGCCAAGCTCGGCGCCTACGGCGTCACCTTCCACGACGACGACCTGATCCCGTTCGGCAGCGACGACAAGGCGCGCCGCAAGCACGTCGACCGCTTCAAGAAGGCGCTCGCCGCGACCGGCATGAAGGTGCCGATGGCGACGACCAACCTGTTCACGCACCCCGTGTTCAAGGACGGCGCCTTCACCAGCAACGACCGCGACGTGCGCCGCTTCGCGCTGCGCAAGGTCATGCGCAACCTCGACCTCGCCGCCGAGCTGGGCGCTTCGACCTACGTGTTCTGGGGCGGCCGCGAGGGCGCCGAGTACGACGGCGCCAAGGACGTGCGCGTGGCGCTCGACCGCTTCCGCGAGGCGCTGAACACGCTGACGACGTACTGCAAGGAGCGCGGCATCGCGATCCGCTTCGCGCTCGAACCCAAGCCCAACGAGCCGCGCGGCGACATCCTGCTGCCGACAATCGGCCACGCGCTCGCGTTCATCGAGACGCTGGAACACAAGGAGATGGTCGGGCTCAACCCCGAGGTCGGCCACGAGCAGATGGCCGGGCTCAACTTCGTGCACGGCATCGCGCAGGCGCTGTGGCACGGCAAGCTGTTCCACATCGACCTCAACGGCCAGCGCGGCATCAAGTACGACCAAGACCTCGTCTTCGGCCACGGCGACCTGCTGAGCGCCTTCTTCCTCGTCGACCTGCTGGAGAGCGGCGGCTACGAGGGTCCGCGCCACTTCGACTACAAGCCGTCGCGCACCGAGGACCTGGCGGGCGTGTGGCAGTCCGCCGCCGCCAACATGCGCACCTACCGGCTGCTGCGCGACCGCGCCGCCGCCTTCCGCGCCGACCGCGAGGTGCAGGCGGCGAAGAAGCAGGCGCGCATCCCCGAGCTGGCGCAGCCGACGCTCGGCAAGGGCGAGACGATCGCCGACCTGCTCGCCGACAAGACGGCGTTCGAGACGTTCGACGCCGACGCGGCCGGCGCGCGCGGCTCGGGCTATGTGCGCCTGCAGCAGCTCGCGGTCGAGCACCTGCTCGGCGCGCGCTGAGCTGCGCGGCTTCCGCGTCGCCGGGGCCGCGCTATCCTCCCCGCCCCCGATGACGCTGATCGCCCTCGACAAGATCGTCCGCCGCTTCGGCGACTTCGCGATCCTCGACGGGCTCTCGCTGCGCGTCGACGAAGGCGACCGCATCGGCGTGGTCGGCGACAACGGCGCTGGCAAGACGACGATGGTGCGCATCCTCGCCGGCGTCGACGACCCCGACACCGGCACGCGCAACGCCCGCAAGGACCTGCGCATCGCCTACGGCGCGCAGATGCCGGCGATGCCCAAGGGCACGACAGTGCTCGACCTCGTGCTGCGCGGCACCGGCGAGCACGACGCGCTGGAACGCCGCATGCGCGAGCTCGAGGCGAAGATGGCGACCGGCGACGAGGCGGCGCTGCGCGCGTACGGCGAACTGCAGGCGGCGTTCGAGGCCGGCGGCGGCTACGACCGCAAACACAAGGTCGAGAAGGTGCTCGCCGGCATCGGCTTCCCGCTCGCCGACCTCGCCAAGGACGTCTCGGTGCTGAGCGGCGGCGAGAAGTCGCGCGTGCAGCTGGCGATCCTGATGACGACGCCGGCCGACCTGCTGATCCTCGACGAGCCGACCAACCACCTCGACCTGCAGGGTATCGAGTTCGCCGAGGACTTCGTCGTGCGCTACCCCGGCGCGTGCGTTGTCGTCAGCCACGACCGCCGCTTCCTCGACGCCATCGCCAACGCCATCGTCGAGGTCGCCGACGGCGTCGCCAACCGCTGGAAGGGCAACTTCAGCCACTACAGCAAGCAGCGCGACCTCGCGCTGCTGACGCAGGCCCGCGCCTTCAAGAGCCAGCGCGAGTTCGTCGAGAGGGAGATGGAGTACATCCGCCGCAACATGGCCGGGCGCATGAGCGCGCAGGCCAAGGGCCGGCTCAAGCGCCTGCAGCGACTGCAGCTCATCGAGAAGCCGCAGGGCAAGCGCGCGCAGATGCGGTTGACCTTCGGCCAGACGACGCGCGGCCAGCAGGGCCAAGTGGCGCTCGAAGGCGCCGACCTGACGGTGAAGGCCGGCGCGCGCGCGCTGATCGAGCGCGCGGAGTTCCGCGTCTGGTTCGGCGAGGTCACCGCGCTGCTCGGCCGCAACGGCGCTGGCAAGACCACGCTACTGCGGCTGCTCGCCGGCATCGGGACGCCTTTCGCCGGCGCGATCCGGCGCGCGCACAACCTGCGCATCGGCTACTTCAGCCAGGAGAAGAACGACCTGCCGCAGCACGGCACGGCGCTCGACGCGCTGCGCGAACTCGACCGCACGGTGCCGGAGGGGCCGCTGCGCGACCATCTCGCACTGTTCCTGTTCTGCGGCGAGGACGTCGAGAAGCCCGTCGCCGAGCTGTCCGGCGGCGAGAAGCAGCGCCTCGCGCTGGCGCGCATGACGCGCGCGCAGTTCGACCTGCTGTGTCTCGACGAGCCGACCAACCACCTCGACGTCGCCGGCACCGAGGGCCTCGAGCAGGCGCTCAAGGAGTTCCCCGGCACCGTCGTGCTGATCACGCACGACCGTCAGCTCGTCGACGAGGTCGCCGACCGCGTGCTGTGGGTCGAGGACGGCACGGTGCGCACGTTCGACCAGGGCCTCGCGCAGTGCCAGCGCGTGCTCGCCGACGAACGCGCCGCCGCGCGCGCCGCCGAGGCCGAGGCCAAGGACGCGGCCGCGCGCAAGGCCGCCGCCGCGCAGCCGGTCGCCGAGGCGAAGAAGGCGATCGAGACCGGCAAGGTGCGCAACCCCCGGATGTTCCAAAAGCTGGAGGAGCGCATCATGCAGCTCGAGGCGGACATCGAGGGCCTGCGCGCGGCGATGCTCGACCCGGCGAACTACGCCAGCGCGTCCAAGATGAAGGCGCTGCAGGCCGACGAGACGCAACGCAAGCAGGAGCTCGCCGACGCCTACGCGCAGTGGGAGAACTGGTCGTAGGCGCGGCGCGACGCACGGTCGGGCGGATCGGTACAGAAAATGGACATGGCCGTGGGGGTGGCATCTGCGCCGCGACCACCGCATCCGTGGCATCTTCCAAGGCTCGCTGGGGCACAGTCGCCGCGGCCTCCGCCTCCCCGTCTCCGAGCAAGAATCACCATGCGCACCGCCTTCGTTCTCGCGGCGCTCGGCCTCGCCCAGGTCGCCGCCGCCCAGATCCCGATCCCCCCGTTCGGCAGCACGTTCACGTCGACGCTGACGCGCGGCTACTGGTTCCAGGCTCCCGCCGCCGGAATCGTCAGCTTCATCAGCGTGCCGAACGAGGCGCTGCAGCCGTTCCAGGTCATCGAGTTCGTCGACCTCGGCACGACGCCACCGCCGGCCTACCCGACGACGGTCGTCGGCACGCAGTTGCACTACAGCAACAACACCGCCGGCGGCTCGCTGGTCCCGGTGTCGATCCCGATCGCCCCTGGCAACTACTACGGCGTGCTCGGCGCCTGCACCAACGCCGTCGGCTCGTCGACGTCGTACAACTCGTACGCCAACGCGACCGGCACGTTCGGTAGCACGATCCTCGGCATCCCGACGACGCTGACGCGCTTCGGCACGCAGTTCGGCATCGGCGCCGGCGGCAACAACCCGAGCTGGTCGGAACTCGGGGGCTACATCTCCCGCGTCAACCTGTACATCACGCCGAGCGGTGGCGGCACCATCGCCACCAACACGACGCTCGGCCAGGGCTGCGTGCGGCAGTTCGCGTCGTTCTACGAGAACTTCCTCACGGCGGCGTCGTTCGACCTCGCCAACAGCTCCATGTCGCTGCTGTTCAACGGCGCGGGCTACGTGGCGCTGCCGGGCATCACCACGTACGTGCCGCCGTCTACGTCGGCGACGTCGCTGGTCTTGTCGGACGACTCGC
>Ga0194121_10003917_pt1 | contig 22090 bp, 15 predicted proteins | sample TA2MahCa50mmetaG_FD_148609 | JGI IMG/M metagenome (GOLD analysis project Ga0194121, IMG submission 148609) | Freshwater microbial communities from Lake Tanganyika, Tanzania - TA2015020 Mahale Deep Cast 50m | ecosystem: Environmental > Aquatic > Freshwater > Lake | place: Tanzania: Lake...
TGCCTGCCCGCGAAGTGCGCCGCGTCCTGCGCGACCAGGTGATGGCGGCGATCGCCGCGCAACTCCCCGCGCGCATGGGCGGCAGCGCCGCCGAGTAGGGCGGAGCGCGCCGCCGCGGACCGCGCCACTCAGCCGTCACCGGGGTCGGCGAAGAGCTGCTCGATCTCCGTGCGGAACCGTTCGGCGACGACCGCCCGCTTCACCTTGAGCGTCTGCGACAGGAGACCCGACTCCACCGTGAACGGCGTCGCGAGCACCGCGAAGCGGGCGATCCGCTCGTTCGGCCGGAAACCACGGTCGGCGCGGATGCGGGCGTCGATCTCGGCGCGCATCGCCGCCTCGAGCTGCGCGCGTGGCGGCGCGATCGCGCCCGGTTCGAGCCGCGGCACCAGCAGCGCGGCGAGGAACTTCCGGTCCTGTCCGACGACGACCGCCGTCGCGATCCGCGGCGAAGCCATCAGCGCGTTCTCGATCGGCTCGGGTTCGACGTTCTCGCCCGACAGCAGCACGATCGTGTCCTTGGCGCGACCGGTGATGGCGAGCTCGCCATGGGCATCGAGGTGGCCGAGGTCGCCGGTGTCGAACCAGCCATCGGCGGCCAGCACGCGCGCCGTCGCCGCCGGATCCTCGAAGTAACCCTGCATCACCTGCGGGCCACGCGCGTGGATCACGCCGCGCCGGCCGACCGGGAGCGGGGCGCGCGTCTCCGGGTCACGGATCGCGATCTCGGTGTGCGCGACCGGCGGCCCGACCGTGCCGCCGCGGCGATGGCCGGGGCGGCGCAGCGCCAGGACCGGCGCGGTCTCGGTGAGGCCGTAACCGTTCAGCAGCGGCACGCCGAGCGCGGCGAAGAACGAGTCGACATGCTCCGGCAACGAGCCGCCGCCGCTGATCGGCAGTCCGTGGGCGAGGCGATCGACGCCCATGGCGCGCGCGATCTTCGCCAGCAGGAGCCGCCGCAGCAGCCAGTCGAGCGGCGCACCGAGGAGACCGGGCGCCGGCGTCCCGCCGGGAGCGTTCGCGCCGAGTCGTCGCCCGCGCGCCCGTGCGATCCCGCGTTCGAGGGCCCACTCGACCAGGCGTCGCTTGCGCGGCGCTGCCGTGGCCAGCTTCGCGCGCACGCCCTCCTCGAGCGCGAGCCAGAGCCGCGGCACCGCGCCCAGCACCGTCGGCCGGAACCGGGCGAGGTCGCGCGCGAAGTGGCGCCGGTCGCTGTAGACAACCTGCACGCCGAGCTCGATCAGCGCGTACTCGACCATCTGCTCGAACATGTGCCACGGCGGCAGGATCGACAGGCTCGCGGCGCCCACCGGCAGCCAGTCGATGATCGCCAGCACCTGCGCCAGGTTGGCGGCCAGGTTCGCCTGGGTGAGGACGACGCCCTTCGGTCGGCCGGTCGTTCCCGAGGTGAAGACGATGGCGGCGGTCTCGGTCGGGATCCGTTCTTGCAGCCGCGCCGCCCGCCAGGTGGCGGCCGGCGCATCGGCCGGGGCGGCGGCGAGGCACGACTCGAAGGTCAGCGTCGTCGCCGGCGCACCGGCGGCGGGCGGCGGTGGTGCGCCGGAAAGCAGGATCGCGGTCGCCACGTGGTGCGGCGTCGTCGCGAGGCGGCGCAAGAGGTCGGGCCGCTCGACCAGCGCCACTCGCGCCCGCACCTTGTCGACGATCCAGGCGATCTCGTCGGGCGGCGCCTCGGCGCCGCGCGGAATCGCCGGCGCACCGAGCAGCAGCAGCGCAAGCTGCGCCACCAGCCAGCGTTCGCGGTTCTCGCTCCACAGCAGCACCGGCTCGCCGGCGCGGACGCCGTGGGCTTCGAGCGCCCGCGCGAGGCGGGTCGCCTCGTCGCGGACCTCTCCGGCCGTGGTCACGCGATCGGAACCGTCGCGGCCGGGCGTGACCAGCAGGGGCCGAGTGGCATGGCGGTCGAGCGCGGCGAACAGGCGGGCGGTCAGCGTCTCGGCGGGGGGCATCGCGGGAGTCGATTCAACCGCTCGCCGGGGCCACTTGCCATCGGCGCGTCAGCGCTCGGCGTAGAGGGCGTCGAGTTCGGCGCGGAAGCGCCGCTCGATCTCGCGGCGGCGGACCTTGAGCGTCGGCGTGAGCTGGCCGTTGTCGATCGAGAACGGCTCGGGCAGCAGGAGGAAGCGGCGCACCCGCTCGGGCGGCGCCAGTTGCGCGTTGACCGCGTCGATGGCGGCAGCGAAGCGCTGGCGCACCGCGCTGCTGCCGGTCATCTCCGTGCGCGAGGTCCACTCGGCGCCACTCTCCGCCAGCAGCGGCTTGAGCGCCGACTCGTCGGGGACCAGCAGCGCGACCAGGTAGGGTCGTCGATCGCCCAGCACGCAGGCGTCGCCGATGACGCGGTGGCGTTTCAGCAGCGCCTCGATTCGCGCCGGCGCGACGTTCTTGCCGCCGCTGCCGATGATCAGCTCCTTCTTGCGATCGGTGATGAAGAGGTGGCCATCCGCATCGAAGTGGCCGAGGTCGCCGGTGCGGAAGGTGCCGTCGGGTTCGAGCACGGCCGCCGTGGCCGTGGGGTCATCGCGGTAGCCGGCCATCACGTTCGGCCCGCGGACCAGGATCTCGCCGTCGTCGGCGATCCGAACCTCGACGCCGGGCAGGATCGTCCCGACCGAGCCCGGCCGCACCGCACCGAGCTGCGTGCAGCTCACCACCGGCGCGGTCTCGGTGAGGCCATAGCCCTGCAGCACCGGCAGGCCGAGCCGCCCGAAGAAGGTGACCAGCTCCGGGTCGAGCGGTGCGCCGCCGGAGACGAAGAAACGCAGCCGGCCGCCGAGGCGCCGGCGCAGCAGCGAGAAGACCAGCCGCTCGGCCAGCTCGGCGCGGAAGCGCAGCTTGAGCGGGAGCGGGCTGGCGGCGCCGGCGGTGGCGCGCGCGTGGTCGACCTCGTCGGCCACCCGCAGTGCGAAGGCGAACAGCTCGCGGCGGTAGCGCGGCGCCCGTTCGAGTGCGCCGAGGATCCGGTCGTGCACCTTCTCGAAGAAGCGCGGCACGCCCAGCACCAGCGTCGGGCGCACTTCGCGGATCTCGGCCGCCACCGTCTCGGTCGAAGTGGCGTAGGCGATGGCGCCGCCCGCCATCAGCAGCGCGTAGTGGCCGGCGGTGCGCTCGAAGGCGTGCGACAGCGGCAGGAAGGAGAGCGTCTGGTCGTCCGGCCCGAGCGGGACGTGGCGCAGGATCGCGCGGCAGTTCTCGAGCAGGTTGCCGTGGGTCAGCATCACACCCTTCGGCTCGCCGGTCGTGCCCGAGGTGAAGAGCAGGGTGGCGAGGTCGGTGGGGCGCAGCAACTCGAGCCGGCGCCGCACCTCGCGCTCGCTGCCCGCCGGCGCAGCACGGCCGTGGTCGACGCTGGCCAGCTCGCCGAACGCCACCACCTCGCGGCCGGCGGCGCGCTCGCGCACGGCGGCGACGTCGCCCGGCTCGAAGACGACGATGAGCCGCAGCAGCGGCAGCTCCGACAGCGACGGCGCGATCCGGGCGAACTGCGCCGCGTCGGCGACGAACAGCGCCGCGCAGCGCGCGCGCCGCAGCAGCGCCACGACGTCGGCCGCCGGGCTGGTGGCGTAGATCGGCACGTCGACCAACGCCGCCGCGAGGCTCGCGAGGTCCGCCAGCAGCCACTCGGGCCGATTGGGTGACAGGAGCGCGACGCAGGTGCCCGGCTCGAGGCCGTTCGCCACCAGCTGCGCCGCGACGTTCGCGACCGCGTGGGCGCACTCCTGCCATGACAGCGCGTGCCAGCGGCCGTCGACCCGGGTGCGCAGCAGCGGCCGATCGCCCTGGCGCGCGGCCTGCGCGAGGAACATCGCGGCGACGCTGCTGGCGCGATCGACGTCCATGCCTCTCGATTAGCCCCACTCACGCCGCTGGCACGTCGCGACGCCGGGAACTCCCTTCTCAGCCGAGCGTGCCGACCTTCTCGACCCGCTGCGCCAGTTCGAGGATCGCCGCTTCGGACGGGAGCACCGCGGGATCGAGCCTGAGCGCCTCGACCAGTCGGTGGGCACCCCAGTCGATCGCGCGGGTCTCGACCCAGGCGCCGAGCGGGCGCGACAGGTCGTTCGCCAGCTCGGTCACGGCGGCGAGCCGCGACTCGGACTGCGCCTCCTCCGGCCGGCGGCGGCAGCTCACCGCGCGGGCGACGGCGGCGGGCAGGCGCCAGCGGGCGACGATGGTGCCGTTCAGGGCGTAGCCATGGCGGCGCTGGCAGGCGAGCAGGGTCTGCGGCGAGAGCTTGCGATCCTGGCGCAGCGCGAGGCGGCGTGCCGCCGCGATGACGGCGAAGCTGCCGATGTCGTGGAACAGACCGGCCATGTAGGCCTGGTCGGGATCGAGCTGCGTGCGCTGCGCCAGCTGGTGGGCCAGCTGCGCGGTCAGCAGCGAGTGCTTCCAGAGAGCGGCCGAGAACGGCTCGAACGGCCGGCCGCGCACCTTGGTCGAGTGCAGCGCGATGTCGAGCAGCAGCAGCTTCAGGTGGCGCTGCCCGAGGCGCACCACGGCACTCGGCACGCTGTCGACATCGACGTCGCCACGATGGAGCGGCGAGTTGGCCAGCGACAGCACGGCGCCGGCCAGAGTCGGATCGCACGAGATCGCCGCGCTGACCTTGCGCACCTGGTAGCCGCGGTCGTCGATCAGCCGCATCACGTCGAATGCCGCCGCCGGCGGCATCGCGAACGATTCGGTCGAACGGCCGAGGAAGCTGCCGAGTTCGTCGACGAAGCGGGCGTCGACCTCGTTCTCCTGGAAACGCGGATCGACAATGGTGGCGCGGAACGAGGCGAGGAGCTGCGCACGCTCGCGCTGGCGGCGGCGCTCGGCTTCGGCGTGTGCGTCGTCGCCGGCGGCACCCGTGGGCCCTTCGCGCGGTGCGGCGCTGTCGGCGGGGGCGTGGCGGGGCCGCGCGACGACCGGCGATTTCGCTGGCGTGATCGGGTCGACGATGAGTCCGCCGGCGGCGGGGGGCAGCGGCAAGCGCGGCTCCACCCGGCCGACGAGGGTCCGTCGGCCGGCGAATCGCTCGAGCAGACTCCCGAACCAGCCCATGCCTGCGAGGCCTCCTGCGCTGCCGAATTCCTGATCGGCCGCCGAAGCGCGCGAATTGCCGCGGGTGGCGTCCGATCGGGAAGGGAGTTCCTGCCGCGGCCGGAGCGCGGCATGACTCAGATTGCGGTCCCGGATCGGGCTCTCCTCGTGCCGGTCGTCGGGCACGTGCAGCGGAGGAGGCCTCCTCGCCCCGGTCAGTCCTCCACCCGCCCGGCCAGCGCCAAGGTCAGCGCCGGTTCGTCAGGCAGGGCGAGGTGTACGAGCAGCCGGCCGAAGATGCCGCCGCAGCGGGTGCCGGGGGCGATGGTCACCTCGATCTTCCAGACGCGGCCCGGCTCGACGGGCGCGATCGAGGTGGTCACGGTGGCGGGCAGGTCGGCCGGGGCGACGCCGCCGTCCGGCTGCTTGCGGCCGGGCCACGCCTGCGTCTCGACGGCCGGCTCGATCGTGAGCGGCGCCCGGCCGCGGTGGTGGAGCAGCACGGAGCGGGTCGCGCCGGCGGCGCGTTTCACCACGCCGAAGTCGACGCGATCGGCCGGTTCGGCGCGGAGCCGCCCGTGGATCAGCGCCTGCACCGGGATCGACAGCGTCGGGACGCTCGGGTGGTCGGTCGGGATCGAGATGTGGAACAGGCGGCGGACCGCGATGCCGGTGCCGTCGAAGGCGATGGTCACGCGCGCGGTGGTGGGAGAATCGGCGGCGACCTGGGCCGAGAAACCGGGCGCCGGGACCTGCGGCGCGCCGAACTGCACCGCCTTCCCGTCGACCACGCGCACCGGCAGTTCGAGCGAGTGCGGCTCGCCCAGCACCAGTTCCGGCAGGTCGACCAGCGTCGGCGTGAATTCGTAGAGCGGCTTGGTGTCGGCCGACAGCAGGAACTGCAGCCACGGCCTGTCCGGATCGTTGGTGCCGATCGAGATCACCTTGTCGAGGCGCGCCGGTCCCTTGTCGGCGTGGAGCTCGGCCACCATCGACGTCGACTCGCCCGGGGCCAGCCGCTTCTGGTCGAGCCGGGCGACGAGGCAGCCGCAGCTCGAGCGGACCGGGTCGAGCAGCAGCTCCCTGCCGCCATGGTTCTCGAGCGTGAACGTCTCCTGCCGCTTTTCCCCGATCCAGAGCGGTCCGAAGTCGCGCCGATCGCCCGAGGCCACCGCGACGGCGTGGGGCGGCGGCTGCGGCGGTCCGCAGTGCAATGCGACGAGCGGCGCCGCAGTCAGCCAGAGCGCGGCACGCAACGCCGCGGCCCGCCGCCGACGCGCCATCACGCGCCCGCCTCCGGCCCGCGTTCGAGCAGCGCGAGGAATTGCGCCTCGTCGAGCACCGGGATCGCCAGTTCCTGCGCCTTCTTCAGCTTGCTGCCCGGCGCGTCGCCGACGACGAGGTAGCTGAGCTTCCGGCTGACGCCGGAGAGGAGCGTCCCGCCGCGCGCCTTCACTCGCGCCTCGGCCTCGGCGCGCGTCAGCGTCGGCAACGTGCCGGTGAAGAGGAAGGTCCTCCCCTCGAACGGCCCGCCGCCGGCCGGTGCCGCCGGCAGTGCCGCGACGCCGGCGGCCGCCAGGGCATCGAGCAGCGCCTTGCCCGGCTCGCTCTGCATGAAGTCGACCAGGCTCGCCGCGCTGGCCGGTCCGAGGCCGTGGATCGCCTCGACCTCCTCGCGGGTCGCGGCGCGCACCCGCTCCAGCGTCGCGAAGTGGTGCGCGATCTGCTGCGCGGCGGTCTCGCCGATGTCGGGGATGCCGAGCGCGAAGAGGAACCGTTCGAGCGGGCGGCGCTTCGCCGCGGCGATCCGCTCGAGCAGGTTGCGCGCCGACTTGTCGCCCATCCGCTCGAGGTTGCGCAGCGTGTCGAAGTCGAGCCGGAACAGGTCGGCCGGCGTGCGCACGTGGCCGCCGGCGATCAGTTGCGCCAGCAGCTTCTCGCCGAAGCCTTCGAGGTCGAACGCGCTGCGGCCGACGAAGTGTTCGAGGCCGCGCAGCAACCGCGCCGGGCAGGCGGCGTTGGGGCAGCGCACCGCGACGAAGTCGGCATCCTTGACCACCGCCGTCGCGCATTCCGGGCAGGCTGCCGGGAATTGGAACTCGCGTTCGGCGCCGCTGCGCGCCCCCTCCGCCACCTGCACCACCTTCGGGATCACGTCGCCCGATCGCTCCACCAGCACGAGATCGCCGATGCGGACGTCGAGCCGCGCGATCTCGGCCGCGTTGTGCAGCGTGACGTGGGTGATGGTCACGCCGGAGAGCTGCACCGGCTCCAGCACCGCCACCGGCGTCAGCGTTCCCGTGCGCCCGACCTGCACGACGATGTCGCGCACCCGCGTCGTGGCCTGCCGCGCCGGGAACTTCCACGCGCGGGCGAAGCGCGGGCTGCGGGCGGTGAAGCCGAGCCGCTCCTGCAGCGCGAACGCATCGACCTTCAGCACCACGCCGTCGAGTTCGATCGGGAACTCGTCACGGCGCGCGAGCAGTTCGCGATACCAGCGGAGTACGGCGTCGAGGTCGCCGACGCAGCCGTCGCGCGCCACCGTCTTGAAGCCGAGTTCGCCGAGCCACTGCATCGCCGCCGAATGGGTCGCCGGCAACGGCGCGCCGTCGACCCGGCCGAGCGCCCACACCCGGAACTCGAGCGGCCGCTGCGCGACCTTCTGCGGATCGAGTTGGCGCAGCGTGCCGGCGGCGAGGTTGCGCGGATTGGCGTAGGTCTTCTCTCCGGCCGCCGCCAGCGCGCGGTTCAGCTGGTCGAACTCCTTCCGCGGCATCACCACCTCGCCGCGCAGGTCGAGGCGCGGCGGCGCGCCGTCGGCCAGCAGGAGCGGCACCGACGCGATGGTGCGGACGTTGGCGGTCACGTCCTCGCCCTGGTCGCCGTTGCCGCGCGTCGCCGCCAGCACCAGGCGACCGCGCTCGTAGACCAGCCGGCAGGAGAGGCCGTCGAGCTTCGGCTCCGCCGCCAGCGGCGAGTCGAGCGCGGTCACGCCGAGGTGGTCGAGCAGCCGCTGGTGCCACTCACGGACGTCGGCCTCGTCGTAGGTGTTGTCGAGCGAGAGGAGCGGCGGATCGTGGGCGACGGTCGCGAAACCGGCGAGCGGCGCGGCGCCGACCCGTTGCGTCGGGCTCTCCGCCACCACCAGCTCGGGGCGGCGCGCCTCGAGCGCCTTCAGTTCGGCGAAGAGGGCGTCGTACTCGGCGTCGGCGATCTCGGGCCGGTCGAGCACGTGGTAGAGGCGGTCATGGCGCGCGATCTCGCGCCGGAGGAAGGCGGCCCGCTCCGCGTCCTGTTCACTGTTCACCGGCCCATCGCTCCCGCGCCAGCCCTCGGATCGAGCAGCAGCATCGCGTCGCCATACGAATAGAAACGGTAGCCGACCGCGATCGCCTCGCGGTAGAGCTCGAGCAGCCGCTCGCGCGAGGAGAAGGCCGCCACCAGCGCCAGCAGCGTCGTGCGCGGCAGGTGGAAGTTGGTCAGCAGGCCGTCCAGCACGGCGAAGCGAAAGGGCGGCCGGATCAGCAGGCGGGTGCGTGCGCGGCCGGCGACGAGCGTTCCCGCACCCGCCTGCGCCGCCGCCTCGAGCGCCCGCGTCGTGGTGGTGCCGACCGCGATGACGCGCCCGCCCGCCGCTTTCGCCGCCGCGATCGCCGCCACCGTCGCCGCGGTGATCTCGTAGAGCTCCTCGTGCATCGCATGGCGCGAGAGCCGGTCGGCGCGCACCGGCAGGAAGGTGCCGGGGCCGACGTGCAAGGTGATCCGCGCGAGGCCGACGCCGCGCGCGGCGAGGCGGTCGAGCAGCTCCGGCGTGAAGTGGAGTCCGGCGGTGGGCGCGGCGATGGCGCCGGGCGCCGCCGCGAACATCGTCTGGTAGTCGACGCGGTCGCGTTCGCGTGCGCCGGGCTCGCGCGGCAGGTAGGGGGGCAACGGCAGCTCGCCGTGCGGCAGCGCCGCGGCGAGACCGCCTTCGATCGCGACGCGGCGCAGTTCCGGCCCCGGTGGGTCGAGCACCGTCAGGCGCGGGCCGCCGACGACGGTCAGCACCTCCCGCTCGCGCACCCGCGCCGACGGTTGCAGGAGCGCCAGGATCGCGCTGTCGTCGTCGCGGCCGGTCGGATGGAGCAGCAGCTCCACGGCGCCGCCGCTCGCCCGCCGCGCCGCGAGGCGGACCGGCAGCACGCGGGTGTCGTTGACGACCAGCAGATCGCCCGGGAGGAGCAGCTCGGGGAGGTCGCGGACCACCTGGTGGCGCGCGGCGCCGGCGTGCCGTCCGGCGACCAGCAGGCGCGCGGCGTCGCGCGGCGCGACCGGAGCGGACGCGATGCGAACGCCCGCCTCGGAGTAGTCGTAGAGGGCGACCTCGTCGTCCTCCGCCGGGGCGGCGTCGTTCGCGACCATCGGGCGCTACTATGCCGCGTTTTCCACGGACCCGGCAGGGGGCATCGCGGCGGCACGCCGCGGTCGGTCGACGGTCCGTGGAACGTGCGCGAGCGGTGTGGCATGACGTCCTGGCACGACACGATCCTGATCGTCTACTTCGCGCTGCTGGCGCTGCTCTCGGTCTACGGACTCCACCGCTACAAGCTCCTCTGGCTCTACTGGCGCCATCGCCGCGACACGCCGGAGCCGAGCGGCCGCTTCGAGACTGCGCCGACGGTCACGGTGCAGCTGCCGCTGTTCAACGAGGCGACCGTGGTCGAGCGGCTGCTCGACTCGGTGGCGCAGCTCGACTGGCCCGCCGAGCGGCTCGAGATCCAGGTCCTCGACGACTCGACCGACGAGACGCAGGAACTCGCCCGCCGCAAGGTCGACGAGCTGCGCGCGCGCGGCCTCGACATCCACTACCTCCACCGCAGCGATCGCACGGGCTACAAGGCCGGCGCCCTTGCCGCCGGGATGAAGAAGGCGAAGGGCGAGTACGTCGCCATCTTCGACGCCGACTTCCTGCCGCAGCGCGACACGCTGCGCCGCACCCTCGACTTCTTCACCGATCCGGGCATCGGCATGGTGCAGGTGCGCTGGGGCCACCTCAACCGCGACTACAGCGTGCTGACCCGCCTGCAGTCGATGCTGCTCGACGGCCATTTCGTCATCGAGCACACCGCGCGCAACCGCTCCGGCCGCCACTTCAACTTCAACGGCACCGGCGGCGTCTGGCGCCGCACCGCCATCGAGTCGGCGGGCGGTTGGCAGCACGACACGCTGACCGAGGACCTCGACCTCTCCTACCGCGCGCAGATGCGCGGCTGGCGCTTCGTCTACCTGCGCGACTTCACCGCGCCGGGCGAACTGCCGGTGGAGATGGCGGCGTTCAAGGCCCAGCAGCACCGCTGGGCCAAGGGGTCGATCCAGACCGCGCTCAAGGTGCTGCCGTCGATCTGGCGGGCGCCGCTGCCGTTCAAGGTGAAGAGCGAGGCGACCTTCCACCTGACCGCGAACATCAGCTACCTGCTGATGCTGGCGATGACGGTGCTGATGCTGCCCGCGCTGCTGGCGCGCCTCGCCGAGCCCGACCGCCTGAGCAGCGTGCTGTTCGACTGGTCGGTGTTCGTGCTGGCCACGGCGTCGGTGCTGTCGTTCTACATGGCGGCGCAGCGCGAGGTCGATCCGCAGTGGAAACGCGGCCTCAAGTTCATGCCGGCGGTGCTGGCGCTCGGCATCGGGCTGGCGGTCAACAATGCCCGCGCCGTGATCGAGGCGCTCTGCGCGCACGAGACGCCGTTCGTGCGCACGCCGAAGTACGACGTGCTCGGGAACGCGGCGACCGGGGCGCCGCAGGGGCGGCCGAAGCGGCGCTACTCGTCGCTGGCCGGCTTGATGCCGTGGGTCGAGGTCGCCTTCGGCGGCTACATGCTGGCGATCATCGGCGTCGGTCTCGCGAACGGCATCTGGATGGTGGTCGCTTTCATGTCGCTGTTCGCGGCCGGCTTCTTCTACGTCGGCTTCGGTTCGCTGCTGGCCGGCCGCGCGCCGCGCGCCGCCGAGGCGACGGCCGAGGCGCTGGCGGCGCCGAGCACGACGCGCTGAACGGCGCGGAGGGGGGCGGCCGCCGCCTCAGCCGCCGTCGTCCGCTCGCCACCGTTCGAGGTCGATGACCGTGAGCGGCGGTCCGCTGAAGCGTCCGCTCGCCGGATCGAACCGGTTCGCCACCAAAGGCCCCTCGAGGTGGCGCCGGTACCAGTCGGCCAGTTCGCGCTGCGCGCCGCCGGTGCGCTCGGCCCGTGCCATCCGCGTGCCGTCGAGCAGCAGCCAGCGCGCGCCGTGCTCGCGCAGCAGCGGGAAGAGCTCGTCGCGCAGGGCGAGTTCGATCGGCGTGATGTAGCCGAAGTCGTACGTCGGCGTCGGGTCGTCCGGCGGGCGGGCGCGCGCGACGCGGAGCTTGGCGTCGAGCGCCGCCAACGGCTCGTCGCGCGGCCGCCGCAGCGGGATCTCGGCCGGCGTCTCGCCGGGAGCCAGCAGCAGCTCTCTCGCGCGCGCCTCGCGCATCCGCTCGAGGCACTGCAGCGTGAGCGGGAGGTCGAGCCAGGTGTCGGCGGCGATCAGCGCGCCGGCGGGAACCTGCTGCTCGATCCACGCGCGCGCGGCGACGCGGGTGTCGGGGCGACCGCGCCAGGTCGCCTCGTCGTAGGCGTGGCGTGCGCCGAGCGACAGCGGCGCGGCCAGCAGCAGCAGCGCGCCGATCGGCACCGCGCGCGACCGGGTCCGCGCCAGCCCGGCATGCAGCGCGGCGGCGGCGAGGCCGGCCAGCGCGCACAGCGCCGGCAGCAACCCGAGGAGGTAGTCGACCGGTTGCGCCTTGAACCGGACGATCAGCGAGAACTGCGCCAGCGCCGGCAGCAGCACGCAGAGCAGCGCCATGCGCCCCGGACGGCGGCCGGCCGCGACCAGCAGCCCGAGCGCGGCGGGCAGCAGCAGCCACGGGCCGACCCACGGCGCGACGAGGTGGCCGGCGTAGACGGCGAGGCCGGAGCGGGTCGGATCGTGGCCGAAGTGGCCGCCCGCCATGTGCTGCTGCAGCGTCTCGAAGTCGCGCCGGAACGTCGCGAAGTCGAGCAGCACGTAGGGCGAGGTCGCCAGGAACGCGGCGATCGTGACGGCAGCGGCCAGCAGCAGTCGGCGCAGCGCCCGCGCTCGCGCCGGGCCCGCTTCGCGCCGCGCGCGCGCCACGACCGCCAGTCCGAGCGCCAGCGCGAACCAGGCGCCGTAGTACTTGAAGCCGGCCGCGAGCCCGATCGCCGCCGCGGACAGCAGCAGCGAGCGCGTCCCGCCGCGGCGCAGGTGGCGCAGCGAGAGCGTCAGGCCGAGCGTTGCCGCCGCCACCATCGGGATGTCGACCGTGACCCAGCGCGAGTTCGACGCGTGCAGGAACGACGCCGCGAGCGCCGCCGCGGCCAGCCATGCGGCCGGCCGCCGCGCGCGGTGCAACCCGGCCGCTCGCGCGAGCTCCGCGCCGAGGCGGGCCATCAGCAGCACGGTGGCGAGGGCGATCGCCGCGGTCAGCGCGCGGCTCAGCAGCAGGAGCGACTGCGGCGCGATCCAGAAGGCGTCGGCGAACGCCGCCCGCGAGTCGAACGGCCCGACCGCGTACGCCGCAAGGTAGGCGAGAGCGTGGAGCGCGAAGCCGCCCGACGGATAGGCGAAGTAGCGCGGGTTCAGGTCGCCGCCGACGAAGGCGATGGCATGGTCGGTGACGATGTGCTCGTCGATGGCGGCGAAGGGGAAGGGCAGCCCGAAGTCCAGCGCGCGGAGACGGAGCCACGCCGCCGCCGCCAGCAGCAGGAGCAGCACGCACCGGTGGGTCGCGCGCGAGACCAGGACGGCTCCTCTCCTCGATTCGCGGCACGCCCTCCGGCGCACGACCTGCCGTTCGCCGCTACGCTCTGTCGCCGTTTCTACCCGCTCGGGGAGCCGGAGTGGCTGCCTTGGACCTCGCCCACCACTGGGCACTCGATCCGTCGATCGACTACCTGAACCACGGTTCGTTCGGCAATTGCCCGACGGCGGTGCTGGAGGTGCAGAGCGATCTCCGGCGCCGCATGGAGCGCGCGGCGGTCCGCTTCCTGCACCGCGAGCTCGAGGGGGAGCTCGATCGCGCCCGCGCGGCGCTGGCGGCGTTCCTCGGAGCGCGACCGGAGGACGTCGCGTTCGTGCCGAACGCCACCGCCGGCGTGAACACGGTGCTGCGCAGCCTCGAGTTCGCCGCCGGCGACGAGCTGCTCACCACCGACCAGGAGTACAACGCCAGCCGCAATGCGCTCGACTTCGTCGCGCGCCGCGCCGGCGCCACGGTGGTCGTGGCGAACGTGCCGTTCCCGTCGGCCGGACCCGACGAGGTGGTGGCGCGCGTCCTCGAACGGGTCACGCCGCGCACGCGCCTGGCGCTGATCGACCACATCTCGAGTCCGACCGGGCTGGTGTTCCCGATCGAGCGGCTGGCACGGGAACTCGCCGCGCGCGGCGTCGAGCTGCTGGTCGACGGCGCGCACGGTCCGGGGCAGGTGGAACTCGACCTCGAGGCGCTCGGCCGGGCCGGCGTCGCCTGGTACACCGGCAACTGCCACAAGTGGCTCTGCACGCCGAAGGGCTCGGCGCTGCTCTGGGTGCGCCGCGACCGCCAGGCGGCGATCCGCCCGCTGGCGATCAGCCACGGCGCGAACAGCCGCCGCACCGACCGCTCGCGCTTCCTGCTCGAGTTCGACTGGCCGGGGACCTGCGACCCGACGCCGTGGCTGGTGATCCCGGAGGCGCTGCGCTTCATGGCGGCGCTGCTGCCCGGCGGCTGGCCCGAGCTGCGCCAGCGCAACCGCGCACTGGTGCTCGAGGGGCGCCGGCTGCTGCTGGCGGCGGTGCCGCAGCGCGAGCCATGCCCCGAGTCGATGGTGGGATCGCTGGCCGCGATCGTGCTGCCCGACGCGACCGCGCCGCCGGTGGCGCCGCTTGGCCTCGACCCGCTGCAGGTGCGGCTGTTCGAGCAGCACCGCTTCGAGCTGCCGCTGCCGGCGTGGCCGGCGCCGCCACGGCGGCTGCTGCGGATCTCCGCGCAGCTCTACAACCGGCGCGAGCAGTACCAGCGCCTCGCCGCGGTGCTGCGGGAGGAGCTCTCCGCCTGAGCCCACGGCGCCGCGCAACGGCGCCGCGCTCGCCTGCATCGAAGCTGACGCGCTCCGCAGTCGCCGGCACGGACGCCACGTGCCGCCGTCTCTCCCGGCTCCCGCGAGCATCGCCCGCGGCCGGGTCGCGCCCGAATCTGGCGTCCGAAGGATCGGGCACGATGATCGGTTCCCTGGTGATGACGCTCGCCGCCGCGCTGCCGGCACCGGTGGCGGCCGGCGAAGGCTGGATCGGCGATTGGGACGTGGCTGCCAAGGCCGCGAAGGAGGCCGGCAAGGACCTGCTGGTCGACTTCACCGGCTCCGACTGGTGCGGCTGGTGCATCCGGCTCGACGAGGAGGTCTTCGCGCACGCCGCGTGGAAGAGCGCGATCGTCGCCGACTACGTGCTCTGCGCCCTCGACTTCCCGAACGGGGACGAGGCCAAGGCGAAGGTCCCGAACGCGGCGCGCAACGAGGAGCTGCGCGAGAAGTACGGCGTCAACGGCTTCCCGAGCATCCTGCTGATGACCGCGGACGGCGCCGTCTACGCGAAGACCGGCTACCAGGAGGGCGGCCCGGAGGCGTACCTGAAGCACCTCGCCGAGCTCCGTGCGGACGGTCGGCCGAAGCTGGAGCAGATCGCGGCGCTCGAGCAGCAGGTCGCGGCGGCGAAGGATGCGGCGGCCCTGGGGAAGGCGCTCGACGTGGTGCTGGCGCGGCTCGAGGCGACGTCGGCCGACTCGCCGTTCGCGGCACGGCTGGCGACGCTGGCGAAGCAGGCGCTCGCCGAGGGCGGAGATGCGGCGCGGCGGCTGCGTGCGCTCAAGGCGATCTACGCCGCGGGCCAGGCCGATGCGGCGCTGAACGACGCGGCGCGCGCCATCGATCCGAAGAACGAGCACGGGCTGCTCGAGCGAGTGGTGCTGGCCGAGATGGGGATGCTCGATTCGCCGGAGAAGGTGCCGCCGTTCGCAAAGAAGATCGACGAGCTCGACGCCATGGGGCCGCTGAAGGACATGAAGGTGGCGTTCGAGCTCTTCATGAACGCGGCGTTCTTCAACGTGCGCTTCCTCAAGGACCCGGCGGCGGCGCTGAAGTACGCGGGCAAGGTGAAGGCGACCGGACAGCCGATCCCGCCGCGGGCGCAGCAGATGCTCGATCAGATCGAGAAGGACGCCGCGGCGGGCGCCGGGGCGGGCGGCGAGAAGGGCGGCGGCAAGGGCGGCGGCTGAGTCGCGCGGCGCCGCGGCGGTTCAGGGCGCGGTCGGAGCGTCGGCGCAGGCCGGCGCCATCCGGCCGCGCCAGCAGTCCCACGCGAAGAGTGCGCATGGCGCGAGCCACGTGAGGAACGCCACCCACGGCGGCTCGCGCCAGCCACCGTCGACCAGCCGGAGCAGCGGGACCGCGTGCGCCGCCAGCGTCGACACGGTCAGCAACAGCGCGAAGCGGCCGGTCGTGCGCGGCAGGAACGGCAGGAACGGCGCCAGCCAGGCAAGGTACCACGGATGGGCGGTCGGGGTCGTCGCGAGGAACGCGGCGACGACGAAGAACGCCAGCGTCAGCGCGCGGCCGCGCCAGCGGGTGACCAGCAGCGCCGCCGCGGCGACGAAGAGCAGTGCGGAGAGCTTGCGGCCGAGCTGGTTCGGCACGATGGCGTAGCCGATCTCGCGCACCTTCCACAGGTGGAGCGGCTGGTCGGGCAGCGCCTCGAGCCACTCCTTGGTCGCTTCGGCGAGACGCACCAGCGGCGGGTAGCAGAGCGCGTTCATCTCCCAGTCGTGCGCGTACCGACTGAGGCCATCGAACAACCGCAGGCCATCGCCGCGGAACGGCAGCCACGCGAGCAGGATCGCCGCCAGCGCCCCGAGCAGCGCCAGCCGCCGTGGCGGCGCGCCGCGACGGAGGAACGCGAACAGGGTCACCAGGGCCGGCGGTTTCAGCAGCGCGGCGAATCCGGCGCACGCTCCGGCGAACAGCTCGCGGAAGCCGTTGCGCCCGCCGGCCGAGGCGACGGCAGCGGTCGCCAGCAGCGGCAGCGTCGCGATCCACGCCAGGGCGTCGAGGTGGCCGGAGGCCGCGCCGGTGAGGATCACCAGCGGATTCCACGCGTAGAGCAACGTCGCCGCCGCCGGCGGGCGACTGCTCCGCTGCGCCACCGCCCGCAGGAGCCACGCGACGAAGCCGATGTCGACGCCGGTGAGCAGCAGCCGCCAGAGCAGCGCGCTCGGCGGCAGCGCGCGGAAGAGGAATTGCGCCGCCGGCGGGTAGACCGCCGGGATCGCGCGATGGGTGACGCGCGCGTGCAGCTCGCCGTGGCCCGCCGCCAGCTCCATCAGCTCGGGGTCGTCGGGGGCATGGGTGTAGGGCGAGAAACCGGCGCGCTGCACCACGCCTTCCCATTGGTAGCGCCAGACGTCGTCCGACAGCCACGGCGGCGCGGCGACGACCGCGAGCCGCAGCAGCACGGCCAGCAGCAGGACGCGTCGCGGCGTGAACCACGCCGCCGCGACGGTGCGGCGATCGGCCGCCTCGCCCGACTGCACCGCCAGCGCGAGGAACGCGGCGGCGGCGATGCCGGCGCACGCGCCGAACGCGGCGAGGCCGGTCGCGATCCAGACCGGCAGCCACGCCAGCCCGGCGACACCGACCAGCAGCAGCAGCGCCGCCAGTGCGAGGCGCGCGCGCCCGTTCACCGCTGAACCCGCGGCGTCACGGCGCCGTCGGCCACCAGCGCGGCTTGCGCTTCTCGAGGATCGAGGCGACCCCTTCCCGGCAATCGTCGGTGGCGCGGGTGCGCGCGTTCAGGTCCGCGGCCCAGTCGAGCGCTCCGTCCAACGGCCGGCCGGGCAACTCGGCGAGCAGCTCCTTGGTCAGCGCCAGCGAGGAGCGCGAGCAGCGGCGCAGCGACGCGAGCCAGGCGAGCGCGCGCGCCTCGACTTCGGCGGTGGGGGCGAGCTCGTCGGCGAGCCCGAGCGCGAGGGCTTCGCGCGCGTCGACGATGCGGGCGGTCAGCAGCAGGTCGCGAGCGGCGCGCGGGCCGGCGCGGTCGACCAGGAAGCGCGCGACGATGGCGGCGACGAAGCCGATCCGCGCCTCGGTGAAGCCGAACTTCGCGTCATCGGCCGCCACGACGCGATCGCAGACGCAGGCGAGCCCGGCGCCGCCGGCGAGCGCGTGGCCCTGCACCGCGGCGACGATCGGCAGCGGGTGGCGGTGGAGCGCAGCGAACAGCGCGGCGAGGTGGCGCGAGTCGGCGCGGTTGTCATCAAAGCTCTGCGTCGCGAGCTGCTGCAGCGCCTTCAGGTCGGCGCCGGCGCAGAAGTCGACGCCGGCGCCGGTCAGCACCAGGCCGCGCAGCTGCGGCGCGGCGGCGGCCGCCGCGAGCTCCTGTCGCAAGGCCGTGACCAGTTCGGCCGAGAGCGCGTTCTTCGCCTCGGGACGGAGGAGGGTCAGCACGCGCGCGTCGGCGACGTCGCGGACGGCGACCAGCGGGGCGGAGGGGGCGTTCATCGCGGTGCGGCTCCGGCGAAGTCGTGGTGGATCGCGGCGGCGGAGGCGGCGGCGGCGGCGAGGGCGGACGGCGCGATGCCGGGCTCGAAGCCGCGCGCGCGCAGGTGGGCGATGAGGCCCTCGGTCGGCAGGTTGCCGACCAGGTCGTCGCCGGCGAAGGGGCAGCCGCCGCTGCCGCCGAGCGCGGCATCGAAGCAGCGACAGCCGGCAGCCAGCGCGGCGTCGACCTTCGGCGCGAAGTCGTCGGCGCGGGCGTGCAGGTGGACGCCGAAGGTGGCGCCGCGCATGGTGGCGCCGACCGTGGCGACGAGCTCGCTGACGGTCGCCGGAGTCGCCGTGCCGACGGTGTCGGCGAGCTGCAGGCTGTCGACGCCGCGCGCGCGCAGTTGTTCGGCGAGGCGGGCGACGACGGCGGGGCTCCACGGGTCGCCGAAGGGGTTGCCGAACGCCATCGAGAGGTAGACGTTCAGCCGCCGGCCGGCGGCGCGGCAGGCGGCGAGGAGGGCGTCGAGGCGCGCGAAACTCGCGGCGATGGAGGCGCCGGTATTGCGCTGCTGGAAGGTCTCGGAACAGGAGAAGGGAAAGCCGGCGGTGGTGATGCCGGGCAGCGCGAGGAGGCGCTCGAGGCCGCGCTCGTTGGCGACGATGCCGATCCAGTCGACGGCGCGCGGCGCGGCCGGCGCGGAGAGGAGCTGGCGCAGCTCGCTCCAGACCGCCTCGGTGTCGGCCATCTGCGGCACCGCCTTCGGCGAGACGAAGCTGCCGAAGTCGATGGTCGGGAAGCCGGCGCGCACCAGGGTCGCGAGGTGGGCGGCCTTGCGGGCGGCCGGGATCGGGCGTGCGAAGCCCTGGTACGCGTCGCGCGGGCACTCGACCAGCGCGACGCGCTCGCCGCCGCCGGCCGGCTCGCGGAGCTTGTCCATGCGGCGAGCTTCCCTAGAACCTCCGGTCATGTCCACCCGCACCGTCGTGCAGCTGTTCCGCAACAGCGGCCTCCGGATCGAGCCCGGGATGCCGATCTGCCAGGTCGACCTGCCGTTCGACTGGTACCAGGAGGAGTTCAAGCCGTACGCCGAGGAGTACCTCGCGCTGCCCGACCGCACGCCGGAGTCGGTGCTGCCGTGGATGGATCGCTACCTGCTGGCGGCGCAGAAGGAGTTCGGCCCGCGGCTGCTGCTGCTCGCCCATTACTACATGGGCGGCGAGATCGTGAAGCTGGTCGAGCGGTACGGCGGGCGGATCGCCGACAGCTACGAGCTGGCGCTGCAGGCGCGGAGCAACGCCGGCGCCGAGTTCATCGTCGAGTCGGCGGTCCATTTCATGGCCGACGCGATCGCGACGCTGGCCCACCCGCACCAGCAGGTCTACATCACCAATCCGCGCGCCGGCTGCACGCTCGAGATGTACGCGAAGGAGCACCAGGTTGCGCCCGCCGTCGAGGAGCTGCAGGCGCGGTACGGCGAGCAGCTGATGGTGATCGCCTACATGAACACGTCGGGGCGGGTGAAGGCGCTGGCGGGGGCGACGGGCGGGGCGGTCTGCACGTCCGGGAACGCGAAGAAGGTGATGCAGTGGGCGCTCGCGCAGGGGAAGAAGATCCTCTTCGTGCCCGATCGGAACCTGGCGGAGGTGGTCTGCTGGTGGAGCGGGGTCGCGCCGGAGCGGCAGTTCCAGTGGGGCGGCGGCGAGGAGGGCGGGCAGCAGCGGATCGCGCGGATGAGCGCGGAGCAGCGTGCGCGGCTCGACGCGGCGCAGGTGATCCGGTGGGGCAGCAGCTGCGGCGTCCACACCATCTTCAAGCCGGCGATGGTGGAGTACTGGCGGGCGCGCGGCTACCGGGTGCTGGTCCATCCCGAGAGCCCGTTGCCGACGGTGCAGGCGGCGGACGGGGCCGGCTCGACCAGGTACCTCTGGGCGGCGGTCGAGGCGGCGAAGGCGGGAGAGAAGCTGGCGATCGCGACCGAGGGGCACTTCGTCAAGAACGCGCGCGCGCTGGCGCGGCAGAAGGGGGTCGAGGTGGTCCACCTCGCCGACATCCCTGACCCGGCCTTCCAGGCGATGGGCTGCGGCTGCGCCACCATGTCGCGCAACGACCCGCCGCACCTGGTCGCCATGGTCGACCTGCTGCGCAAGGGCAAGGCGCCCGACGCCAACAAGGTGATCGCCGGCGACGTCGTCGACGAGACCACCGGTGCCCGCGAGCGCCTCTCCCCGACTGAACGCGCCGGGATCGTCACCCACGCCCGCCGCGCCCTCGACCGCATGATCGAAATCACCGAGCGGAACAACTGATCCGGAACAACTGTTCCTGGATCGGTTTGTCAGCTTGGGTAGACGCCGGTGCGCAGCTCGGGGAGGTCGGGGTTGAGGGCGGCGACTTCGAGGGCGGTGATCAGGGCGTCGCGGGTGCGTTCGGGGGCGAGGATCTTGTCGCACCAGAGCCGCGCCGCCGCATGGCGCGGGTCGAGCGCGGTGGCGTAGCGCGCCTCGGTGTCCTTCCTGAGCGCGGCGCGCTCCTCGTCGGAGAGCTTCTTCCCACCCTTCTCGAGCTGCGCCACGCGCACGTCGACCAGCGTTCCCGCCGCCTGCGCGCCGCCCATCACGGCGTAGCGCGCGCTCGGCCAGACGAACAGGAAGCGCGGGTCGTACGCCTTGCCGCACATCGCGTAGTGGCCAGCGCCGAAACTGCCGCCGAGGATCACGCTGATCTTCGGCACCGGCACGTTGCTCACCGCGTTCACCATCTTCGCGCCGGCGCGGATGATCCCGCCGCGCTCGCTCTCGAGGCCGACCATGAAGCCGTTCACGTCGTGCAGGAAGACCAGCGGCACCCGGTTCTGGCCGCAGTCGAGGATGAAGCGCGCCGCCTTCTCCGCGCACTCACGGTAGATCACGCCGCCGAACTCGACCGGATGGCCCGGCCGCCGCTGGTGCTGCTTCTGGTTCGCCACGATCCCGACGGCGAAGCCGCCGATGCGCGCGAAACCGCAGCAGAGCGTCGGCCCGTAGTCGGCGCGGTACTCGTCGAACTCGCTGCCGTCGGCGAGCCGCGCGATCACCTCGCGGACGTCGTACTCCCGCGTTCCGTCGGTGGACACGATCCCGCCGAGCTCGGCCGGATCGAATCGCGGCGGCCGCGCCGGCTTGCGGTCGAACGGCGCCCCCGGCCGCGCGCCGAGCTTGTCGACCAGCGAGCGGACCCGCGCGAGGCAGCTCTCGTCGTCCTTCTCCTTGAAGTCGACCGTGCCCGAGATCTCGGCGTGCATCGCCGCGCCGCCGAGCGCCTCGGCGCTGACCTGCTGCCCGATCGCCGCCTTCACCAGCGACGGCCCGGCAAGGAACAGCCCCGACCCCTCGGTCATCAGCAGCGTGTCGCACATCACCGGCAGGTAGGCGCCGCCCGCGACGCACATGCCCATGATCGCGGCGATCTGCGGCGTCCCGCGCGCCGACAGCACGGCGTTGTGGCGGAACACCCGCCCGAAATCGTCCTCGTCGGGGAACACCTCGTCCTGCAGCGGCAGGAAGACGCCGGCCGAGTCGACCAGGTAGATCACCGGCAGGCGGTTGTCGAGCGCGATGCGCTGCGCCCGCAGCACCTTCTTGCAGGTCATCGGGAAGAACGCGCCGGCCTTCACCGTGGCGTCGTTCGCGATCACCATGAACTTGCGCCCGGCCACCGTCGCCACGCCGGTCACGACGCCCGCCGCCGGCGGCGTGCCCCACTCCTCGTACATGCCCCAGGCGGCGAACGCGGCCAGCTCGAAGAACTCGCTGCCGGGATCGATCAGCCGGGCGATCCGCTCGCGCGCGGTGAGCCGCCCCTTCTCATGCTGCTTCTCGATCGCCTTCGGGCCGCCGCCGAGCGCGATCTTCGCCTCGTCGGCGGCGATCGCGGCGGCCAGCCTCGCCATCGCGTCGCGATTCGCGGCGAACGCCGCCGCCTTCGGGTCGACTTCCCGGCCGATCTGCATGGGGTGGCTGCTCATCGGGCGGACGCTACTGCCGTCGCTCCGAGCGATCAACGCCGGGCAGCCGCGCCTCCGCCGCCGCGACGATCGCATCGAGCCGCCGCGCCGCCGACCGCACCGGTTCGAGCAGCGCGCCGTCGGCCAGCAGCGGCACCGCCTGCGGCAGGACACGCCCGAGGGTCGTCGCGAACTGCTCGAAATCGCGGCGCGCCCGCTCGTCGGCGGGCGCCATCAGCAGTTCGCCGAGGAGCTCGTCGTAGAGCTCGAGTTCCCCGACCGCGACCGCGGTCGCGATCAACGGCAGCGATTCGCGGGCGGAGTCGCCGGCCCCGTCCGGACCGACCGCCGCGGCGAACGGCGGGATCCTGGCGCGCCCGCACAGGAGCGCCTGCACGAATCGCGACTCGCGCTCGGCCAGCAGCGCGGGCGACGGCAGCGCCGCACGCGCGGCCAGCGCGTGGTCGCGCA
>Ga0194121_10003918_pt1 | contig 22090 bp, 16 predicted proteins | sample TA2MahCa50mmetaG_FD_148609 | JGI IMG/M metagenome (GOLD analysis project Ga0194121, IMG submission 148609) | Freshwater microbial communities from Lake Tanganyika, Tanzania - TA2015020 Mahale Deep Cast 50m | ecosystem: Environmental > Aquatic > Freshwater > Lake | place: Tanzania: Lake...
AGGTACAGAAATCCGAAGGAGAGCAAGCAGCACCGGGATATCCCGAAGCAACTGTGAGCCAAACGAGGCAGCCTGGGCTCGGCTCGCCGTTGCCGCGGCCGAAGCGGCGGCGGAAGCGGTCGAAGGCGGATCGGGGTCTCCCTGATGATGCGGAGTTGGCGCGGCTCGCGACCGCGTACTTGGACAAGCAGCGGAAGCTCTGGCCGAAGTTGGCCGACGCGGGACTTCTGCCTGTCCCCAGTCCAGAGGTCATTCACCAAATGGTGGACGACTTCAAGGAGCGGCATCGCGGCACGGCGGCGAGTCCTGATTCGCTCCAACAATTCAAGGCGTGCTGTGCCAAGCAGGCCGGCGCGTACCTCCGGTTTTCTTGCGACAACAGCAATCCGACGTCGATCGTCGATCAGATGTCCAACGCGCTCGACCGGGCCAGGGATGAAGAACGGTTCATTCCGTGGGAGTGCGTTTATGCTGACTATAGCCAGACCGGGCTGGTCGCGTCGCGACAAGGCTATTCGTCGTACAAGGCCATCTTGCAGGATGAAGACTTTGAAATCGAGACGACGTACATCGACGATTTCAGCCGGGCCTCCCGCGACGAGATCGAGTGGTGGAGGCTCGCCGCGCTGTCCAAGCGTTTGCGAAAGCGCATGATCGGCGCGTCGGACAATTTCGATCTGAACAGCCCCAACGCCGACATCATGATTTCCGTGTTTGGGCTTGTGTCGCGTTTCTTCTTGAGGAGTTTGCAGGAAAAGGTTCGCCGTGGAATGGGCGGGGCCGCCGAGCGCGGGACGTGTCTGGGTAGGTTGCCACTGGGCTTCACAAAGCGACAGCGAATCGACGCGGCGGGCAACTTGATGTTCGGTGCCGATCAGCTTCCGGTCTTTGAGCCAACGATTGACCCGGTGACCAGCCACGAACGACTCCGAATGTTTCAACAGTTCGTCGAGCAGAATTGGTCCATCTTCAAGGTCATGCGCGACTTCAACGAACGCCAAGTGGACGGTTGGGATCGTTGGACGGCTCAGGCCATCCAGAAATTGCTGAGGAGCCCCACAGCGATCGGCGTCTTCATTTGGAATAAGACTCGGCGTGAGCTTGATCGCGAGCAAGAGAAGTGGCTGGTCGTGCAGAACCCCCACAAAGAATGGAAAGTGCTTTACCGTCCCGATCTCGCCATCGTCCCGCTGGAACTCTGGCGGGCGGCTCGGCGCAAGCTCGCGGCCATGCGTCGTGCCAGTCCGTTGACGGGCCGCAAGCCCAGCCGCAACGAGATTCGGGCAACCACTTTGTTCAGCGGCACGTTGATTTGCAGCGACTGCCGATCGGAACTGAAGCTGATCCGATCGACTGAGAACTACAAGCAGATGGGCTGTGTCAACGGACACATGCACGCCGAAGGTTGCAAATTCTGCGGCTCCAAAAGCGTGCGAGTGATCGAGGACTGCTTGCTGTCTTATCTGCGTAATCAACTGTTGACCAAATCGGTCATTGAGGACTTGGTCGTTAACGCCAACCAGTTCCTCGAACAGCAGGCGCTGCAGCCGATGGTGGACACAGGCCCGCTCAAGGCACAGGCCAAGCAGTTAAAGATCAAGATTGAACGTCTGGTCAAGAAGGTCGCGGAGACCGACAACGACCAGCTCTCCATCGCGTACCATCGGCAAGTGATGGATTACCAACAGGAACACAATGGCTTGCTCGCGTCGATCCGCAATGAAGAAGCTCGCCAGAAAGTGCGTGTCCAACGGATCGACCTGGCGCAGACCAAGGAGTATCTGTCCAATTTGCGCGAGATCCTGAACTCGGACATTCCAACTGCGGCCGCGGCCATCCGGACAATCACGGGGCCAATCACCGTGCGCCAAGAGTCGCTTCCCGGCCGAAAACGGCAGCGTTGGGTGGCGTCGTTCCAGCCGAATCTTCGCGAGTTGTTGCGGCGCGTGTCTCCGCCCGATTCACAGGTCGGCGATCAGATCGAATCGCCCGCGCTCGATTCCGAAACCGTCGAGGTCATAATCGACAAATTGCCGCTGTACGAAGAGATTGCCTCGGAAGTCTTGGAGTTGAGCCAACGTGGCGTGAGCACAACGGCGATCGTTTCCAAATTCAACACGAGCTGGAAGATCATCGCGGAGGCCGCCGAATTCGCCAAGACCGGCAAACGTCCCGACAAAAAGCCGTCCAGTAAGCGATCCTCCAACGGGACCAATCTCAAGGCCGAAAAATACAAGCAGCTCGCGTCTACCGTTACGGAGCTTCGCGATGTCCAACACAAGTCATTCTGCAAGATCGCTAAGCAGCTCGGTGTCGGCGAAGGAGTCGTGCATCGAGCCTATGACTATGCGCATCCCGAACTCGTTCAGCAGGCCATCTCGGAAATGACGGACATCAAGCGTGGCCAGTACGCGCATCTGAATCGCGATGTCTTCGAGAAGATCCGTGAGCTTTCCAGCACCGGCCAAACGCCTGTCGAGATTGCGAAGGTCGCTGGCTGCAGCGCCAACACCGTCCGGCGCGAACTCCAGAAATTGGCCGCCGAACGAAACGACGGAACCTCGCCGGAAGCCGCCAAAGACTCCGCCTAGATCGTCAACTTGCCGACCGCTCACCAACAACCTCTCGGGCGTGCCCACGCGGCACGCCCTTTTTGTTGCGCCAGGTCGAAATTGTTCTCCTCTCCCACACTCCAAGAAGGACAACGCTTGAAGAAACCCGCCAACAGTGACCGCACTCAGAACACGTCTGCCACGCTACAAACTTTGCTCGACTGCCTCGCCCGTGGAATCGCCAAACGCTGGCTCCGCGAACAAACCTCAAAGACACCGACTCAGCCGCAGCCAGGCCGCCAGAAGCAAACCCGTAGCAAACGACACTAGTAAACCTCAGCGAATGCCACCAGTTCCGGGCCGTCCACACGGACGGCCCGGAGGGGCTTCTTCTTTTACTTCGTAGCCAAGAGACATCTTCGCCGCAGAATCCCGCGAGAAATGGCACTCCGGCCAAGCATCCTCGGCTTCGATCGGATTATCCAGTTTGCCGTTCTTCGGAGTACCGAAATGATCGAATCTGGATAATGCGAGTGCGTCACCGATTATTCGTTAATTGGAGTCATCCACCTCAACGCCAAGCAACAACCTCAGTGCTTCCGAGGCTCGCTTGTGTTTGTCGGAGAGATCCAGGAGCTTCGTTTTGTAGCTGTCGTATGTGCCGCGAGGATTGTCGACGTAGCTTTTCAATTCTTGATAGTTCGTCCAAAGATCAATGAGCCGCTGACGTGCGGCATCCGACAGATGAACATCACCACCAAGTTGCCTGACGTCGCGTCTGACGTCCGCAACGATGAAGCTGTCGATCCGCGACAATTCTGGCTCGAACTCTTCTCGAACTGCCTTTAAGCCGACATTGACGTTGACTCTATTTAACAAGGCTTTTGCCATTGCATCGGTATAGGCTTCCATTCCAACTTGGTAGATTCGTGACGCGGCGTGAAGTCGCAAGAAAATGACTCGTGCGCGGTGAGTCGATTGTGTTTTTGCGATGCTCTCCGGAGTGATAGTCTTCAGGAACTCGATTTCCATAAGGAGTTGTTCCGGAGGAATACAAAAGCCGAGTCCTTCTTTTTTGGAAGCCTTCAAAGTCACAACACCGACGACCTTGCCCGTCATGTCGATCGCGGGACCACCCGAGTTTCCAGGATTGATCGAAATACCGAGTTGATAGAAGTCCTTCCCATTAATCGACATTTTGGTGCTCATCACGCCGCGACTGATCGCATTTTGCAGAACAGTCTCATCGCCAAGTCCTGGGCTACCAATGACGATCACTTCCTGGCCGCGACGAAAGACATGTGCCTCGGCGACTGGCAGTGGTGACAGTTTGGATTCAATGGAGAGGAAGGCGATGTCCCGATCGGGAGATTCGTATAAGAGCGTCGGACGGAACGGCCCCTGCTGGGCAGATTCCGCCGACGGAAAATGGACGGATAGCACGTTGAGAATCTCATTCTCGATGACATGCTTGTTGGTTACCACGACGCCGGGTTTGACGATAAATCCAGTCCCGGAGCCGGAACTTCCTTGGATCAACGCGATGGACGGTTCGGTACGAGCGACGATGTCTTCGGTGGACAGTGATTTCTCATTCTTTTCCTCAGCGGCCGTTTGACCAACGGTCGTCGATGTCTTGTGGGGATTCTGGTTTGCGGTACCTGTTGTTTTTGTGCCAGAATCACTTTTGGCGCGAGTTGATTGCGGCGCAGCTTCGTTCGTCTTGAGTTCACCGCCCGTTGAGCCGTTCCCGTTCTGGGAAGTATTCACGGCAATCTGTGGCGACGAAGCAGGCCCACCTCCACCGATGGACTTAACCAAGATGACAATGACAAAAAGGAAGGCAATCGCGGCAACTGCCCACAAGGTGAACGGCATCCCCAACGGAGATGATCGTGCTAACGTCGAGGTCGAGTTGATGGCAACGCGTAATTTTGAAGGAATCGGTTCACCTGTTACCTGAGTCTTCGCGGATGGTTTTTCGACAGGCTTCTGAAAGGAAGTCTCCTGTGTTTGCGAAGCTGCGGCTCTCAACGCCGTCGTACTTCGCGAGGCAGGCGGTTGCTGTGGTAACAAAGGTGGTGCTTCACGGGATCGGGCTTTTAAAGAGGTGGCCTCCATGAAGACCCCTTTGAGCTGTGAAGCCGGCACCCAGGCGTTGGTATCCCGACGACGAACCAATGTGGCCGGCGTGAGCCGATTTTCCTTAGCCAGCGAGGTCAATTCCTCAATGGAATAGGGACCATAAAGTCCGTCGGCATCTTTGACGTACCAGGTTGCCACGATCAAAACTCCGACAGCAAGACGCATCTGCGATGAAGGAGTGCCGTTGTCAAATGTTGCCTATCACAATGCCCGTAGTCGTTGCCGAAATCAAGGCAGTGATAACGCCGCAGCAGCAAGTCACACTTCAGTTGAGGAATCGTTCAAGATTTCACTGAACCCCGGTTGCCGAGCCACCACGGTCGTAAACGGGTGAGTCCATTTCGACGGGCATGAGCCGGTAGTTGAAACCGAGCTCCACAGCGATGTCTCGAAATTGACTAAACGCGGCAAATGAATCAGGGCGAACGATCGGACTGAAATAGCAAGTGCTTGGGTCGAATCGACGAAGCAACCGGCGTACCGCGTCCTTCGATTCCGATGAGCCGTCCAACAAGATACCGCCTGTCGGCCTTGGAAGCGTGACGATACCGCCATCTTCTTCGCCCACGACGACAAAATCGTCGGTATTCAATCCCTGCCGATTGTGAAACTGGTCGTATCGATGCCAAAGATACAGTCGGCCAAAGCGCATCACGAGCCCGATTTCTTGTCTCACCCCCGGTTGCCGTAGCAACGGCAGACGTGCCTCGGTCGTTCGGCTTTTTCGATCATTCTCCAAAGTTGTTTGGGTTTGCTGCTTTTCGCGCATCGCTACTTCAAGCTCATGTTTAACTTTGGAATTCTCCACACGGTCGGACTCGACCTCAGCAGCCAGCTGAGCGTTCTGAGCCAGAAGTTCGTTGGCTTTGACTTGGAGTTCTGTTTCCTTGGCTACCAGCTCACGCCGGCGTTGAATCAGTTCGCGGACTTCTTCGGTGGAGAGACTATCGACAATGGTAACTTGGCTCTCACGATTTGCTCTGAGTCGAGTGAGTTCTGTGGTCAATTCTGTGACTTGCTGACTGAGGTCATGCAGCTTCTCGGGTGGGACCGTGAGCTGCGGCGGCGGAGAAACTCCTTTCCCGGTCTGTTGGAGCAGCATCACTACCAAGATGGCGATGAACAGCACGCCGCCAAACGTGTTGCAGATGGTGTCTAGCAACAGTTCCAAACTGTCTTGTTTGGCGGCGCTGCGTCGAGACATCAGGGAGCCGCTCCTCGTTCGGGGTGCAGAACAGTCCGCTCCGCATCGATCAGATCAAATCCGTACGAAATGGATTTGCTGTGGAACGCATCCTCCAGATCAGAGAAGGTGCGCGCGCCTGCCGGGCGAATGAGCACCAGAAAATAGGCTGACCGCAATCGGTCGCGATCGATCCAGTCGGTCAGGGCGTCGGCTGCGGACTTCTTGAGAAAAGTACCCGTCGAGACGAAGACTTGAGGTTTTGCAGCGCGGCCGAGCGGTGCCACCGTGATCCGGCCTGACTCAACAACGGCAATCCAGCCTTCCTTGTTGAAACCACGAGGTAACGTGAAGAGGGCACGATTCTCTTGTTTCTCTTGATCGAGTTGCCCTTGAATCTCGCGAGTCTCTCGCACCGTCTGCTCGATTCGTTGCCGCAATGGGTCCAAGTCAAACGTTTCGGCGGCAACTGCCTGCTCCTGTGTGATCAATCGTGTCCGCCTCTCTTCCTGCCGCTGCAATTCACGACGCAGATCTTCAAGGGCACGTTCGTGCCGGATGATCTCTGCTTTTAACTCGGCTGGCGAAGTGCTGGCGACCTGCTTCACCAGTTCGTCCGCATGGTCAAGCTCCTTGCGGAGCCTGGTCAGTTCAGACTCGACCTTGGCGATCTGCGCGACAAGCTCATCAGCCAACACGGCTGGCGACTCCGAAGCCTGTCCCTGTTTGCGTTGGACAAGGTCCAGAGCGAGGAACAGCGTCACGACGATGACGATGGCTGTCACGGACGTGATGATGTCCTGAAAGGCGAACAGAGAAATCACCGGCCCGGATCGACCGCGACGCGACATATTCATCCTTTTGAAGTCATTTGTTCGATGAAACTGCTAGCGCGATACTGCTTGGTAATAGACTCCGTGATTGCTCTTTGCGACTTCTCGTAACGTCAGTACATCTTCATTAAGCCCGACGCAATCAATTCTGCCATTGCGGCGAATGCGGTGGTTCATTTTTGTGATTACTTCGATGAGAGAAGGATCAAACTCGCCATCTGACAGCAGAATAATCAGCTCGGGCCGAAGCGAAATAGCAAACTGAACTGCATCGAGCGGTTGAGTTCCGCCATCTGCAACAACATCGCCGAGTTGGCTCTTTACTTTCGCAATGTTGTGCGGATTTGCAGGGTTCAATTTCACTCTCCCATTGTTCAGATTCAGAGGATGTGCAGTATCGTCAAACATAATGACGGAAAAGGACTGCTTAATCTCTAGCCTAGACAGACTATTCATGAGGGACTGTTTGGTCCGTTCGATTTTGTTACCAGACATACTGCTGGATTTATCGATGACAAAAACGACGGATTTCACCTCCGGAGCCACATTCAACGGTGAATCATCACCCGTCAGGTCTGGCGAGTTTTCAGCGGCGGGTGGAAACGAGGTCTTTGGTCTGCTCGAACCGACAAGTGCGAACCGCATTTTCGCGGAGTCCGGAGGAGCGGCCTCGGGTAAGTGTTCCCTCAAATCTACCTTTGCCTCAGCGTCAACCGCTGGCGTTTCGACATCAGCAGAAGTTTGTGCGGCTGCCACAGGTGTCGCCTCCAACTCTGCAGGTGTCACATTGCCGGCGACTAAATTCTCGCTTGAATGATCAGAGGTTTTGCGAGTTGCCGGAGCGGCTCCATTTGTGCTTGGCATCGACTCTGGAGTCCCGGGTGTCCCGGATTGCGAACTTCCCACAATAGGACGTCGAGCGTGTCCAAAGTTGAGCGGCAACTGCTGGCTTGTCAGAAGAAGGCCAATTACTGCAATTAGTAAACAAAAAAGGAACAAAAGCAGACATGCGATAACCACTTTGGAATGGTATCGGAGGTGCGCGGCATCAGATGACGACTTGGCTTCCCTCAATAGAAGTGGAGGTGACGCGGACGGACGCGGAGGTGGATTGTGCATGGAAGGCTTCGTTCAAAAGTTGAGTTCCCCACCTTTTGTGGGCGTTGGGTTAGGGATAAACGAAACAGAGTGACATGATCACACCGTGCGGATTGCCATAGTCGGCTGGGGATTCCTGTCTGGATTACGTTAGCTACTGGTCGTTTCAAACGGCATCAGACGCAGACGCCCGACGATGTGTTTGGAGCAGTATTCGTTGCACGCATCAAGGAACTCTTCCTCAGACTTTTTAAGTGCGGTCAAAGTCAATTGAATGATCAGCGCCGCGACAAGCCCTTGCATCGTCGTCTCGAACGCAATTGACAGGCCGCCAGTCACGCCTTTCAGGGCATCCTTCACTTGGCTGAAATCACTGGCCGCCCCCAGCACGTTGCCAAAGCCGCCGATGGCGATCGAAAGCCCTTCAACGGTACCGATGAAGCCGAGCACGGGAATCGCCCAGACGAACCCCTGCAACAACGAGTAGCTAGTTTCCATCGACGATTCGTCGTTCCCTGCCTGGGAACGCAGGATTTCATCCACGTCGGTCACGCGACCCAGGTTCCGAAGGTTTGAGAGCGCCGTCGCGATTCGGTTGAAGACGACGAAATGCCGGACATCATCAACAGCCTCGTACATCCGATGATAGACGTCATCGACTGACTGTGGGGTGAGCACGAACTCCGGGTCTTCCGGGATGACCATACGCTGCAACGCTTGCCGCTGGAGCCTCAGCTTCCGCCACTTCAACCACAAGATGGCCAACGACCAAGCTGAAAACAACACAATGAAATACGGAATCTCACCACGCCGTGTGAAGCTGGCTGCGATCAGATTCTCCGGCACTGGCAACAGCAGGAGATAGAATCCGACGGTCATGCCAACGCCCAAGAAAAGGGAACACCAAAAATTGACCCGCGTGAATCTGGCACCACTAAATAGCAACCGCTGTTCCGGATCGCTCTTCAACCAAGACAGCGGTTCGTGGGAATTCGCGGGTTTGCGTTGCAGATTCATAGCCAACGATGTCTTTCATTCAGTTTCAGTTCCACAACATCACTCGTCATCGAAGCGACTAGGTTGTGCCGTACTTCGCGGCGAATGTCGCATCCGACATGCACAGAAAATAGATGCCTTCGAAGAATGCGATGATGGCCGGGATCAACGTCCAACAGAAAACAAAGTAAATGATTCCAAGGAATACGTTCACTCCGCCTCCAAGGTAGAAGCGGTGGATTCCCAAACCACCAACACACAAGGCAAGAACTCCTGTTGTGGTTCGGCTTTTGCCTGTGCCAGCCTGATGCGGCTGGCGAACGCCGCAACCGGGGCACAATTCCGCTCTGATGTCGATCGGCATTCCACAGGCAAAGCAAAATGCTTGATTGGTTCCAACGGAATTTCGCACAGCCCTATCCGATCCTGAATTGTTGGAATTCTTGATCTCAGACACATCACCGGCAGCGGTCCAATCGGGCATTCCTTCTCGCCATACGAGGTCCGTGCCCAATACCTCTCCGCTTGCAACCAGCTTACGAAGTTCTAGCAAGGTGATCGGGCCATACTGCTCTTCACCGACGGTGTAATGCCACTGTGGTTTCGTAGGCGAAGAAGGTATCGGCGCGCTCGGAACCGCTTCAACGACGTCCGTGAATTCCTCGACAACTGGCTCGGCCTTTGCGGGTGCCGCTCTCTTCGGTGCCGCGAACACGGCATCCAGAATTGAGGCGGACTGCCAACTCGTCTGATCCGCCGAGACTTCGTGGGCGCGGCTGAATTGGCCGCGCTGTCGAAGCCTCTTTAACTGTTCGAGGTCGAACGGTCCCTGAACGCGACCACGCACGCGGATGTAATAGGTTGTGCCTTCTTCAAACATGCCAGCCTCATAGTCGTCGTCTGTGCCTCGTTACCGATTTCAAAGTTGCCTGTCATTTTGCCGGAGTGATGCGGATTGGTTCCGCAGAGGCAAACACAACCATGCCTTCGGTGATGCCGAAGTCCTTCGAGAAGTCGATTGTGACGTCCTCCCCAAACTTTCGGCCAATATGCCGCCAAATCAGAGGACCTAGGTTGCCTCCCTCCGCCATGCTGGAGGCACAATAGAGTTGGTGCTCCTTTTCCGGACTCCATTGAGACCGAACATTCCAGGAGCCGTTGGTTGATCGTTCCAAGTAACCGACAGGCATCGGGGCCGAGAAGAGGTCTCGAGACAGGGCCTTCTGCGACTGCGACGAATTTTCCCAAGCAGCATTCAAAACGTCTGGCTTCAAATCGAACAATAGGTCAGCGGCCCGTTTGCGGATTTTCTGCGCCGCCTCATCGTCAGGATCCATCCAGGCGACGGACAAATCGACTTTGCTCTCATTCAGCAACTTCAATGGTTGAACCAGATGCGGATCCAGCAGCGAATTCCCCATGCCGGCATATTTCATTGTTCTCAACACCAGGAAATATCTGAGGAACGGATCGACCGACTTGGAATTCAACAACTGCGTGACCAGCTTTTGATGGTGCTCATCCCAATCCTCAATTTTGAGCTTTGGAATTTCTTTCGTGGCGCGAGCGGCCAGTTCGACCTGCGGCGGAGTGATCGTCTTGGGGGACTCCAGTTCATCGGGTTTGAACCCTTTGCCGAGCGTTTTCAATTCACCTTCGTAACCACAGAGGTATTTGAACGCAACGAGGGATCGCCCTGTGAAATCCGTCGCCTGCGATAAATAGTACGACCGGCCGTCCCGAATTCGGACCATGTGGCCTTCACCGATCAGCGGTGCGGAGAACATGGTCGCGAACCGCTCCTTCACCGGCACTTCCGAGATTTCGTCACCAACCTCGCGGCGGCGGACAGATTTCAGGAACGCTTCGTATTGTTTCACGACTGCCTGATCGGGGCTGCGTGCGTTGGCCGCGAGAAACGTCTTGCACTCCTGAAGCCGGCGTTCCAGGTCATCCATGTCCGCAGGCCGGAACTGACCTTTCCAGCGGTCAATCATTTGCCGCTTGGAATAGATTTGTTTCAGAGCGTCATTTTCGGAGACCGTCTTAAATGCGGGGGTCAGAGGGTCGTTGGGAAACGCGGTTTCATATTCTCGCAGCGTTTCAAAATACTGGCTGATCTTTTTTTGAGCCGTGGCATCGTCCGCGGGGATGAATGCCGCTGACGCCAACTTGTCCAACAACTCCGTGCGGCGTTTGGCGTCAGTACGAGCCTTCTGAAGCGCAACCAGACGGGCTTCCAGCAGCGTCGCTTGTGAAGCCAACTCCTTTGCGACGGTTCCCTGACGTTGAGTGAGCGATGCCAGGTCCTTTTGAACTTGCTTGACCAGCGTGTCCATTTCCGAGTCCTGACCTTTGTTGCTGAGCAAGTTGTCCAAACGCTGGAGGCCGGCAGTGCCAGACTGCAACAGCGTGCGAAACTCACCCTCGCGGCTGGAAGTCTCGGTTGTCCGTTTCTCACGCCACTCATCTTCCAACTTTCCAATTGCGACCTTTTCTTCCAACGTCACGGCGAGTTCGCGGGCACGTTCGCACAACTTGAGCGCGGCGGCCGGATCTTTGGCGGCAGCGATGCTTTCCAGCAGCGACTCGAGTTCCGTCTTGCGATCTCGTTCCTTTTGATCCGCAGCGGCGAGCTTCTTTCTGACGGCCAGCCAGTCCTCTGATGTGGCGCGGGACGGATTCTCGTCCAGCAACTTCTGAGCATCGTTCAGCTTTCCCTCGGAGATATACCCCTCGATGGAGGCAAGAATCTGGGCGGACGCGCGCGCCTGTGTCGCGGAGTACACCGCGAAGCCGATTGCGGCACCGATCAACACAACGATGGCGGCAATCGAGACCACTATCATGCGGTGCTTGCGGGCTTCATTCAGCCGCAGGACTTCCAACCGGTTCTGGAAACGATTCGCCAGTGCTTCGGAGATGCCACGTTCATGTTTCTCGATGTCGTCGCCGAGTTTTTGAAGATCCGCCGCCGAGAGCGAATCATGTTCCAAGCCACGCTCCAACGCGGAGATCGCTTTGCGAAACGACTTCTCTTGCGCCTCTTTGCGGTCCTCGTCGTCGATCCAATCCAGCACCGGCGCGACCTGCTCGGCTAAGGTGTCGGTCTTCGGGAGTTGCGCCGACTTGACGGCTGCCTGCCACTCGTCGCGGAGCGTGCGGGCCGTCGCCAGATCGAGTGCGGACATCGCTTGGTAAAGCCGCGGGGCAAGGTCTTCCAGTTTTTGCCGAGCACCCGTGCGGACGACTTGATTGCCGCGAACCTTCAGATCGCGCAAAAGATTCGACGGTGGAGTTTCTCGCCATGCTGTCGCAGTGAGTTCACCCAGCAGCGACTTGAGCACTCCAACTTCGCCGCGTGCGGATGCCGCACGACAGGTCGCGTCGATCTCTCCAAATCGAGCACGCTCCATTTCTCGAACGTCAGACTCCCAATGTGGCGATCCCGCATCCGTTTCCGCGAGTGATCGGAGCACATTTAGTCGTTGCGGTAATGGGCTGCGAGCCAGCGCAAGCAACCGGTGTTGATCCAGCAGCGCGGTCAACGGCTCATGAAGGGCATACGCTTCGTTGAGTGCCCCAGCCACGTCCACCATCAAAGGCTCTGGCTTCGACAGCGCGTGCGCCGCACAGATTTCGATCAACTGCTCCCGCTCCGGGAAGTCGAGAATCGCCACGACCTCCAACAGATTCGGTGACGCATCCGCCAAGTGCAGTGCCTCGGATCGCAAACCTTGTTTCAGAGCATCATCGCACTTGCGCAACCGCCGATTGCAGTCCTTGCAGTGCGGCGCGTATGTCGCGACCAATTGGCGAAACTCTTCCGTGGGGTCGATCCCCATCAGAAAGCTCTCGCCATCGCTTTGCAGAATGAAGCGAAGTTCGTCAACAGTTTGTTGAAGGTCACTCATTGTCTAGCCTTTCGCGCCAACTTTAGTTGCCACGAATTTTCAAAAGGTCAACCGAAATTGGGTCGTTGCCCTCATGCACTTTTACTTCGTATTTCACAGTTGCCCGGAATACTTTCGCCTTCGCTAAGCTGTCGACCAAATCTTTGTGCGCTAGCAGCGATTCACAAACCTTGATCGTTTCAGGAATCTTTGTTGCGTTGTAATCCGTGCGAACATCGGGGTCGGCAACTGCTGCGTTGATTTTATCATTGGTGATGCGCTCATGTTTCCTAAGCCCAGTAAGAATTTTTTCCAATTCAGTGATCGGAAACTCATACTTGTTCAACTTCTTCTCTTTATCTTTCTCCCTCGCCTTATCTTCGTCTTTTTTTTTCACTTTTAGATTTCTAATCAACTCCTCAAGCTGCACCTTCAATTCATCGACCTTATCGGTCAGCTCCTTATCTGTGTCAGCTTTCGTCGGCTCTGTCATGAGGTGGAGGCTAACTTGGCCCGACTGAGAATCTGGCTTACCAAGGCGTACGACGATTTCGATTTTCTTCGCATCTTCCAAAGCCGGAATTAACAGTCGTCCCTTATTGGTGGGCATTGTCTGGTCTGGTTCTGTCAGCTCTCTTTTGTCGTGGTGGTACTTAATCACGAGGTCGTGAAGCGAGAGTGCCACATTCGCATCGTTGGCATACTTCAGCCGATCTGAAATCACTGTAAAGATGCCATCCTTCTCGCGGACGCTTGCGGTCTCATTCGAGTTCAAAGCGATCAATTGTGGCGAACTACCGGGGACACTGAGTTCAATAAGGCAGAGGCTTAGATTAGCTGCTGCTTTCTCGCTTCCATGATTATCAGTCCTCTTAAAGACGAGTTCCGACGATGCCGTCACCCTCAATTCGGCAAATTGCTTCGTCTCAGGATTTCCTCCTGCCACTTTCGCAGTGCAGAGGATCGGCAGCTTGTTAGCGTCTGGTTCGCTTCCACGAATTGGAAAATCCGGTCGCGGAGGCACAAGGCGCAGAGTCCAAGTTTGATTGGCAACGCTTGACGTTGCCACGCTTTGCTTGAGTTGAATTGAATCCTCCCCTGCCGTTGATGCGACTCTGATAGCTTTGTCGAGAAAGGTGATTCGAGGTGTTGACGGTTGGGGCGTTGCTGGTGGAGTGGTCGCTGGTGGAGTGGTCGCTGGTGGAGTGGTCGCTGGTGGAGTGGTCGCTGGTGGAGTGGTCGCTGGTGGAGTGGTCGCGGGTGGAGTCGCCGCTGGTGGAGTCGTCGGAGTTGCTCCCGCAATAGGGTCGCTTGCTGCGAGCGACCGGGCCTTCGACTGGTCACTATCGCGAATCATTTTTTGTACGATCGGGGCAATCATTACGAGCACGCAAACAATAAGGAGTGCCATGATCAGCGGGATGATGAATTTCGACCACCAAGACTTCGATGGTCTCGACCTACCTTCGTCTGTGTCACTCGGATCCCTCGCGAATCGAAACGCCGAACGTGTCAAAACCGGGGGTGCTTGTGATTTGTCATTATCGGCGACAGGACTGCCGTAGGCCCGTGTGGTTGCTATTGGGCTGGCCGTTGTGAGATTCGTCTGCTGTTCTGAATCGTCCATTAAGACAACTCGCGGCTCCTGCTGTTCGCGAGACGCGGTTTGCTTTGGTGGCGACACTGGTCGTGCGGACGGTCGAACTCCTTTGCGAGCGGCATCGACCAACTCTCCGCCTTCAGCTCGGCTGAAGTCAGCAGAAGTCAGGTCGATCCGCAGTGCGTTGACGAACCGCAGAGACTCGGAGGCCTCTTTCGAGCCAACCGCGATGCCGCGCCACAAGCAAGTGATGCCTTGCGATGAACCAGTGAAGTAGGTGCTGAAGGTGACATCCCAACGCCGCTCGGGCGGGAGCAGGGACAGGGACTCGTCCATCAAAGGCCGCAGGTCTTGTCCCGGTTCAAACAGCAGGATCACCGGGCGGTTCGGGTCTTTGAGAAAACTCTCCGCCAAGACTCCGGCCCAGCCTGCATCGCCGGTCATCTCTTTCCAGGCTTGGCACACGCCGCTCGGAGCGGAGGGTTGTCTGGAAATCGGTTTCGGCGGAACGATCTTGGGATCCCCTTCCCAGGACTCGCGCATGATGCCGGCGACTCGCAAAAGGCTCGCGGGACCGGCGGCGGGGAGTTCGGATTTGTCGAGCACCAAGTGGTGCGCCAGCTTGTTGGTTCGCTGCGAATAGTCGAGTCCGTAATCGGCGATGCGCGACAGCACATGCCACGACTTTCCAGCCACTTGCAGTTTCAGGTGCGAGTAAACAATCGGATTCTCCGCAACGCGCTCATGACCGAGCGGGAAGACCGGACGATAGCCGCTCAAGCCTTCCAGCGCTGCGGCCAGCGGAGCGACCATGCCTTGAGTGCTCAGCACCGTGCAGAAGCCACGACTGCCTGGCTTCAGCCCGCGCGGCACCGACGTATAAAGCAGTTCCTGCATCGCCACGCTCCTCCGCTCAACGACGAGTCACGGCCGGAATCAATCCCGGAGCCGAGCGGTACAAACCATACAAAAACGGAACGGTCGCCCAATACGGCTGAGCTTCCGCCGGACGAATTGCCGGAGTCTTGTTCCGACGATCAAACTCGACCTTCCATCCCACGGCGCTGGCCGGCACATAGATGACATCCTCCGAGAACCCCTCGGCGGCCGTCACGATTTCTGGCGACAATTTCAATAAGAGGGTTCGGGCCAGCTGCGATTGCCGCTCGATGTGTGCCACATCGAGTCCACACATCACACCAGACGAGCCGTTGTTCTTTGAGTCCGCGCCGCGCACTTCAATCCAAGGATCCTTCGGCGGATCACTACCCAACAAGTTCCACCACGCATCGAACTTGGTCAGGATCACAATCAAGGGGCGGCGGTGCCTCTCGGCCTGTCGCAGTCCGGCATATCGTCGAATACGCGCAGCCGCTTCCTGAAGAATCGGTTCCTGCCGAGAACTCCGCGTACTGCCAAGTTCGGACTGACCCAACTGACTTTGGAACCGACTGTCTTGGGTGGGATCGAACACGAAGAACAACACGCGCGATTGTGCCATGTGTCGCGTCACCGGATTTGCCGCCGAATCCTTGCCGGGCTGAAACGACTCACCTGCGTTATCGTATAACGTCACGACACGCGAGAACTTGACGGCCTTCGCGAAGTTGGGATGAGACGGCTGCGGCTGCAGACCGAAAAGAAACGGACGAGGATAGTTGACGATTTGATTGCCGAAAGAAACCGCGTCGTACAAATCCCCTTGCTCTTCCGTCTTGCGGATGAGGTTGCCCAACGGGATCAAATCCTTGTTGGTCGTACCTGAAAAGACCGACTCTTCGTAGTCGTTAAGGTTCCGATTCATCACGGGGTCTGCATCCGCGAAGGAAGTCTGAAACGACAGCGGCAAAACCTTTCGCAGTTCCCAGGTCATCGCCGCTAGGAAATAGGACTTGCCACTCGCCGGCGCTCCAAAGATGGACAGGAATAGTGGCTCCATTTCAAACAGTGGGCGCGGCACCACAAGATGACAGTTCGGGCAGGCCAACTGGTGACACGGGAAGCCCTTGGCGTCGATGGCTTCGCCCTTAACCGTGAATCGCGTAGGCAGGAACCGCTGCGACTGGTCTGGCAACCGATGGTCCCCCAACAAATCGGAATGCTCCGCGACCCACAACGTCCTCTCCGGGGCGAACTGTTCCCAGCAGTGAGGGCAGGTCACTCGCTCCAGTATTCCCATGGGCCTCGACTTGTTGACTGTCTCAGCCATTGCTCGCACCTTTTCAATTGCCATTCAGTGTGGCCGGAAGGTCACGGAGTTTATTGAGCACCACGCGTACCACGATCAACGGACAATCAGAGGCTTGTCCCGTTTCAAATCCGAACCAAGCTGTGAGTTGGCCAGCGTCGCTAATTGATCAATGCGCCGTTGAAGTTCAGCTGACATCTCACGGCAGTCGCCATCTTTCGGGAATGTTTGCACGGATTCCCAAGCCTTCGTCGCAAGCTCAAACGCCTGTCCATATTCTTTTTTATCAGCCGCCTTATCGCTGCGCTGCTTCAACGTCTGCGCCATCGCGACTGCTTCACCGGGGCTACTTGGCTTTCCGGGCTGGCTCGATGATTTCTTCTTTCCATTTGGCGAGCCGCCTCCGCTTCGTCCGCCTTCACCCCCCGAAGAACCGGCTTCGGAATCTCGTTGAGCAGTACCGTCTCCCGCCGCTGACTTCGTGGGATTCTTACCCGACGATGCAGAATCAGATGCCCTTCCCAATTTCTCCGCTGATCCTGATTCCGAATCACCTCGTGCCGGGTTCATCTCTGCGAGAGAACCATCGGAGCCAGATGCGCCATCCGGCTTCGAGGGCTTCTCTGCCTCAGTCGTGGACGTCTCCGCCTGCTCCGCCAACGGTGGCTTGGATGACGAAGACTGTGACTGACAACCAGAGCATCCTGGTAGGCAGGTGAGTCCCGCCATCGTCATCGCGCAGTAGAAAGACCACAGCGGTTTACTCAGTGTAAGGCGAAGTCTGCTTGATGACCGCCAAGTCTGAATTCGCCGGAACATTGCCACGAATCCTCAAAATCTGATTTGCGCGTCTCAATACAATAAAGGGACACCTCAACGCACATTCGATCACTGCGACTATCTCAATTCAAGCTGACCGCTGTGACGCCCGGAGTCGGAAAATCCAAACTGCGTCTTAAGCGACGCCAGGCACATTTTCCCCGTCGCAATAAATTGACTGATTCGGCGCTGGATTGGCCTATGGAACTGTGATCGGTCGTCCACAGCCGGGACGGCGTGTAGTTCGCCCTATGTGTTGCGGTTTTGCCGATAGCTCTTATCCCCAGTGAACGCAGTTAAATCGAAGGATGTCTGGCATAAGCCTCTCGAAAAGGGTGCTTAGTTGTTTCGGCACCTGCCAAAACGACAGGAACGTCAAACCAGAACCGCTCCGCCAGCCCCGACCAAGGGACACAAAGAACAGCACCCGGCCGCCGCTCTCAAAGGCGGTGCTTGGCTGCTTTGGTCTCAGGTGTTCTTGGAAGATTTTGAAAAAAGCTTTCATCCAGTGTGACCTCTTGAATGATCCGTTTTCTTCTAAAATCAAACTGTTTTCATGTCGTGCAAGATGTTTCATGGAAAGGCTTTGCTGCCCCTCAATTGGGCTCGCACCTTACAAGATCTAAATGCCAAAATCTTATTTGGGCCGAATACGTTAACGCCAAACGGCTTCGCAACACTTTTGCCGCTCCACTGTGGAGCGGCCTTTTTGTTTTCTGGGAGGACCGATTGATGAAAAGCATGAAGAGTTCTGGCGTCCGCAAGCTCGTGAATCGCTCGCCACCGTGCTCGTCGAACAACGAACAACAGGACGCATCACAAAAACTCGCGAGAGTACTCGGACGGCTCCTCGCCAGGGTTGGTTACGTCAGCAAGCTGATCGTGGTGATGTCCAAGAACTGCCTGCGCTGATTCAGAGTCGCCCTACATCAAGAAATGGTCAAGATGATGGAGAGTGTGGATGATCGATCACGCATCGACTCTGCAACCGGCTCGACCGCTGGCTTGGGTTGGGATGGAAACGACGGGGACCGGATCCGCTACTCGTCGGATCGCGAAGCTCGCGATCCTGCGCATCGAACCGAGCGGTTCGGCGACGAATTACATCCGGCGGCTGAATCCGGGGACTCCGGTTCGTCGGCCGACGGCACGGTTGCGGCGGTCTCGGCGGCGCGGCAATGGGAAGCATCCCAAGTTCGTGGACATTCATCGTCAGGTCCGCGACCTACTCAATGGGTGCGATTTGATCGGTCACAACTTGAGATGCTTCGCGATCCCGTTTCTCGTCGCCGAGTTCGAGCGGGCGGGGTCGCGCATCAGCTTCCGCGCCAGCAATGTGATCGAAATGTAGCCGCTGCTCGTTCGTGATCGTGATGAGAAATACGAGGGTCATCGACTCTGACGGATCGCTCCCACAGCGATGAGGCTGCCGACGGCGTATGACCGGATCGGCACTACTGACATTCGTGAACGGGCCGCTCCGACGAGCGGCCCGTTCGTTTTCAAGGACAACATGGATGCTTGACGGACCTCTGTTGCAATCTCCGAAGTTCGGCGAACGATACGATGACGTCTCTTTACGTCTGCTGTGCCTGAAACGCGACGCCAGCATGGCCGAGGCGCGCTTGGCGGGCCTGAACGAACTGATCAAAGACGTTTGGCAGTTCGGCCTGGGATCGCGAACCAGCCTGCTGGGGCCGATTTTGCAAACTCGAAACTACGCACCGAAATCCGGAGGACATGACTCGGGCCAAGTCATTCAGTCCGCGCTGCTGATTCCGGAAGGGCTTGGCGTCGTGGTCTGGGACTCGGAGCTTTATCTCTCGCTCGTTGATCTGCCCGACGGACTCGAATCAACGGCGGCCATGTACCACGTTCCCTTCGATCAATGCAGTCCGGCCTGGAGGGCACTGCTTTGCGAGCACATCGAACCGCTAGTCGAACAACTGTTTGATCTGCTCTTGCGTGCATAGCCAATTGGCGACTGGCAGAGGTGTGGGAGTTTGACAGCAATCTCGACCGGGGGGCGTGGGTAGTCTCACGCTCCCCTTTCTCCGTTTCTGCCGTTGACCACCCGCGGAGAATGGCATACACGCATTGTGCGATTCAAGGAGGTCGCAGGGTAAGACGACGCAATGGAAAGCGTCGAATGTTTCCTTCAGGGCAAGGGATGGCCCGGTTGGTCAAGGACGGCAGCATGAAGACGGTTTCACATCCCCATGAGCAGGCGGAATTCTCGCCGCAATTTCTCCTCGCAATTCAAGCACAAGCGAGATCGGACGTCGCCGCAGCGATCGCGTTCGTTCTGAGTTCATTCAAGAGCGCCGGCATAACGATTGTGCCTGAACAAAGTCCATTCGACCTCACTGTATTGATCGGATATGGATTGGCCTTGCGATTTCGTCGCTGGGAACTCAATCACATTCGAGTCCATCTGGATGCCGGATTACCGAGTGGGTCGGGAGTCCTGGCGCAGATGGTGAAGCTCGGCCGTGGCCTGAAGCTCACGGAGTTCGTCGCTTGGCTGATGGTCAGGAGTGCTCGCATTTTTCACGAGTCATTTATCTGGTCTTTGGACGACGCGGACATCGGCTCCGAAATCGCGATCGACGGCCGTGAGGACGACCAGTTTCTGGATTCGATCACACAGTTTTTGTTGGATCACGTCATGTCCAATCGGGAGTAGCCATGCAGAAGAAACCACAACGGCCAGAGCGAGGGCGAGCATTGCTGTACTCCCGCGACAGCGGTGGCAAGCACGATATGACGCCCACAAAATATGTGGAATGGGCGCAGCGCGAAGCAAATTCGCGCGGCCTCAAGTTCACCGGTACACCCAAAGAAATCAAACGCATGGTTCAGGACCGGAAACCTTGCACGGGAGATTTGTACTTCGACTACTGCGTCTCCGGAGATCTCTTGTCGCGACCAGCACTGGATGCCTGCCGCGACGAGATCCGTCGAGACGGGAACATCTCTCATCTGCTGATCCCGCGTCGTGATCGACTCGCCCGACCGGGTGACGCATTGGACGGGGTTCGTCTGGAGAAAGAACTCCGCCTTTTGGGCATCACACTCGTGTTCATGCACATGACGCTTGGACCGCTGAAGCGAGGTCAGCGTCAGGACGTGGGCGAAGCGGTGGCAGGCTACGTCGATTATCACAAAAGCGGCGAGTTCCTGGATGATCTCGCGGAGAAGATGGTTTATGCGCACATCGAACTCACGTCGGGTGGTTTTTCATCAGGCGGGCGGCCACCATTTGGATTCGACCGCTTTCTCGTGGGAAATGACGGAGCGATCATTCGCCCGCTGGAGAAGGGCGAGGTCGTACGACGTCACGGACATCACGTTGCGTGGCTGCCCAGCTCCGAGTCCGACATAAAACTTCTCGGCCGCATTCTTTCGATGTTGGAGCACATGCCCGCCTCCCAAGTCGCAAAGATTTTAACCGCCGAGGGAATCCCTTCTCCCGGATCAGAACTGATACGCAGCGATCACGGTGTCCTGCACCAAGTCAGCGGCGTCTGGCACCAAACGACAATCACCGGCTTGGCGAGGAACCCGTTCATTACCCATGCCATGAAAACGTACGGACGCCGATCGATGGGGAACCATCGGCGTATGACTCCCGAAGGGCCACGCGCGCTCGAAGAAGAGGAATTCGTGACGGACACAAAAACCAAAGTCGTCACGAACCCAATCAACAATGTGGTGTCAGCCGCGGGCGCGGCAGGAGTCAAACCCATCATTTCCGCCGAGGCGGCAGAGCGTTTGCAGAATACGCTCGATCAGCGTGCCGGGACGCAGCGTGGGAAACCTCGCTCACGAGATCCCTCCCGCAACCCACTTGGTAGTCGAATCTACGATCTGAACTGTACCTGGCCCATGTATCGCGTCCCGTACTCAAAGTCGTTTCGCTACACATGCGGACTCTACCAGCAGAGTCATGGTCAAAAGTGCTCACACAATCATGTCGATGGTCCGACCGCAACCAAACTTGCTCTGGCGGCGGTTCGTCAACGGCTGCTTGCTCCAGCAGTCCGACAACAGATCGAAGCTAAAATCCGTTCGGCTTTGAACGATCGCCGTCCCGCGAAAAACCTCGACACCGAATTGTCGCGACTGCGGAGCGAATTGAAGCAGGCTGAGGCGCAAAGAACCAAAGCCATTCGCAACCTCGCGCTGGCCGACACGCCGGAGTTATTTCAAGAGATCAAATCGGTCGCCGAGGAATTCGCCGCCCGAATAACTCGGCTTCAACATGAAATCACAGCGATTTCGTCACAAGCCTCTATGGTGGAAACAACCCAGGATGTCGTCGAAGAATCACTGCGGCTTGTCGATCAACTACCAAACCTCGCCAACGACTCCGAGGACTTCGGGAAAGTCGCTGAACTGTTCCGCACGATCGACCTGCAAATGTTTGTCCGATTTCACGCCGTCCAGAAGGCAAAGCGAGTCGAGAACAAACAGTGCGGTGGCTTGATCACTTGGGGAGACGCTCCTGCCCCCATTGAAAAATACACCGGCCCCACAAGCCGTCTTGCAGTTCAAGTCAAAGTGTCCGAGAACGAAAAAGGCCCGAAGAGGAATACCCTCTCCGAGCCTGAATCCAATCCTGATTCCGGCAGAAAGGCGGAATCGTTAGGAAATGTCAATCGGGATGACAGGATTTGAACCTGCGACTTCCTGGTCCCAAACCAGGCGCTCTAGCCAGGCTGAGCTACATCCCGTGAACGGGGGGCGGAGTCTAGGTGGGTCGCGCGAGACCGTCAACGAG
>Ga0194121_10003929_pt1 | contig 22063 bp, 22 predicted proteins | sample TA2MahCa50mmetaG_FD_148609 | JGI IMG/M metagenome (GOLD analysis project Ga0194121, IMG submission 148609) | Freshwater microbial communities from Lake Tanganyika, Tanzania - TA2015020 Mahale Deep Cast 50m | ecosystem: Environmental > Aquatic > Freshwater > Lake | place: Tanzania: Lake...
CGGCGGGGACGCGTGCAAAGAGCGCACGCGCCCCCGCCGCCCTGACCTTTTTAGAACCCGCTCCGGTAACACCCGTTTTGGCGCGACGAAGCGCCGTCCGGTAACACTTAGTTATGGCTCGACAGGGTACCGTCTGCCCCATGTCGAAAACAGCGCCGGCTGGGTGTTAGTGCCGGACTGCAAGGCAATCGAGGGGCCGGGTCCCCAATCCCTACTGCGGTGGTTTCTTCAGCGCGAACGGCCCGACCTCGACCTGGCCCTGGGTGTTGGCGAGGCTGCCGAGCTCCGCCGCAACACCGCGGCCGATGGCCGCCGTTTCGGAGCCCGCCTGGAAGCAGGTAAAGTCCGGACGATCCCGCCACGCAAATGGGCCGCACAAGCGGATGCCGGCCTTGATCGCCGCGTCGTGCACGATGTTGATGGCGCGTTCGTAGTCGGGCGTGCCCTGGCGATAGCCGGTGAAATTGCCCAGGTCGCCGCTGGCCGCGAACACCGCGCTCACGCCCGGCACCCTGGCGATGGCATCCGCGTTCTTCAATCCTTCGAGCGTTTCGATCATCAGGACCAGGATGATGTTGTCGTTGGCCGTGGCGCGGTAGCCCCCCGGCACGCCGCCCCACATGGCGGCGTCAAACGCCTGGCCGCCGCCGTTGCTGCGACGTCCGAGCGGCGGGAAGTACGTCCAGTCGCGCGCCTGCGTGGCTTCTTCGACGGTATCCACCGTCGGCACCACGATCACCAGCGCCCCGGCATCGAGCGCGTGCTGGATTTCGCGCTCGTCGGTGTATGCGACGCGCGCGCCTGGCACGGCCCGGGCATGCGGGCAGGTCCGCCACATGCGCGCCGCCTGGTTCCAATCCGTCTGGCCGTGCTGCATCTCGGTCCAGATGAAGTCGTAGCCGGCGTTGGCCATCGCGCAGTAAGTCGATGGGTCCGTGGCGCCGAACACCGTACCGCCGGTCACCTTCCCGCCTTGCTGCAACTTCAGCCTGGCGGGATTCCACACCTTGGCGCCGGCCGGGGCGTTGAACGCAGGACCGTACTTCCACGTGGCCGGATCGAACGCGCCTTGATTGATCGCGCCGGTTGGGGCGGTCTTCGTCGCGCCACTGTCCTTGCCTGCGCCCGCGGCCATCGGAAAGGCAGTCTTGCCGGCATCGGGGTTGTTCGCATAGGGATCGGCGGAGGCCGGCTTCTGGGTTTGCGGCTGGGGATTCTGCGCGATGGCATTCGCGCCCAGAGCCGTCACCATGGCGAGCGTGAAAAGGAGTCGGGTCTTCATGGGGGCACTGTAGCATTGATCGCACATGAAGGCAGTGCTTCTGGCCCGCGGCCTGGGCAGCCGGATGCAGCACGGCGCCGGCGGCACGACGCTGACGGCACACCAGGAGGCCGCGGCGGCGGCCGGCGCCAAGGGGATGATGCCGATTGCGTCGGACACGGTCGTCACGCGGCCGTTTCTCGATTACGTGTTGAGCGCGCTCGCGGATGCCGGCTGCACGACCGTCTGTTTCGTGGTGGCGCCGGACGATGAGTCGATCCGCGGCTATTACGACGGCCCAGGCCGTCCCGCGCGGCTCGGCGTCGACTACGCGGTGCAGCCCATGGCCGACGGCACCGCCCGCGCGGTCCAGAGCGCCCGGTCGTTTGCCGGCGACGCCCCCTTTCTGGTCTTGAACTCCGACAACATCTACTCCTCTGCCGTGCTGCGCGGCCTGGTGACGCTCGGCCAGCCCGGGTTGCCCGCCTACCAGCGCGATGCGCTGGTAGGCGACAGCGGCTTCCCACTCGATCGCGTCACCAACTTTGCGGCGCTCGAGGTCGATGGCGACGGCTACCTCACGCACATCGTCGAAAAGCCGGGGCGTGGCCATTACGAGTCTGCCGGCCCACGCGCGTTGATCAGCATGAACGTCTGGCGGTTCGATGCGCGCATCTTCGAGGCCTGCCGCGATGTGCCGAAGTCGGTACGCGGTGAATACGAGTTGCCCGAGGCGGTCGGCCTGGCGATCACGCGCGGCGTGCGATTCAAGACGTTCCCGGCATCGGGACCCGTGCTCGACCTGTCCAGGCGCACGGATGTGGCGCTCGTGAGCCAACGGCTCAGGGGCGTGGAGCCGAGACCCTGATGGGCGTCGCGGCGCACCTGGCATCCGCCGGCATGAGCGCAAGCGATGCCGTGTCGCGCGAGGCACTGTTCGCCACCCTCGCCCGCGACGGCGGCCGCATTCTCGACGGCGCACCCGAGGCGCATCGCTTCACCCCCGGCCGCATCGAGGTGTTCGGCAAGCACACCGACTATGCCGGGGGCCATTCGCTGCTGGCGGCGGTGCCGCGCGGCATGGCGCTGGCGGCCCGGCGCCGGCGCGATCGGCGGGTGCGGGTCGGGGATGTGTTCGATGGCCAGGTGATCGAAGTCGATCCGGCCGTCGAAACCCCACCTTACGTCCACGGGCTGCAGCGGTACGTCAGCGTGGTCTCACACCGCCTCCATGTGAATTTTCCAGGCTGCGACCTCGGCTCGAACATCGCGATCGCCAGCGACCTGCCGCGCGCATCGGGACTCAGCAGCTCCAGCGCCCTGATCGTCGGCGTCGCGCTGGCGCTGATCGACCGCGCCGGCCTGCGCGAGCGCGATGCGTGGCGCGCGCACATTCGCAGCCTGCACGACCTGGCCTGGTATTTGGGGTGCGTCGAGAACGGCCTCGACTTCCCGGGCTTGCCGGGATCGTCGGGTGTCGGCACCCTCGGCGGCAGCGAAGACCACACCGCGATCCTCACCAGCAGGGCCGATCACGTCAGCCTGTGCCGGTTCGTGCCGGCGATGCCGATTGGCGAGACGCGCATGCCCGACGACTGGACGTTCGTGATCGCCTCGAGCGGCATTCAGGCCGACAAGGCCGACTCGGTCCGCGATCGCTACAACCGTGCGTCGCACGGCGTGCGCGCGCTGCACGCGATCTGGAACCGTCACGCCGCCGTGCCGGCGCCGTCACTGGCCGACGCCCTCACCAGCAGAGGCGACGCGGTCGACCGGTTGAAGGGATGGCTGACCCCAACCGCCGATGGTGCGTTCTCGTCCGGCGATCTGGCGCGCCGTCTCGATCACTTCGTCGGCGAAACCGCCCGCGCGCCGCTGGCCCTCGAGGCGTTTCGGGCCGCGGATCACCGGGCGCTCGGCGCACTGGCGGCGGCCTCGCAACGCGACGCCGCAGAACTGCTCGGCAACCAGCTTCCTGAAACCAGCGCCCTCGTGCGGCTGGCGCGCGAGCTGGGCGCGTTTGCGTCGAGCAGCTTCGGCGCCGGCTTCGGCGGCAGCGTGTGGGCCGCCATTCCCGTTTCCGATGCGGAGCTGTTCGGACGCGACTGGGTCCGCGCCTACGCCGCGCAGTATCCCGCGCTCGGCGAGGTGCCGTGGTTCACGGCCCGTCCCGCGCCGGCGACGATGGCGTTCTCGTTGCGGTAAGATAGGGAGCGATGCGGGTTTCAAGGTGGCTCCCGCCACTCGTCTTTCTGCTCAGCACCGCCTGTTCGTCCCAGCCGCCCGCGCCCGCGATGCCGCCGTTTCAAACAACGGCGAACATGAAGGACTTGATGCTCAACGTCCTCGACCCGGCGGCCGACGGCATCTGGGAGTCAGTCGGCACCATCTTCACCGCCGAGGGCCGGTTCGACAAGGCGCCGTCCACCGACGACGAGTGGGCGGTGGTGCGGATGCACGCGCTGCAACTCGCCGAGTCGGGCAACCTGTTGATGCTGCCGGCACGCAGCAGCGGCTCGCCGGAGTGGATCAAGGAGTCGCAGGCGCTGATCGATCAGAGCAACCGCGCCCTGAAGGCGATCGAGGCGAAGAACACGGATGCGCTGTTCACCATCGGCGGCGACATTTATGACGTCTGCACCAACTGCCACAAGCAGTTCGCGCAGCAATTGAGCCGGCCGTAACCGTGTCGCTGCTCGCCTTCTGCAAATGGCTCGATGCCACCGCCGGCAGCACCGCGCTGCGCGAGTCGCTGTTCATGTACCCGCTGGTCGAGTCGTCTCACGTGCTGTTCCTGATGCTGTTCGTCGGCATGACGGTGATGTGGGACCTCCGGCTGCTCGGCCTGACGCTGACCAACGTGCCGGTCACGGTGATGGCCGATCGCGTGCTGCCGTGGGTGCGCGCCGGTTTCGTGGCGATGACCGTCACCGGCGTGCTGTTGTCCTACGCGATTCCGATCCGCACCTATCAGAGCGTGTGGTTCCGCGCCAAGGTGGTGTTCCTGATCCTCGCGGCGATCAACGTCTGGTATTTCCACGCCAGGGTGTTGCCGAACGCTGCCAACTGGGACACCGACGCCCGGCTGCCGTGGGTGGTCCGCCGCGCCGGTCTCGCATCGCTGGTGCTGTGGGCCGGCATCATCGTCTTCGGGCGGTTCATCGCCTATAACTGGTTCGACTGCGACATCCAGCCGCAGCCGGCCTTCGTGAACTGGTTCGCGGGCTGCGTCGTCCCGCCCCCTCAATAGGCCGGCGATGCTGCTCGAATTCTTTCAGTGGTGTGAAACGGTCCGGCTCGGCCGCCTCGTCGTCGAGTCGCTGTGGTTGTTCCCGGTGATCGAGGCGGTGCACCTGCTGTCGCTGTCGATGCTCGGCGGCGCGGTGCTGATTGTCGATTTGCGGATGCTGGGCTTCGGGCTCACGGACCGCAGCGTCGCGGAGGTCTTTCGCAACGCGCGGCCCTGGCTGATCGGCGCCATCGTCGGCCTGATCGCCACCGGCATCCCGCTGTTTCTGTCGGAACCGATCAAGCTCTATTACAGCACGTCGTTCTGGGTGAAGATGTCCGGCCTGGCGATCGTGTTGCCGTTCACCTTCTTCATCCGCAACCCGGCGGCGCTGTCTGAGCCCGTACGTCACACAGCGCGCCGCCAGATGCTGGCAGGCGCGCTGTCGATTGGGCTGTGGGTGACCGTGGCCGCGGCCGGCCGTTGGATTGGCTTCTCGTAGCCGAGCAGCCCAATCACTAAATCAAGGAATCACCCAATCTTCAATCACCTTCCGCCTGGCTTCTTCGGGGCCGGCTTCGAGCCGCCTTCGGTCGGGTCGCTGCCGTCGCGCGGGGCGCCGGTGCCCGACGATCCCATGAACAGCTTGCGGCCGTCGGTGAAGGTCACGTCGCGGCCGTTGGCGCGCTTGAGCGAGTGATCCTTGGTCTGGTAGCCATCGACGATGATCTCGGTGCCGATGGCGACCGTGTCGCGGCTGATGCCGCGGCGCAGCAGCGTGTTCGGCGTACCGCCCTCGACCATCCACACCTCGGGCTTGCCTTCGCGAATCACTTGCACGTGGATCCACGTATGCGGGTTTACCCACTCCAGGCGCACGACCTTCCCCTGCAGACGGACCGGCGCGTTCGGGTCGAACTCGGCGCCGAACGCGTGATGCGCCAGCACCGCCCGGCCCGCAATCGCGAGACCGGCGCAGACAATCACTGCTCCAATGACTTTTCGCATGCTCATTTACTTCTCCTGCTTCGTTCCCAACCGCTTCTCTTCGTTCCGCGCGCCGCTGAGAACGTTCGCCAGCGCATAGTTACCTTCGTGGCACGCATACTCATAGATTAACTCGTCCATGGCCCTGAACGGAATCTCCCCGGTAAACGGGGCCGTAAAGGTGGTCGGGTCGTTGACCGTGAACCGGTAGTTGATGGTGTTGGCGTCCACCCGCCGGAACCGTTCCACCACGTGGAGGTTTTCCGACGACCCCTGGAAGTTCTGCAAGGGCGGGAAGTTGGTGGTGTCGACCACCAGGGTGTCACCCTCCCAGTGCCCAATCGAATCTCCCATCCACGGACGGATGTGCTTGGGCACGTGCTTGCCGCCGATGCGGACAATGCGGGCGTCGTGGACCATTTCCATGAGAATCATCACGTGGTCCAGCGTCTGCACGATCTGCAGGTTGTTGTTGTAGAAGTAGTTCGGGATTAGCGGCGTGGTCGGGCCGAACGACAGCAAGCAGCGCTCCGCCAGCGGGCGGTACTCGGGATGATCGTACTGGCCGCGGCCCGTGGTCTGTTTGGCGCGCTCCTTCTGCCGGGCCAGGAACTCCGGCGTGCGCGCTGGAATGCGGCCATCGGGGGGATCGATGATCAGCGAGCTGCGGCGCTGGCCGTCCACCACCGCGACACGTTCGCCAGGATCCAGCCAGAAGTTGTTGTAGCCGCCCACGTTGCCGGCCGCGCCGGTCGAGCCGTCGCCGCCCTGCGGCGGCGCGGGACGATTCGGGTCGCTCGGCCGATTGAGCCGATCGCGGCGCTCAACCACCGCGCCCTCCATGCGCGCCGCTTCTGCCTCGCTCAGCACGAGGTTCTTCACGGTGGGGGGCCGCTGCAACGGCGTGATCGTCGCGTTGGTCCACGTGCCCTGCAGGTCGGGCTTGCCGTCCGGCGTCCGCAAGCCCGCCGACGGCTGGGCGGTGCGTGCCGGCGTTTGTGCGGCCAGGGTCGATGCGGCAAGTGCGGCGAGCGCGAATCCGATGACAGTGCGTTTCATGGCTCTGGGTTCTCTGTAGCTGCGGTGGCCTACTGAACCGGCGTCTTCCGGAATTTCCCGTACATCAGTTCTTCGACAAACTCGACGCACTTGAACTGATTCAACCGCGCGTCGGGATTGATATGGCGATAGAGCGGGAAGCGCATCTTCCACGGCTTCGAGAACGTCAGCGGATCCTCGATTGTCGCCTCGTACCACATGTGGTCGGAACCCTGCATGGTGTAGCGCTCAACGACCTTCAGCTTGTCGCTGTGATGGTTGCCGGCGCGGTCGAACCAGCTCTGATCGTTGAAGCCGGTCGCGGTGACGACGAACGTGTCGCCTTCCCAGGCGCCGACCGACTGCCCCATCCACGAATCCACCGGCGCGGGGCCGGGATCCTTCAAGAGGATGTTGCGCACGGCACCGGCGTACTCGTAGGCCAGGAAAACGGCCTTGTCACTGTGCAGGATCTGGAATGGCATCGCCATGTAGTTGGCGCGCGGCACGCCGGGCAGGTAGCACTTGATCTCGGGATCGCGATCGAGCCAGTTGGCCTCGTTCTCCTGCTGCTTCTTGCGCGCTTCCGGGAGGTACGGGATCTCGTCGCCCTCGACGATCCCGACGCCGGCCGGCACGGCGCCGACCGCACCGAACGCGACCACCGACGCTGCGGGCACGGGCACAACCGGGCCGGGCCGGAATGCGAGCGCGGCCTTGGCCGGGTGCGACACGATGTTGTAGTTGGCGGTGTTGAGCGCCTGCCAGATGCCGTTCATGTTCGGCTTGCCGGCAATCCGCGCCGGACGCGCGCTTTGTGTCTCGGCGGGCGATGCGGTCCAGAAGCCCGCGGCCACGACGACGGCGGTCGCCAACGCCACGGAAATGTCTCTGACGATTCGATTTGTGGGCACTACTCGAGATGCTGCCACAGAAGGCGCTGATTTACCAGCACCGCAGAAGGCGCAGATTCATCGCGCGTTCGATAGAATTCCGGCATGCGCGCACGAGCTTTGGTTATCGCACTCATTAGTTTTGCTGCTGCAGCCCCCCTGGCCGGCCAGCGCACCACGTCGCGGCCGCAGCCGACTCCGGCGCCGGTCGAGTTCTTCGACGTGCATGAGCAGGCGATCCTCGACCTGCAGTCGGCGATGGAGGCGGGCCGGGTCACCTCGCGCGGTCTGGTTGACTCCTATCTGGCGCGCATCGCGGCATACGACCAGGCCGGGCCGCGGCTCAATGCGGTGGTCCTGATCAACCCGCGCGCGCGCGAAGAAGCCGAAGCGCGCGATGCCGAGCGCGCCGGAGGGAAGGTGCGCGGTCCGCTGCACGGCATTCCAGTGCTGGTGAAAGACAACTACGACACGAGCGACATGCCGACGTCGGGCGGCGCCCTGGGCCTGGCCTCGCTGCAGCCGGCGGCCGACGCCTTCCAAGTGAAGAAGCTGCGCGATGCCGGCGCGGTGATTCTCGGCAAGACCACCATGCACGAACTGGCGGCGGGCATCACCAACATCTCGTCCCTCACCGCGCAAACGCGCAATCCGTACGATCTCTCCCGCGTGCCGGGTGGATCGAGCGGCGGCACCGGCGCGGCCATCGGCGCCAGCTTCGCGGCGGCAGGCATGGGCAGCGATACCTGCGGATCGATCCGCATTCCCGCGGCCAACCAGAACATGGTGGGCCTGCGCGGCACGAATGGCCTGTCGAGCCGCGCCGGCGTGATGCCGCTCTCGTCCACGCAGGACATCGCGGGGCCGCTGGCGCGCAGCGTGACCGACCTGGCGATCATGCTCGACGCCACCGTCGGCGCCGATCCGGCGGATCCAATCACATCCGAAAGCAACGGCCGCATCCCGAAGTCGTATCGCGACGGGCTGAGCGCCGGCGGGCTGAAGGGCGCGCGCATCGGCGTGCTCCGCACGCTATGGGGCACGGCGCCCGAGGATGACGAAGTTGCCGGCATCATGCGCAAGGCGCTCGACGGCTTCAAGGCCCAGGGCGCCGAGGTCGTCGACGTCGCCGTCCCCGGCCTCGACGACCTGCTGCGCGACAGCAGCGTGATTGGCGACGAGTTCAAGTTCGACCTGATGGCGTATCTGGCGAAGCATCCGAACGCCCCGGTGAAGTCGCTTGGCGAGATCATCGATCGCGGCCTGCATCACGCGGAACTCGACGCCACGTTCCGGCTGCGCAACCAACCCGAGAAGCGCGAGACCGAGCGCTATCGGCAGGCGATGATCAAACGCCGCGCGGCGCGCGCCGCGGTGCTCGCCACGCTCGACGAGTTGCGCATCGACGCACTTGCCTATCCCACCCTGCGGCGCAAGCCGGCGTTGATCGGCGAAGCGCAGGCGGGCACGAATTGCCAGTTGAGCGCGACCACCGGCCTGCCGGCCATTTCAATGCCCGCGGGCTTCAGCGGCGACGGCCTGCCGATCGGTCTCGAGTTGCTGGGCGGGGCGTGGGAAGAGGCGAAGCTGTTGAAGTATGCCTACGCGTGGGAACAGGCGTCGAAGTTGCGCCAAGCGCCGTTCAGCACGCCGCCGCTCGTGAAGGGCGCCGCGCCGGCACCGGTCACTGCCGGTGTCGCCATCGGCGCCGCCACGGTCACGTTCTCCTATGACCGCACCACCGGTGCGCTGCGCTTCGATGCGACTACCAAGACCGCGCCAACCGACCGTGTGCTTGGCCTGACGCTGCAGCGCAGCGACGGCGACAAGCCGGGGCCAATCATCGCGCACCTGCTGCAGCCGAACCAGATCAGCAGCAGCGGCACCCTGACGCTCCGTGGACGCAATCGCGAGGATCTGGTGGGCGGGCGGCTGTTCCTGCACCTCTACACGAAGCAGACGCCGCTGGGATTTCCCCGAGCGAACGTGGCGCTGCGCTAGAGCTGTCCTCGTCTCGTTATTGCCAGGTAATACGAGCACCGAGGCGAACGGTGCGCGGGTAGCCGACCGACCGCAGCGGCGTGCGAGCGGTGTCGTATTCCTGGTCGGTCAGGTTTTCAACCGCCAGGAAGGCGTTGACGCCACGAACGATCGCGCGGCTCAGCGTCGCGTCGATCACCGTGTACGAGCCCAGCACGAACGCCGGCGTGTTCAGGTCATCGTCAAACTGCTCGCCGCTGAAGCGCAGCTGCATGGCCGCCGTCAGCAGGCGTGGTTCCGCCCAGGTCAGCGTCACGCCGCCCTGCACTTTCGGGACCTGCGGGACGAACTTGTCGCGCAGCGCCGGCGTGGCCACCGAGCCGCGGAAGTGGCTCGAGGTAAACACCGCCTGTCCGGTGGCGCTCAGGGTGTTGGTCAAGCGGGCGTCAACTTCAATCTCCGCGCCGGTGACACGAATCTCGTCCGAGTTCTGCCGCTGACGGACGATCGAGGTCGGCGTCTGCGAGAGCGTCACGTTGGCAATCGCGCCCTCGAGGTGATTCATGAAGGCGGTGACCCGGAACGACGCGCGGCTGAGCTGCGTCAGCACGCCACCTTCAACACCGGTCAGCGTTTCCGGCTCCAGCAGCGGGTTGGCGAGGGTCACCTGGTTGCCAACCGCGAAGCGGCGATGCAGCTCATTGAGACTCGGGGTCCGGTTGGCATAGTAGGTCGACACCTGCATCTGCACGCGGCCCATGCGGGCGGAGATGGCGGCCCGCGGACTGACGTAGGTCACGTCCTTGGTCGGCAACTGGCGGTCCTGCGGCTCCGACTGCCATGAGTCGGCACGCGCGCCGACTTCCACAGTCAGCGCGTCGCTGACCTGCACGTTGGCGCGCGCGTAACCGGCAAGGATGGTCTCGGTGCCGCCCGAAGCGAACGGGCCGCTCCGGGTATTGACGCCAGACACCAGCGCATAGCGCAGTTCATCCTGGTGCGATTCGGTCCGTCGATAGTCGGCGCCGACAATCATCGTCAGTTTGTCGATCGGGCGGGTCCACTGGCCGTTGAAGAAGCGATGCGACGTATCAATCGTCTGCTCGAACGTCAGCCGTTCCGTGGGGCGGCCGGCGGCGACGGCCGAGAAGGTCTGGTAGTAATCCTGCGAGTTGCCGGCGCCGTGTAGTTCGAGCACGCCGCCGCCCACAAAGCCGCCCGCTTCGAGCGACAACTGCTTCCAGTCGGTGTCGTTCACCTGCACCACCGTGCCGTTGTTGCGCTCCTCGGTATAGGCCGCGACGCGGCCGCTGGCATGCCAGTTGTCGCCGCGGCGGCCGGCGGTGCCGAAGCCGGTCTGGTAGTCACTCTTGGCGCGCCGATCCACGACACCGCGCACTTCGTCGGCCAGCACGAAGACACCATCCGTCCGCACGCCCTCGTAGGCGCCGCTGGCCATCCAGCCGTCCTTCTCAGCCGCGGCGAACAGTGAACCGCGGAAGGTCTCATGCGAGCCGAGGTCGAAGGTCGCGCGGGCGCGCGTGCGGTTGGGCTGCACCGTCAGCAACTGCACCACGCCGCCGAGCGCGCCGGCGCCATACAGATCGCCCGTCGCGCCGCGCACCACTTCCACCCGCTCCACGGCCGCCAGCGGGATGCGGTTCCAGTAGACCCAGCTGCCGAACGGATCGTTCAGCGGCACGCCGTCGGCCAGCACCAGCGTGCGGCTGGCGCCAGAACCCGACACGCCGCGCAGCGTCACGCCCTGGGCCGTCGGATTGGCGACGCGAGACGAGGTGCGGCGGAACAGCGTAAAGCCCGGCGTCGATCGCAGGGCATCGTCGAGCGCGCCGGCCGCCACGTTGCTCAACTCGGCCGACGTCAGCACCGTGGAGCTGGCCGCGCTCGGCAGCCGTTCGGCGCCGCGCGTCGCGGTCACGACGACGGTGTCGGCGAAGTTCACGGGACGCAGCACCACGCGCACCGGTCCGGAGCCGGTGACCTCGACGTTCGCCGTTTCGAATCCCTCGGAGGTGACACGCACGCGCGCCGCGATCAGGCCGGCGTCGAAGTTGCCATCGGCGTCGGTCCGCACGGTGCTGCTGCGGCCGTTCCGCGACGTCACGACGACTTCCGCACCAGGAATGACTGCGCCCGAGACATCGATCACCGTGCCGACGGTATTGGCGACAGGTTGCTGCGAAGATGCCGCCGCAGGGGCCTGGGCGAGCACGGGCGACGGCACCACCAGCATTGCCGCCAGCACGCCGCCGACAATAACGAACCCCCTTGGTCGGACCATAACGATAGACTCTACACTGTTTTCCTCATGACCTCATCGGATCGCGTTCTCCTCGAAGGCCCGCACTCCCGCTTCCGCGAACTGCTGCTGTTGCTGCGCGCCGGACGCGATTTCATTCGGGCGTTCCGCACCCTCCATTTCGTTGGACCCTGCGTGACGGTGTTTGGATCCGCCCGGTTCGACGAACACCACCGCTACTACGCGATGGCCCGCGAAGTGGGCTCGGCGCTCGCCGGGCTGGGATTCACGGTGATGACCGGTGGCGGCCCGGGCGTGATGGAGGCCGCGAATCGCGGGGCCCGGGAAGTTGGCGGACGTTCCGTCGGCTGCAACATCGAGCTGCCATTCGAACAGTCGCCGAACCCATATCTCGATCGGTGGGTCACCACGCACTACTTCTGGGTACGCAAGGTGGTGCTCGTGAAATATTCCTACGCGTTCGTTGTGATGCCCGGCGGCTTCGGGACGCTCGATGAACTGAGCGAAGCGCTGACGCTGATCCAGACCCGCAAGATCCTGCAGTTCCCGGTCGTGCTGATGGGCCGTGACTATTGGGCGCCGTTCATGGCGATGACGAAGACGATGGTCGAGGCGGGCACCATCTCTGGCGAGGATCTGGAGCTGATGCTGGTGACCGACTCCGTGCCGGAGGCGATGGCGCACATCGAGCTCAACGCGATTCAGAACTCCGCGTTCGGCCTCAAGCGGAGGAAGGCGCCACGTGCCAGCAAGGTCCTGGGCGAAACACCGCTGGCTGAATAGTGCAGGGACGCGCAGGCGGAGTTACACTCGTGTAGATAGCTATGCGCTTAGCGAAGCTGGCCGTGGCCAGCGTCTCACCGACGGTTGGCGCGGTTACGTCCAACGTCTCCCGCCTGGTTGCCGTCGCGAAGGAAATGGCCGACGCAAACGTCACGATTGGCGCGTTTCCCGAACAGGTGGTCGGCGGCTATCCGCCTGAAGACCTCGTGCAATGGCCCGGCTTCCTGGTCGGGCAGTGGCGTGAGCTCGAGCGCTTTGCGTCGGAAACCAGGCAGACCAAGACGGTTTTCGTGCTTGGCCTCGCGGTATCGGTGGACGAGCAGGTCTTCAACACCGCGGCGGTGGTGCATCGCGGCCGCATCGCCGGCGTCGTGCCGAAAGAGAAGCTCCCAACCTACAACGTCTTCTACGAAGGCCGCACGATCTCGCGCGGCGGGCCGGGTCTCCGGCTCGATGCCCGCGGCGTGCCGTTCGGCGACTACCGCTTCACGTTCGATTTCGGTGACGTCGCCGTGGAGGTCTGCGAAGACGGCTGGTCGCCTGATGGCCCCATGCGCCGCCGCTGCTATTCGGGAGCGGAGATTGTGGTCAACGTCTCGTCATCGCCCTATCGCATGGGCGTTGATTCAACTCGCCGCGAAATGCTCGCCACGCGCGCCGCCGACAACCAGGCGCTGCTGCTCTATGCCAATGCCGTGGGCGGCCAGGATGGCCTGATTTTCGACGGCGGCGGCTTCATCTTCCAGAACGGCCGCCTGGTCTTCGAAGCCCCGCGCTTCACCGAAGGCTGGTGGTCCACGGTGGTCGACCTCGATCGCACCAAGCGGCTGCGCATGGAGAACACCACCTGGCGAACGGACTGCGAGGCCTTCCGGATCGACGGCGAGATCGTTCCGTCGATCACGGTCGACGGCCCGACGTCGGATTTCTCGACGCTGGCCTTCCCCGCTCCCGAGGGCGGCAGCTTCTTCTTGCCCGCTTCCGCGAAAGCGGCGCGACAGATCCCGCAGGGTCCCTCCACCGATCCGCGCGAGCGCGCGCTCGACGACCTGTTCGAGGCGCTGGCGCTTGGCGTCAAGAGTTATTACGAGAAGACCGGCGCGTTCAAGCAGCTCGGCATCGCTTTGTCAGGCGGGCGTGACTCCATGCTGACGCTGCTGGTGGCGTGGCGCGCGGCGCAACTCATCAAGGGCGGCGCGGTGATCTCGGCCTTCTACATGCCGAGCAGGCACTCGAGCGACGACACCAGGAGCGCGGCCACCGTGCTCGCGCAGGAACTGGGCGTCGCGCTGCAGACCATTCCGATTCACGACGCCGTCGAACGCGAAATCGAAGCGACCGTGTCGATGCTGGGCAGCCGGCCGCCGACCGAGCTCACCCGCCAGAACATCCAGGCCCGCATTCGCGGGCAGCGGATGTGGAACTGGGCGAACTCGTCGGGCGCGCTGTTCCTGCAAACCGGCGATATGAGCGAGAAGGCGGTCGGCTACACCACGATCGGCGGTGACCTGGAGGGGGCGCTGTCGGTGATCGCCAACGTGCCGAAGACCGTGGTGATCGCGCTGCTCGAACGGCTTGGCCAGCGATTCAGCTTCAGGGGGGTCGCGGCCACATTGAGCACCGATCCGGGCCCCGAGCTTGCGGACCAGCAACTCGCCGAGCACGAGCTGATGCCGTTCCCGGTCCTCGACGCCTGCCTGCACCTCTACGCCGGCGAGAAGATGTCGCCCGACGAGGTCGGGGTGGCCTTGCAGGCGACGTTCCCGGACTATCCCGCGGCGCAGTTGGCGGAGTGGGCGCGCCGATTCACCACGCTGTTTTCCCAATCGATCTACAAGTGGGTGCAGTCGCCGCTGTCACTGCACGTCGGTTCCCTCGATCTCGATCGCGAACGCGCCCTGCAAATGCCGGTCGTCCAGAAGACCGAGTGGACCTAGATTCCTTGCGTGAGCGTGCGAAGCGAGACGGTTGACTCGATAGACGACCCGCGAGTCGCCTCCTACCAACACATCGCAGCATCCGACCGGCTGTCCGGGCTCGGCCTGTTCGTGGCCGAAGGCCGGCTCGTCGTCCGGCGCCTGATTGAATTACAGCAGTGGGACATCGAGTCGGTCCTGCTCACACAGCACGCCGCCGACGCGCTCGAGGACGTGCTGCCGCTCTGCCACGCGCCGATCTATCTCGTGGACCAGTTGGTGATGAACGGCCTTGCCGGCTTCAACATCCATCGCGGCTGCCTGGCGCTGGTGCAGCGTCCGGTGCCGCCAACGCTCGACCGCGTTGCCACGGGCCCGCTGTCGCGCGTGCTGATGCTCGAAGGCGTGAACAATCCCGACAACGTGGGCGGACTGTTTCGATCGGCCGCGGCGTTCGGCGTCGAACTGGTGGTCCTCGGACCGAACAGCGGCGACCCGCTGTATCGCAAGGCGATTCGCACCTCGATGGGCGCGTCGCTGTCCGTGCCGTTCGCCACCGCGCCGCAGTGGCCCGGCGCGATTCGCGATCTGCGCCTGGACGGCTTCACGGTGGTGGCGCTGACCCCGCATCGCACGTCGGCCCCTCTCCGGGAGATCTTTCCGCACTCGAAGCTGGCCCTGCTGGTCGGATCCGAAGGCACCGGCCTGACTGACGAAGCCATGCGCACCGCGACCCTCCGGATCCGGATCCCGACCACCGCCGACGTCGATTCACTCAACGTCACGACGGCGGCGTCGATCGCGATGTATCACTGCTTCTCTGCATGCGCACTGAATCGACCATAATCAAGACTGCCGTGGATGTTGTCGAAGAAGTCCTGAGGTTCCTGACCGCCCGCATGCAGATCGAAGCGGAATGGGCGGTGCAGGAACGGACTTCGTTCACCTGGTGGGCCCATACGCTGGCGCAGCGCGTCTGGGTGTCCGAGCCACGCGAGTGTCAGGGCGTCGAATTGCGCACCGTTCACATGGAAATCGACCTGCTGAAGGACGTCCCCATGACGGAATCGACATGGGCGCGACTGGCGAACATGAACCAGTTCGCCACCCTCAGCGCCTACGTGGCCGACACGTCGGCCGGCGCCATCCGCCTGCATGCGTCGGTGTCGCTCACCGCTGACAACTGGTTGCTGGCGCGATCGATCGCGCTGCACGCCATGGCCCTCCAGATGGCGGATGCGTATGCCGAGGCGGGTGAGCTGGCAGGCGCGTTCGGCGGCACCATCGCCGCGTCGCCGCATCCGAGGAGAGGCCTGCGGGAGCGCGCCGATGAAATGGTCGGCATCCTGGAGGTCTACCAGCAACGCGGCGACGGCGACTCCCCGTTCACTGCCGACGAGATCGCCGGGCTCGTTCACCTCGAGCCGCGGCCGTGGATCATGGCCGCCAATCAACTGCACCGGCTCGATGCCGATCTCGCGTTTGCGTCGGGCGACGTCCACGCGCGCCTCGAACTCGATGCAGCCGAGCGGCATGCGTCGCTGGGCAGCGGGCTGCACATGCGGCTGCAGCTACCGGTGGAACCGGACGAGGCGCTGGCGCAGAAGCTGAACGCCAGTGAGTGTCTCGAGCCGGATGCGCATCAGCTTGGCGCCTGGTGCGTGGACCCCGCGCGAGGCCTGATGTTCACGGGATTCGTGCCGGCCGCGGCCTACACGCCGGGACTGGCCCGTGCGATGGTGTATCACTTGTCGGCGAAGAACGAGTGGGCGCGCGCGATCCTGTTTCCCGCGGCGTGACGCGGCGCTAGCTCTCCCAGTCCAACGAGCGGCCGACGGCCTTCCGCCACCCGGCGTACAGGCGGGCGCGCAGGCGGGCGTCCATCGACGGCCGGAACTCCCGATCCAGCGCCCAGTTGTGCCGGACGTCATCGAGGCTGTTCCAGTAGCCCACGGCGAGTCCGGCCAGATACGCGGCGCCCAGTGCGGTGGTTTCGGCGACTACCGGACGCCGCACGTTGACGTTGAGCAGGTCCGCCTGGAACTGCAGCAGCATGGCATTCGCGGCCGCACCGCCATCGACCTTCAACGCCGTGAGCGGCAGCTTCGAATCCTCCAGCATGGCCTCCAGCACATCGCGGGTCTGGTAGGCCATGGCGTCAACCGCCGCACGCGCGACGTGCGCCATCTGGGTGTTACGCGTCAGGCCGACAATCACACCGCGAGCCCGTGGATCCCAATACGGCGCGCCCAGTCCCACGAAGGCCGGCACCAGGTAGACGCCGTCGGTATCGTGCACCTCGGCCATCAGCTTCTCCACGTCACCCGACGCCGTGATCGCCTTCAGTCCATCGCGCAGCCACTGCACCGCCGCACCGGCCACGAACACGGAACCTTCGAGCGCGTAGCTGGTCTCGCCGCCAATCTGCCAAGCGATGGTGGTCAGCAGGCCCTTGGTCGAGGGCACCGGCCTGGTGCCGGTGTTGAGCAGCATGAAGCAGCCGGTGCCATACGTGTTCTTCGCCGACCCCGGCTCGAAGCACGCCTGCCCGAACAACGCCGCCTGTTGATCGCCGGCGTCGCCGGCAATCGGCACTGCCGCACCGAGCAGCTGCGGATCGGTGTGGCCGTACACCTCACTCGATCCCCTGACCTCCGGCAGCATGGCGCGCGGCACGTCCAATAGCTGCAACAGCTCGTCGTCCCAGTCGAGCGTGTCGATGTTGAACAGCAGCGTGCGGCTGGCGTTGCTCACATCGGTGACGTGCACCTTGCCGCCGGTCAGACGCCACATCAGGAACGTGTCGATGGTTCCGAACAGCACCTCGCCGCGCGCCGCGCGATCGCGAAGGCCGTTGAACGAATCCAGCAGGTGCTTGATCTTGGTGCCTGAGAAATAAGCATCGACGACGAGGCCGGTCTTCTTCCGAAACGTCGCCTCGTGGCCGGCGGCCTTCACCTGATCGCAGATCGGCGCGGTGACGCGGCTCTGCCACACAATCGCATTGGCAATCGGCTTGCCGGTGGCCTTGTCCCACAGCACGGTGGTCTCGCGCTGGTTGGTGACGCCGATCGCGGCCAGATCGAGCGCGCTGATGCCGGCGCGCGCAATCGCTGCCCTGGCGGTGGCGAGCTGCGTCGCCCAGATCGCCTCCGGGTCGTGCTCCACGTGACCGGGGCCGGGAAAGATCTGCGGGAATTCCTGCTGCGCCGAGGAGACCGCCGTGCCGGCGCGATCGAACACGATGGCGCGGCTCGAGGTGGTGCCCTGATCGAGGGCGAGAACGAACTTCGACATTCAGTTGGCCTTCGTGGCGACGTGATGCTTGTTGATGAACGTGTCGTAGAGCCAGGCGCCGAGGATCGCGCCGGCGATGGGCCCGGCAATCGGCACCCACCACCAGCCGCCGCCGGCCGTGAACACGCCCGATCCCCACCCGGCCACGAACGTAAACAGCCGCGGGCCGAAATCGCGCGCCGGGTTGATGGCATAGCCGGCGTTGAAGCCGAAGGCGACGCCAATGGCCACGACCACCAATCCCACCAGCGGGCCCGTCAGGTAGGCCGGCGCCCCCACGTTCTTCTGATCGGTGACCGCGAGCACACCGGCCATCAACAGCATGGTGCCAACGACCTGGTCCACGAAGCCGCCGGCGATGGACAGGAACGGCTGGGGATACGTGGACCAGATGCCGGCGGTCGCCGTGGCGCCTTCCACCGCGCGCACACCGCCGTCAAACGCCGACAGCGCCTCGCGGTAGGTGGCAAACACCACGACGGAGGCGGCAAAGGCGCCGGCCACCTGCGCGATCGAATACGGCAGCACCTTGCTCCACGGGAAGTCGCGATGCACCGCCAGCGCCACCGTGACGGCCGGATTGAGGTGCGCGCCGGAGACGCCGGCCGACGCGTAGATGCCCAGCATGACACCCAAGCCCCATCCGATGTTGATGGCCAGGAACGATCCGTTGGCGTCTTGGCTCAGTACCGTCTGCGCAACGACACCCACGCCAAACGCGATCAGGATGAACGTGCCGAAGAACTCCGCGGCGGCTTCTCGAGCTGTGCCTCTAAGCATGCGCGCGATTCTAGTTCAAAGGTCGACCGATGCAACAGGGCCATGGTCATTTCACCCGCAGCACGATGATGTGCTGCCAGGGCAGCACGTCGATCACGCGATCGAGTCGGTAGCCCTCGGCCTCGAGCTCCTGCTTGACCTCCGCGACGCTCATCTTGTGCACTTCGAGGATCGGCACCGTCGGATCTTCCTTGCGGAACTCCACCAGCACCAGCCGGCCACCGGGCTTGAACGACGCCTTGAGCCGTTGCAGGAACACCTGCGGCTGCTGCAACTCGTGATACACGTCGACCATGATCGCCAGGTCAATCGACTGCGGCGGCAGCTTCGGGTCGTCCACGCCGCCCAGCACGGTCGTCACGTTCGTGAGACCCTCCGAGGCGACGCGGCGATTCAGCAGGTCAATCATCCCGGGTTGGATGTCGGTGGCGTAGACCCGGCCGGTGGTCCCCACCAGCTTCGCCATCCGCGAGGTGTAGTATCCCGAACCGGCTCCCACATCCGCCACCGCCATGCCCGGTTTGAGCTCGAGCGCTGCGATCGCCTTTGACGGTGCCTCTTCGCTCTCCCGCTCGGCACGCTCGAGCCAGCCCGCCCCCGCTACGCCCATGACCGGCGCAAACACGCGCCCGCTGACCGGGTGACGGCGCTGGGCATCCAGCATCACCGCGGCCGAGATGACAATCGCAACGCTGACGGTCAAGACTCGCATTTGTTATCCTTGAGTTTCCTTGAAGCAACTGGTTGTGCGCCCTGCGTCCTTGGAGGACGCCGGCCGCATTGCTCAAATCTATAACGAAGGCATCGAGGATCGCATAGGAACGTTCGAGACGCGGCTGCGCACCACGGACGACGTGCGCGCCTGGTTCGACGGCCGGCATCCCATCCTGGTGGTGGAAGACGGCGGTGCCATCGTCGCCTTCGCATCAACCTCGCGCTATCGGGCGCGCGACGCCTACGCCGGCATTGCCGAGTTTTCAGTCTATGTCGCGCGCTCGGCGCGCGGCCGGGGCGCCGGCACCGCCGCCATGCGCGCGCTGATCGTCGCGGCGCGCACCGCCGGTTTCTGGAAGCTCGTATCGCGCATCTTCATCGAGAACACCGCCAGCCGGACGCTGATGAAGGCCATGGGCTTCCGCGAAGTCGGGATCTACGAGAAACACGCCAAGCTCGACGGCCAGTGGCGCGACGTGGTGATCGTAGAACGGCTCATTCCCGAGAACTTCCGCTGACACATGAAGCGCACGGTTCCACAGCTGATCTCGCTGGTCGCCATCATCGCGGGCATCGCCCTGTTCGTGGTGACGATCCTCGGCATCGATCGGACGCAGACGATGAACGAGGTCCGCCGGCTCGGGCGCACGCTGCCGCTGGTGTTGTTGCCAGGCCTCGGGTGGCACCTGCTGCGCGCCGCCGGATGGTATGTGTGCTTCCCGCGCGAAGAGCGCCCGAGCTACTGGCGGGTGTTTCGCGTGCGGCTGGCCGCGGATGGCGTCGGCTACTTCACGATTCGCGGCGTGGCCAGCGAGCCGCTGCGTGTCGTGCTGCTGATGGGCCAGGTCTCACCCGTCGTCAGTGCCGCCTCATCCGTGCTCGAGCGAACCGCGATGGGCATCATGAGCGTGGTCGGCGTCGGCCTGTTTGCCGCCTTTGCGGTTTCGTCCGACATACTGCCGCCGGCGTGGCAAAGCGTGTTCCTGGGCATTGCCTACACCGCCGGCCTGGTCTTGCTGCTGTCGATGCTGTTCCTGATGCGGTCCGGCAGGTATTTCGGACCGCTGGTGGAGCGAATCTACGCGCGGACCGGATGGCGATGGGCCGGGGGCCGCACCGTTGGCGCGATCAGCAGGGTCGAGGAGTTGTTCCTGAAGCTGGCGCGCACGGATCAGCGGCGCATGTTGCTGCTGGTAGCGCTGGCGGTGGCGTGTTACTGGTTGATGGCGGTCGAAGTGGTGCTGGTGTTCTGGGCGATCGGGCAGCCAATCTCACTCTGGATCGGCACCATCGTCGAGACATTCTGGCGGTCTGCGAGCGTGGCCGGCGGTGCGATTCCCGGCAACCTCGGCGCGCTCGAAGCCTCCCATGTCGCCGTGGTGAACGCGCTTGGACTTGCCGGCGGCGGCACGCTGGCGCTGTTCCGCCGTTTCCGCAGCCTGCTGTTTGCGACGCTCGGCCTGGCGTTGTATCCAAGGGATGCCGTGACCGCACGGCCGCCGGCTGCCCAATGATCGACACCATCCAGGAGTGGGCCACCGAACTCGGCGGGGTGGGCCTGTTCATCATCGCCCTGCTCGATTCGTCGTTCCTGTCCTTCCCGCAAGCCAACGACATCCTGATCATCGTGCTGAGCACCAAGTTCCCGGACGAAATGCCGTATTACGCCGGCATGTCGATGCTCGGGTCGGTGATCGGCTGCTTCATGCTGTACGGCGTCGTCCGGCGCGGCGGCGAGTCGTTCCTGCGCAATCGGCTGACGGGACGATACGTGGGCCGCGCGCTCGGCCTGTATCAGCGGTACGGATTGCTGGCGGTGGTCGTGCCGGCGCTGCTGCCGCCGCCGGTGCCGTTCAAGGTGTTCGTGTTGCTGGCGGGCGGGGCCGCGGTGTCGCCGCTCCAGTTTGGTCTGGCCGTGACGATTGGCCGAGGTATCCGCTACTTCGGCCAGGGCTACCTCGCGGTGCTCTACGGCGAGCGTGCGGCTGAGTTCATGAGGCAGTACGGTGCGCAGATTGGAATTGGTCTTGCGGTTTTCGCCATGGCCGCAGGCATAATCGTGATCGGGCTCCGCCGCCGCAAGCGGTAGCGGCGCTTCGCGCCGTCTCATGGACGTCCTGCCCCTCAACGCCGTTCACATCGACCTCGTCTACACGGCGAACGCCGACGCGCTTGCCAACCTCGAGGCTTACCGGACGATGCTGTCGCCCGAGGAGCACGAGCGGATGGCGCGGTTCGTGTTCGACCGCGATCGCCGTTCGTTCCTGCTGACGCGGGCGTTGGTCCGAACGACGTTGTCGCGCTATGCGCCGATCGCTCCGGCCGCATGGCAGTTCATCGCCAACGTGCACGGCCGGCCGGAGATTCTGGATCGCCCAACCGGAGTGCCGGACCTGCGCTTCAACCTCTCGCACACCGACGGGCTGATCGCGTGCGCGGTCACGATTGGGCGCGACATCGGGATCGATGTGGAGCACGTCGGCCGAAGCCTGCATCATGACGTGGCGGGGCGGTACTTTGCGCCCGCCGAAGTCGCCGACCTGCGGCGATTGCCCGCCAATCAGCAGCGCACCGTGTTCTTCGACTACTGGACGCTGAAGGAGTCGTACATCAAGGCGCGCGGATTCGGACTGGCGCTGCCGCTCGGCGACTTCGCCTTCACGCTCAATCCGCCGAGCGCGCCCACGATCTGCATCGAGCCGTCGCTGAACGACGATGCGGCCAGCTGGCAGTTCCTGCAGGACTGGCCGTCGCCGCAGCATCGTCTGGCCCTGGCCGTGCGCCGAGAGGGCCGGGACCTTCCCGTGCGCATTCGCCAAGTCGTGCCACCCGCATGAGCGGTCCCAGGCTGTGGGCGATCAGCGATCTGCACGTCGGCTTCGAAGACAACCGCCGCCTCGTCGA
>Ga0194121_10003933_pt1 | contig 22056 bp, 24 predicted proteins | sample TA2MahCa50mmetaG_FD_148609 | JGI IMG/M metagenome (GOLD analysis project Ga0194121, IMG submission 148609) | Freshwater microbial communities from Lake Tanganyika, Tanzania - TA2015020 Mahale Deep Cast 50m | ecosystem: Environmental > Aquatic > Freshwater > Lake | place: Tanzania: Lake...
AAGTAGCCGAGTGGATTGCAACAATATTTGTTGGCGCATGGGATGGTCTTAAAATTGCTATTGGGTTTGTATGGGACATAATTACATGGGGCTGGGGTATAATTGGTCCTATATTGAGTCAACTGTGGGATTGGTTGTGGACTGGAATTAAATTTGCCTGGGAAGGCATAAAAAATGCTGTAGAGATTTTGTGGAATGTAGCTCAAAATTGGTGGAGATGGCTGGAGCCAATATTGAGTCAACTATGGGATTGGTTGTGGACTGGCATTAAATTTGCATGGGATGCTATTGTCACAGCAGTGCAAAATGTTTGGGGCGCAATTAAATCAATGTGGGAAAATGTGTTCCCAGTATTAAAGAAATTAGGTGAATTCATAAAAACTGGGGTTCAGTTTGCTATTGAAAAAGTTATAGATGTTTGGAATGGATTAAAAAATGCTTTCCAAAGTGTATATGATTTCGTAAAGCCTATTATTGAAAACATTGGTGGTTTTATTAGAACTATAATTGGTGGTGCAATTGACTTTATTTCGGGAGCAATAAGTGGAATTCCACATGTGTTTAAGACTATTTTAAATAGCGTATCTGGTTTGTTTAACAGAGTAGTGGGTCTTCTTGGTAATTTTGCATTTCCAAAAACAATATTAAATATACCTGTGCCAGTGATTGGTGGTAAGAAAGTTTCTGATTTTATTAAACTTCCATATCTCCCAACACTCTACAGTGGTGGAAAAGTTGGTTCGTATATGAGTGGTGGAATGGCATACATGAAGGGTGGAATGATGTACGGTGCTGGCGGTATGACATATGGACCGGCTCAACAGGGGATTCCAGCGATCTTACACGGTGGAGAATATGTAATTAATCATAAGGCAGTTCAAAGGATTGGGACAGATATTCTAGATCGTTTAAATACAATGAGATTATCAAAGCCAAACTTGCCAACAATGCCTAGTGTGCCAAATATTAACATGCCAAATATGAGAATAAGTAACGCTGTTTCTCCTAGCGGTACGACTTCTTCTACACAGAATGTAAATATTTATGTTGACAATTTTATTGGAGAACCAGAGTGGTTTAATGCAATGATGAAAAATTACAATACCAAAATTTTGCCAAGAAACCAAAAAACTGCTGGTCTTGAAAATCGTGTTATAAATTCTTACAATGGGATTAACAGGGGTCTGTAATGACAATAGTTAATTTATTAACAATTAATAATACAGAGATAACTGCTCACAACAGAAAACTTGGCATTGACGAAGAAATATCTGCAAACGATATAGATTTGGCTTCTGGGCATAAAAGAAGATTTTATACGAAAAATAAAAAAAGGTTTAATTTAACATGGTCGTATTTGCCAAATTTGGCAAACAAAACTGTAGACAATAGAGCTGCTCGTGATTTTTTATTTAGCATTGCAAACATTTCTAACTATGTTTCTTTTTCAATTGAATTAGAACCGGCTGGCGGCTTCGTCAATTATGATTGCTATCTGGAGTCATATAACGAATCCTTGTTAAGGCGAGATTTGACAACTGGCTGTATTTATTACGATGTCTCTATGACATTGACGGAGCGATAATATGCCAAGTCAATTTAGTTACTACTCATTTTCAGAGCCATTAAATTCGGGTATTGATTTTTATACAGCAGATGCTGCTGTTCTTATTGAATCAAATTTATTGATTGAATCAAATGTAACAATAAATGCTTCAAAAACTTCATTTGCTATATCAAATCAAAGCATTGAAAGTAGCGTTGTTGTTTCTGCTATTAGGACAAAATTTGCCGTAATTAATTTAGACGCTACAGTAACAACAACCACTAACGCAATAACATTCAGGATAGTAACTGTTTCTGCATCGCTTTCTGCTACGGTCTCAATGACTACAGGTAGTAAGATAATTCTTGCAAATATTCGTATTGCGCTTCAAAATTTTGGGGCCATGTTTATTGAACCGTTTATTTTGTTTGAAAATGATGTCAATGCGGCAATTTATTCCTCAATACATAGAACACTAATTATGATTGATGGTAAACCATTAACAAATCACAATAGAACATTGGCTATGGACGTAGAACCAATTTTTGTTGAAAATAGAAATTGGAATAATAGAAAAAATAGATATTATAAATCTCAAAACAGGTCTGGGCGAAAAGTATTTAATTTGTCTTGGTCTTGGTTGCCAAATTCAATAAATTATACTGTAGATCATGGAAGTGGGCGCGATTTTATTCACCAAATAGCGGCTGACCCAAGAGGGCATGTGTTAAAAATTATTAATTTAGATGAATCTGGCACAACCCCATATACAGAAACAAGTTATAATGTATTGATAAAAAATTATAATGAAACATTAATTAGGAGAGACTTAAGTAATGATGTGTATTTTTGGGATTGCTCAATGAGCTTAGAAGAGGTTTAAATGCTTCAATACGGCTTATATAACAAACAAATATCAACATCTTTTAATAATGCTATTAGTGGCATTGCTCAAAGCGTTAAACCTTTAATATTTATTGACTGGTTAGATAGTCGTCACATTGATAAATTGAGTAATACTGATATTGCAACAAGCAATTATACAAATTCTAAAATTACGGAAAATACAGTAAATCTCAATGTTGCTGGAATGTTAGCTAATGGTAGAACATTATCCGCCAATGAGATATTAATGAATAGATCCAGGGGCGCTGATTTTTATTTTACTCCAAATGAATCAATTAATGGTGTAGAACGACAGTCATTTACTTGGGCTGTATGTGATGCAAAAGACATAAATGGCGATGTAATTACAGCTAATGGCCAGTGGCATTGTTTGCCCCCAACAAAAGAAGAAAATTATGAATTTGGATATCAATCATCTGTAAAAAGCACGAACTCATTACATGCAACATTCAGCGGCTATCAATTTACTACCCCAGTTGTTCTAACATATGTTTTTACAGAAAGAAAAGTTAATATAATTAAAATAATAACTTCAGAATATAATGGTCAAATAAAAAGTTATAATATAAAAGCATATAATAGTACGGTAAATCTTGTATATGATGAAAATGGTACAATCCCAGAAAACAATTATTTTTTTCAACACTATCTATACAATATAAGTACAAATGATATTAATAAAATTGTTTTAACAATTTATACAACAAAAAATCCATTAGATTATGCAAGAATAAATGAAGTTGCCCCAATTTATCGTCTTGACATGACCGATTATGTAATGAACTTTGGTGTGTCAAAAGTAAGAGATGTGCATGAAACAAGTTTACCAATTGCCGGCAGTGGGAGTAATACATCTTCAATTACATTTGATAACACCGGAAAAGAGTTTAATTTATTTAATTCAAGTTCTCTTTTTGGTAAATATATGAAAAAAGATCTTGCCGTTCATGTTCACGCCGGATGGCAAATACATTACTATAGCACTCAATTTGTAGAAGCTATTCTTTCTGCCAATGTTGCTGCCAATGCTACTGTTTGGACAGTAAATAGTGTAAATGATTTTCCAGCCGGTGGAAGCGGGAATTACTATTTACTTACAATAGAACCAAATAGTGTTAATCAAGAAATAGTTATTGCAAGTAAAGGTAATAATAATTCTTTTAACATTATAGAAAGAGGGGTTGGAAATACTTTGGCAAGAGCCCATAGTGCAAATTCCATAATTAAGTTTGATATTTATGAATATGTGCCGTATGGTGTTTTTTATATTGATGAGTGGCAGGCAACATCATCAAGCATGAATGTTGCTGCAAATTTAACAGATAGAAGTAAATTTAATAATGAAAAAATGTTGACAAAGGGGTTTTTGCTTCAAGATTCTACTGTTGCAGAGGCTGTTGAGCATTTATTGTTAATGACAAATTTCCCCAAAAAAGATATTAAATATTTATGCCCCCCTTCAAAAAGTTATAAAAAAAATAATGCTATTTTGCACTATGGATTTGATGAAAATAGCAAAGACAGAGCCAATTCTCAAAAAATTGTTTCAACATCTTTGCGAGCAAGATTTGTTCAAGCACCATCTTCTGATTTGCATTCGGTTTTCGATATTCAATTAGATGCAAATGACAGGGAGTTAACTCTATATGAAAAAGCTCTTGATGTTAAAGCCTATATTAGTCCTTCATTAACCACCACAACATCAGCCATATCTTCCAGTAACCAACTTGCTCTTGATTTTGTATCTGGTCAATTTACTGATAAAAATTCAGTAGTAGTAAGAGAATATTTTAATGGCGTATTTGATGGATATTATGTCCCAAGCGCAACTGGTGATTACCAAATATTATTAGCAATTAATAAAGGCGGGTGCCGGGTTTATTTAAATAAAATATTAATTATAGATGAATGGAGACTAGTTGATTCCGGGTCTAGTTCGACAGTAACTTTTTCTTCAAACGAATTTGCATTAACTGCTGGCAAGGCTTATGAATTAAGAATTGAATTCTTTACACAAAATTATGTTGCCGGGGAGCCGTTTAAAATATCTCTTGGTAGAACATTTAATGGGAGTCAAGGCAATATATATGCAAATGAATGCTACACAATGGTTGCTAATGATAAAATTGGTGTTAAAAATGATAATACATATTTAACATTTGCATCAAACTCATGGACCCCTACGGCTGATGTTAATGTAATTGAAAGATCATCCAGAAGAAATGACGCGATATATTTAGGGAATGTTGCTATATCTGAGCCAAGTGGCGTTGTTTCGGACAGCAGTAGTAAAAGCATTTTATTGTCATCCAACGCATACCTAAGAACTCCGTATCATATATCTTATAATATTTTTGATACAGCATCACTTTTGTATACCGGTGAATTTACTATTCAAATATTTTTAAAATTTCATAACGGGAGCTTCTCTAACGATGGTGAATATATTAGTAATTGGAGCAATGCTAATCCAAGTTCGGGTTTTGAGTTTTTTAATTCCAATTCATCTAATGGATTTAAATTTGTATCAAGTTCTGGAATTCAAACCATAAGCAGCAATACTGCTTTATCTAATTCAATTTATAATCATCTTGCTGTTACATATAAAAATAATGTTTTACAATATTATATTAATGGAAATTTATCTAACACTGTTACAACATCGGGTACTTTAGTTTCTTTTGCAGATAAAGATTTAACTTTTGGTGGAAGAGGGGCTGGCTTTTCAAGTGGCGCCGAGGTTGCGCCGGCAGTAAAGAGAAGTTTTTATATTGATGAATTTGTAATTCATAATAAACAATTTACTTCTGGTGAAATTAAAAATAATTATATTGAAACCCAAATGAAAGAAGTGAGGATTATGCCATTTATATATGGCAATGATTCTTCTATTCAAGCAGTAATTGACAATATAAGTTTAGCCGATCTGGGTAGATTTTATATAGACGAAAACAACATAGCCCAATATGAGCATTTTAATAGATTTTTTGAATCATCAATAGATCAACATGCAAATGTGCAATACCAATTATCGGATTCAGACAACATTATTGATGCAAGTTACAATGTTCAATTGCAAACAAATAAAGTTGTTGTAAAAATTAATGGCGTTGCTAATAATTTAATTAATAAACAAAGTCTTTGGAGAGCCGAAGATCCAACAACGCTTGGGGTTACACAATTATCAAGCGCAATGTCCAGCAATGATACATCTATAAATGTTTTATCAACGGATAACCCTTATTTTGCAAAATCTGGTTATCTTAAAATAAATAATGAAATTATTAAATACGGTAATACAACAAGCAATTCATTTTTAACCTTAGAGCGGGGCATGTTTGATACATCTATTGCTTCTCATAATGCCAATACTTTAGTTAGAGAAGTAAAAAATTATGATTTATTGTATGACAAGGCCCCGGCTTTCAAGATTGAAAACCCATTAATTACAAATATGAGCACTGTTAATCCTCCAAAAATAGAATTGATCAAATATAATCCAACATCTTTTGGTGCTAAATTAATATTAGCCGCCTCCAATAACACAGTCAATGGAGATATTGTTTACATTGAAGGAGAAAATCCACTAACTGGGGAAAAGCATTTTGCTGGCATTGCTGGGATTCCAGTTGTTATAACTGATAAAACCGGTGATGTTAAAGAACAAAAAGCAGTATTAGATGATAATATAAGAAAATATGGTCTTAAAGAAATAATAATAGAAAATGAATTTATTACTGATTTAACACATGCTCAAAATTTAGCTAATTTTATTATTAATAAAATGTCAGATCCGGTTCCTATTATCAATTTAAATATATTGCCAATACCAAAATTACAACTTGGGGATAGAATAAGGATCTCTTCTTTAAATTCTTTTGATATAATTAATGGTGATTATTGGGTTATTAGTACAGATTTTACATATGATTCAACTGTATCTCAATCACTAGTAATAAGGAAGGTAGTTTAATGCCGTTTTCAAAAGGGACGTCTGAAAACACAATTTTATTCTTTCAGGGTGGCCATAATCATGATGGTGCATCATCTTCTTTAATAGATATAAGTAAATATTCAATTTATGATTTTGTTGTTGGCAAAATAGGCAGCTCTCAGCGCCAAATAACGCAGCAAAGAAATTTTGATAATCTTAAAACAGTAATATCTAATATTATAACAACAGATATTTTAGGACCAGCCGGAGTTCGTCTTGGTCCAAATTCAGTTCAATCTGTAAACATTGCTGCTGGCGCCGTAACCGCAGAGGAATTGGCAGCCAATATTGTATTGGTCAATAATATAATCCAAAGTAACAATTACGTTGCCAATACTTCTGGATGGGCTATTCATGGCAATGGGTTTGCTGAGTTTGATATTGCTGTAATCAGAGGAACAATCACTGCTGATTCTATATTTATAAATACCACTAATTACTGGAATTCTAATGGAACATTTTCCGTTGGCGCTGGAGATAATAGGATGCTCTACAATGGCACAAATTTGGAATTAACAGGAAAAGTTACTGCAACTTCTGGTCAAATTGCTGGGTGGGCAATTTCTGGAGATAATCTTGTTACTGGCGGTAATTTTTCTGGCGACATGATATTGGGGAAATTTACAGGAAGTGGTAATGGTGGTGGTGTAGCGATTGAGGGGCCAGCGGATGGAAACAATAATTTTGGAATTTCAAAACTTATTGGTGGTCAATTGCTTTTAACAACGTCTGTTGAAAATGGTCCTCATACAACTTATGGATCTTCTGGGGTTATTTACAGATATGGCACTCAAACATTTGAATTTTACTATAATTCTAGCAGTGATCAGTTATGGGCCTATATAGATGGTCAACCATATTGTATACAACAATGCTCGACTTCACCACCGCCCGTCAGCGTCTCACCAACACCATCGCCAGGACCTGAACCAGGACCTGAACCAGGACCTGGACCTGGACCTGGACCAGGACCTGAACCAGGACCTGGACCTGGACCAGAACCAGGACCTGGACCTGATCCTTCCCCAACGCCATCGCCTTGCGCTTGCTGTGTGGGTCAGTTAGTCTTTGAACAACGTTGCTACAACAATGGTCTTCAATTAAGATCTGGGATTTATTATGACGGTTCTTGTGGTGCGGGTGAAGAGTCGGGTACTGAATGTAGCGGACAATGTACTGGATGTAGTTGTCCATCGTTTACGCAATGGAATGACTGGACGGACACGGGCATCGGATGCTGATAGAATAGAATATAGAATATTGAGCAAAGACAGGAGAAAATATGTTACTTGAAATTCCAGAAAATCCAGATTTAAGACCAGTAAAGTTCTTTGCTGTGCTTGTAGACAATGAGTATACTGGAGTTATATCTTTTGTGGAATCAGAAGATTCATACATGATTAGGTTGATGGATGGATTAAATCAAAGTCCAAATATAAATCCAATTTCCCAAGAAGAAGGTTCTACACTAAATTCATATAAAATATATAATGTTTCAGTAAACGAAGAAAATTATGGGAAAATATTTTGGCCAGATATACAAAATGAACAAGCGGTAATAGCTGGTTTGGAATCAAATCCGACCATTATTCCGGTAACAAAAGAGCAAATAAGTGGAATTAGCATTGGGTGGGTGTGGAATGGCACTAATTTTGTAGCCCCGCAATGAACGCTTGGCAAGAATATAAAAAAAAAATTGGGGATGCCGGACCTTGGAATTTGTTAAATCCCGCCAATTATACCAATGATGAGTTAGGCAAAAAAAGATATGAAATATGCCTCACCTGCCCAGAACTAATTGATCTAACAAAGCAATGCAGGCAATGCGGATGCTTTATGATTCTTAAAACTAAACTTAAGACGGCAGTATGCCCATTAAAGAAATGGTAAAAGAAAACGAACTTGCTCCTGGAATTATTGTTTATTCCTATGATAATGATAAAGCAAGTGAATGGCTTTCAATACTAAAAACATATTCCGATCCGCTTCTTAAAATTGGCGAAGTTGTGCTCAAAAAAAATGATGGCTACTATTCAGCGCCAAGTTTAGACCATAGACGATGCAAAACATTTTCAGGAAGTGCACTATTGGATTGTCATCCTGAAGACCCTCTAAGAATTTTGTCTGATGAAGTAAATAATTTTATGGATAAAAATGTTGCAATGTTTTGTGATAAATATAGTGCCCATAAAGCAATAAAAAATCATGATGTAATATTTTTAAAATATGAAACAGGAGATTTTTTTAATAATCATAACGATGATTGCCCAACATACCATAGAACCGTATCATCTATTACATATTTTAATGATGATTATGATGGTGGTGAATTGTGTTTTAGATATTTTAATATTGAATACAGACCAGAGCAGGGAGACTGCATCCTGTTCTCGTCAGCATTCCCGTATATGCATCGTGTTAAGAAAATTACCAAAGGCGCTAGGTATGCGGCTGTTAATTGGTATAGATATGTCTAAATGAGGTATAATATATAAATGGCTTACGAAAATTATTCCTTTGTGTCATGGACGGACGGGACGCCGATTTCTTCAGACAGAATGGCCCAAATGTCTATGAATATAGAACAGGTTAGAGATTTTAATGATTCCAAACCGGCTGGAGTTTTGCAATTTATTGAAGTAACTACGGCTAATATTGTTGCAAATGTGGGGAGTTCTTCAACATCAATGTTGGCTTTAACAAACCCAAGCGGTGGATCTGATCAGAGAATCACGCTTGGCGACAACCGTTATTATAAAGTAACGATTGTTTTTCCAGGCTTTACAGTTTACACAAAAGGAGCAGAAGATGCTGTATTAACACTACAAGCATGGCAGGCAGTTTCTGACGGTTATAATGCAACAAGTCCTCTGATGGAATGGAAATTTTCACCATCCCCTCATATTTTTTATAACACAGCATCCTCTGCCAACGTAGCTGCTTTTGGTATGACCTTTAAATCAGATCAAGGGAGGCTCGGCGCTGGAACATACAGTATTTATCTAGAAAGCGGTGGCGGTCTCAGTGCCGTATCGTTTTCTGCCGCGGTTAAGAGAACTTTTGGGACATCTGGTTCAACAAATGCTCCTCAAATATCTGTTAATCCAACCGCAACGGAAAGATTGCAACTTATAGTTGAAGATGTTGGAGCAAGTTTGTAAAAATAATGAAAGAAGTATTGGCTTCAAAAAGAAAAGATGTAGAATGGACTGTTAGAAATACATCTGGTGAATACAATCCAAATTATAATGGCGGTAAATATATAGATGATAAGGGGTATGTAAGAATACTAGATCAAGATCATCCTTTTGGTATTAAAGGATATGTTTATGAACACAGAAGCGTATTTGAGACTTATCTTAATCGACATTTACAGCCGTGGGAAACGGTGCATCATATTAATGAAATTAAAACAGACAACAGGGTACAAAATTTGTTCTTATGCACGGTACCAGAGCATAGCGCAATTCATCGTGAAGGTAAAAAACCAACTGACAGTCATCGCAAAAAAATGCGAGAAAATATGCATAAACGCAATAAAGAAACAAGAGAAAATAGGCAAAAAAGTTTTAAAAAATAAATTGTGTTTTAACCACACTGGGCTAAAATCGGTGTATAATCAACCTTATGAAAATTTGTGAAGGTGCAGGGTGCAGCCATCAATTTGAACCCAAAACAGCTAATCAAAAATATGCTGACAATAGTTGCAGAAAAACTCTTGATAAAGACGGAGTTTGTCGAATCCGCCGCGAGGCCCGTGGTCCGCAATGGCCTGTGATTAAACAGGGACCGCCGATTCGTCTACCAAAGCAAAGAATTGTTATAAGAAAAACAGAAAAATATAAAAAATGTGTAATCGTGCCAGATGCGCAAATTGGTTACTATAGAGGTCGTGATGGCAGGCTAGAGCCAACCCATGATGAAAAAGCAATTGAAATTATGCTTTCAATGGTGCGTGATCTTAGACCTGCTTCAATTGTATGCGTTGGTGACAATTTGGATTTTCCAACATTAAGTAAATACATTACTACTCCTGCATATCAACAAACAATGCAGGCTGCAATTGATCGGGCGACAACATTTTGTGCACAACTTAGAGATGCTTCGCCGTCAGCCAAAATAATATGGCTTGCCGGCAATCACGAAGAAAGAATGCCAAAATATTTATTGTTAAACGCGGCTGCTGCTTATGGAATTCGTAAAGGCAATATGCCAAATACTTGGCCGGTTCTTACTGTTCCTTATTTAGTTCGCATGGATGAGTTTGGGGTGGAATACAGACCCGGCTATCCGGCTTCGGATTTTTGGATTAATGAAAGACTTAGGGTTATTCATGGAGACAGGATTAAATCTTCTGGCTCTACGGCAAATGTTTATTTAAACAGTGAAAAAACCAGCGTGATTTATGGTCATATTCATCGAATTGAAACTGCTTTTAAAACTCGTGAAGATTTTGATGGCGCTCGTACAACAATGGCAGCATCGCCAGGGTGCCTAGCCAGGATTGACGGGGCGGTGCCTTCACACAAGGGCGGTGTGGACCTTGATGGCAGACCGCTTGTTAGATACGAAAACTGGCAACAGGGTGTCGGTGTTGTTACATACGAAACCACAGGACAACATAAATTTTTGTATGAAGTTACACCAATATATAACGGATGGGCTATTTACCATAATAAGGAGTATTTTGCAAAATGATTAAATTAACTGGTTTTTATTGCAAACGGTGCGGTGGGAAAGTGTTTACTGGTTCTCAATATTATGCTTTTCAAAAAAATTACATAGATTTAACATGCATAAATTGCTCTGAATCCGTAGATGTAGAAGTCAAAAAAATAAACAAAATACTGAATTATTTAGGATTTAATAAAATTAAGGAAAGATATGAACTTACAAACAACAATTCTAATAAATAAATTTTATAAATATTCTAACATTATAATTAAAGTTAAAAAAATTGCAAAAAATTTAAATAAAATTACAGCAATTGATTTAACTAATAAAGAAGAAATTGTTATGCCATATCAAGGTGCTGAATTGATTATGTATAGAATTTACACAATTGGGGAGGTTGCAAAAATCGTTGAAAAAAGATCAGACACAATTAGGAAATACGAGAAGAAAGGACTGATTCCTAACGGAAAAAAATTTAACGAATCTTGTCAAAGTTATAAAAACTGGCGGTACTATGAGAGAGATGATGTGTACAATATGGTAGCATTCTTTAATAAGCGATCTCCTGGGAGACCTGCTCATCAAAGAAATATTAATGTAAAAGCTAATGTAATAAAAGTATCAGGAACAGTAAAATTAGGAAGGAAATAATATGAAATCAAACTTAAATGAAAATCAAGTTGAATTGTGGGCATCGGTTGGAATTACCAAAAATTTAGGTAATTATGAATCGCTACGGCTTGACGCCGGCGCTCGGGTTGTAGCATCAAATATTGATGAAACCGAGTCATGGGATAAGTTGTGGGATGCAATTGATTCTCAGATTGAAGCAAAATTGCTAGAAATTGATGCGGAGAAATAATTGAATAATTGGAAACACAAAGCCCTTTGTGCAACCGATCCAAATGGCAAATATTGGTTTTCGTATAAAAAGGAGGAAATAGAATATGCCAAAAATATCTGTAAAAAATGCAGTGTCAGAAAAGAATGCTTACTCTCTGCTTGGCAAGAAGACGACATATATGGTGTTAATGGCGGCTTTTCTGAGTTTGATATACTTCTTGAAACATGGAAGGCAGCAAAAAGGGTAAGCAATGCTAACTGGTCAAGATCTAATAAAACACTTCAAAGATTGTTGCAAAAAACAAAATAAGCTTTTTATTCCAGACTCGCCAAGACAAGAATCAGTAGCAGATTCGCTTGTAAATTTTTATAAAGAAGACAATCTTAAATTGGGCTTAGAGTCTTTTATAAAAAATAAACCAGGTCCGTTTTTAATTTTTGATTTTGCCGTCGAGTCTAGGGTCTTTGTGGAAAAAGCAGAGTTTGATAAGAAATCGTTAGAAAAATTTAAATCTATTGTACAGGAAACAAAAAAAAGAATGGATTCTGAGTGAATTACGAAGTAAGATTGTTAAATTCTATTATACAAACACAAGACTATGTTGCTGCTGTTAATGGTGGCGTTGAAAAGGTCTTTTTAGAATACAGAGATGTATGGAATTTTATAGTTGCTCATTACGAAAAGCACAGTAAAGTTCCGTCAAAAGAAACGATTAAACAACATCATCAAGATTTTGAGTTTATCTTAACCCCAGAGCCAATAGATTATTATATTGATGAATCCAAAAAGGAATCTTTAGCGTATCAAACTAGAAATATTATTGCAAAAGCTCATGGTTTAATCAGTAACTTTGGACCAAAAGATGCATTGTCTTTCTTAATGGAAGAAACATCAAAATTATATAAATTTTCATCAAATTTAAAAGATACTGATTTATCTGGAGAGTGGAGAAGTCGTGTTGAAGAGTTAAGATTGCGTTCAAAAAACCCAAAGGCTATTGCCGGTGTACCAAGTGGAATTAATGTTCTTGATAAAGTTTTTGGCGGTTGGCAACCAGGCGATTTTGTTGTTTTGCTTGGCTGGACTGGCGTTGGCAAATCATTTATTGCAAGATTATTTGCTGTTAATGCGTGGAAGGCCGGATATAGACCATTAATTATTTCACTTGAAATGAATAAACAGCAAGAGGGGCAGAGGCTAGATACATTATTAAACAATGGAGAGGGAAATTTTACAAATACCGATTTAGTAAGAGCCAATCCTGCAATTGTTGATAAATATGAACAATGGGCTGAAGCAACTTTTGATGGGAAACATGCAATTCATTTAATAACATCAGAAGGTCTTGAAACTGCTGACCAAAACATGGTGCAGGCTAAAATAGATCAATACCATCCCGACATGGTTATTCTTGACTACCACAGCCTGTTTGATGACTCTAGTGGGGCTAAAAATGAAACAGAAAAGGCAAAGAATTTATCTAAAGCCTTTAAGAGATTGGCTGTAAAAAACGGTGTTCCGATCATAGATGTTGCTGCGGTAACTATGTCAGATGGTCATTCCGAAAGACCGCCAGAACTAGAGGAAGTGGCTTGGAGTAAACAACTAGCCTATGATGCCGATTTGGTGCTGGCGATACATAGGGAACCATCGTCTGATTTATTTCAAGTGGTTTCTAGGAAAGTTCGCAGAGCATCTAATTTTGGGTTTTATTTAAGATGGAATCTAGAGACAGGTAAATGGTCTGAGGAGTGGGATATCTAATGGATATTATAGTGCAAGGCGAAGTTAAAAGCATTGAAGACCTTCATAGGTTAAGATCGTGGATGGAAGATGAAGCAAAATTGGCGGGAGCAGTTTTTGAAAAAACAAAATTAATTACAGATTACGATCAGGGTAGAGATGTCTATAAATTCAAGTTACTCGCCTAAAAAAATTGAAGAAGAAATATTATCTTTATTTAATAATTATAATGTTTCAATTCAATCTTTTAGCGGTGAAGAATTAAATGTATATTGCCCATTTCACAAAAACACACATAGCGCTGCTATGTATATTAATACTAGAACTGGTTTATGGCAGTGCTTTAATCCTTCGTGTGGGAAAAAAGGTAATTTTAAGCAATTATACTTTTATTTAACAGGGAAAACATACAGTAAAAATATTATAAATAATAAATATAATCTTGAAAAAGAATTAAATTATGATTTAAACAAAATTGAAAATACCGAAGAACTATCAATTGATAATTTATTAATTGATTTTGATACTCAAATCAATTTGTTACAAACAATGACTGAACGAGGGCTGGATGTTGAAACATTAAAGCATTTTGAAGTAGGCTTTTCTGTAGAAAAAAATCGCGTAGTTATTCCTGTTAGATCTTACAACTATAAACTTGTTGGATTAATAGGTCGTGCTATAGAGCCATCACAAGAACCGAGATATTTATACAATAAAGGGTTTAAAAGAGCAGATGTTTTGTTTAACATTCAGAATGCAAAATCCTGTAGTTCTGTAATAGTTACCGAAGGTAGTATTGATTGCATGTTTGTTCATCAGTCTGGATTCCCAAATACAGTGGCTACACTTGGCGCCGCCGTGTCAAAATTTCAAGGCAATATGATAAAAAGGTTTTTTGACAAAATTATTTTATTTTGCGACAATGATGATGCCGGTATGGCAATGCGATATGCTATGATAGAGATGTGCCGAGGTAAGGAAATTTCGGTAGCAAGTATTCCCGATGGGTTGAAAGATCCAGCGGAAATGAATAAAGAACAAATAATAAACGCAATTAACAATAAACAAATTATCATATAGGAGAAAATAATGTCATTTCAATCACTTAAATCATTAAAAGACTTAGAAAAGTCAGTAACAAAAACTAATACATCAAACGGAACTAAAAAGTATTTTACTGTTCAGCCAAACCAATCTTACCGAATTCGTTTTCGTCAAGAATTGACTGAGGATTCAAAATATTTTAACGAAAAAATTGGAACAGCAATTAATGTTCCAGTAGTCACATCTCCAATTAATTGGAAATGGAAGGTTGCATCAACTGCGGGACTTGAAAAATTTAATTATCGCTGTTGGGGCACTGAGCAATCTGTTGTTGATAAAGCCTGGAGACCCAAGCCGCATCTATTGATCAATATTGCTGTTGAAATAGAGCCAAATGTTTGGGAGCCAAGGGTTCTTGATACAACATTTAATCAACGCCATGTTGGTTTAACATTAATTGAATATGCAAAAGAATTTGGAACCATCGTTGATAGGTATTATAAATACTCACGAACTGGTTCATCCGCAGCAGACACCAATTATTCTCTAATTCCATTAGATGTAGCGCCAGAATCTAAAGCAATTTCTGACTTACCGCTTCATCAATTAGATAGTCTTTATATGACTCTGCCATACGAGAAACAACAAATGTTTCTTACAACTGGAGAAATAAAAGACACTTGGTGAAATAATCCACTGGACCACCAGTGGATTAGGGTGTATAGCCCAACGGCAGAGGCAGTTGACTTAAAATCAACAAAGTATGAGTTCAAATCTCATTACACCCACTATGAAAAAAAATATTATTTTAGATTTAGATGGCGTAATAGCCGATATAGATACGGCTATATCAGAATATTTGCATGATGATGGTGGTGATCATATTGATTACTCAACATGGTTAATAGCCGACACAATAGATGAAGATGCACTAAAATTATTTTCTAATTCTTTGTTTTGGAAAAATTTAAAACCTTTTGAAGACGCATGGCATCAAGTGAACTACTGGTTTAGTGAAGGCGTTGATGTTCATATTTTAACAGCAAGAAGAATGGTGGCTTCAATGGAAGCCGCCGTCCCCTGGTTAAATGAATGGAAAATCAATACGCTAATTCCTAAATTTAGTTCGTATAATGAAAAATATAAAATGGCTAAGGAAATTAGCCCCTTGTATATGGTAGAAGATAATCCATCTGAGGTGAAAATATTATTAGATAATGGCATTAATTGTTTTTTGAGAAAAGCGTGGTATAACAAATCTTATTGGAAGAAATTACCAACTATTGACACTTTGTATGATTTAGATTTATAAAATGTTAGATTTTGTTCATCTACACTGCCATTCTGAATACTCCTTGTTAGATGGGATGTCCACGCCGGAAGAGATAGCGAAAATTACAAGCACCAACGGACAAGTCGCTGCTGCAATTACAGATCACGGCACAATGGGTGGTGTACTAAAATTTCAAGATTCGTGCATTAAGCATAATGTAAAACCATTGTTTGGGATCGAGGCTTATTTTGTGCCATCAATTGATACAGATACCGAAGATAGGTCTGAGCGATTTCATCTAATTTTATTGGCTAAAAATAATGAAGGTTTAAGAAAGTTATTTCAAATAAATCAAGTAGCCTGGAGAAACAATTTTTATTATAAACCAAGAATTGATTTCTCCCTTTTAGAGCAATTGGTTGACGGTGATGTTGTTGCTCTTTCTGGCTGTATGGCAAGCGCTATATCAAGATCAATTATGGCGGGGGATGCCAATAGAGCCCAAGAATTATCAGAACGATTTTTAAAAATATTCAAAGACGATTTTTATTATGAAGTGCAAGCTTGGAACCCAAAAGAGTTAAACGATGGCTTAATTGATTTAGCAAGTTCATTTAACAGACCTGTGTTGGCTACAGCAGATTGCCATTTCCCTGCGTATAAAGATCGGGGCTGCGAAGAAATATTACTAATACTTTCCCAGTTCCCAAGTTTTCCTGCTTCAGACCAAAGACACGCTAGGGAGCACTCAAATTGCTTACATAATCCTTCTTTAGACATAGTGGCGAAAATTAATAATATGTATCCTAACAGGCATCTTAGGTTTGATGCTATTAATCCATATATTGCTAAAGCCGAAGAGGTGGCTTCGTGGTTTAAAAAGGCCGGCTATGACAGGGTTGATATTTTGGAAAACACAATGGAAGTTGCCGATAAATGTGTAGCGAAAATTGAAAAACGCAAGAATCTCTTGCCTAAGTACATGAATGCAATACATTCCGATGATTATTTGTCCGAACTTGCAAAATTTAGGTTGCAAGAAATGGGGCTGGGCGAGCAGGTTTATATAGATCGGCTGAACGAAGAGTTGGCGGTTATCAAACAGCTCGGATTTTCAGACTATTTTTTAATTGTGTGGGATTTGGTCAAATGGGCTGACAACAACAATATTGGGCGAGGCGCCGGTCGCGGTTCTGTTGGCGGAAGTTTGACGGCCTTTTTGTTGGATATTACACAAGTTGATCCAATTAAATACAATCTGTTGTTTTCTCGTTTTATAAACCCCGAAAGAAACGATTATCCCGATATTGATTTGGATTTTGAAGATAAACGGCGAGATGAGATTAAGAAGTATCTTGCCGTTCGCTGGGGCGAAAATAATGTTGCGGCAATTTCAATTTATGGCACTTTTAAGCCTAAAAGTTGTGTAAAAGACGTAGCAAGAGTGCTACAGGTGCCATTTGCCGAAATTAATTCAATCACCCCATTTTTTGAAACAATTGATGAACTTAAAGCCACAGAAAAGGGCAAGGTTTTTATCAACAAATATAAAGATATTGTGCCAATTGCTTCAAGTTTAGAAAACCGTATTCGTACCGCAGGTATTCATGCTGCCGGCATGGTTGTTTCTTCTGTGCCATTAACAGAGGTTTGCCCGGTTGAATCTCGTAAAGACTCAAAAGGCGGGGAAAGATCCGCCGTTACAGCCTTTGCTATGGAAGACGCAGAAGCCGTTGGACTTATTAAAATTGACATTTTGGGTCTAAAGACCGTATCGGTGATTAAAGATTGCTTAAACAAGATCCTAGAGCGTACAGGGCGCGATGTAAAGTCGCAATCTTTAACTCTTGACGACCCCAAGGTATTTGAGAATTTTACCAATGTTAATACCGTTGGTGTTTTCCAAACAGACGCTGCGGCTTATCGCAACCTAATTGAAAGAATGGGTATTGATAACTTTAACGATCTTGTCGTATCAAATGCCTTAGTAAGGCCAGGGGCATTGGTATCTCAAGGTCAAAGGTATATTGATTGCAAAAAGGGTCAAAAGAAACCCAGATATGTAAATGATATAGTTAAACCAATTTTGGAAGAAACATACGGAACGGTTATTTTTCAAGAGCAATTGATGCAAATGACGGTATTGTTGGCTGATTTTACATGGGCAGAAGCTGATTCGTTGCGTAAAATTATTGGTAAGAAAAAAGATATTAATGAATTTTCTAAGTACAAAGAGAAGTTTATTAGCAACAAATATCTGACCGTTGCGCAATCTGAAAAATTATGGTCTGAGTTCTTAAAATCGGCTTTATATATGTTTAATAAATCTCACGCTGTTGCTTACTCTCTAATGTCGTATCAGACGATGTGGTTAAAAATTAACTATCCGCTTGAATTTATGTGGGCTTTACTTTGCAATGAATCTGCGTCGGATAAAATTACTGCTTATTTAATGGAAGCCCAACGGCTGGGGTTGAAAATATACGCTCCGGATATCAATAAATCAGATGAATTTTTTTCTATGTCTATTGCCGAAGAAGAAGAGGGCATTCGCTTTGGTTTGTCCAACATAGCAAGTTGCGGTACAAGCGCAATAGATGAAATTAAAGCAAAAAGACCATTTAATTCTTTTGAAGAGTTTGAACATAAGTGTTCTAAATCGGCTGTAAAGGCTCCATTGAGAGAGAATTTAGATAAAATCGGGGCTTTTAAAAGCATTGGTCATATTTCGCAATTTGACCACGAAAAATATTATTTGCCGGTGCTCGGCTTCCCAATTGAATCAAGCCAGCACAAAACAATGATTGATGAATTTGTAGAGAATGCTGTTGATTTTCATGAAACAATTTCAAATCTTACTCTAGTAAAGGCAGTTGTTCGGTCTACAAAGAAGGCTACAAATTATTTAAGAGTTGATCTTGAAGATCATTCTGGTTCTTGCACAATATTTGGAGAAAGAAATACTGAATTGGGTCAACGAGATTATGTTTATGCTTTAATTGGCGATAGAACACTCCATGCATATTGCGATGTTTACAATGTAGAAGACTCAAATTTATTTAAAATTATGATGTTAAAGAAAATTGGCGTTGACCATGAATATAAATGGCTTTATGATAATGGTCTTGGTTTTGTAAATGATGAAAAAACTCTTGCGTATATTTTTAATATAAGAAACTTTGTTACATCATCTGGAAAAGAAATGGCAAGTGTTTATTGTTGGGATGGCAGGCAATTTTTTAAGATTGTAATATTTTCTACAGTGTATCAAAAAGTAAAAAATTTGTTAAAAGAACATAACTGGTACGCAATTCGTTTATCTAAAATTGAAGATAAAAACACATTAAACAGGTTAGATTCTTTCAAACTTGAATCGGCAGACAAGATTATTTTGGTAGATGATTACATTAAAAGAAAACAATTGGTTAAAAGTATTGTATAATATTAGCGTAAATTTGTATGCTTGTATGGTCTGATAATCAAACCCAAAAATTTAGCGAAGGCTATGGCTACGCACCAGATTGCCTATGGGAACATATCGGTTCAAGCGGTCTACCAATTAGACGACATAAGCCATCTTTGCCAGAAGAAATTGGTCGGCTTCAAGCCAATATTCTAGGTCTGGGATATTTTGATAAGGGGTGTGTTGCTGATGAAATAGTCATTAACTTTTCTATACCAGAGATGTTTGTTAAATCTAATTTATACTCAATTGGTTACACTTTCTGGGAGACAAATAAATTGCCAGAAGATTGGGTTGTTGAATGCAATGAGATGGATGAAATCTGGACAGCTACTCAAGTTATGAAAGATGTTTTTGTCAATTCTGGTATTATTAAACCGGTTTATGAATTTAAACTAGGTGTTGATCCAAAAATATATTTTCCCAAAAAGAGAACTCCGCACAATCAATTTACTTTTCTTTCTGTTGGTTCACCTTCAACTCGCAAGAACTCTCAGTTATCCTTAAATGCGTTTTTAAAAGTGTTTGGGGGAAATTATGATTACAGGCTGCTTTATAAATCAAACGGTCCCCCAGATGCCAGAATTTGGACTGGCGACATGATAGGACCGGTTCAACATCCACAAATTGAAGTAATTGATTACGATGTATCTCACGAAGAATTAGGGGCGATTTATGATAAAGCAGATTGCTTGCTGTACCCCACAAGCGGTGAGGGTTGGGGGTTAATTCCGTTTCAAGCAATTGCTAAAGGTATTCCTACAATTTGTACAAATGCTTTGGCGTGTTTTGAGTTTGCTCATATGTCTATACCTCTTGATTTTACATGGGGAACCAAAAACATGACTGGGATATATGAAAATGCTGGTAAATGGGCTGAGCCAAACTTTGACGATTTATGCGACAAAATGCTATATGTAGCAAATAATTATGAAGAAGTCTCTGATAAAACATATCAAAGCGCTGAATATATTAATCAAAATATGACATGGGAAAAGGTTTCTCAAAAATATATTGCTAGATGTTGGGAGGTTTTAAAGAATGTACAAAGATATAGTTGAGACATCACAATGGTCAGAATCTCACGGTGCAAATAATGATTTTGCTGGGCTTGGTGCAATCTATTATGCACTCCCATACTCATTAAAGGCAGATATATGTGTTTGTTTAGGATCTGGGGCTGGTTTTGTACCAAAACTGATGCATTATGCACAAGAGGTATTAATAAGAGAAGAAATAATTAATAAAATAGATGTATCGCTTGTTGATGCAGATATCGGTATTTGGGGCAGACCGGTATATCAAAATGTAATAGATGGTTACGAAGGAATTAAGATATACAAACAATTAACCGATTCCGCTTTTGAAAATTTTAATAATATTGCATATCTACATGTTGATGCAGATCATACATATGAGCAAGTATATAAGGACTTATGTAATTATGGAAGTAGAATGAGAAAAGAAAATTGGGCAATTACTGTTCATGATACAAACAATATACCTGCTAAGCTTGGTAATCTTGGAATTGGTTGTTATCAAGCCGCAACACAGTGGGCTGAAGAAAATAATTACGGGTTTGTCAATTTTACAGTTGGGTGTGGAACGGCATTAATTATGCCAAGGGCTGGAATTTAATGGATAGGTGGGAGTATCTCTATACAAAATCGTATTCAATTAGACATCATGTTGCTGAATATTATCTTGATGATATTGATGTTGTTGTTGATATAGGAACATACAAAAGAAAGATAAAAACGGATAAAGTATTATATTGTATTGATCCGTTAAAAACATTTGAAGATACCTTTCACGGAAGTGTCGCAGACTGGTATTCAATGTATTCAAATGAATTACATGGTAAAAGAATTGCAACAATAATTTTAGGTCTTCACATTGAAGGCGAGGAGAAAGAATTTGATTGCGTAGTTGATTTAATAAAAAAATCTTCTATTATTGTAATAGAATTTCCGAAACAACACACGCCTTCGCAACACCAGTTTGATACAATATTGTCAAGAACTGGATTTATTGTGGAAAACGAAATTAATTTTAAAATGCCAATTGTTGAAACACCTGGTCATCCACCATTTCGAGATAGAACACTTTACACATTAAAGGAGAAAAATGTTAATAGTAGATAAAAGAAAAGGCGATTCAATGCCGGTACATGAAGTGATACCGACACCAAGCGTTGGTTTGAACAGGGCTTTAAATGGTGGATTAAATTCCGGGGCAAGCCATTTGTTTTGGGGAACGCCGTCTGTTGGTAAGACAACAATGTGTTTTAGAATTATTGCAGAGGCTCAAAGAATGGGATATAGGCCGGTAATTGTTGATTCAGAATCGTCGTACAATGATGAGTACGCCAAGAAATGCGGTATTGATATTGACGATGTAGTAATTATCCAATCAACCGTAGTGGAAGATATTATGAAAAGCATTATTGGATATCTTACTGATGATAAAGAAAAGCACATTTTTTTATTTGATTCTTTATCCAATATTGTTAAAGAAGAATTTTATGACAAGCCAGAAGGGGGCAAGGCAATGGGGTTGTCGGCTCGTT
>Ga0194121_10003934_pt1 | contig 22053 bp, 23 predicted proteins | sample TA2MahCa50mmetaG_FD_148609 | JGI IMG/M metagenome (GOLD analysis project Ga0194121, IMG submission 148609) | Freshwater microbial communities from Lake Tanganyika, Tanzania - TA2015020 Mahale Deep Cast 50m | ecosystem: Environmental > Aquatic > Freshwater > Lake | place: Tanzania: Lake...
GTTTGATTGATTTGATTTCTGTTGTCATTTAGAATAACACTACAATCAGAATTAATATTGATACTTTATTTCAATGATTTTATCAAGTTATCAAACAATATTAAATACAGACAATTAATGTCTCAATACAGAATTGCAAACGATATCTATGAGTTGGTTTAGAGTATGAAAATACTAGTTACAGGTGGTCTCGGCTTTATTGGAAGTAATTTTATTTTATATCTTGCAAAAAAATATCCAGAATTCAAGATTATAAATGTAGATGCAGAATTTGTCGGCTCAAATAAGGCCAACCTTGTTCAGCTAAAAAATAAGAAGAATTACCAGTATGTTAAAGGAAATATCACCAACCAGAAATTAATGGATAATCTAGTTGCCAAAGCAGATGTAGTGTTTAACTTTGCAGCAGAATCACATGTAGACAGAAGCATAAGCAATCCAAGAGTCTTTGTTGATTCAAACGTTCTTGGTGCGCATACTGTATTAGAATCAGTACGCAAATACAAAACAAAGCTGGTTCACATTTCCACTGATGAAGTTTTTGGTAGCCTCAAAAAAGGTAGTGCCGATGAAAATTATGCATTTAAGCCATCTAGTCCTTATTCATCAACTAAAGCAGCTGCAGAACTCTTGGTAAGATCATACTGGTCTACTTACAACATAGACGCAGTCATAACAAGATGCACCAACAATTTTGGCCCACGGCAATTTCCTGAAAAACTGATTCCAAAGACAATAATTTTAGCAATTAAAAACGAAGAAATTCCAATTTTTGGAACGGGTAAAAACATCAGAGATTGGATATTTGTCGATGATCACTGTGATGCAGTAATAACAATATTCAAAAAAGGAAAATCTGGAGAATCATACAATATTGCAGGCCATAATGAGCTTAGCAACAACTACATTGTAAGAAAGATCATAGAATCGCTAGGCAAATCAGTGAAATTAATCAAATATGTGTCAGACAGACCAGGTCATGATTTCAGATATAGTTTGAACTCTTCAAAGATCCAAAGAGAACTCGGATGGAACCCCAAACATACTTTCGAGGAGGGATTGGATGCTACCATAACATGGTATTTGAACAACAAAGAGTGGTGGCGAAAAATATCAGACAAACAGATACTTGTAGGCGTAAAGAACGCTAAATAATGAAGTAGATAGTGTTAATCTTGATGAGGGGAATTTTGCTTCATGGTGGTCATGGAACTAGACTTAGGCCACTAACACATACAGGTCCAAAACAACTGTTACCAATAGCAAACAAACCAATGTCACAATTTTGTCTGGAAACAATGATGGAAGTTGGAGTTAGAGACTTTGCAATAATAATTGGCGGTACCGGCTCAAACAAGGTAAAAGAATATTATGGAAACGGAGAGCAATTTGGGGTGAAAATAACGTACGTTGAGCAGGACTATCCAAGAGGCATCGCGCATGCAATATCGTTGTGTAAAGATTTTGTCGGCAATGATAAATTTTTGGTCTTTCTTGGCGACAACATAATACAAAAACCAATATCTGATTTTGTAAAAAAGTTTGAAAGTTCCGATGCTTCCGCATCAATTCTACTATGTGAAGTAGACAACCCTAGTAGATTCGGAATTGCCGAAGTAAAAGACGGGCAGATTTTGCGAATTATGGAAAAGCCCAAAGACCCACCGTCAAATCTTGCAGTGACTGGAATCTATTTTTTGACTAGCAAAATTTTTGACATAATCCAAAGACTAAAGCCTTCTTGGAGGAACGAGTTGGAAATAACAGACGCACTACAAATGCTTTTGAAGGAAAATAACAAGATAACATACGACATGATTACAGATTATTGGAAAGATACTGGCACGCCAGAAGATATTATTCATGCAAATGGGGCGATTTTAGAAAAAATGACTCCTTACTTTTATGGAAAAAAAGAGGATCAGGTCATGATTGATGGAAACGTAATGGTAGGAGATAACACCATAATAAAATCAGGCACACGCATCAAAGGACCAGTAATAATAGGAAAAGGATGTCAGATAGGCCCAAATGTCAACATAGGACCCAATACAAGCATCGGAGACAACTCGGAGCTGTCCGGATGCAGTATCGAGAATTCAATAATCATGTCCGGATGCAAGATCAATGGAGAGTTTCCCATAAAGAATAGCATTATTGCGTTTAATGCAGAGATCACAAAATCAGGCACATCAGATAAGGTGTTTTTGTTAGGAGAAGGAACAAAGATTTCTCTCTAAGGCAAAGTTGGCAGACAAGATAAATCCTCTAGTAAGCATAATTGTTCTCAATTATAATGCAGGTGAGCTTTTACATAATTGCGTAGAGTCTATTTTCAATACATCATACAACAACATTGAAGTCATTGTTGTCGATAATGCATCGGTAGATCAAAGTCACAAAAAATGTAAAGAAAAATTTGATAAAATACGACTAATTGAGAATAAACAAAATTTCGGATATTGTGAAGGAAACAATATTGGCATAAGAGAAGCAAAAGGGCAGTTTGTTGTCATATTGAATCCTGATACCATAGTTGAACCGAATTGCATAACAGAACTGATATCTGCATATGAAAAATATGGTGACGGCCTATACCAACCAAAAATCATTTCTCTTTATGAAAAAAATATTTTGCAGAGTACAGGCAACATGTTACATCTTTTTGGATTTGGATTTGCAAGAGACAAGGGAGTACCAGATTCTTTGCAAAGAAATAATATAGAACAAATAGGATATGCTTCAGGTACGTGTCTTTTTACATCGCAAAAGGTATTGAACAAAGTAGGCCTGCTAGACTCGTTTTTGTTTTTGTATCATGATGATCTAGATTTGGGTTGGCGTGCTGCACATCTTGGAATAAAATCCTACCATGTACCGCTTGCCATGATATATCATGCGGAGAGTTACAGTCTGAAATGGAGCTCAAAAAAGTTCTACTGGTTGGAAAGAAACAGAAAATACTGTATTTTGACACATTATTCTAAAGATACGTATAAAAAAATACGACCATATTTGATGCAGGTTGAGTTCATGATATGGTTATTTTATTTTTCAAAAGGATTTCTAGGTACAAAGATTCGAGCAGAGTTAGACGTTAGAAAAAATAAAAAACATATTCTTGAAAAATACCAAGAATTAGAATCTAAGAAAATAATATCCGACTCGGAATTAGTAAAGACATTTCCAGATGAGATATTTGTTCCGAAAAATGTCAGCAGCTCAGTAGGAAGTCGTACTTTTAATTCAATATTGGCAAAACTTAGCAAAAAAGCTAAAGGTAAGATACTAGATTCATGATCTAGGCGCAGACATTACAATTGCTATTGCAAGATCTTTTTCATGGCTCACAGAGACTCGGAATGTGTATTTCTCACGCAATTTTCTTAATCGCACATTTGGTTTTGATTTTACATGATATGTTTCAATGTCAATCATAGTAATTTTATCAGATATGGATTTTTTGACAGCTTCTTTGATTGCAAATTTTGCGGCAAAATGCTCAGCATAATTTTTGTATTTTAGACAATATTTTATTTCAGAATCGTTGAATAATTTTTTGTAAAAACCCAACTTGGATTTGAATGGAATTTCTTTGAACTTTTCCACATCGCAAATATCAATTCCTATACCAACATGGCTAATCATGATCATTTGTCTTGACGTACGACTACCTTAGCCACACCATCAACAAGACATATGCCTTTGTTGTTGTGAATCGATGTCTTTATTGTAATCATCCTAGTAGAGTCGCTTTTGTCAGTTACTTCACCATAAATGGTGACTTCGTCTCCAACATGACATGGAGCCTGGAAATTTAGTGTTTGAGAAAAATATAGTGCGTTTTTGCCTGGCATGTGCATGCCAACTAGTTTCGAGAAAAATGATGCAAGTAACATCCCATGACATATCTGTTTTTCAAATTTATTTCTTGCAGCATAATTTTCATCCATATGTAGTGGATTATAATCGCCAGAAAGTTTTGCAAAATCCCCCAGTCTTGCTTGTGTGATTTTTTCAGTAAACTTAACATTTTGGCCTATTTTGATCTGTTCAAAAGTGAATTCTTCTATTGGATCAGTCATAGTGTTATCCCATGATTAGCTAGATGACGTTTGATGTCTGCAACCTTTTTGACATCCATTGCTTCATCTATTGTAAATTTTACTTTGAACTCACTTTCAAGCTCGTAGAGCAACACATATCCCTTAAAGGAGCTCCAGCTTTCAATCGATGTTGGTCCTGACTCATCATTTATCGAGTTTGCAGGTACGTTAAGCACTCGAGCTACAAGATCATATAGTTTTTTTGACATTATTCAGCACTGACTGTAAGACAGTCAGGTATAACAAATTGTGATTTAATATTATAGACCCACTGATCACCTTCCTTTTCAAATCCACAGTTTGGCAAAAAATCTTCAATAGGCTTATTTTTTGCAGTAGGGACAAATCGTGCCTTTAGGCGTTCAACTCTAGCTTCTTTTGCTTTATTTATGATATGACTAAGTATTCCTTTTTCCACCTCTCTTCCCATCACTCTACAACTGAGAAGAAAGGTGTCAAGCATCCACTCTTTGTAACTTTCTTTGTGAACTATGAAAGCTCCTGTTATTCCATTGTCTCCAAATTTATCTTCAACTTGTGCACACCCTACGATATAGTTTGCATCTTGTGAGAATTTTTTGATGTCACTTTCCTGATATCGCTTTGTTGTTAGATTGAACTGATTTGTTTTCAGTGTGAGTTGAGATATTCGAGGTATTGTAAACTCACTTGCGTTTTTTATAGAAACTTTGAGGTTTAGCTGTTTTAGAAAACCCTGCAGATCGGTAGATGACTTTTCGAGTTCGGTTCGTTTTCTTTGTTCCGCGTATATTTTGCCTCGCTGCTGATCTTCATCAGTTATGTTCAAAACACTAAATTCATTGAGATTCTGTAAAACGTTGACAAATTCTGACGGATCTTGCGGCAGATCGATTGTGTGAACCTGGGGAAGACTGAGTTTCATAAATTCCCTGTTCACCGGATCGTCATCAAAAAAGATCATGCTATCCAAGCCAATGTTAATCTCTTCTGCAAGATCTTTCATGTTTGAGACCTTGTCGTTCCAGTTTATTTTGAGTGAGGCAAAATGATCCTCCTTTAGCTGCATGTACGGATGTTCTCGTATAACTTTGATCGCGTCATCATAGTTGTTTTTGCTGTTTATTGCCAGAATTATACCTCGTCGATAGAGTGAAAGAAGAGTTTTTTGGAACTCCAAAAAAACATTTCCTGGAGGTTCAGGTCCTAACTTTATGCCATTAAAGCCATCCTCTCCAACTACACCTCCCCATAGAGTGTTATCAAGATCTAGAACTATGCATTTTTTTGATATTCCCAAATATCCTATTACATATGACATCAGTTCAGACGCCAAATATGGAATATAATCAAGTGAGATCTTTATGTCTCCAAAGAAAAATTGTTTGTAGTCAAAGATGTTCTTTTCGCCGAACTTTGTTACAAATCTAGCAAAATCATAAACAAATACAGAATCAGAATTTGACAATACATCTGATAGAGCATGATTGATTTCATGTAGCATTCTATGGAATCCAAAGTCTGTCCTACTCTCAAAAATTCCATACGATGAAAACGTTGGAACAGAAAAATTGGCAATCACTAGTTTAGATTTTGTTGTTTGGCAAAATTTAGTTGCCAGATCGGATATTTCTTTTGTCTTTTCAACAACTAGATTTCTCCTTTCTTCTGCAGATATTGAATGAGGATGATGGAATAGGTCCTTGAGCAATGTTCGTGTATCTATAAGAAGAAATGAAATGTCTGGATTGAATTTGTAAAGATTACTTTGTGGGTTTAATATTTCTTGATTGTATTGATTATAACTGCTAACAAGTGTAACGCATTGAATTTTTTTTTCTGCACATTTTACTTGGATAGTTTCAGCGAGTCCATTTAATGTGAAGCTACCCAAAATAGCAATGCGGATTTTTCTATCAAATGATTGATTTGTTAATTCAGATGCTTTGTTGATATAATACGATAATTTTTCTTCTTTCATAATTGTCTGATAATTCCTAGTTTCAATAAGCTTTGTATTAATTATTTATTACGACCAAACGAGCAAGTATTTTTTCTCAGAAAGGTTTTAGACAATGTACGAGATTTGAGGCTGTAAACATGAAAGATATCAACCAAAATGCTTTTTCTGTTAATGAACAAGAGTTAATGCAGTATTATGGGTACAAAGGCGTGTATGGTAGGATCAAGCTACGCTGCAGATTTGCTAAGACATGGATTCTGCATGCAATTGCATATTCAACTCCATTTTCAGGTTATGCCATAAGATTACAGAGATCAAGAGGTGTCGAAATAGGAAAAAACTGCCACATTTCTCCATATGTGCTAATTGATTTGATTTACCCCCAACTTGTCACAGTAGGCGATAACGTCACCATAGGTAGTAATACCATGATTTTTGCTCACGCAAACCCCACTACAAACTTATTTTTGAAGAAAAATGGCTACCCGAGAAAAGTCGAACCGATAACCATCAAATCTGGCGCAGTATTGTTTCCTGGTTGCATAATTACTGCAGGAGTCACAATTGGTGAGAATTCCCTAGTCAGTGCAGGAAGTGTTGTTTTTGAAGATGTTCCCGACTACTGTATCGTTATTGGGAATCCAGCAAGAGTAGTTAAGAGAATCGATCATTAGACGGTGATTTGTTCTGAATCTTTTAGGCATAGATTTTGAAGAATGGTATCATCCTGAGCTAATACAACCACATCTAAGATCTACCAAAACACCTCAGATATACAATGGAATTGACAAAATAATAGACTGGTTGCGGAAAAATGAAACATTTGCAACATTTTTTGTTGTAGGTGAAATTTTAGAATTCAAACCAGAGATGTTAGATAAAATAATAGAAAACGGCCATGAAATTGCGTTCCACACGATGCATCATAAAAGATTAGACACTATGACAAAGGACGATTTTTCCCAAGAAGTAAAAGAATTTGCAAACATTACAAACAAAAAATCCAGAGGATTTAGAGCACCTACTTTTTCATTAAATGAAAAAACAAAATGGGCAATTGACATATTAGATGAGAATGGATACATGTACGATAGTAGTGTTGTGCCTACAAAAACGAAATTATACGGAATTCCCAATGCAGATACAAAACCATACAGAATTTCCTCAGATTCGATGAATCGGAATAGTTCTAATGCAAAAATTTTGGAATTTCCTTTAATGGTGACCAAGTTCTTTGGTAAAAGAATTCCTGCAGGGGGAGGATTTTATCTGCGAGTTTTACCTCTGAGCATTATTGAAAATGCAATAAAACGATATGAGAATCAGAAAATTCCAGCTACTTTTTACATTCATTCATGGGAGCTTACTCCAGAACACATGCCAAAGGTACCTCTTCCATTTGGAGATAAATTCATCACATATCATAATCTTCACAAAGCCATGCCTAAAATGGATAGATTGATCAAGAAATTCCAATTTACATCATTTAGCAAATATATGTCTAAAATGAAACATGATTGAATTTGCGTTTTTGTGAGATGTCATATCTAACAGAACAACCATTCATGTTTTTATATTCCAGATTAAAAAATAATTAAATGGTGTTTGTTGTTGCCGAAATCGGCGTTAATTGGGATGGAGATTTTGAATTAGCAAAAGAGATGATGCAAAATGCAAAAAATGCAGGATGTGACGCAGTCAAATTTCAAGCATATCGTGAGGAATTAGTCAAGGATCATCCAGAACATTTACGACTTGAAAAGGCTACAATTTCACCAAAAAATATCGAGATGATCAATAAAATCGCAAATGAGGTCGGCATAGAATGGTTTTGTACTCCCATGTATCCAGGAGCAGTGGATTTTTTGAACAACTATGTAAAGAGATTCAAGATCAGAGTTTATGACGGAAAACCGCTTTTTGAAAACAAGGATTCTGAGTTGATCAACAAGGTTTTGAAGACAGGAAAACAAGTAATAATTAGTAGCCAAACATCTCCTCGCAATACAAAATATTTTGATAATAAACAGATATCATGGTTATATTGCGTGCCAAAATATCCATGTAATCTTAATGATCTAGACTTTAGAAATATTCAAGACTTTGACGGATATTCTAATCACTGCCCCCATTTTCTTGCACCGTTAACTGCCGTGTCCCTTGGAGCCAAAATAGTTGAATTTCACATAACATCAGACAAGTCAAAGAATTTCATAGACAACAATGTAAGCTTTGATTATAAAGAAATGACTAATCTTGTCAAATTGATTCGCATGACAGAAACAATAGTTCGATAGTAGATTTAGCTAGAATAAGGTTATTTTCCTCATCCTAGTTGCTACATAAAAGAATAAACATGCCGCAATTACCGATATGACGTATGAAAATGCCATTCCATTTATTCCAAATGTCTGGCCTATTGTAAGCAGTGCTAACAATAATACCACAAAATTCACTATTGAACTTAAAAGGAGTGTTCTTGTATTTTCCGTACCAAGTAATTTGGATGAATATATAGCAGAAATTGTATGTGGAACTACGGCCAAACTCGTTATTTGAATTACTTGTACTGCATCATCAAATTTCGGAAATACTATAGGGATAATCATTGGCGACAATACAATTCCCAAGATAGAAAAAACTGCAGATAGTAGAATGGAAAGTTTTTTGATCTTTGTATTACTGATTCCTGTAGCATCATCCGGTACAATATATTTTGATATAATATTCGGCAGAACGTATGTGATAGCTAGGAACTGAATTCCAAGCTGATAGTTTCCAAGTGCAACAAATCCCAAAATCGGCATGATTATTATTCTGTCAATAGAGCCATTTAGTGCTGAAAAAATGTCAGATACATATACATTTGACATAAAGTTTCTATGCAGTTTAATAAATGAAAAATCAATCTTGGTAGTTTTGAATCCGTTGTATATTCTAGTGACATAGATTAGAAACGAACATCCAATTCCGATGATTACTCCATTCATTCCCAATACATAATACAACGAGAATCCCAAACCAAACATCAAGATTTTTTGTGTTATCAGATATTTTGCATAGATCTCATACTGTTTTCTACCCAGTATTTCAGAAACAGCCAATCCTGAGATCATCACCGTCAATACATATGCAGATATTGCAGTATTGCCAAAGATAAAAAACAATATGACCGCTGCAATACATCCTGAGACAATGACTAGGAGGAAAACTGTAGACTGTATAGGACTATTTTTTGCAGTGTATACAACAAGAGTGTTTTGCGATCCCAATGACGCTAGAGTAGAGGACATTCCTGCAATTGCCAGGAGGTAGCTTATCTCACCATATTGATTGGCATTCATGATAGCAGCCATGTATAACCAAAAGACTGCCGAGATAGCACCACTAGATAAATCACCTATACCAACTATTGATAGATCCCTAAAAGATGCAAAAGTATCTCCAATTTTTTTCCAGTTTTTATGAGTCATAAGTAAGATTTTGATTTGATTGTGATATGCGAATACAAAAACGGTACGAGATAATTAATGCTAAGAATCAATAACGATATTTGTTATTTTTATATAACTAATAATAATTACTCATAACCCTATTATTTTCAATACAACAAACGATTACTATATCTAGATAAAACCACAATCAGATCACAGCATTAGAATATTGTTCTCTATAAAACTCAGATTTCTATAGATTTGAAATATTTGATAGTGTTTTGTATGCCAGATTTTACATCTGTTCGTTGTTTCCAACCTAGTGTACGCAATTTAGAATTGTCAACTACGAAATTACCCACATCAACTCGTTTAGTGTACTTGGGGGTGGGAACATATTTTACTTTGGTACCAGTTAGCTCTTTCAACCATTTGCCAAGCTGATTGAACCAGACTTTTTTCCCAGAAGATATCCAATACAAATTTCCAGACTTGCCTTTCTTCATAACGGTGATTATTGCAGAGATAACATCAGAAACATAAATAAGATCACGAAAGAACTTGCCTTGATTGAATATAGTAACGTCTTTTCCTTTGTATGCCTTATAGATCAGATGGTTTATCGCGTTTTTATTTGATAGATATTGTTCACGCGGTCCAAACGAATTGGTAATGCGGAACATTAGAGTATCCAAGCCAAAGACACTATTGTATATTTTACAGTAATATTCGCTGGACAGACGATTAATTCCATAGATTGTTGTTGGATTACATGGGGTGTCTTCGTTTACTGGAAGGTGTTTAGGTCGCCCTACAACGATAAAGGTACTGCCAAGTATGAATTTGCATTTTAGTTTCAGTTTCTTGATTGTTTCTAAGATGAACAATGTGGACTTTGCGTTAGACTCTATATCTTGTAAGGGATCTTCAAATGATTTTGTATGAGAGGTTTGACCAGCTAAATGCACTATAACGTTTGGTTTATGTTTTTGAATGCTTTTCTCTAATTTTACAAAATCAGTCACGTCAATTTTTTCTATAATGACGCTTTTTTTTATTGTATCAATGTTAGATTTTTTTGAATATGTTTTCGTAAGTAAGATGAGTTTGTGATTTTGCTTTACTAATTCCTCTGCAAGATGGCTGCCAATAAAACCAAGGCCACCCGTTATCATAATTTTCATATTTCATTTTCTCATTAATCTATCTATTAACTGTAGTTGATTAATGATCAGGAATTGATCATATACACAAACTTTAGATTTAAAACTATATCAGAATCATTATGAAATTAAATGTGAGCACAAAATTATCAATATTAATCAAGCTCATTAAACTAGTTAAAAATTGGCACGTCATAACCTTAGCTCATTACGGATTGATCAAAGAACCATCGTTTATTTTGCATTTAAGAAATGGCAAACATTTGAAATTAAGGACTCATTCTACTGATATTCAGGCATTTGTCAATGTCTGGATCATTGAAGAGTATAATTCAAAAAATTTCAACATTAGAGATGATGATGTAATTATTGATATCGGTGCACACATAGGTCTTTTTTCTATTTATGCATCACAATTTTGCCACACTGGAAAAATCTTAGCCTTTGAACCAATAAAGGAAAATTATGACGTTTTGTTAGAAAACATACGATTAAACCGTTTGAGCAATATTTCTGCATTTAATTTCGCAGTTTCCGACAAGAATTCTTCATTGAAGATTTATCTAAATCAGCTCGATAATGCGGCACATACAATATACGGAATAGGAGAAAATTTTGTCGAGATCGATTCCACAACACTAAAAGAGATAATCGATTCAAAATGCGACAAAGTAGACTTGATCAAGATAGATTGCGAAGGAGCCGAATATGATATTTTGAATTCATTACCAAAAGACTACTTTACTAGAATTGAGAAAATATGTATGGAGTACCACATAATAGATAATAATTTGGACCAATTAAAGAGATTAAAATCACATTTGCAAGAAGCCGGATTCAGATTATTTGTAAAATATGAAGGGCCAAATTATGGCTTGATATTTGCAAACAAATCATAACAGAGTATTTCTCGGCAGTCTTTATTACATTACAATAATTCTTGAAATATAACAAAATGAAAATAGCTCTAGTTTGTCCTGCATCTCTTCCTGCCACACAATTCGGTGGTATAATGCATTTGTGCCTAGATATTGCAAAAGAGACATCTCAGTTAGGACACGATGTGACTATTTACACGACAGACATGGATTTAGCAAATAATGCTCACACATTTAACAAAAAACTTCCAAGAGTAGAAACCGTTGATAAATTCAAAATTAATAGATCACATGTATGGTTTTACTTGCAGTTATTTTTTGTCAATCCTGGGATTTATTCTCAAATATCAAAAGGCAAGCCCGATATCATACATACAATTGGAGTCAGGAGCTTTCAATCTCTTGTAGCAGCTTTGATTTCAAGAAGAAAGAGAATTCCCCTAGTTCTGACTGATCAGGGCGGACTAACAACTCATCCAGATATTTCTGCTAGCTTTGTGAAAAAATTATTGTATAAAATTCAGTTGCCAATGATTCGTTTCATAATTAACCAATCATCTATGATTACAATAGGTAATGAATATGAAAGAAAAATATTCTCAGAGTTTTGTTCTAATTCCAAGCTAGTACTAGTCAGAAATGGCATAGATCTGGAGAAAATCCATACAGGTAACACCAATTTTAAAACTAAATACGATATTTCATCTCGATACATATTGTTTGTAGGCAGATTTGCCCACGTAAAAGGAGTGGATGTATTAATCAGAGCATTTGCCTCAATAAAAAACGAACCAATAGTTTCAAACATCAAACTAGTAATCATGGGAGTAGATTTTGGGTTTGAAACAGAAATGATTAAAATGATTAACGGATTAAAGATAACAGACAGAACAATAATCATAAAAAAACCACCAAGAGAAGATGTTCTTGCGGCATATGCAGAATGTCAATTCCTAGTATTGCCATCAAGATGGGAGCTTTCACCTCTTACTCCTCTGGAAGGATTTGCTTTCAAAAAACCCACCATTAGTACTACTGCTCACGGAATACCCTATACTGTTAAAGACGGACAGAATGCAATACTAGTTGAATCAGATAATACAGATCATCTTGCAAAAGCAATTTTGAAATTACTTACAGATGAAAAAACAAGATTAGAATATGGAGAAAACGGTTACAGACTAGTTCACGACGTTTGTAATTCAAAAATTATGGCCCAGAACACCTTACAGGTATACAAAGACATCCTAAGAGAGAGTTAATAATATCACCGCGGCAATCTGATGTAGATTTGAAAACAAACGATGGGGATGCATTCAGTAGATCAATAGGAGTTCCTTTTTTTTCTCCATCCATTACAAAAAAAGACAAACAGGCAATTTTCAAGGCATTAGAGTCCCCACTACTCACGGACGGACCGAAACTTCGTGAATTTGAATCTGCTTTTGCCAAATTTACAGGTGCAAAGTTTGCTGTAGGTGTTTCAAACGCTACATCTGCACTACATTTAGCAATAAAGAGCATAGGCATAGGAAACGGCGATGAAGTAATAATTCCAGATATGACATTTGTTGCTACCGCCAGTGCCGTATTATTAGCAGGAGCTACACCAGTATTAGCAGACATTAATGAGGATCTTAATATTTCAACAAAATCTATCGAACAAAGTATAACATCTAAGACTAAAGCTATACTTCCAGTTCATTTTGCTGGCAAGCCATGTGATATGACATCTATTAGAAGAATTGCTAAAAAAAATAAATTGATCATAATTGAGGATTGTGCACATGCAATTGGGGCCAGATATAACAAAAAACATGTTGGCATATTTGGCAGCGCTGGTTGTTTCAGTTTTTATCCAACAAAAAATATCACATCTATTGAGGGTGGTATGATCACCACTAATTCAAAAGAGATCGCAAAATATGTCAGTACTTTAAGGAATCATGGAATATTAAAATCGCTAAGAGAAAGATATACTCACGGAAAACCTTGGGACTATGATGTTTTAGAACCAGGATACAACTACAGATTAGATGAGATTAGATCTGCATTAGGTTTAAGTCAATTAAAAAGAATAAACGAGTTGAATTCAGATAGAGAAAAGGCCTTTGAGTATTACAACTCCAAATTGAACAATGTGAAAGGGATCATTACACCAAAAATAGGAAAAGATATGCAAGAGTCATTTCACCTTTACATCATAAGAATACAAAAAGAGTACAAAACTTCCAGAGACAGTTTATTCAAAAAAATGCTAACAAGAGGAATACGAACTTCTGTTCATTACAAACCACTTCATGAGTTTACAGTTTTCAAGAGAAAGGCCAAAATTTATGATAAACTCGAAAATTCTAAGAGAGCATACAAAGAAGTGATTTCATTGCCATTCTATCCTCAGATCTCGCAGAAACAACAAGACAAAGTAATAAAGTGTATTGTATGATAGGTTTAGTGAGCATATTTTTGCATCGCAGATTTTATACGTCAAAAATATAACAAATCATAGGGAAGAGAGAACTTGGAGTTAGCTATCGGAATACCCGCATATAATGAGGAGAAGAATATTTCAGCATTATTATTAAAACTCAAAAAGATCACCAATAAAATAATCGTGTGCAATGATGGCTCCTCAGATGCTACAGGAGAAATCGCAGAAAGTCTCGGAGCAATTGTAGTTAATCATGGAAAAAATTTTGGATATGGTGCAGCCATCAAATCTATACTTAACAAAGGAATTGAGATCAATGCAGATGTTTTAGTTACTTTTGATGCAGATGGGCAACATAGAGTAGAAGACATCAGTACTGTGATAGAGCCAATATTACAAGACAAAGCAGACATAGTAATTGGCTCTAGATTCTTAAATGACAACGAGAAAAACATTCCATCATATAGAAAAGCTGGAATAAAAACAATCACTAGTCTTACAAATCTTTCAACAGATACAAAGATCACAGATTCACAAAGTGGGTTTAGAGCATACAAAAATACTGTTCTAAAAGACATAATCCCATCAGAACACGGGATGGGCGTTTCAACTGAAATCCTGATTAAAGCTAGTAAGAAAAAATTTAGAATAGCAGAAGTTCCAATTACAGTTCTATATGAAGGAGACACATCTACCCACAATCCTGTGTCTCATGGATTGTCGGTTATCTTGAGTACAATGAAGTTTATTTCAATAGAACATCCCCTGAAATTTTATGGCATTCCAGGATTGGTATTCCTAGGGATTGGACTATTTTTCATAATTTGGACAATTCAGGCGTTCTCTGAGTCCAGAACCATTCTTACTAATGTCGCATTGATTGGATTTACTTCAACATTAATTGCAGTTATGTTGTTAATGACTGCAATAATTCTATATTCATTGGTAAATGTAGTGCGTGAATCACGCTAATATGATGAACGGAAAAAATAATGTCTAGTAAGATTTTAGAGAACAGATTAGTAAGATTCACCAGCAATCATGTTATTTTTCTTTTGGGGATTTGTGTTATAGGTCTTATCATCAGATTGTATTATTTCCCACATGGAATTCCATTATCGCTGGATACATTGTCCTATTTTTTTTACGCCAATGATGTTAGCATATTAGGAAAATTACCTAGCGGTTATCATTTCCCAAATAACGGTTGGCCTCTGTTTGTTTCATTTTTCTTTGCAATATTCCAGTCAAATAGTTTATTGGACTATATGGATCTGCAGCGCTATATTTCCATTGCATTATCTATTGTTACTGTAATTCCAGTTTATTTTTTATGTAATCAATTTGTTGAGAAAAAGTACAGCATACTAGGAGCTACATTATTTGTTCTTGATCCAAGGATAATACAGAATTCAATACAAGGCGACACACAACCATTATTTATTCTGCTTATAGCTACAACACTAACATTATTTTTCTCAAAAAACACCAAGATGATCTATCCATCATTTGCAGTAGCTACATTATCTGCTTTAGTTAGATACGAAGGGCTTTTGCTACTGATTCCATTTACGATTATGTATCTGATAAAATTTCATAAAGAACGTAGAATTATTCTGAAATTTATCCTAGTAATTTCAATCATACTAGTAATCATCATTCCTATTTCATATCTTAGGACCATAAGTATTGGAAATGACGGTCTGACGAGTCAGGTCGTTGGAGGTGCAGTTGTTACTCATGTTTTAATGAAAGAGAATAACGAAAAGGGCGGAATAAACTTCATTCTTAACGGACTTGTTAACTTGATAAAATCTGCAGGCTGGATAACGATTCCAATCTTTGTATTTTTTGTACCCACTGGAATTTTTTATTTTGTACAAAAAAGGGAATCAAAAACAATACCAGTATTATTCATATTTTTCATTATGCTGATTCCTGCATTATATGCTTACAGCAGAGATATCAAAGAATTAAGGTATCTATTTACAATATTTCCAATATTTTGCATATTTGCATCACTTACAATTGAAAAACTGCTTAACAAAACAAGTCTGAGAAATATTGTAACAATAGTAATTGTATGCGGCATAATTATTGCATCAGTGGCATTTATAGAATACAAGAAAATTGATTATAATCACGAAAAAGAGGCATTTGAGATTTCAAGACATGTTTCTAAGATAACTAGAATCACTAATGATTATTATCCAGAGACAAAATACGTTCGTACGCCTTTAGAAATGCATAACGGTTTGACAATAGTTAACGGAACAAAATTTGGGCCTGAGTTTATCGCTGTAGAAGGATTCGATTCTCTTGAGAAATTTATTGATAGTTCCAATAATCGACTAGATCATTTGGTATTAGATGGTGCCAATAGCAGGCCAAATTTTTTAAATGATGTATATTACGGTAGACAAGAATATCCATACCTCACAAAAGAGTTTGATTCAGTAGATTTAGGTTACAAATATCACGTAAAGATTTACAGAATTGATTATGACAAATTTGAAGAATATAGAAATGTACTAAATTAATTAGTACTGATTGATTTCCATTTATCGTAATCTATAGAAAATACTTTCACATGTAGTTTTTTGAATTCCATCTCTGATGAATCATATACTTTTGTAAGGTACTCATAGTTAGATTCTTTTTTGTATACATCTGCAAGATACCCATACCATGTAGAATATTCATCATCTATCAGGACCAAATATTTTAGATCATATTGTTGGCCAATAAACAATAGTTCATTCACGGATTTTGCGTGTAAGCTAATAAGAGGAGAGTCAATTGCATCGTTAATTGATTTTTTCTCATCATAGTTAATTTTGAAATTTCTGAAAAATTCTGGCCTATCAATTTTTATAAATGTTACATGTTTCCAGTCCTCATTGCTGATCAGAATTTTACCCGTATCAAAATTATTCATCATATCTTGTGTAAATCGCATTCTTTCACTTTCATCCACTTGATCAGGTACAAATCTTTGAGTAAATCCGATTGATAGAACCAGTGCTATAACAACAACGACAAGTCTGAAAACAACAAAATGACAGAATAGATTCCTATACCAGCAATTGTAAATAGAATTAATTTTTTTGTTAGATTCATGAGCGTTACTGTTAACCAGATTATTTTAGTTTCAAAAGTTTAGCATATTTATTATTGATTTTATCAATAAGATTCAGAATTTCATTATCAAGCAGAGATAGATTTGGTACCACACAATGTCCCCCAATGAATCCAGGATACATCTTTGGCCTATTACCGAGGAATTTGTGAATTTCGTCCGAAAAAGACCACATTTCGTCATAATCAGCCCCATGCTTCATTGCAATCATGTTACTGATTTGAGAATATGTAATCAACCAACCATAATAAGACGTATCGCATACGATTTTTGCCAGCTCTAGTGTAATTGGTTTGGATATTTTCTTTGTAGTAACACCAGAAGATTTCATTAATTTTTCAAAATTTGCAGACGCCCATTTCGCATTAGGTGCATTTGGATCAACTGCGTAAAATTTAGAATATCGTTTGAGATCATAAAGCATTCGTCTATGGACTCCTCTAGTTGCACTATATATGACAGGAATTGGAAGTTTTTCTTGTAGTTTTTTTGTTGTGTTTGGTTTTATTGTGCTGTGTACAACGATACATTTTGGTTTGAATTTTTTATAATAACCACTAACAATTGGAATAAAGTTTTTTGTAAATGGAATACAAATATGCATGAATGACACTTCAAGAGGAGAATATTTTTTGAATTTATCCACATCCATTAATTTTTCATTTAGATCATAACCCAATATGAGATTCTTCTTTGATAATAACTGCAAGATTGGATTTCCAATCTCTCCAAGTCCTACAACAATGTCTTTTGTCTTGTTCACGGTATGATCACAGTTGTGATGTTATTATTCTTTCATACTATCTAATATGATTTGTAAAGCATGATCTGAAATTTTATGTTCCCTATGAGTGTCGTCAATATATACTGAAAAGTTTCCCGCACCAAGATTGGTCAGTGTTAATTGTATAGCATTAACATATGTATCGATTGCAGGATTTGCAAAACAACATGGATCATATTTATTGAATATTTGTACATGTTTTCTGTCATCACCATTAGCTGCCATAGTATAGAGATCTAGATAATTTGCGATTCTGTATAGACCAGGCAATGTTTGTTCGTAATCACCCATGTCAGATTGTGTGTATCTGAGGTACAAAGGTAACGAACCAGCTACTGAATAGCTCTGAGTTATTCGTGTGTCTATTGCAGAGTACAAAGTAGTGGTCCAACCACCACCAGATATTCCGATCATAGAATATCTGTCAAACTTGTAATTTTGATCAATATAATTAAGAGAAACAACAATTGGCTCTACAAAAAATTTGATTGATGAAAATCGTTCAGAATCAAGGTATGATAATTGATTGTGTGAGATTAGTTTGATTTTTCCTTCGTTTTCTAAATCCACGACTGGCTGACTATTCATTCCATACAACGGCATTGAAAATGCAAGTACAGAGTAATGGTTTTTCAAAAAGAATTCAATGGATTTCTTTCCATTAACAAAGCCGCCATCATGTCCTTGATGATAGATCACTAATTTGTTGTTGTTATTTTCTGAGAGAAACAGATATGCTATCGAATCTATTCCATGATCCATTTTAACACTGATTTTATCAATTTGTTTCAGGTTTTCCATGTTGGAAAAATCAGGATCAGATATGTTTTGTTCAATTTGTGTAGGCAAATAAGTTGGCAACACATTATCCTTCCAAACATAATTAATCAGTGTGTTTCTTTTTGATGCAATGTCAGTCTGGTTTTTTACGTGGATCAGATCTTCTGCATTATTCTCTATATATGGATATGAAGGTAAACTGCCATTAGATAATGGATTAAGTGTGACATATTGATCAGTTGCTTTACCAATAGCTAATCCAATTACAAAAAAGACTAAAATCAATATTAGTGAATTCTTCTTCAACATATTTGGCAAGTAATCATGTTATTTTAAAACCATGACTGATTCAACAGATTTGTTTAATTAGACTAGAATTGTAATTGTGTGAATTCTAATCAATTTTCTGTAATAATATGTGAATTTGAGTAGATGTAATCTATTGCAATGACTAGTGTAATCATAAGAATCACTAAGAAAAGGCTGAAAATGGTTATAAACAATCTTTGAGACTCAACAAAGTAAATAGATGATCAAAGTCAATAGCTCGCAATTCAATTATCAATATGGTGATCAGATTCATTTTCCTTACAGTATAGCAACATTAGTAGCATACATTAAATCAAAAGAAAGTCTATCTTCACAATTCAAATTTGAAAAATCATTTGTGTTCAGAGACAAAGTAGATGAATACATCCAACAATGCAAAGACACCGATATCTTGTTATGCTCTTGTTATGTGTGGAACGCCCATACTAGTAGAGGGAGCAATCAATCGAGTGCTAAGAAGCACATCAATCTTAAACCCATACAAGTTTTATCCAAAAATATTATCTGATAACCAAGGAACAGACATCAGATTAATTCTAAAGGCTGATCATATCAAAAGCTAGTTTTTGTCAATTTTTCTTTTGTCTATGTGTTCCGATAATTCTTTTTGGAGTTTTGAAAGTTCATCTATTTGTTTATCAGTAAGCTTTTCATTTTTAGATAATTTTATCATCAATTCAGTGAGTTGTAGATAGGCAGGTAAAAGCAATTCAGTATTAACTAGAATACGTCTCATATGCGGATTGGCTTCTATGTAAATGTCAGCCTCTGCTTTGAATGCGGAGCTTTTCTTGTAATGAATATAGCCTGCTATTACTAAAAGCGGTATTGCTATTGCCGCCATTATTAACACATAATGCACAAACGACGGAAAGAGTTCTTTTAGAAGTGGATACTTGTCAACTGCCAAATAATATGTCACTGTTAGAGTATTGATTGCGGAAAAGATGAATGTAAAGTACGTTGCCCATCCTTGTCTGAAGTAAAACCATAGGCGAAAAGGTATATTTTCCTTCATTGATCTTATTTTGAGTATGGGAATATATCAATTAATAATTCAAATAGTTTATCCATCAAGTGATAATTGTTGAAGTTACTGATAGCCGGCGCTAGTTCCAAGTTTTTTCATTTGAAAGAATTTGCAGAAAAGCTGGAAAAATTTGATGTAGAGACAAAACTAGTACATGACGTTGAAATCTATGATACATTTCCAACAAGAAAGATTCGAAATTGGATACCTAACAAGAAGAAATTCAATGAATTAATTGAGGATTTCAAGCCAGATGTGGTCTTCGTTGATCGACAGGCTCATTTCGGATCTGCAGTTCTTGATGCAAAGATACCACTTTTTGTTCATCTCAGAGGAGATTATTGGTCTGAGATGAAATGGGCACGAGAGACATTATACAGATCACCTGTGAAAAGAACGGTTCTAAAACTCAAAGATCAGGTGGCCAAAAAATGTTTTGACGGCTCTACTTTGATCTTGCCAATTTGCTCGTACCTCAAAGACATTGTCAAAGACAATTATCCACAAAAACCGGCTGAAGTTCTATACCAAGGAATCAATCCATCAAATTGGTATCCAACTGAAGGACTAAAACTAAAACATCCCTGTGTTGGTTTGCTACAAGGTTCTGTAATCTGGGGAAAGGCCAGAGAGATGCTCGTGTTGCCAAAAGTTTTGGAGGCAATGCCACATGTCACGTTTTACTGGGTCGGAGATGGGCCATATAGACACAAAATCCTTCCATTGTTAAACAAATATCAAAATTTCAAGTGGCTTGGAGCCATGCAATATCCAGACAAAGTAAGGGAGTATCTTTCTGAAATTGATGTTTATGCGCTAGTTAGTGGCATAGATATGTCTCCGCTTACTCTACAAGAGGCACAATTAATGCAGAAACCCGTAGCTGCTACACGTGTTGGAGGAATTCCAGAATTAATGAGGGATGGTGAGACAGGGTTTTTGATTGAAAAAGGAGATGTTAATGGATGGATAGACAAGTTAACAATTTTACTAAACGATGAAAGTAAAGCTAAACGAATGGGTGTAAATGGTAGAGAGTTTGTTGAAAAAACTTTTAGCTGGGATGTAGTAACTAAAAATTTTATTGAAGTTGCCAAACAATGTCTTTGAGATATTAAATTATAATTTGATAAAGAATTAATTTAAATCGACATACATCAAGCACTAGATATGAAAATTTTTAGATTAATTAAATCGATGCAGAAACGTGAGAAGCCACTAAAGTTTCTTGTAGGCACATTCCTGATTAAATTGAATGTTTCACATTTTTTTAAGATCAAAACGAAAGATTATCTTTTGAGTTTTTATCCAACTGCACTTTCTTTGACACTTTGGTTAGACACTAGATCAAGAAATGAAGATGAACTATTTTTTGAGAGTTATTTGTGCAAAGGCGATAATGTTATTGATGTTGGGGCCAACATTGGCTCTTTGACATTAAAGGCAGCATCCCTAATAAAAAACGGTAAAGTTTTTGCGATAGAACCACATCCACAAATATACAAATATCTTATTGAAAATACAAAATTAAATAACTTTGATAATATTGAGTGTTTTAATATCATAGCAGGCAATGAGAATCAGTTACGAAGTTTTTCAGATATGAAATCTGACGATCAGAATAGTGTCAGAATTGATGATGAGGGAATAAAATTACGCCAGCAGAAAATTGATGATTTTATTGATAATAAGCTAGAATTCGCACTTATTAAAATAGATGTGGAGGGATATGAGAAATTCGTTATTCTTGGTGCAAAAAATGTTCTCAAAAAAACAAAATGTGTCTACTTTGAGGCGTCAGACAAACTGTATAAAAATTACCAATATACATATCAAGATGTTTTTACTCTACTCACATCTCTTGGATTTACTATTTTTAAAATTCAAGAAAATAAAATCATAAAAGTTGCAGATAGTTATTCTCCCATCGGAGAGAATTTACTTGCCATAAAGAACACAGATGAGTTTCTAGATAGAACAAAATTAACCATTATAGAATAGAATCAGATCATATACGATTTTTAAACCACGTTATT
>Ga0194121_10003935_pt1 | contig 22049 bp, 21 predicted proteins | sample TA2MahCa50mmetaG_FD_148609 | JGI IMG/M metagenome (GOLD analysis project Ga0194121, IMG submission 148609) | Freshwater microbial communities from Lake Tanganyika, Tanzania - TA2015020 Mahale Deep Cast 50m | ecosystem: Environmental > Aquatic > Freshwater > Lake | place: Tanzania: Lake...
CCGCAAGCCCTGCATGGTGCCCAGGAGAAGACTCGAACTTCCACGCCTCGCGGCGCTAGTACCTGAAACTAGTGCGTCTACCAATTCCGCCACCTGGGCACGGCACGCGGGCTAAAGGGCGGTGAGTTAGGGCCCGTCCGGGCCGATGTCAACCGCCGCCCCATCTAGGCTTTGAAGCCGGCCGGCGCCTCGCAGGGCACGGTCCCCATCTGGCCAGGCACCGAGACTTCCAGAATCTCCATGGCGTCGGAGGTGCGGATTTCGTTGTGCCGCAGGTAGCCCGGGATGAACAGCGAGTCGCCCTCCTCGACCTTGAGCGTGCGGCCATCCTCGAACTGCAATTCGACCCAGCCCTTGAGGATGTAGACGAACTGGCCGTCGCACTCGTGGTAGTGCCAGCCGGTCGGCCGGCTCATGCCCTGGCTCGCCATCATGACCTGGGCTCGCATGCTGCCGGCGCTCGCTTCGGCGACGCCGAGATCGCGATACTTGAAGAACTCGCGGCGGCCCTTGACCAGCACCGGCTCAGCGATGCGAGCATGCGCCACCTTCTGGCGGGATGCGGTTGCGGCCGATGTCGTGACAGTATCCGGCGCCATATCTTCCTCCGTCTCGAGGCCATCCCGAGGCGGCCAGCATACACCCTCATCGACCCTTGCGCGCCAGCGACGATGGGTTATAGGCAGCGATCATGGAGATCAAGCAAGTCACGGTTTTCGGCGGCTCGGGCTTCGTCGGCCGGGCGATCGTGCGGGCGCTGGCGCAAGCCGGCCTGCGAGTGCGGGTGGCGTGCCGCCGTGTCGGGCTCGCCGAGTCGCTGAAGACCGCGGGCGATGTCGGCCAGATCACGGTGATGGTCGCCAACCTGCGCATGCCGCAGTCGGTGGCCGCCGCCGTCGCCGGCAGCCAGGCGGTGATCAACGCCGCGGGCATCCCGTTCGAGCGCGGCCGGCAGCGCTATCAGGCCGTGCATGTCGAGGGCGCGCGGGCGACCGCCGAAGCGGCGCGGGCGGCGGGCGTGCGGCGCCTGGTCCATGTCTCCGGCCTCGGCACCGACAATCGCGGCGCCAAGAACCGTTTTGTGCAGTCCAAGATCGCGGCCGAGGACGCGATCATTGCCGGCTTCGAGAGCGCCACCATCCTGCGCCCGAGCGTCGTGTTCGGGCCTGACGATGCGATGTTCAATCGCCTGGCCAAGATCGCCGCCCAAGCGCCGTTCGTGCCGGTCGTCGGCAATGGCCGGGCGCGCGTGCAGCCGGTGTTCGCCGGCGATGTCGGCGCCGCGGCGCTGGCCGCGCTGCACCGGCCCGATACCGCCAAGACCGTGTTCGAGCTGGGCGGCCCGCGCGTCTATACCTACCGCGAGATCGCCGCTCTCACGCTACGCGAGATCGGCCGCGACAAGCCGATCGTCGGCGTGCCGGCCGGCCTGATGAAAATCGCGGGCTTTTTTGCCGAGTTCCTGCCCGTGCCGCCGCTCACGCACGACCAGGTCGATCTTCTGACGGAAGACAATGTCGTGCGCGGCGGCGCCAAGACGCTGGCCGATCTCGGTATCCAGCCGACCGCGGCGGAAGCCATTCTGCCGACCTATCTCGATCGCTTCCGCGCCGGCGGCCGCTACAACAAGCACGCTCCAGCCTGATCTACTGCAGCCGGTCGGGCACATGCCCTTGCATGCCAAACGGATATAGTCCTTTTTCGGATCTATTGCCTTCTCTAGAGACCCCGGAATTCTTTTCCGTCTGCGATGAGAATCTCTAGCTCCGGATAATAGGTCAAGTATATTGACATATATACGGCCGGCTGCTGTAAAGAATCAGCAAGTCGCATTTCAGCGCAGGAAAATTACCGATCCACTCCTTCCAGTGAACAAAACTATGGCCGAGAGGATGCTGAAGTTCGTCGCCACACCCCAGGCCTTGCCGGACAAGCGCCCGGCAGCCCTGCGGCGGCGCGACTTCGAGGAGATCTATGCCGACTATGCGCGCGACAAGGCGGCCGAGCAGGCCGCGCGTTGTTCGCAATGCGGCGTGCCATTCTGTCAGATCCATTGCCCGCTGCACAACAACATCCCCGACTGGCTGAAGCTCACGGCCGAGGGCCGGCTGGAAGAGGCCTATGAGCTGAGCGCAGCGACCAACAACTTCCCCGAAATATGCGGCCGCATCTGCCCGCAGGACCGGCTGTGCGAAGGCAACTGCGTCATCGAGAAGGGCTTCGACTCGGTCACCATCGGCGCGGTCGAGAAATTCATCACCGACACGGCCTGGGAACAGGGCTGGGTGCAGCCGATCCGGCCGCGCCGCGAGCGGCCCGAGAGCATCGGCATCGTCGGCGCCGGGCCGGCGGGCCTTGCCGCGGCCGAGCAATTGCGGCGCAAGGGCTATCGCGTCACGGTCTACGATCGCTACGACCGCGTCGGCGGGCTGCTGATCTACGGCATCCCCAACTTCAAGCTCGACAAGGCGATCGTGCGTCGCCGCGAAACGCTGTTGCGCCAGTCCAAGGTCGAGTTCGTGCTGAATTGCGAGATCGGCAGAGACATCAGCTTTGCCGACCTGCGCGCCCGCCACGACGCGGTGCTGTTGGCGACCGGCGTCTACAAGGCGCGCGACATCGCCGCCCCCGGCGCAGGCCTTGGCGGCATCGCCGCGGCGCTCGACTACCTCACCGCCGCCAACCGCCATGGCCTGGGCGATGCCGTGCCCGACTTCGACTCCGGCGCGCTCGACGCCAACGGCAAGCATGTCGTGGTGCTGGGCGGCGGCGATACCGCGATGGACTGCGTGCGCACCGCGGTGCGCCAAGGCGCCAAGTCGGTGAAGTGCCTCTATCGCCGCGACCGTGCCAACATGCCGGGCTCGCAACGCGAGGTGCGGCACGCCGAAGAAGAAGGTGTGGAGTTCGTGTGGCTCACCGCACCGCAAACGTTCCTCGGCCAGGACCGTGTGAGCCACGTGCGCGCCGTGCGCATCCATCTCGGCATGCCCGACGCCACCGGCCGCCAGACGCCGCAGGAGATCGCCGGCAGCCCTGTCAATGTGCCGGCCGACCTGGTGCTGAAGGCGCTGGGCTTCGATGCCGAGGATCTGCCGACGCGGCTCGGCGTCGCCGACCTCGGCGTCACGCGCCGGGGCACACTTGCGATCGACGTCAAGAGCCTGATGACCAGCCTCGACGGTGTGTTCGCCGCCGGCGACATCGTGCGCGGCGCCTCGCTGGTGGTGTGGGCGGTGCGCGACGGCCGCGACGCCGCCGAACGCATCTATTCCTATCTCGTGACCAAGGCAGCCGCCGCCGTCGCGATCGCCGCGGAGTGACCGACCATGATGACGCTGTACGACTATCTCGACTCCGGCAACGGCTACAAAGTGCGCCTGGTGCTGGCGCATCTCGGCCTGCCCTACAAGCTGGTCGAATGCGACATCCTGAAGGGCGAGACACGCACGCCGGAGTTCCTCGCCAAGAACCCCAACGGTCGCATCCCCACCCTGCAACTCGAAGACGGCTCCCACCTCTCCGAATCGGGCGCCATCGTCTGGTACCTGACAGAGGGCACCAAGCTTGCGCCCAGGGACCGCAAGGCGCGCGGCGAGACGCTGCAATGGATGTTCTTCGAGCAGTACAGCCACGAACCCTACATCGCCGTGGCGCGCTTCTGGCGGCACTACCTGCCCAAGCTCTCGCCCCTGCAGGAGATGGACCTGCCCGAACGCATGGCCAAGGGCTATGCCGCCTTGGGCGTGATGGAACAGCACCTCGCCCGTCGCCGCTTCTTCGTCGACGAGCAGTTCGGCTTGGCCGACATCGCGCTCTACGCCTACACCCATGTCGCGGGCGAAGGCGGCTTCAATCTCGACAATTTCCCACACGTCAACACCTGGCTGGCACGCGTCGCCAACCAGCCGGGCCATGTCACCATCAGCCATCGCAACTGAGCAAGGGAGAGAGAGCCATGCCGATGATCAACGTCCAGATGTTCGAGGGCCGCACCACCGAGCAGCGGCGAAAACTGGCGAAGGAACTGACCGAGGGCACCTGTCGCGCGCTCGGCTGCACGCCTGACGCGGTGCAGATCATCATCACCGACATCAAGAAAGAGAACTGGGCCGAGGCCGGGAAGCTATTTTCGGACTAGGGACGCCATGACAGACAACCGTCGCTCTGCATCTCGCCTTCCTCCCCACGCGCATGTGTGGGACGGTGCCCGCGCCAGCCGGCGGGCGGGTCGTGAGGGTCATGACCCCTTCGGCCCTTCGACCTACCTCCCCGGCTCCGCAGGGGAGGAGTTCGTGCGCACATATCGCGACGGCACCGCCCGCCTGACCGCCGCCTACGGCTACAACCCCGCCCGGGAGATCGATTCCTGCGGCGTCGGCCTGGTCGTGGCGCTGGACGGCAAGCGGCGGCGCGACGTGGTGGCGGCGGGCATCGACGCGCTGCGTGCGGTGTGGCACCGCGGCGCCGTCGACGCCGACGGCAAGACCGGCGATGGCGCCGGCCTGCATGTCGAGATCCCGCAGGATTTCTTCAAGGACTACATCCGCGACGCCAGCGGCGAGGCCCCGCAAGTCGGCCGCATCGCCGTCGGCATGGTGTTCCTGCCGCGCACCGATCTCGGCGCCCAGGAACGCTGCCGCACCATCGTCGAGACCGAGATCCTGCGCTTCGGCCATTCCATCCTCGGCTGGCGCCAGGTGCCGGTCGACATCTCGGTGATCGGCGAGAAGGCCAATGCGACACGGCCGGAGATCGAGCAGATCCTGATCGGCCGTGGCGATCCCCGGCTCGACAACCGCGAGTTCGAGAAGCAGCTCTACATCCTGCGGCGGCGCATGGAGAAGGCGGCGTTGGCCGAGAACATCGGCGAGTTCTACGTCTGCTCGCTCAGCTGCCGCTCGGTCGTCTACAAGGGCATGTTCCTCGCCGAGCACCTGGCGGCATTCTACCCCGACCTGCTGGACGAGCGCTTCGTCTCGCGCTTCGCGATCTTCCACCAGCGCTACTCGACCAACACCTTCCCGCAATGGAAGCTGGCGCAGCCCTTCCGCGTGCTCGCCCACAACGGCGAGATCAATACCATCCTGGGCAACGTCAACTGGATGAAGAGCCACGAGGCGCGGCTGGCGCACGACGGATTCGGCCGGTCGATCGAAGACCTCAAGCCCATCATCCAGCCCGGCGCTTCGGATTCCTCGGCACTCGACAATGTCTTCGAGCTCCTGGTGCGCGGCCATCGCAACCTGCCGATGGTCAAGACCATGATGATCCCCGAGGCCCCGGCCTCGAACCCGACGGTGCCGGCCAAGCACCGCGCCATGTACAACTACGTGAATGGCGTCATGGAACCGTGGGACGGACCGGCCGCCATCGCCGCCGTCGCCGGCAAGTGGGCGCTGGTCGGGCTCGACCGCAACGGGCTCCGGCCGATGCGCTACGTGCGCACGGACGACGCGCTGTTGATCGCGGGGTCCGAGGCCGGCATGGTGCCCCAGGACGAGGCCCGCATCGTCGAGAAAGGCCGCCTCGGGCCGGGCGAGATGCTGGCCGTCGATATGGACGAGCCCAAGCTCTACAAGGACCGCGAGCTGAAGGACATGCTGGCGGCGACCCACGACTACGCCCAGTGGACGACCCGCACCGTCGAGCTCGACTCGCTGATCAAGCAGGACGCGCCGGCCACCGAGCATTTCGCCGCCGACGAGCTGCGCCGCCGCCAATTCGCGGTCGGCTGGTCGGTCGAGGATCTCGAGACCATCCTTCATCCCATGGTCGAGGACGGCAAGGAGGCCGTCGGCTCGATGGGCGACGACGCGCCGCTCGCGGTGCTGTCGGACACCTATCGCGGCATGCACCACTACTTCCGCCAGAATTTCAGCCAGGTCACCAACCCGCCGATCGACTCCTTGCGCGAGCGCAACGTGATGACCATCCGCACGCGGCTGGGCAATCTCGGCAACATCCTCGACGAGAGTCCCGAGCAGAGCGAGATGCTGTCGCTGCAGTCGCCGATCGTGCTCAACGCCGAGTTCGAGGCGATGCGCAAGTACATGGGCGAGACGGCCTGCCGCATCGACTGCACCTTCGAAGCAGGCGGTGGGCTCGACGCCATGCGCCAGGCCTTCGAGCGCATCTGCCGTGAAGCCGAGGACGGCGTGCGCTCGGGCTGCCTGCATGTCGTGCTGACCGACGCCAATGTCGGCGTCGCACGCGCTGCGCTGCCCATGATCCTGGCCGCCGGCTGCGTCCATTCCTACCTGGTGCGCCAGTCGTTGCGCACCTTCACCTCGCTCAACGTGCGCTCGGCCGAGTGCCTGGACGTGCACTATGCAGCGGTGATCATCGGCGTCGGCGCCACCACGGTGAACCCCTACCTCGCCGAGGAGACGATCGCCGCCCGCCATCAGCGCGGCATGTTCAGCAAGCTGACGCTCGGCCAGTGCTTGGCCAACTACAAGAAGGCGCTCGACGAGGGTCTACTCAAGGTGATGTCCAAGATGGGCATCTCGGTGCTGTCGTCCTATCGCGGCGGCTGCAACTTCGAGGCGGTCGGCCTGTCGCGCTCGCTCGTCCAGGAGTTCTTTCCCGGCATGCCCTCGCGGATCTCGGGCATCGGGCTGCGCGGCATCCAGGAGAAGATCGCCGAGCAGCACCGCAAGGCGTTCGACGAGGATGTGATCGCCCTGCCGATCGGCGGCTTCTACAAGGCGCGGCTGGGCGGCGACCGGCACAATTTCGACGGCACGCTGATCCACCTGCTGCAGGACGCGGTCGCCACCGAATCCTACGACAAGTATCGCAAGTACAGCGAGCAAGTGCGGCGCCTGCCGCCGATCAACCTGCGCGATCTTCTGGACTTCAAGGCCGACCGGGCGCCAATTGCGATCGACGAGGTCGAGTCGATCACCGAGCTGCGCAAGCGCCTGGTGGCGCCCGGCATCTCGCTGGGCGCACTCGGGCCGGAAGCGCACGAGACGCTGTCGATCGCCATGAACCGCATCGGCGCCAAGTCCGACTCGGGCGAAGGCGGCGAGGATCCGGCACGCTACCGGCCCCGCGCCAACGGCGACAACGCCTCCTCGGCCATCAAGCAGATCGCTTCGGGCCGCTTCGGCGTCACCGCCGAGTATCTCAACAACTGCCGCGAGATCGAGATCAAGGTCGCCCAGGGCGCCAAGCCTGGCGAGGGCGGCCAGTTGCCCGGCATCAAGGTCAGCGAGATGATCGCCCGGCTGCGCCATTCGACGCCCGGCGTGACGTTGATCAGCCCGCCGCCGCACCACGACATCTACTCGATCGAGGATTTGGCGCAGCTGATCTACGACCTGAAGCAGATCAACCCCGAGGCCCGGGTGACGGTGAAGCTCGTCGCGCGCTCGGGCATCGGCACCATCGCGGCCGGCGTCGCCAAGGCCAAGGCCGACGTGATCCTGGTGTCGGGCCATTCCGGCGGCACCGGCGCCAGCCCGCAGACCAGCATCAAGTATGCCGGCATCCCGTGGGAGATGGGCCTGTCGGAGACCCACCAGGTGCTGACGCTCAACCGGCTGCGCGACAAGGTGCTGCTGCGCACCGACGGCGGCATCAAGACCGGCCGCGACGTGGTGATCGCCGCCATGCTGGGTGCCGAGGAGTACGGCATCGGCACGGCCTCGCTGATCGCCATGGGCTGCATCATGGTGCGGCAGTGCCACTCCAACACCTGCCCGGTCGGTGTCTGCACACAAGACCCCAAGCTCCGGGCCAAGTTCGCGGGCACGCCCGAGAAGGTCGTCAACCTCTTCAGCTTCGTCGCCGAGGAGATCCGCGAGATCCTGGCCCAGTTGGGCTACCGCTCGCTGGTCGAGATCGTCGGCCGCTCCGATCTCCTGAAGCAGGTCGGCCGCGGCGCGCGCTATCTCGACGACCTCGACCTCAATCCGCTGCTGAGCCGCGCCGACGGCGGGCGCGAGACCGTGCATTGCACCGTCGAGGGCCGCAACGAGGTGCCCGACACGCTCGACGCTCAGATGATTCGCGACGCCCAGCCGCTGTTCACCCATCGCGAGAAGATGCAGCTTCAGTACAGCGTGCGGAACACCCATCGCGCGGTTGGCACCCGGCTGGCCGCCATGATCACCCGCAAGTACGGCATGGCTGGCCTGCAGCCCGACACCGTGACGGTGCGCCTGCGCGGCACGGCCGGCCAGTCGCTCGGCGCCTTCGCTGTGCAGGGCATGAAGCTCGAAGTGTTCGGCGACGCCAACGACTATGTCGGCAAGGGCCTGAGCGGCGGCACCATCGTGGTGCGGCCGACCGTGTCGAGCCCGCTGGTGCCGCACGACAACGCCATCATCGGCAACACCGTGCTCTACGGCGCCACGGCAGGCAAGCTGTTCGCCGCGGGCCGCGCCGGCGAGCGCTTTGCCGTGCGCAACTCGGGCGCCGTTGCGGTGATCGAGGGCATCGGCTGCAATGGCTGCGAGTACATGACCGGCGGCATCGCAACGATCCTGGGCCCGCTCGGCGCCAATTTCGCTGCCGGCATGACCGGTGGCATGGCCTTCGTCTACGACCCCGAGGATGTCTTCGCCCTCAAGGTCAACCCCGAGGCGGTGATCTGGCAACGCATCGGCCATCCTCACTGGGAAAGCGTGCTCAAGGCGCTGGTCGATGAGCACGCGGTCGCGACGAAGTCACCGCTGGCGGCGCGACTGCTGAACGACTGGGACCGCGAGGTCGAGCGCTTCTGGCAAGTTGTGCCGAAGGAGATGCTGGCGCGCCTGCCGGTGCCGCTCGAACGCAAGCAGGCAAGGCGCGCTTGACGTCGGGAGCGCGGCCCTTCAGGTCCGTGCTCTGGAGAACAGCCATGGCCAAGATCGAGATCGAGCGGCGCGATGCCATCGCCATCGTGCGCTTCAACAATCCGCCCAAGGGCTACATGAATGCCGAGATGGTGGGCGAGCTCGGCGCGGCGGTCGAAGCGTTGCTGACCGATTGCGGAGTGCGCGTGCTCGTCTTCACCGGTGCCCTGAGGGGCGTGTTCATCGAGCACTACGATGTCGCGGAGCTGGTCGCCTTGTCGGAGCGGCTGCGCGCCAAGGGTGCCAGCTTCTCGCTCGATCGATTGTCGCCGGAAGGTGCCTACCACAAGATCCTGGCGCGGCTGGAGGGTTCGCCCAAGCCAGTTATCGCCGCCATCAACGGCACCGCCATGGGCGGCGGCTTCGAGTTCGCCATGGCCTGCGACATCCGCCTCGCCGAGCGCGGGCCGCTCCAGCTCGGCCAGCCCGAGATCAACATCGGCATCCTGGCCGGAGCCGGTGGCACGCAGCGCCTGGTGCGGCTGGTCGGCGAGGCGCGGGCGCTCGAGTTGTCACTGACGGGTCGCACCGTGTCGCCCGACGAGGCCGCCGCGATCGGCATGGTGCATGCCGCTGTCGACGCGCCGGTGCTCGATCATGCGCTGGCGATGGCGAAGCGGCTGGCCAAGCAGCCACCGAAAGCCGTCGCTCACATCAAGTGCCTGGTGCGCGGCGCGGCCGACATGCCGTTGAGCCTAGGGCTCGCCCACGAGCGCACTTTGTTCATGGACCTTGCCGTCAGCGACGACGGGCATCGCCTGATGCGCGAGTTCATCGACGGCAAGCGCACCATCCGGGACTAACGGGGAACGACGATGGACTGGGGGACGATGAGCCGAGCCGAGCGCGACGCGGCCTACAACAACAGCCAGGCGGTCACGAACAGCGCCGAGCTGAACGCGGCGCGCGAAGCGGCGTCCGCTGCATTCCGCAAGGCCCATCCTGGGCATCTCGACCTGCGTTACGGCCCACGCGAGCGCAATGTCTGGGATCTCTTTCCCGCCAAGACGGCGAACGCCCCCTGCCTGGTCTTCATCCATGGCGGCTACTGGCAGAGGAACAGTCGCGATCAGTTCGCGAGCCTGGTGGCGGGCGTTCATGCCCACGGCTGGGCGGCGGCGCTGCCGGGTTACACGCTGGCGCCCGACGCCTCGCTCGGCGAGATCGTGGCCGAGATCCATGCCGCCCTCGACTGGCTCGCGGCCAACGGGCCATCACACGGCATCGCGGGCAAGGTGATCCTCTCGGGCTGGTCGGCGGGCGGACATCTCACGGCGATGTGCCTTGGCCATCCTAGCGTCAGCGCCGGGCTCGCAGTGTCGGGCGTGTTCGAGCTGGGACCGATCCGCGACACCTATCTCGACGAGAAGCTGCGGTTGAGCGATCAGGAGATCGTGCAGCTCTCGCCCCTGCGCCTGCCGATGGTGCAAAAGCCGCTGGCCATCACCTACGGCACGGCCGAGCTGCCGCCTTTAGTCGCCGACAGCCGCACGCTGCACGAGAGGAGATCGGCCCAGCACCTGCCCGGGCCGCTGATCGCGGTGGCCGGTGCCGACCATTTCACTATCACCCACGAGCTGCGCGACAAGGACGGCATCCTGACACGGCAGCTCATGTTGCTGCTTTGAGCCTCTAGAAGACCGGTCTGGCTGAAGTCGTCGCCGACGTACGGCAGGGGCAAATTGCGACCGCTGGCGAGCGCGTAGGAAAAGCAGTTGCCGAAGTGCAGGTTCGCCCTGGCGCGACCCTTGCCCCAGAGCTCGCAGGCATCGATCGCGAGGATGGCGACCGAGATCACGACGATGCTTCGCTCCACGTCCAACGACACCCGCGCCACCACCTGCGGCCCGTCGATCATCCACTCGACGATGGCCGATGTGTCAACCGCAACGGCCGGCATCGCGGCAAGCCGTCGAGCCCGTAGAGATCGCGATGGTCGGCCAGTCGCGCCCGCTTTTCGGGAGTTCCCTTGAGCTTGTGCCGCTTGCGGATCTCGACGAGCACACGGTCGAGCTGCTGGCGTCGGCGCTTGCCGCTCTGGGCTTCTTTGCGGGGCGCCTTCTCGGCTCGTCGATTGGCGATGGTGACCATATATATGCACATATATGCTGGCCAGCGCCGCCACCGGTATGCGGACAGCGACCGCGAGTCTGTTGCCCACGCCCCCTCTGCCGCCGTATGACGACAAGGAACGAGGGACGGTGGAATGGCGAACAAGGTCTACAAAGATGCCAAGGCAGCGCTCGAGGGCGTGCTGCACGACGGCATGATGGTGATGTGCGGCGGCTTCGGCCTGGTCGGCATTCCCGACAAGCTCATTCATGCCTTGCGCGACTCGGGTGTCAAAAATCTGACGTGCGTGAGCAACAACGCCGGCATCGACGGCCATGGGCTCGGCCTGCTGCTGGAAAGCGGGCAGGTCAGGAAGATGATCAGCTCCTACGTCGGCGAGAACAAGACCTTCGCCAAGCTCTATCTCGAGGGCAAGCTCGAGATCGAGTTCAACCCGCAGGGCACGCTGGCCGAGCGCTGCCGCGCCGGTGGTGCGGGCATCCCAGCCTTCTACACCAAGACCGGCGTCGGCACCGACGTGGCCAAGGGCAAGGAGACCAAGCTGTTCGACGGCGTCGAGTACGTGATGGAGCGCGGCCTGTTCGGCGACTTGGCGCTGGTCAAGGCGTGGAAAGGCGATGCCGCGGGCAATCTCGTCTATCGCAAGGCGGCGCGGAACTTCAATCCCATGATGGCGACGGCGGCGCGCCTGTGCGTCGCCGAGGTCGAGGAACTGGTGCCGGTGGGCGCCATCGATCCCGACCATGTCCACACGCCGGGCATTTTCGTCAAGCGCATCATTTGCGGTGCGCCCTACGACAAGAAGATCGAACAGCGCACCACGCGCAAGGCTTGAGGAGAGATCGCCATGGCCTGGACCCGCGAGCAGATGGCGGCGCGCGCCGCCAAGGAATTGAAGGACGGCTACTACGTCAATCTCGGCATCGGCATTCCGACGCTGGTCTCCAACTACGTGCCCGAGGATGTCGACATCACGCTGCAGAGCGAGAACGGCATGATGGGTGTCGGCCCCTTCCCGCTCGACAACGAGGTCGACCCCGACATCATCAACGCCGGCAAGCAGACCGTGACCGAGCTCAAGGGCACGTCGTATTTCTCCTCGGCCGACAGCTTCGGCATGATCCGGGGTGGCCATATCGATCTCTCGATCCTCGGTGCCATGGAGGTGGCCGAGAACGGCGACCTCGCCAACTGGATGATCCCGGGCAAGATGGTGAAGGGCATGGGCGGCGCCATGGATCTGGTGGCCGGCGTGCGCAAGGTGATTGTCACCATGGAGCACGTCTCCAAAGACGGCGCCTCCAAGCTCCTGAAAGAATGCTCCCTGCCGCTGACCGGACGGCGCGTGGTCGACATGGTGATCTCGGAACTCGGCGTGTTCACCATCGACAAGACCGGCGACGGCGGCGTCATGCTGGTCGAACTGGCCGATGGCGTGACGGTCGACGAGGTCAAGGCCAAGACCAAGGCCAAGCTCACGATCGGCCCCGGCGTAAAGGAGAAGGCCGCCTAGCAGCCGCAGCGCCGCGGGTTGGCCGGTCGTTGGCTTGACGAGCCAGCCAAAAGTTCTCATTTTGTTCCCATTGGCGCGTAGAGCCGCACGCCTAACCGGAATGACCGCCACCATCCTCCACGCCGATCTCGACGCCTTCTACGCCTCGGTCGAGCAACTGCTCGACCCGACGTTGCGCGGCAAGCCCGTCGCCGTAGGCGGAGGCGTCGTTCTGGCGGCGTCCTATGAGGCGAAGGCTTTCGGGGTGGCGAGCGGCATGCCCGGCCGGCGGGCGCGCGAGCTCTGTCCTGCGCTGATCTTCGTCGATGGTCATTTCGACGACTACAAGCGCCTGGGCGATGCCGCGATGAAGGTGATCGACGACTACACGCCGCTGGTCGAGCGGCTGTCGATCGACGAGGCCTTCGCCGATGTCAGAGGCTGTACGCATCTCTTCGGGCCGCCGGCCGAGATAGCGGCGACCATCCGTCGACGCGTGCGGGCCGAGCTCGGCCTGCCGATCTCGGTCGGCGTGGCCCGCACCAAGCATCTCGCCAAGATCGCTTCGCAGGTCGCCAAACCGGATGGTCTGGTCGTGGTCGATCCCGAGCGCGAGCTTGCCTTCCTGCACGACCTACCGGTCGAGCTGATGTGGGGCGTCGGGCCGGTGACCAAGATGCGACTGGCGGCGCTCGGCATAGCGACCATCGGCGAGCTGGCGCGCACGCCGGGCAAGTCTCTCGAACGTCTGCTGGGGCCGGCCGCCGGCGAGAAGCTCGCGGCACTCGCCTGGAACCGCGATCCGCGCGAGATCAGGACGCACCATCGCGCGCGCTCGGCCGGCGCGCAGTCGGCCCTCGGCCGCAAGCCTGCGCACGAGCGGATCTACCGCCCGGCCCTGGCCCATCTCGCCGACTGCGTCGCCACCCGGCTACGCGCCAAGTCGCTGGCCGGCCGCACCGTGACCGTGCGTGTGCGCTTCGCCGATCTGCGCGCCGTCACGCGATCGCTGACCCTGGACGCGCCGATCGCCGCGACCGCAAGCCTCGCCGAGATCGCCGAGGAGCTGGTCCGCGCCGCCCTCGCCGATCATCCCGCGGAAACGCACATCTCGCTGCTCGCCATCTCGGTGTCGCATCTCGCCAAGCAGTCGGCGCTGCAGCTGGAACTCGGGCTCGGACTCGCCAATGAAGCGCGCCGACCCGGCACCCGACGCGGCTTGGCGCGCCATGCCGCCGACTGCGCCATCGACAAGATCCGCCAACGTTTCGGCTGGTCGGCGATCGGCTACGGCTCGGTGGCGCTGGGCGCGCACCGCTCGGTGCCCGACGCGTTTCGCGAGCTGGCGGAGAAGGAACTCTAGGACGACAGGTCGCCGGTCGTCAGATGGTTCGCCACAGCGGCCGCAACGCCAGCAGCAGCGCCAGCCCGAGCGCGCCGGTGATGGCGGTGGCCGCCGGCGCGCCGATCTGGTTGGCGAGCCAGCCAAGCCACAGGAAGCCGAGCGGGCCGGTGCCAATGCAGACCGAGAGCACGCCCATGATGCGCGGCCGCATCTCGATGGGTGCAGCGAGATAGACCAGGGTCGCCTGCAGCGTCGAGTAGGCTGCACCGGCGAGCCCGGTCAGCAGCAAAGCGGCGACCGCGGAGCCGACGCCGGGCGACAAAGCGAAAGCTATCACGCCCAGTTGGTAGAGGATCGCACCTCCGACATAGGCCGGCGCATGCCAGCGCGGCGCCAGCCGCCACGCGAGTACGAGAGCGCCCACGAACGCGCCGACGCCGTCGACGCTGGTCAGCAGCCCGACACCTTCGGGTCCAAGCCCCAAGTGGTCGCGACCGATCACCGGGATCATGCTGGTGAACGGCCAGCCGAACAGATTGTAGACGACCGTGACGCCGAGAACGGCGGCGAGGCGGCGATCGGCCACCGCCGCGGCAAAGCCGTCGCGCACCCGCGCCAGCACCGGCTCGGCACGGGCCGTCGTCATCGTCGAGCGACCGCGCACGGCGAGCGTGGCCACCACGGCGACCAGGTAGAGGCCGGCGGTCAGGGCGAACGCACCCTCGATGCCGCCGACGACCAAGACGATGCCACCAACCGTCGGCCCGATCATGCGAGCGGTGTTCTGGGCGACGATGTCGAGGGCCATGGCGGTCGGCATGCGCTCGCGGCCGACACTGTCGCCCATCATGGTCCGCCGCAGCGGATTGTCGGTCAGCCAACCGAAGCCGTTCGCCAGCGCCCCCACCGCCAGATGCCAGACCTGCAGGGCACCCAGCGCTGCCACCGTGGCCAGCACGGCCGACGTCACCGCCAGCAGCCCGATCAGCGCGGCGAGCGTGAGGCGCCGGTCGAGGCGTTCGACGAAAGCGCCGAGGAAGACGCCGAACAGGCCCATCGGCAGCAGCCGAAGCATGGTGACCAGCGAGACGAGGAAGGGCGAGTCGGTCTCGCGATAGACCACGACACCCACCACCACCGTCTCGAGCCAGCGCACGATCGACAACACGAGACCGGCCGACCACAGGCACCAGAAGTCGGCGGGAAAGAGGCGGGAGGCCCGTCGCGTCACGCGCCGGGTCAAATCGAGCGGAAGCCGCCGTCGGCCATGACGATACTGCCGGTGACGTAGGCCGCGAGGTCCGAGGCGAGGAACACCGCGGGGCCCGCCACGTCCTCGGGCTTGCCAGGACGGCCAAGTGGCGTGTGGCGCATGACAGTGGCGACCATCTCGGGATTCCTGGTCCGCGCTTCGGCATTGATCTTGGTCTCGATCATGCCGGGCCCGATGGCGTTGACGCGCACGCCGTCCTTGCCGAGTTCGGCCGCCAACGAGCGCGTGAAGCCCAGCACGCCGTGCTTGGAGGTCGTGTAGGCGGCGGAGTTCGGCCAGGTGACGTGCACGAACGACTGGATCGAGCCGATATTGACGATGCGGCCTTTGGTGGCGCGGAGCTGGTCGAGGAAGGCGTGGGTGACGTTGAACATGCCGTCGAGGTTGATCGACATGATGTCGTCCCAGTCCTTGGCCACCGCGGCCTTGTCGGCGGTGATGGGATTGCGGCGATTGATGCCGGCGTTGTTGACCAGGATCGAGATGCTGCCGCTGCTCGCGACCTCGACGGCAATCGCGTTGCAGGCCCGGCGGTCGGTCACGTCGAGGGTCATCGCCGAGGCCTTGCCGCCCGCCGCCGCGATCAGGCCGACCGTTTCCCGCGCGCCCGCCGAGTCGATATCGAGCACGATCACCCGCGCGCCTTCGCGGGCATAGGCCTGGCAGATGCCCTGCCCGATCCCCGAGCCGCCACCGGTCACCGCCGCGACATGTCCGTCGAGAAGTCCCGCCATCGCTTCCTCCTGTTGCCCGGAAGACTAAGGCCGACCTCACGACGGCTCCAGCGGTAGCGGAACCGCATCGCAAACGCCTCTCGCCAGGCGCTGCGAAAACAGCGGAAAGCCTTTATGGTCGCCGCCAACAGCAGAGGACTTGAACCCGACATGAGCAGTTCAGCCGACTACACCCCACCCAAGGTCTGGGCCTGGACCAAGGCCAGCGGCGGCCGTTTCGCCAACATCAATCGGCCGATCGCCGGGTCGACGCACGACAAGGAGCTGCCGGTCGGGCGCCATCCGCTGCAGCTCTATTCGCTCGGCACGCCCAACGGCCAGAAAGTCACCATCATGCTCGAGGAGCTGCTGGCGCTCGGTCACGGCGGCGCCGAGTACGATGCCTGGCTGATCAAGATCGGCGAGGGTGAGCAGTTCGGCTCGGGCTTCATGGCGGCCAATCCCAATTCCAAGATTCCCGCGCTGGTCGACCGCAGCGGCGCCAAGCCCATCCGTGTCTTCGAGTCGGGTGCGATCCTGCTCTATCTCGCCGAGAAGTTCGGGCCGCTGTTGCCCAAGGACGCCGCGCCGCGCGCGGAGTGCCTGTCGTGGCTGTTCTGGCAGATGGGCAGCGCGCCTTATCTCGGAGGCGGCTTCGGTCACTTCTATGCCTACGCGCCGACCAAGATCGAGTACGCGATCGACCGCTTCGCCATGGAGACCAAGCGGCAGCTCGACGTGCTCGACCGGCGGCTCGCCGAGAGCCGGTATCTTGCCGGCGACGACTACACCATCGCAGATATCGCGGTGTGGCCTTGGTACGGCGGACTAGCCAAGGGCCTGCTCTACGGCGCCGGCGAGTTCCTGTCGGTGCAGGACTACAAGCATGTCCAGCGCTGGGCCGACGCAATCGGCGAACGCCCGGCCGTCAGGCGCGGCCGCATCGTCAATCGCCTGCAGGGCGATCCCGCCAACCAACTGCGTGAACGCCACGACGCCAGCGACTTCGAGCTTCGGACGCAGGACAAGGTGGCGGCCAAGGGATAGAAAGAAGTCGTCAGCGACGGCACGATGCGATCGGCCGGAACCGCTGGAGCATGATGAGTCCGGCTGGGATCGGCCCGTCTCATCATTCTCTGTGGAACCGCATGTGGTTCCACTTCATCTCATCGCGTTCTAGCTGCTTTGGCGGCGTACAAGATCAAGCGCAGACGTGGGATCGACGATGGCGATACCCGCGTAGCTGCCGAGCGTCAGCAAGTCTTCGTCTCCAGACACGACAAGATCGGCCCTCGCGGCGATAGCGACGGCAATCAGCGCGTCGTCATCAGGGTCTCGAGCTACCTGCATCGACAACCGCGCCGGTTCGACGATTTCGACCAGCCGTCGCAACTCGCGCAGGAGTCGACCGACATCGGTTCAAGATCGATTCAGAGTCGACCGGAATTTGCGGCGGTGGACAACCGTCTCGAATTCCCGAACAAGGGACATCGAACTTACGATCGTAAAGCGGCCGGCGCGCACCAGATCGAGCAGCTCGTGAGGCGGGCCATGCCAAAGCAGGCCCGAGATCAGAACATTGGTGTCAAGAGCGAGCCGCACGGCGCCTGTGATGCGCACGAACGGCCTTCACCTCGGCGTCGATCTCTCGCATCGACATCGGCCGAACGCCGGCCTTCTCGACTCGGTCGGCGATCGTAAGCAGCCAGTTGGCGGCACGGCGCCGCTTGACCGCGTCACCGACCAGACGAGCGAGTGCTCGCGGCGTTAGAAGTCCTGCTTCGCGTGCGGCCTTGGCTGTCGCATTGGACAGCTCGATCTGGATTTTGGTCATGACTCGGACCTACGACGACGTGTCAGATGATCTGGAGCGGAACAACAATAATAGGCTGGTGACGGTTGGACCGTCCAACCCCACCACTTCTTCTGCAGAGACCTGAATTCAGCTCGCGGCGCAAACCGAGCTGCCGTAGCCGTGCTGCGTCATCGGATGCGAATGGGGAAGCCGATGACGCTGACGTTGCGGCCCTGTCGCGCCGCCGCAGCCGCCCGCCGCGCGCGAGCGGCGCTCTTGAACTGGCCGACCACGGTGACGGTGGGAGAGCCGGCGGCACTGCCGTCCTTGAAGCGGGCGACGGCGACATAGACCACGGCGTACTCCTGGTCGCCGCCCGATGCCCGGCGAGCTCGCCGACTCACCACTTCGCCATGAACTGGCGAATCGGCTCGGCGCCGGGGTTGGTGAACTTGCGGTCGATTACGATGGCGCGGGTGCTGGCACCCGAGCCGTAGTAGAGCGCGTTCCAGTCGTTGTCGGGATCGAGAAAGGAGCCTTCGAGCGTGGCACCGGCGAACAGACCCTGAGAACTGGCAAAGGCGATGATGTCGGCGCCGCCGGCGGCTGTCGTCGCGCCTTCGATGCCGATGCCGACTACCGCCAGTGACACGCCCGCCTCGACGCCGAACTTGAACTTGTGGTCGAGAATGGCCTGCAGGCCCTTCTCGGTCTTGATGATGAACACCACCTCGGAGACCTTGGCGCCGATCTGCAGGCCGACGCTGCCCGACCCCATGGCGTAGAAGGCGGGTGGGCTCCAGTTCTTGGGTGCGCTTCGCGCCATCAACGTACCGCGGCCGCCGGCCAGGCCGAAAATCAGGCCGCCCTGGATCAATTCGGGCACGATCAGCACGCCACGCGCGCCGTCCATGTAGCGCGGCGCGTCTGGGTAGTCCTTGCCGGCCAGGATCTTGCGCGCTGCCTCAAGGCTGGAATCGACCAGCGCCTGGCGCTTGGCGTCGGCGTATGCCGGCGGGACGGAAAGCAGGGGAGCGGCAAAGGCGGCCGCGGTCCCGAAAAGGACGGATCGGCGGTCGAACGTCATAGGTCGGCTCCTTGCGGGCTCAATGGGTCGGTGGCCGACGCCGGGGAGCGCCAGATGGCCACAACAACTCATATCCTATCACATTTTTGGCCAAATTTGAGGCAGTTAGGTCGATTGTCTCAGAAAGAACTCAAGCCCCGGCCGGGCGATCTTTGAGCAGCAATGGCAGGCCGGCCGTCATCAGGACGACCCGATCAGCCCGCTCAGCCAGCCGCATGTTGAGCCGCCCCTGGGCATCGCGGAAGGCGCGGCCGAGCGGCGTGTCGGGCACCACGCCCAGCCCGACCTCGTTGCTCACGAACACGACCGGCGACCCGTAGCCGTCGAGCGCGGCCACGAGTTCGTCGGTCGCCTCGTCGAGATCGGCGCCGGCGTGCATCAAGTTCGAGAGCCAAAGTGTGAGGCAATCGATCAGCACCGGCTGGCCGTGCTCTGCCGCCTTCGCCAAGGCCGCGGCGAGCGCCAGCGGCTCCTCGATCGTGGTCCAGCCCGAGCCGCGACGCGCGCGGTGCGCCATGATGCGGGTCGCCATCTCGACGTCGCCGGCTTGCGCCGTGGCGATATAGACGGCGGGCCGAGGCGGCGCGCCGAACAAGGTGCCGGCAGCCAGCTTCTCGGCATGCGTGCTCTTGCCCGAGCGCGCGCCACCCATGACCAAAGTCACCGGCGGCAGCGGGAAGGTGGTGATGTGCTCCATCAGCCCGCTGTTGGCCGCGCCGTCACCAGCCAGCAGGCGCCGGGGAGATGGACGCCGTCGGCGCGTTCGTGCGCTGCGATCGCCTCGCCGATCGCCTGCTTGGCCTTCTCGATCGCCGCCGGCTCGGCGCCGGCGAAGGCGCGGGCGAGCGGGCCGAAGCGGCCGGCGCCCGCCAGAACATCGGCCACGCTGGCGCCCATCCAGATCGGCCGATCGACCGGCTCGAATCGCGGCACGCCGAAGCCGGCCTCGGCGAGGATATGCTCGACGCGCGCGCGATCGCCGAACGAGAACTGTCCGACATCCTCCGGCGGTCGCGGCTGCGGCGGCAGGAACGGTTGCGCGGCACGCACCGGCACCGTCGCCCAAGGATTTTCCTGAGCCGGGCGCCAGACCAGGAGGACCAGGCGGCCGGTCGATTTCAACGCGCGACGGATGTTGCGAAAGGCCACGATCGGCTCGGCGAAGAACATGACGCCAAAGCGCGAGAAGACGAGGTCGTGATGCGCCCCGTCGAAGGGATGCACGGCGGCGTCGCCGACGGCAAAAGACGCGTTGGCGACGTTCTGGGCGCGGGCGTGGTCGATCAGCGCCTGAGAGATGTCGACGCCCAGTACATGCCCATCCGGCGCCACGGCCTTGGCCAACGCCGCGGTCGTGCCACCCGTGCCGCAGCCGATGTCGATCGCCTGCTCGCCCGGACGCGCCGCCGCTGCCGCCAGAGCAACAGCACCGACCTCGGCGATCGCCCGCTCGATACGGCCGTACGAGGCGAGCCAGCCTTGGCCACCAGGGCCGTTCCAGAAGGCGAGCTGTTCGGCGGCAATCTCGGCGGCGTTCCGGCTCATGCCAGCGCCGCGGCTTTGGCCGCGACCAGCTCGCGCGGCAGGTAGTTGACGAAGGCGACGCGCCAGGCGTGCTCCGGATCGGCCTGCTCGAAATGCTCGATCAAGGTGAGCGACACGTTGTCGATCTCGAAGCGCACCGCGGCCTCGGGATGCAAATCGAAGGCGTGGGCGAGCGCGGCGCGAATGGTGCCGCCGTGCGCGGCCGCCACGATGTCGCGGCCGCGATGCTCGGCGGTCAGGCGTTCGATGCTGCGCACCGTGCGATCGCACAGGTCGACGAAGCTCTCACCGCCCGGCGGCCTCTGTTCCGGCGGCCCGAGCCAGAACAGATGGTTGTCGGCGTGCTTCTCGGCGATCTCGACATAGGTGAGGCCCTGCCAGGCGCCGAAATGCTGCTCGGCGAGGTTGGGATCGACGTTGAGTTCGTTCATGTCGCCGCCATGCAAGGCGAGGTGCTCGGCCGTCTTGCGCGCGCGCAGCAGGTTCGAAGCGTACCACACCGCACCCTTGGGGAGCAGCCGTGCCTGGTGCCTGAACAGTGCGACATTGCTGCAGTCGCAGTCCTTGTCGGTCTGGCCGTAGCAGCGCGCCTCCGGGTTGGGCACCGGCGCATGCCGTACCCACCACCATCGCGTGACCAATCCGGTGATCTTGGCGCCCGTGGCCATTTCAGCTCCCGATCAAAGAGGAATGCATGCGACTCAGTCGCGCGTGTCTACCGTCCAATGAACAGCGCCGCCACCACCAGGAAGGCGATCTCGGCGGATTGCTGGACGGCGCCCAACGTATCGCCGGTATAGCCGCCGATGCGCTCGGCGATGGCGCGCGTGGCGTACCAGGCGGCGGCCAGGGCGGCGAGCGGCGCCAGGACCGCCACGAAGAAGCCCGTGCCCAGCAACAGCAGGAAGGCGAGCGCAACGCCTATTCCGATGGTCAGCCAGACATCGTTGTCGGTTGGTTTGCCGGCCTGTGCACCCAAGCCCTCGGCATGGACCGGCGACTGGGCGAGCAGCGGATAAGCGATGGCGGCGCGCGACAGGGCATGGGCGGCGATCAGCACGACCAGACCGGTGGCACCACTGAACGAAGCGAGGCAGGCGACTTTGAGCAGCACCGACAGGGCGAGGGCCAGCACGCCGAAGGTGCCGTTGCGGCTGTCCCGCATGATCTCCAGCCGACGATCGGCGTCGAGCCCATGCGGGCCCAGCCCATCGGCGGTGTCGGCCAGCCCGTCCTCGTGCAAGGCGCGGGTGATCAAGACGGCCGCACCCACCGCCAGCACGGCCGCGAGCCAACCAGGTCCAAGCCCGCGCCCGATGGCGAATATCAGGCCGGCCGCCAGGCCGACGCCGGCGCCGATCAACGGTAGCACCGGAAGGACATCGGCCAGCGGCCACCGCGGCGCGCCGACCTCGAGCTTCAGGCCGGTGAAAAAGCATGCCTGCTCCTTGAAGGCTTGCAGCCATTCATCGAAGGAAGAGGGTCGGCTGGTCGGCGGCTCGCTGGGACTAGTCATGGTGGGACAAATATAGGATGGTCCGCGCCCGTCATGAATGCCCAGACCCCCGACAAAAGTCGCGCCACGTTCGAGGAGATGCGCCGCATCTTGCGCGAGCTGCCGGGGCCCGACCAGGAGGCGGTGACGGCGGTGGTGCACCGGGAGTCGCAGCTCACCAAGCCGGCCGGCGCGCTCGGCCGGCTGGAGCAGATCGCCGAATGGCTGGCCGGCTGGCAGGGCCGCGCCCGGCCGCAGGTCGAGCGGCCGCGCATCGCGGTGTTTGCCGGCACACACGGTGTGGCGGCCCGCGGCGTATCGGCCTATCCGCCGGAAGTCACCCAGCAGATGGTGCAGAATTTCCTCTCGGGCGGTGCGGCTATCA
>Ga0194121_10003937_pt1 | contig 22040 bp, 22 predicted proteins | sample TA2MahCa50mmetaG_FD_148609 | JGI IMG/M metagenome (GOLD analysis project Ga0194121, IMG submission 148609) | Freshwater microbial communities from Lake Tanganyika, Tanzania - TA2015020 Mahale Deep Cast 50m | ecosystem: Environmental > Aquatic > Freshwater > Lake | place: Tanzania: Lake...
CTGCACCGGCGCCGGCGCGGCGGCGACCATGCGCTTGGCGGATGCGGCGGGCGCGGGCGTGACCTCGGCGACCGGCGCCTCCGCGGCCTTGCCCGACCAGTTCGCGACGACGATCCCGGTGACGACAGCGGTAGCCATGACCAGCACGAGGGCGATGGACGTCAGCTTCCACGGATTCATCGCGGCTCCTCCCCTTGGGCGCGCAGAGCGCCGGCGTTCGATGGACTGTCCCGGGGTAGCGACGAGAGGCAGACTCCGTGCCAGATCCACGGCCGCCGCGAAAATGCCGCTGCTGCCGTCATTTTCCGCACATCGGCCGTGAGAGCGGCGCCTCTCCGAGCGTCGGAGTGTTGACGGTTGTTCCCGAATTCGCCCCTTCGTTCGCCACGTAGCGGCCCGTGAGCGGCCCGTTGCTAGAATCGCGACGTGAGCGACGTGAGCGATTGGGCCGACCTCGTGGGCGAGCGGCTGATGATCGGGCTGCCCGGCCCGGACCTGCGCGACGAGGACATCCGGCTCTTCGAGGACACGCGCGCCGCCGGGCTGATCCTCTACCGGCGCAACTTCGAGGGGCCGGAGCGCCTCGCGCGGCTGCTCGACGGCCTCGACGCCGCGCTCGGGCGCCGCGTGCTCGTCGGCACCGACCACGAAGGCGGCCGCATCATCATGCTCGGCGCCGGCACCACCGTGTTTCCCGACAACCTCGCGATCGGCACCGCCGGCGAGGAGGCGTTCGCGGCCAAGCAGGGTCTCATCGAGGCGCGCGAGCTGCGGCGCCTGGGTGTCGACGTGAACCTCGGCCCGTGCCTCGACGTGCTGACCGAGCGCTACAGCCCGAACATCGGCATCCGCTCGTACGGCAAGGATCCCGCGATCGTCGCGCGGTACGGCGGCGCACGCATCAAGGGCATGCAACGCGGCGGCGTCTCCGCCTGCCCGAAGCACTTCCCGGGCAAGGGCCACTCGCCGCTGGACGCGCATCTCAAGCTGCCCACGATCGACTCGACGTGGGCCGACATGCACGCGACCCACCTGCCGCCGTTCATGGCCGCGATCGCCGAGGGCGTGGACTGCGTGATGACGTCGCACCCGGTCTATCCGGATCTCGATCCCTCCGGGGTGCCGGCGACGTTCTCGCGGCTCATCGTCGAGGACTACCTGCGCGGCGAGCTCGGCTACCGCGGCGTGATCGTCTCCGACGACCTCGAGATGGGCGCGGTCAGCGAGACCACGACCATCGCCGATGCCACCGTGCGCGCGGCGGCGGCGGGCCACGACCTCCTGCTCGTCTGCCACACCGAGCCCGCGCAGCGCGCCGCCGCCGCGGCGCTCGTGGACGCGTATCGCTCGGGCGCGCGCCCGCGCCGCGAGCTCGAAGCCGCCGCCGCGCGCGTCCGCCAGCTCCGGGAGCGGCGCGCCACGCGTCGCGAGCCCGGCGCGGCGGTCCCCGAGGCCGACGGCGCCACGCTCGCCAAGGCGATGGCCACGCGCGGGGTCACCGTCGTCGCGCCGCCCGCGCCCGGATTCCTGAAGACCCTCAACGGCCGCGTGGGCGTGATCTTTCCGCGCTTCTCCGCGCTCGCGCCGCGCATCTTCATCGAGCCCGCGCTCCAGGACGAGCCGCGCTGGGTGCGTGAGGCGTTCGCGCCCGTCGGGGTCACGCCGGAGACGGAGGTGGTGGGGATCGAGCCGTCAGCGGCGGAGATCGAGCGCGCGGCCGCCGCGGCGGCGGAGGCCGACGCCACGGTCCTGTTCCTCTTCGACGCGCACCTCTACGCGTCGAACCGCGCGCTGCTCGACGCGGTGCAGGCCCGCGCGCGCTCTCTCGCCGTGGTCCTGCTGCGCGATCCCTACGACGCCGCGCTGCTGAAGCCGGGCGTGTTCGGCCTCACCGCGTTCGGCTTCCGCGCCTGCCAGCTCGACGCGGTGATCGCGCGCCTCACCCTGCCCTAAGACGCGCGAGGCCGCGGCGCGAGCACGGTGAGCGCGAGCGCCAGCGCCATCGTCCCCGCGGTGCCGAGGATCACCAGCCACGACCACGCGAAGGGCAGCACCTTCGTCTCCGACAGCGTCAGCAGCACCAGGTTCACCAGCGCCATCGCGATCATCGCGACCACGTTGGCGCGGTCGCTCACCCGGCGCGTGGTCAGGAGTCCGAGCAGGAACACGCCGAGCAGCGAGCCGAACGTCACGCCCGCGATCTTGAACGCGAGCCAGAGGATCTGGCTGAAGAACGAGAACGCGAAGGCGAGCAGCGCGAGCGTCACGCCGAAGACGGCCACCGCGACGCGCGACACGCGCAGGTAGTGCCGCTCCGAGCGGCCCGGCGCGAGGAGCGGCCGGTAGATGTCGGTGACGAACGACGCGGCGAGCGAGCCGAGGGGCGAGTCGATCGACGCCACCACGATCGCGCTCAGCATGAGCCCGCGCAGCACCGGCGGCATCACCTGCGCCACGAAGTGCGGCACGATCTCGTCCGGCCGCGAGACCGGAAGCCCGGGGTTCTGCGTGTAGAACGCGTAGAGCCCGGCCCCGAGCCCCATGTAGATGATCAGCGTGACCAGCGTGCCGAGCGGCGTGATCGCGAGCGTCCGCTGGCTCTGGCGCCGCGTCTCCACCGTGAGCAGCCGCTGCATGAGGTCGTGGTCGGTCCCGAACGCCGCCATCGAGCCGATGAAGCCGTTCAGCACCGCGACCCAGACGATGTTCGGCTCCGTGAGCATCCGGCGGAGGAACTCCGGGTCGTCGAGCCTCGGGCCCCAGTCGACCATGTCGAGGCGGCCGGCCTTGCCCGCGAGCTCGATGACCGTCCCGAGCCCGCCCTCCACCTGCGAGATCACGAACACCACGGTGGCGGTGCCCGCGACGAGGAAGACGATCGCCTGCAGCACGTTGGTCCAGACGACCGCCTTCACGCCGCCGGTGGCGATGTAGGCGATCGAGACCAGCGAGAAGATCGCGATCGTCAGCGGCAGCGGCCACCCGAGCAGGATCGACACCGCGAGGCACGCGGCCATCAGCCGCACGCCCGAGCCCGCGAGCCGCGTGACGAAGAAGAAGATCGACCCGGTCACCTGGCTCGCCCGCCCGAACCGGTGCGCGAGGAACTCGTAGATCGTGGTCACCTGGTGCCGGTAGAACGCGGGGATGAAGAGGAACGCGACGCCGAGCTTCGCGAGGCTCGAGCCCACGAAGAACTGGAAATACTCCCAGTTCTCGCTGTAGGCGGTGGCGGGCACCGAGATGATCGTCACCGCGCTGATCTCGGTGGCGAGGAACGACAGCGCGGCGGCCCACCACGGCACCGCGCGGCGGGCGAGGAAGAAGTCGACGGTGTCGCGCTGCTGGCGCGAGAACGCGCCGCCGATGACGAGCAGCGCGATCAGGACGACGAGGAGGACCGCGTAGTCGGGCCACGTCACGGCCCGCTGATTGTACGGCTAGGGGCGTTCGACGGGGCCGAGGCCGGCCGACGGCCCGCGCAGGCGCTCGACGAGCGCGGTGTACGACTGGCTCTTGACGATACGGTCGAACTGGCTGCGGTACGTGGAGACGAAGCTGACGCCGTCGATGACGACGTCGTACACCTTCCACTTCGCCTCTTTCTTCAGCATGCGGTACTCGAGCCCGGTCTCGCGCGTCCGCGCGTCCCCGCGACGCTTGACGGGGACGATGCGCGCGCGCACGACCGCGTAGTCGCCGTCGATCTTCTCGCCGGTGTACACGATCTTCTCGCCCGCGTACGACTCGAGCTTGCCGATGTACGCGCGCTCGAGGAGATCGGTGAAGAGGTCGACGAACTCCGTGCGCTCCGCGGGCGTCCGCGACGCCCAGTGGATCGACAGCGCGCGCCGCGCGACCTCTTCGAAGTCGAACAGCTCGTCGGCGATCGCGCGGATCTGCGCGCGGCGCCGCACCGACGTCACCGCGCTCAGCACGCCGCGCTCGCCGGGCGACGCGTGGCCGTTGGCGTCGACGAGCTCGATGACGCGCGTCACGGCGCGATGGACGACCTCGCGAGGCGAGGCGACCGACGTGGTGGCGGCGGCGACGAGCAAGAGCGCGGCGACTGTTTTCCCCACAGCGATCATGGTGGTCAGCACGTCCCGTGCCAGACGGCGGGCAGGCCGCAAGCACTGAATATTTCGATAGCGGCCGCCGTTCCACCGGGCGGGGGCATAATGGCGGCACCTCACGACATGTCAGCCATTCGACGCGCTCCGTGCCCCTTCGTCATCGGCGCCGACGTCGGGGCGAGCTGGATCCGCCTGGTGGCGCGGCACGGCCAGCGGCGCGTCGGGACGGTGCGGGTTCCCGCGACTGGCGTAGGGGATCTCGGCACATTTTTACCGGGCCTGCTGCGACGCCGGGGATGGCGCGACGTCGACACGCTGGTCGTCGGGTCCCGCGGCATCTGGACGGCGGCCGAGCGGCGCGCGGTCGCCCGCCGGCTCGGGCGCACCGCGCGGCGCATCGAAGTGCTCTCCGATGCACAGGTGGCGCACCTCGGCGCGCTGGGCGGCGGGCACGGGGTGCTCCTCCTCGCCGGCACCGGCTCCATCGCGATCGGTCGCTCGGAGGAGGGGCGCTGGACGCGCGCCGGCGGCTTCGGGCCGTTGCTCGGCGACGAGGGGTCGGGCTTCTGGCTCGGCCGCGCGTGGCTGCGCGCGACGACACAGGGCGAGGACTTCCTGCCCGCGCGACGCCTCATTCAAGCGCCGGATCCGGTGCGCCGCATCGCCGCGCTGGCGCCGCGCGTGCTCGCGCGGGCGCGCGCCGGCGATCCGCGCGCGCGGCGCATCGTCGCCGAAGGCCAGGCGCACCTCGCGGCGCGCGCGCGCGACGTGACGCGCGCGTTACGCTTACCCGCGCCGGTGCCCGTGAGCTGGGCGGGCGGCCTGCTGGACGATCCGCGCTATCGTGCGGGCGTCGCGCGGGCGCTGCGTCGCGCGGGCGTGCGCGCACGATGGCAGGCGCCCGCGATGGCGCCGGTGGAAGCGGCGGCGCTGCGCGCCGCGGAGCTCGCGAGGAGGCATCGATGAGTGTGAGCAAGCGCGTGGTCGCGCTCGGCGGTGAAGGCATCGGCATCGAAGTGGTCGACGCGACGTGCGAGATCCTCACCGGCGGCGGCATGCCGCTCGAGATCCTCACGCCGCCGCACGGCGAGGCGGCGATCAAGAGCCACGGCCGCCCGGTCCCCGACGAGACCAAGGCGCTCTGCGAGGGCGCGGACGGCGTGCTGTTCGGCGCGGCGGGCGCGCCGCCGACCTCCGCGGTGGTGCAGTGGCTGCGCTGGGAGAAGGGCGTCACCGCAAGCGTGCGGCCGGTGAAGCACTACCCGGGCGCGTACTCGCCGCTCGCGCGGCCCGACGGCATCGACTACGTGATCGTGCGCGAGGGCGTCGAAGGCCTCTATCCCGGCCGCGAAGGCAGCCTGGCAGACCTCGCGCGCGCGATGCCCGAGCTGAAAGACCGCGTGGGCCGGCGCGTCGGCGACTACGGCGAGGGCTTCTTCGCGGTGAAGGTCGTGAGCCGCGCGGGCACCGAGCGGGTCGCGCGGCTCGCGTGCGAGCTGGCGCGCAAGCGCAAGGAGCGCGGCAAGCCGGGCAAGCTCACGTGCATCACGAAGTCGAACGTGCTCAAGCAGTCGGACGGCTTCTTCCGCGAGGTGACCGAGAGCGTCGTGAAGGGCTATCCCGAGCTCGCGTACGAGCACTTCCACGTCGACGACGGCGCGCGGCGCCTCGTGCGTTTCCCGCAGTCGATGGACGTGGTGCTCACGATGAACCTCTACGGCGACATCCTCACCGACCTCGCGGGCGAGACCGCGGGCGGCCTCGGCATGGCGCCATCCGGCTGCTTCAAGGAAGGCTGGGCGTACTTCGAGTCGGTGCACGGCTCCGCGCCCGACATCGCGGGTCGCGGCATCGCGAACCCGACGGGCTGCATCCTCTCCGCCGTGATGATGCTCGAGCACATGGGGCTCGCGGCGGAGGCGGAGCGCCTGGAAGCCGCGGTGGCGCGGGTCTACCGCGACGGCAAGACGCTCACCGCCGATCAGGGCGGCACGGCGAGCACGCGCGAGTTCGCGCGCGCGGTCCTCGACGCCTACCGCGCCCGGTGACGCGCCGGATCGTCGTCACCGTCTGTCCGCGCGAGAGCGGCGTGGTCGTCATGCCGGTCGAGCGCGGCGGACGGCGCCGGCGGCTGAGCGCGGCGGCGATCCTCGCGGAGCTCCAGGGCCTCGTGGCACGCCGCGGCCTCGAGGCGCACGTGCGGGTGCGCGACGCGTGCGCGGGCGGCTGCAACTTTCCCGGCCCGAACGTCTCGGTGACCGTCCATCCGCCGGTGCGTCCGGGCGAAGCGCCGGACCACGTCGCGATCGCGTGGAAGAGCTACGTGGGCTCGCTGCGCGCGCTCGACTGCCTCGCGCGGGTCATCGACGACAACCTGCGCGACTGAGCGCGCGTCCCGCCATCCACGCGAGCGGGCCCGTGAGCGCCGCCGCGACGCCGACGATCGTGTTCAGCCACCCCGCCGTCGCCATCGCGAGCAGCGCGAGCGCGGCGGGACACCCCGCGGCGATCCACGCGCCGGCCGCGCCGCCGGGGACGCGCCACGGCCGCGGCATTGCCGGCGCGCTGGCACGCAGACGCAGGAACGCCGCGAGCTCCACGAGCAGCGCGATCGAGTAGAGCCACACGTTGAGCACGATCAGCTCCTTGAACGAGAACACCGCGAACGCCCCGTAGATCGCGGACGAGACCACCACCGCCACCCACGGCGTCCCGAACCCCGCGTGCACGACGGCGAACGCCGCCGGCAGCTCGCCGCGGCGCGCGAGGACGAACGGCAGCCGCGAGTTCGTGAGGAGCAGCGCGAGGAAGAGCCCGGCGGTGCTCAGCACCGCGCCCACGGCGACGGCATAGCCGAGCCACGCGCCGCCGAGCGCCGTGGCGATGAGCGGCCACGTGCCCGTCTCCCACGCGCTCGAGGTCTGGCCGAGCGGGCTCGCGAGCGCGATCGCGACCGGCGCCACGTACGCGAGCGTGATCACCGGCAGCGTGAACAGCGAGGCGCGGCGGAACGCGCGCTCGGGCGCGCGCGACTCGCCGAGCACGGTGGAGGGCGTGTCCCAGCCGGAGTAGTTCCACATCACCACCGCGAGCCCGACGCCCACCGTCGCCATGCCGGCGTCGTCGTTCGTGAACGGCGACCACGGCACGACGCTCACGTGCCGCGCGCCGACCACGACCAGCGCGACGATCGGCGCCAGCGCGGCCACCGCGAGCGCGACGGCGGCGCGGCCCGTCGGCCGCACGCCGAGCACGTTGAGCGCGGTGAGGACCACGATGAACGCGAGCGCGAGGACCCACCGCTCGAGCGCGGTCATGGCGGGATGGAAGAAGCGCACGTACTCCACGAAGAGCGCGGGGTAGACGGCCACGTCGACGAAGCTGCCGATCCAGCTCCACCACCCGACCTGGAACGCCCAGACGTCGCCGAACGCGCGCCGCGTCCACGTGACGTAGCCGCCCTCGTCCGGCATCGCCGCCGCGAGCTCCGCCATGATGAGCGCGACGGGCAGGCTCCACACGAGCGGGGTCAGCACGAGGAGCAGCAGCGAGAGCCCCGGCCCGAACGCGGGCACGAGGTCCTCGAGCCCGTAGGGGCCGCCGCTGACGTTGAAGAAGACGACGGCCGCGAGCGGGACGACGCCCAGCTCGCGCTTGAGGGTCACTTCGCCTGGGCGGCGGCGATCAGCGCGGGCAGCTCCTTCAGCCACTCGCCGAGGGGGCGCTCGGCCTCGACGGTGATCTCGATCTTCCCCGCGGGCGTCTTGCGCACGCGGCCGGGCGACGCGGGCCCGAGCGGAATCACGAGCGCTTCGCGGTGGATGCCGAGCGCGTCGGTCACCTCGAAGATCGCGTCGATCTCCTTCATGGTCACGACCTCGAGCATCGGCGCCTCCTCCCGGGCGCTAGACTAAACCGAGACATGGCGGAACACGAGCGACCCGTGCTCCGGGTGGGGATCTCCGCGTGCCTGCTCGGCGAGCGCGTCCGCTGGGACGGTGGCCACAAGCGCGACGCGTTCCTGGCCGACGTGCTGGGCCCGCGCGTCGAGTGGGTGGCGGTGTGCCCGGAAGTGGAGCTCGGCCTCGGCGTCCCCCGCCCGCCGATCCGGCTCGAGCGCGCGCGCGGCGGCGTGCGCCTGCGTGTGGTGAAGGGCGGCGACGACCTCACGGAGCGCATGCGCGCGCACGCCGCGTGGCGCGCGCAGACCCTCGGGCCGCTGGCGCTCGACGGCTACGTGCTGAAGAGCCGCTCCCCGTCGTGCGGCCTCGCCCGCGTCCCGGTGCACGACGCAGACGGCGGGTCGACGGAGACGGGCCGCGGCCTCTTCGCCGAGGCGCTCGCCGCAGCCTTCCCCTGGATGCCGATGGAGGACGAGGCGCGCCTCGCCCGCCCGGCCGTGCGCGAGCACTTTCTCGCGCGGCTCTACGCCGCCGCCCGCTGGCGCGCGTTCACGCGCGGCCGCGCGCGGGCGGGCGAGCTGCAGGCGTTCCACGCCGCGCACAAGTACGCGATCCTCGCGCACAGCCCCGCGCACTACACGGCGCTCGGCCGCCTGGTGGCGAGCGCGGGCAAGCGCCCGGTCGCCCGCGTCGTGCGGGAGTACGGCGAGCACTTCATGGCCGCGCTCGCGATCCCGGCGAGCCGCGGCCGGCACGCCAACGTGCTCGAGCACGCGGCCGGGTTCTTCAAGCGCGCGCTGCCGGAGCCGGAGCGCGAGGCGCTCGCCGGCGTGATCGGCCGGTACCGACGCGGACGGGCGCCGCTCGCCGCGCCGGTCACGCTGATCCGCGCCCACGCGGAGCGGCTCGGCGTGGCGTACCTCGACGGTCAGGTGTACCTCCGTCCGCCGGCGCACGACCTGCTATCGTAGGAGCCCCGTGGACGTCGAATACCTCCGCTCGTTGCTCGCGCCGCTCGCGGCCGCGCTGCGCGCGCGGTGCCTGGTCCTGACCCCGGAGGGCCGGGCGGTCGTCGCCACGCAGCCGCCGGTCAACGCGTGCCCCGCGCGCCTCGACTCCCCGCGCGCGGCCATCTGCGGCAGCCGCGAGTGTCCGTTCCGCGGCGCGCCGTACTTCGCGCCGATCGAGGACGAGGGCGAGCTGCGCGGCCACCTCTTCTGGTGCATGGGCGGCCACCCAACCGACCGCCGGGCCTTCGCCAGCGGCCTCGCCGATCTCGTGGCGGCATCGGAACGCCACGCCGGGCCTGCGACCGTCGCGACCGCGGGCGGCCGCCGGATCGAGGTGACGGAGCTGCAGCACGAGCTGGAGATCGCCCGGAAGATGCAGGAGTCGCTCCTCCCCGCGGGCATCCCGGACGTCGAAGGCCTGGAGATCGCCGCGAGCCTCAAGCCGACGAGCAACGTCGGCGGCGACTACTACGACGTGCTGCCGCTCGGCGGCGGCTACGTCGGCCTCGTGATCGCGGACGTCTCCGGCCACGGGGTCAGCTCGGGCATGATGATGACGTCGTTCCGCATGGCGCTCCTCACCGAGCTGTCGCGCGAGTTCTCGCCGTCGGCGGTGTTCCGGCGCATCAACAACCTGCTGCACCGCGACTGCGACCGCCTGCGGATGTTCGTCTCCGCGGTCCTCGCCGTGTACGAGCCGCTCACCGGCAACCTCCAGTACGCCAACGCGGGCCACAACCCGCCGCGCATGCGCAAGGCCGGACGGCGGGAGGTCATGCGCCTGCCGGCGACCGGCGTGCCGCTGGGGATGCTGGAGGACATGGCCTACGACGAGGCGAGCGTGATCCTCGAGACGGGCGACGCGCTGCTGCTCTACACGGACGGGCTGGTCGAGAACCGCAGCGCGGCGGGCGTGACGCTCGGCGAGGCCGGGCTCGACCGGATCATGGCGATCGCGGAGAACAAGGGCGCGACCGAGCTGCTGAACTTCGTGCTCACGCTGAGCGATCGGCAGCTCGCCGGCGCCGAGCCGCGCGACGACGTCACCGTGGTCGTCGCCACGCGCACCTGGTAGGTCGCGCCGCTCGGCTCAGCGCAGGAGCCCGCCGAAGAGCCAGACGAGCCCGACCGCCGTCAGGACCAGCGTTGCGGTCGCCACGAGTCCCACGACGACGGCGACCAGGTCGTTGCGGCTCTTGGGCTCCGTCGGAACCGCGCGTCGCCAGTCGCGGGCGGCGGGCTCGGCGCCCGTCGCGGCGTCCTCACGCCGGCGCGTCGCGCGCGGCTCGGGCGAAGGCGTGGTCATCGTTCGGATACCGTGCGGGCAGTCGTCGGCCGCCGTCAATGTACGTTTCCGACGCGAACTTGAATATTTCCGTCGAACTGAAAGCCGGCGGGGGCCCGGCGCGCGGAACTACCGCTGGGTGGGGCCGGCCGGCGGCGCGGGCGGCATGCCGACCGTGCCGCGGTAGCCGCCCGGCGTGTCGCCGGTGTGACGGCGGAAGACGCGCGTGAGGTGCGGCGCGTCGCAGAGGCCGACGCGGTCGGCGATGACCTCGACCGTGTCGCGCGTCTCGCGCAGCAGGTAGCGCGCGACCTCGATCTGCACGCGCGTCACGTACTCCTTCGTCGTGAGCGTGGTCTCGTCGCGGAAGACCCTCGCGAGACGGTCCGGCGACATGCCCACCGCCGCCGCCAGGCTCTCCACCTTCACGCCGCGGTAGTGGCCGCCCACGTACGTGGCGACGCGCGCGATGAACTCCGGGACGGGCGGCGCGCCGGGCGCGATGTCCGTGTAGACCTCGGCGAGGAGCCGGCCGTCCGCCTCCACTGTGCGGCGCCCGTCGGCCGTCTGGCCCACGGCGGTCGGCACGCCGGCGCGCGCGGAGGCGAGCACGGCGGCGGTCGCGCACGCGCCGACCTCGCGGCCCACCACGTTCACGACGCCGCCTGCGGCGGCGATCGCGCGGCGCACCACGCCGACGAGACGCTCGAGCTCGAAGGGCTTGACGACGTAATCGAACGCGCCCAGCCGCATCGCACGGACGGCGGTCTCGGCGTTGTCGACGGCGGTGACGAACACGATCGGCGTGCGGGGCTGCGCGTCCCGCAGCGGCGTGAACGCCTCCACGCCGCTCACGCGGGGCATGCGCACGTCGAGGAGGATCACGTCGAAGCTGCGCTGGTGCGCGAGGGTCACCGCGCTCGCGGCGCCGTCGGCGGGGGTGACGTCCGCCCAGCTCTCGAAGATGTAGCCGTAGGAGTCGCGCACGTTCTCGTCGTCGTCGACGACGAGGATCGCCGGCCGGTGGGCGGCCGGTCCGCTGGTACTCATCGGTGGCTATCGTACCTCAGGCCAGCGCGGCGGCGGCGGCGGCTTCGCCCGCGCGGACGCAGTCCGCGATGCCGACGCCGCGGTAGCCGCCGCCGGCCAGGTGCAGGCCGGGCAACCCGGCCACGCGGTGGTCGATCGCGTCGATGCGCGCGAGGTGCCCCACCCGGTACTGCGGCATCGAGGCCGGGTGGCGCCACAGGCGGCTGAGCAGCGGCGGCGCCGTGATGCCGACCACCGCGCGCAGCTCCTCGCGCGCCTGCGCGACCAGCTCGTCGTCGCCGCGGTCGAGCATCGCGGCGTCCAGCGCGCCCCCGAGGAAGCAGCGGATCAGCACGTGGCCCGCGGGCGCGCGGCCGGGGTACTTCACGCTGGAGAACGTCGCCGCGAGGAGCGCGCGGCCTTCCGTGCGCGGGACCACGATCCCGAACGCGTCCAGCGCGTGCGGGACGTCCTCGCGGCGATAGCCGAACGACGCGGTCGCGGCGGACGCGTACGGGATCTCGGCGAGCAGCGCCGACGCGGAGGGATCGACGTAGCGGAGCAGCCGCGCGGCGGCGTGCGTCTCGCTCGCGACGACCACCGCGTCCGCGAGGAGTGGCCCCGCGTCCGTGCCGACGCGCCAGCCCGCGCCGGCGCGCTCCAGCCCGGTGACGCGCGTCTTCAGATGGACGGCGCCCGCCGGGAGCCGCGCGGCGAGCGTGTCGACGAGCCGCGCCATGCCGTCGCGGAACGTGACGAAGAGGCTCCAGCGCGCGCCGCTCGTGCCGGGCATCGGCGCCCGGCGCGCGGCGCGCCAGAGCCCGAGGATCACGCTGCGCTCCCGCCGCTCGAGCTCGAGGAAGCGCGGCATCGTCGCGGCGAGGCTCAGCTCGTCCGGGTCCGCGGTGTAGATGCCCGCCACGAGCGGCTGCGCCACCCGCTCGAGCGCTTCGGCGCCGAGACGGCGGCGGACGAACGATCCGAGGCTCTCGTCGTCGCCCACGCCGCCGCGCGGCAGCGCGAGGTCGAGCGCCATGCGGAGCTTCCCCGGCCACGAGAACAGCGACGAGCGCGCGAACGGCGCGAGCTGCGTCGGGGCAAGGAGCTGGAAGCCGTCCGGCAGCGGATGCAAGCGGCCGCCGCGCCACACGAGGACCTTGCGATAGCGGTCGTCGGTGCGGACGAGCTGGTCCTCCACACCGAGGCGCTTGCAGAGCGCGAGCGCCCACGGCTTCTCGGACAGGAACGAGTCGGGGCCCGCCTCGACCAGGAAGCCGTCCGCGCGCTCGGTCTCGATGCTGCCGCCGAGGCGCTCGCGCGCTTCGAGCAGGATGAGCGCGAGCTCGCGGCCGCGCTCGCGCGCGACCTCGACCGCGCGGTGCGCCGCCGCGAGCCCGCTCACACCGCCGCCGATGACGACGAGCTTCACGCGGCCGCGTGCGCGCGGCGCCGCACGACGTCGGCGAGCGCGGCGATGAAGTCGGGATGGTCGTTGACCGCCGCCGCGCGGTGGAGCGTGATGCCGGCGGCCTCGGCGGTGGCGCGCGCCTCGACGTCGAGGTCGTACAGCACCTCGACGTGATCGCACACGAAGCCCGCGGGCGCCACGACCACGTGCGTCTCTCGCGACGCCGCGAGCTCCTGCAACACCTCGTTGACGTCGGGCTCGAGCCAGCGGTCGGTCGGCGCGCCGCTGCGGCTCTGGTACGCGACCGAGATGCGCCGGTGCCCGAGCCGCGTGGCCACCGCGTGCGCGATCGCATTCAGCTCGCTGACGTACGGCGCCTCGTCCGCCATCGCGACCGGGATGCTGTGCGCGGTGAACACCACCGGCGTGCGCGCACGGACCGGCGCCGGCACGTCGTCGAGCGCCGCGCGCGCACGCGCCGCGACCGCGTCGAGGTAGCCGGGATGCGCGAACCACGGCTCGGCGAAGTCCACGTCCGGCGCGCCCGGCGTGCGCGCGCGCGCGGCGGCCACGTCGGCCTTGTAGCGGTCCCACGACGCTTCGCACCGCAGCGCGGAGAGGATCACGCCGATCACCCGGCGGTGGCCGCGCGCGGCCATGTCGGCCAGCGTCTCGTGCAGGAACGGATGCCAGTTCCGCATGCCGACGTAGACGGGCCACGGCGTGCCCTGCGCGGCGAGCGTGTCGCGCAAGGCGGTCGCCTGCGCCCGGGTGAGCTCGTTGAGCGGTGACCGGCCCCCCGGCATCTGCTCGTAGTGATGCGCGACGTCCTCGAGGCGCGCCGCCGGAATGCGGCGGCCGCGCGTGACGTTCTCGAGGAACCGCCTGATCTCTTCGGGCTTCGTGGGCCCGCCGAACGCGATCAGCAGCACCGCGTCGTACGGCATGGCGCTCAGCGGCGGTCGGAGAGCTCGTGGACGATGTCCACCAGCGCCTTCACGTGCTCGACGGGCGTGTCCTTGTGGATGCCGTGCCCGAGGTTGAAGATGTGCCCCGGCCGCCCGCCGGCGGCGTCGAGGACGGCCTGGGCGCGCTTCCTTATATATACGGGCTCCGCCAGGAGCACGGCCGGGTCGAGGTTCCCCTGCACCGCCACGTCGTGGCCGACCGCGTGCCAGCCCGCGGCGAGGTCCACGCGCCAGTCGAGCCCGATGACGTCGCCGCCCGCCTCGCGCAGCAGCGGCAGCAGCGCGGCGGTGCCGGTGCCGAAGTGGATCGCGGGGATCCCCGGCGTCACCTTCGAGAAGAGCGCCTTCATGTGCGGCAGCACGAACGTGCGGTAGTCCGCGGGCGCGAGCGCGCCGATCCAGGAGTCGAAGACCTGCACCGCCTCCGCGCCGGCGGCGATCTGGCCGTTGAGATAGCGCGCGGTCGCGTCGGTCAGAAGCTCCATCAGCCGGTGCCACGCGGCCGGCGCGGTGTACATGAGGCGCTTCACGTGGAGGTAGTCGCGCGAGGCGCCGCCTTCCACCATGTACGACGCGACCGTGAACGGCGCGCCCGCGAAGCCCACGAGCGGCACGCGGCCGGCGAGCGCCTTGCGCACGCGGCCGACCGTGTCGAACACGAAGCCGAGCGCGCTCGCCACGTCCGGCGTGGGAAGCTTCGCGACGTCGGCGTCGGTGCGCACGGGCCGCGCGATCACCGGCCCCTCGCCCGCGCCGAACGTGAGGCCGACGCCGAGCGGCTCGACGATCAGCAGGATGTCGGCGAAGAGGATCGCGGCGTCGACACCGAGCTTGTCGACGGGCTGCAGCGTGACGTCCGCGGCGGCCTCGGAGTTCTTGCAGAGCTCGAGGAACGTGTGGCGCGCGCGGATCGCGCGGTACTCCGCCATGTAGCGCCCGGCCTGGCGCATGAGCCAGATCGGCGTGAAATCCGTGCGCTCACGACGGGCGGCGCGCAGGAGCGGGGCGGTCGCTGACACCGAAAAAGTGTATCATCCGCCCTGCTATGGCATACATCGCAGGCAAGTCCGCGTTCCTCCAGATCCTCAAGCAAGAAGGCGTCTCCGTGATGTTCGGCAACCCCGGCACCACGGAGCTCCCGTTGATGGACGGCCTCGCGCGCGAGCCCGGCATCAAGTACGTGCTCGCGCTGCAGGAAGCCGTCGCCGTCTCGATGGCCGACGGCTACGCGCAGGCCACGGGCGGCATCGGCGCCGTGAACGTCCACGTCTCGCCGGGCCTCGGCAACGCGATGGGCATGCTCTACGACGCGTTCAAGGCCGGCTCGCCGCTGCTCCTCACCGCCGGCCAGCACGACCAGTGCTTCACGGTGACCGAGCCGATCCTCTGGTCCGAGCTGGTGCCGCTCGCCACGCCGTACGTGAAGTGGGCGACCGAGATCCATCGCCTCGACGACCTGCCGCGCATCGTGCACCGCGCGTGCAAGACCGCGCTCGCGCACCAGCGCGGCCCCGTCTTCCTCTCGCTGCCGGTCGACGTGCTGAACGACGTGCGCGACATCGACCTCGGCACGCCCACGCGCATCGCGAGCGGCCTGCGCGGCGACCTCGCGGCGGTGAAGGAAGCGGCGAGGATGCTCGCGAAGGCGGACAAGCCGCTCATCGTCGCGGGCGACGCGGTGTCGCACGGTGACGCGCTCGCCGAGCTCATCGAGCTCGCGGAGCTCGTCGGCGCGCCGGTGATGGGCGAGTGCGTGGGGAGCACGTGCAGCTTCCCGTTCACGCATCCGCTCTACGCGGGCCCGATGCCGCGCCTCGGCCCGCAGATCCGCGCCGCGCTCATGCGGCACGACCTCGTGCTGTCGGTCGGCGCCGACCTCTTCACGCTCTCGCTCCCCGACGACGTCGACCCGATGCCCGAGGGCGGCGTGCCGGTGATCCACATCGACGTCGACCCGTGGGAGCTCGGCAAGAACTACCCGGCGGCGGTCGCGATCCACGGCGACCCGAAGGGCACGCTCCCGGACCTCTGCGAGGAGTTCCGCAAGGCGACGGGCAAGACGGGCCACAAGGACGCCGCGAAGCGCCGCGAGACCGTCGGCGCCGCGCACGCGAAGGCGCGCGAGGAGCTGGAGAAGAAGGCGCTCGCGGATGCGATGGCGGTGCCGATCTCGCCGCTCTCGCTCGTGCACGCGGTGGCCAGGGCGGCGCCGAAGGACGCGGTGATCGTCGACGAGTCGATCTCCTCCGCGCAGGGCGTGCGCAACTTCTTCGGCTGCGCGGACGCGAAGAGCTTCTTCGGGCTGCGCGGCGGCGGCATCGGCTGGGGCCTGCCCGCCGCGATCGGCGTGAAGCTCGGGCTGCCGAACCGGCCCGTGATCGCGCTGGTCGGCGACGGCAGCGCGATGTACACGAACCAGGCGCTGTGGACGGCGGCGCGCGACGGCGTCGCGGTCGTGTACGTGATCTTCAACAACGCCTCGTACCGCATCCTCAAGCAGCGCACGCACGCCCTCAAGGGCTACTCGATGGAGGACGACGTGTACGTGGGCATGGACCTGCAGCCCCACATCGACTACATCGGCATGGCGAAGTCGTTCGGCGTGCCCGGCGAGCGCATCGAGAAGACGGCGGACGTCGGCGCCGCGATGAAGCGCGCGCTCGGCAGCGGCGGCCCGTACCTGATCGACGTGAAGATCGACCCGACGTTCAAGTAGCCGCGGCCGTGCGGGCACGAGTGGTTGGGGGTTCGAGCACCGCCGGCACCAGCCGAGGGACCCGCGCGATACGCTCATAACGAATAGCGGGCCCTCCGGCCCGGTGCTACGCTTCCTGTAGATCCGCAGAGAGGAGGCGGCCACGAGATGGAGAACACGATCAGCTTTCGCGCCGTCATCTTCAAGAGCGGCGATGCGTGGATCGGCCAGTGCCTCGAGCACGATATCGCGGCGCAGGCCACGACGGCGAAGGAGCTTACCTATCAGCTTGAACGAGCCGTCGTAGGCCACATCGTCATCGCGCACGAGAACGGCATGACGCCCTTCGAGAACGTGAAGCCCGCGCCGTCACGTTACTGGAAGATGTTCGAGCAAGGGCTGAAGGTCGAGGCGCCGACGGACCATCGGTTCGTGGTCAGCGGCCACCCGTCGCCGCCGATCCCGGAGATCCGCCTGTCCGATCCGGTCGCTGAGCACGTCTAGGATTGGCCTACCCGTTCGGGCCAGCGCTTACCCTCCGACAGTTCATCGAGAAGGCCAAGCACCACGGAGCGACACTCCGTCGGAATCCCGCGATCACTGAATCTCCCACCGGCCCGATACGCTTTGCGTACCTGTGGATCGACAAATCGCGATTCGTCCCGCTTCCGGACATCATCGAGGGCTTCGAGGGCTTCGGCGATGAACCGCAGTAAGGGGGCCGGTCCATGGCCGATCGCCTGAAAGGGAAGGTCGCCGTCGTCGCGGGCGCGGGCTCGCGCGGGCCCGGGCTCGGCAACGGCAAGGCGGCGGCCATTCTCTTCGCGCGCGAGGGCGCCCGCGTGCTCTGCGTGGACCACATGAAAGAACGCGCGGAGGAGACCGTCGGGCTCATCCGCGCGGAGGGCTTCACCGCCGAAGCGTTCGCCGCCGACGTCACGCGCGCGACGGACTGTGACGCGATGATCGCCGCCGCCGTCGACCGCTGGGGCGGCCTCGACATCCTCCACAACAACGTGGGCATTGAGTCCCGCAACACGCTGGTCGATACCACCGAAGAGGAGTGGGACCGCGTGATGGCCGTCGACGCGAAGGCCATGTTCCTCGCCACCAAGGCCGCGGTGCCGGCGATGGAGCGTCGCGGTGGCGGGTCGATCATCTGCGTGTCGTCGGTGTCGGCGATGCGCGGGAGCAACCGTACCGCGTACGGCGCCGCCAAGGCGGCGATCATCGGCCTCGTGCGCTCGGCGGCGGTGCAGCTCGGGCCGAAGGGCATCCGGGTGAACGCGATCGCGCCGGGCATGGTGTGGACGCCGATGGTGGAGAGCCTCGGCCCCGAGGCGCGGGAGCGGCGGCGCAAGGCCTCCGCGCTCCAGACGGAAGGCACCGGCTGGGACGTCGCGTGGGGCGCCGTCTACCTCGCCAGCGACGAATCGCGGTGGGTCACGGGCCAAACCTTAGTGATAGATGCCGGGGTGACGATCAAATGAAGTTCGGGATCCATATCGGCCACATGGGCGGTCCGCTGAGCGAGATGCGCAAGCTGTGGAAGTTCGCCGACGCGAAGGGCTTCGACTGGTTCTCCGTGTCGGACCACTTCCAGGAGTCGCCGCCGCGCGACGGCGAGATGGACTGCTACGAGGCGATCGCGACGCTCACCGCGGCGGCCATGGACACCACGAAGATCCGGCTCGGCAGCGGCGTGTACTGCGTGGTCTATCGCAACCCCGGGCTGCTCGCGAAGTCGCTGAGCACGATCGACCACCTGTCGAACGGCCGCGTGGAGTGCGGGCTCGGCGCCGGCTGGCACGGCATCGAGGCCCAGGCCTATGGCTATCCGTGGCCGACCATCGGGCCGCGCGAGGACATGCTCGAGGAGTACGCGCAGATCATGCGGATGCTGCTCGACCCCGAGCAGCGGCGCACGGACTTCCAGGGCAAGCACTTCACGATCGCCAACGCGCCGAACAATCCCAAGCCGCTGCAGCCGCGCATCCCGATCTGGATCGGCGGACGCGGCGAGAAGCGCACGCTGCGCGCGGCCGCGAGGTTCGCGGACGGCTGGAACGGCGCCTACGTCGGCCCCGCGGAGTGGAAGCACAAGGGTGAGGTGCTCGACAAGTGGTGCGAGGTCGAGCAGCGCGACCCGAAGACCATCATGCGCACGGTGAACCTCGGCTTCTATCTGGGTACCGATGCGAAGGGCATCGCCCGCGCGGAGGAGAAGTTCCAGGCGCACTTCGGCGGCCGGACGGACGACCGCGCGGAGCGCACCGGCTATCTGCGGGGCAACGTCAAGGACGCGCGCGTGATGGTGGAGGAGTTCAAGGCGCTCGGCTGCATGCGGCTGTGCATCGCGTTCCGCGAGGGTCCCTACGACTGGGACGCGCTCGAGGCGTTCGCCTCGGAGATCGTCGCCAAAGGCTGAGGAGGCCCCATGAGCGCGCTGCCCATGGAGAGCTGGATCTTCCTGATCGTCGCCGCCGTGCTGGTCGTGCTCTTCATCGGCACGTTCAACCGCCTCGTGGGTCTGCGCCAGCGCGCGCGGGCCGCGTGGTCGGACATCGACGCGCACCTGAAGCGGCGGGCGGACCTCGTCGGCAACCTCGTCGAGACCGTGAAGGGCTACGCCACCCACGAAGAGCGCACGCTCGGCGAGGTCACGAAATGGCGCGGCGCGACCGCGGCCGCGCGCGACCCGCAGGCGGCCGCCGCCGCCGACACCGGGCTGACCGCCGCATTGCGCGGGCTCTTCGCGGTGGCCGAGGCGTATCCCGACCTCAAGGCGGACACGAGCTTCCTCGGCCTGCAGTCGCAGCTCAGCGACATCGAGAACGACGCGCTCAGCGCGCGGCGCTACTACAACGCGGTCGTGCGCGACTACAACACCGCGCTGGAGAGCTTCCCGTCGAGCCTCGTCGCCACCCTCGGATCGTTCCGCGCCCAGCGCTTCTTCACGCTGGACGAGCCCGCGGAGCGCCGCCCGCCACGCGTCTCGTTCGAGCGCTGAGCCCGCGCGCGCCGCGGCGACCGCCGCCTCGCCGGCGAACGTGCTCCACCCGAGCTGGCTGATTCCGGGCGCGCTCCTCCTCCTCGCCGGCGCCGTCTGGCTGGCGCGGCGCAGCGATGCGGCGGTCGCCCCCGTGTACGCGCCCCCCGCCGGGCTGCGCGCCGGCGAAGCCGGCGTCGTGATCGACGGCCACGTGCACACCGAGGACGTCGTCGCCTCGGTCGTCGACCTCGCGGTGCGCGGCTACCTGACGCTGGAGCCGGTGAGCGGCGATGTCATGGTGCGCGTCGCGCGGCCGTGGCTGCACGACCGCGACATCCGCGTCTTCGAGACCGTGCTGCTCGCGCACGTCTTCACCGACGGCGTGCACAGCGTCCGGCTCTCCGCGCTGCGCGGCGCCGGCTACGCGCCGGAGTCCATCAAGGACGCGCTCTCGCACGACCTCGCGGCGCTCGGCTACTTCGCGGCGGGGCCGCGCGCGGTGCGCCGCATCGGCCGCGTGGTCACGATCGGCGCGGTCGCGCTCTGGGCGCAGGTGGCGTGGAACCACGGCGCCGGGGTGTCTGCGTTCGCCGCGGGCGCCGCGACGGGCCTCGGGCTGTGGCTGCTCGTCGGCCAGCTCGCGCGCGGCGGCCTGACGGCGGAGGGCGTGCGGGCGCGGCGTCAGCTCCAGGGGCTCAAGGAGTACCTCGCCCGCGTCGACAAGCCGCGACTCGAGGCGCTGCCGGCCGGGACCCTCGACGAGCACCTGCCGTGGGCGATCGCGCTCGGCGTCACGGAGGCCTGGCTGGCGCGCTGAGCACCGCCGCGCGGAGGCGGGGAGGCGCGGCGCTAGGAGGCGTCCGGCGTGCGCGTCGCGAACGGATGCCCGCTCGGCGCATCCGGCGCGGAGGCGCTCGCCGACATCCGCTCGACGTGCGGGATCTTCGCGAGGCGGCTCTTCGACGAGTTCCAGAGCGCGCACAGCGCGAGGAAGTCGTCACTGACCGACTGGCGCAGCACCACGGGCAGCATGATGACGTCGAGCACCTCCACCGGCGCGCTGGCCGCCGCGGCGGCGGGCGCGGTCGCCGCGGGCGGCGGGACCACGATGCGACGGCGGGCCGCCCAGCCCCACGACAGCACGCCGAGCACCCGGCCCGCCCAGATCACGAGGGGGTGAGGCCCGTCTTCGAGCGCGAGCGCGACCACGTCGAACTCCTGCATCACCATCGCGATGTTGGAGGTCATCGTGCGCATCGGCTTGTCCCAGAACCCGGCCGGCGTGCCCGTGGAGCGGCCGAAGTACGCGGCCTTCGCATCCCACGAGACGCCGTTCGCGATGTTGTTCCGCACGCGGGCGTGCGGACTCTCCGGCTGCTTCATGCGGAAGAGCGGGGAGTTGGCGTTCTCGTTGTCGATCGCCCAGCCGTTGAGGTTCACGTCGGGCGCCGCGCCGGTGGCGGACCAGAACGGCGTCATCGGTGCGGCGGGCTGGCTGGGCGCGACGCGAGCACGCTGGCGCGGCCGATGGATCTGCATCAGCCCGACCAGCACGCCGCCCGTCACCGCAGCCGGCTTGAACTCGAGCACGATGGACCCGCCGACGCGGTTCGGTCCGAGGTCGGTGGGGAGGAGCGGCGCGAGCTCCTTCACCACGAACGTGCCGCCCGCGGCGTGATACTCCGTCAGGACGGACTACCAGGCGAAGTTCAGCGTGCCCGAGAGCGCGTAGCCGGAGCGCGACGGCGAGACGTCGCCGGTGGCGTCGACCGCCAGCGAGAGGCGGTCGGTGAGCCGCCCGAGCACGCGCGCGCCGACCTCCACCCGATCGCGCGCGACCTCCACGCCCTGCACCGTGAAGCTCGGGCCGGTCGTGGCGGCGAAGCGCGCGTCCCGGCGCGGCGCCGGGTCGAGCAGCTCGCGCGTGTAGCGCACGCGCGCCTCCGGCACGAGCGTGCCGGCGAAGCCCGTGGCCACGCGGGCGCCCGCGCGCAGCTCGACGGACGCGCCGAGCGAGTCGAATTCGCCGCGGCCGACGTTCAGGTTCGCGCCGCCCGCGTCCTCCTCGGTGAAGCGTCCGAACCACAGGTGGCGGTGCGTGACGCCGGCTGCGGGCCGGAGATACGCACGCCCGAGCGGCAGCGTGCGCCCCGCCTCCACGCCGGTGGCGACGCTGTGTGCGTGCCCGGTGGAGTTCGCCGACGCGCCGAACGTCCCGAACGTGATCAGGCGCCGCGCGCGGTAGTCGTCGAACGCGTAGGCGACGAGCCCGTCGACCTCGACGAGGCCGGCGTCCCAGCGGGCGTACGCGCCGACCTGGTAGGTGTCGAACCCGAGCCGATCGCGCAGCGTGTCGACGGTCGCCCACGTGTGCCCGTAGCCGGCGCTGAGGCCGCCGCGCACGGTCTCGCTGAGCGTCACGTCGACCCCGCCCGCCGTGCCGACGATCGTGTAGTCGAGGCCGAGCGTCGCGCCGTCGCCGTCGAGGGTGCCGTCCGCGCCGTAGGCGCTCACCCACCACGCGCCCGGGCCCCACGGGTCGCGCGATTGCTCCGCCGACACGCTCGCCAGCCCGTCAGCGCCCTCGTAGCCGCCGTCGCGCCCGCTGCCGAGCGTGGCGGCCGTCGGATAGCGCGTGTCGCCGACGAGCTCGCCGGCGCTCGCCCGGCGCGGGC
>Ga0194121_10003942_pt1 | contig 22020 bp, 17 predicted proteins | sample TA2MahCa50mmetaG_FD_148609 | JGI IMG/M metagenome (GOLD analysis project Ga0194121, IMG submission 148609) | Freshwater microbial communities from Lake Tanganyika, Tanzania - TA2015020 Mahale Deep Cast 50m | ecosystem: Environmental > Aquatic > Freshwater > Lake | place: Tanzania: Lake...
GAGCACATCGATGCTTTCATCCAAACCTACAACCAGAACGCCAAGCCGTTCGTCTGGACCAAGACAAACGTCCATCAACGCCGCTTCAAAGACCGACGTATCAGCCAATTGTGATTCCGGGTACTAGCGCAACGGCCAACTCTGAACTAACATTCTATCTGGACCACTCGATGGGGGCCGATCAGGTCAGGTCGCGGATCTCGGCAGAATGCCTCATTCCGGCACCTGCTTGGTCGAGCGCTCGACCCGGTCGAGAATCAGGTTGGCGTTGCGGACCAGCACCTGCATACGATCGACCTCGCGGCCGAGACAGTTGATCGGCCGGCGGTTGGACGAGATTCCGTCGACGTGCTCGATGCCCGAGACCGGCGCGGCATAGATCTCCAGCCCCACCTGCCGCGCTTTCAGGGTCAGGTCGAGCTCTTCGTAGAAATAGGGCGAGAGCCTGGGATCGAAACAGATACCGGCATCGTGCAGGCGGCGCGCATGGAGCGCGAAAGCGAATCCGCTCGGCTTGTCGACAACCACCGGCGCCGAGAGGCTTCCCGGCGGATACTTGATCCGAGCTTTCAGCCGCTCGAAGTCGTAGATGTCGCCGGAAAGGCCGACGGCGAGCGCGTTCGGCAGGCTCAGGAGGTGGCGTTCGAGCGACCCGAGCGCCGGCAGCGACAGGTGCAGATCGGCGTTGAGGATGAAGACGATCTCGCCTTCCGCCTGGTTCAGGCCGATGTTCCAGGAGCGGGCGACGCCGACGTTGTGCTTGTTGAAGCTGAACTTGTCGATGCGGGGATGCTCGCGCAGATCGGCGAACATCTCCGCGCTGTTGAAGACACAGATGACCTCCCCTGCGAAATCTTCGAGGTCGGCGAGCAGCCCGACGATGTCGAAGGGTGAATCGGGCGAGTAGTCGAGCACCGGAATGACGATGCTGCGCGGCGGCGCCTTGGCTTCGCGAGGGTAACCCGCCGCCTCGGCGCGTCGCAATGCGCGCCACGCGTCCCTGTGATGGCCGTCGGCCCAGAGCGCCAGCGCCAGGTCGTGCCAGATGGCAAAGCCCTCAGGCGCAACGACGATCGCCTCGCGCGCCGCCCTTACCACATGCGCCGCCTGATCGTCGGAGCCAAGCGCAAACCGGCCAGTGGCGGAACTCACCGGCGATCCTCCCACGCGGCCCGGCCTTGCTCGGAGAGTCCGCCCGTGTAGTAGCCCTGCATCGGGAGCTCGAACGGCCGATCCTCGAAGGACCGCATCAGGGCCACGAACAGTCCGCTGTCTCGCGATATCTCGTTCTTGGCGAGGAGCGAAGCGTAGCTGTCCCGCTCCTTGATCGAGTCCAGGCGGTCGCGCTCGGCGTCGCCGCTCATCAGCACCATCATGACGAGGCGATAGGCGTTGGCCGCGGCAAGGTCGTGAAAGAATGTCGGATGATAGTTGTAGAAGCCGTGATCCGGCCCGCCCTGATGCGGGACCGCATGCAGCATGAAGCCTCCCGGCCGGGCAAGCGCATGAATCGAGCGGAAGAGCTGGGCCTGGTCGAAGACATGCTCGGAGGTGCCGAAGTTGGTGACCACGTCGAAGGTCTCGCTCACCGGCAGCGGCCGATTCAGATCGTAGCGCCACGCCGCTTCTGTACCGTTGAGATCGATCGCGCGATAGGTGGTGCAGTCGAATAAGACTCGATAAAGAACCCTCGCCAGATCGAAGGCCAGCGTCGGCGTCGGCGTCGGCGTCGCGGTGACGGCTCTCACCTCGGCTTCGACCTCGGCGACGCGGCGCTCATCCAGCTTGAGCAGGCGTGCCGTTTCCACCAGGTCTCCGGCAGCGACGTTGCCGTAGAGGTTCTGCTCACCGAGGTCGATGACCCGGGCTGTACCGAGGTCGAACAGGCCAGCCTTTCGCATCTGCACGAGCAAGCGGACGATCGTGCGGTTCAGCGCCATCCGCGCCTCAGGGCCGTCGGTACAGGTTGATCGCGGTCTCGTTGTTGAGGTCATCGAGCACGGCGAGCTCCTTCGGGAAGACATAGCCGTGAATGCCGACAAAGCTGTTCGCTGCCAGCGCGAATACGTCGAACTGGTCCTGCGCCCATCCTTGCGTCGTCGGGACCCAGCGGCTCCTCGAGTTCACCAGGAGGAACCGGCCGCCGGAACGCATCCCGCGTGCGATCGCTGGGATGTCGAGGTCCGGTCTCTCGACATGCTGGAGGACATAAACGGCATAAGCGGCATCGAAGCCCTCGCCGCAGGCGGGGTCGGCGCTGAAGGACTCGTACGAAACCGCAGTGAATTGCGGCGATCCGACATAGTCGACCGCGAGCTTGCGCATACCTTCGCTGATGTCGACGCCGACGACGCGGCAGCCGACGGCGTCGATCAGCCATTTCGACAACCGGCCGATGCCGCAGCCGAGGTCGAGAACCCGCGACTCGGGAAGCAGGCCCAGGGAATGCCGGATGAGCGCGCCGAACCACGGCGTCTCGCGACTCCAACGCTCCTCGATCTCGTCGGGTGCATGGCCTTGCAGGATGATCTCGCGGGCTTCCTTCTCGGTCGCGACATCGAAGACCTTGGGCGAATAGCGGGGCTGATCGGCCGTAGACATAGCGCTCTTGAATTATGGATAGGTGAAGATGCCGCTCCGACTCTACCTGACAAGCCTTTGTTCCGACACGGTTTGGATGTAGCTTAGAGGACTGACCGGACCCGGGAAGAACAACCCGGCCGGGCCGCGTCCAAGGAGGGGAGCCCAAAGGCATGCGCCAGAAGCTGGAGGGCCGGAAGGCCGAGACCATCGACCGGGTGGCCGAGCTTGCCCGGGAGCGGCTTGGCGACTCGGGCAAGGCAGCCGAGGCCGAAGCCCTCATCCGTTTGTTCTACAAGAATGTTCCGGCCGAAGATGTGCAGGCCGAAGACCCGCTCGACCTCTTCGGGGCAGCGATGGCGCTCTGGCGGTTTGCAGAAACCCGCGCACCCGGCCAGCCGAAGATCCGCGCCTACAATCCGAAGTTTGAAGAAGACGGTTGGCATTCAACTCATACGGTCGTCGAGATCGTCAACGACGACATGCCCTTCCTGGTCGATTCGGTCACGGCCGAGCTGAATCGCCGTGAGCTCGGCGTCCACCTGGTCATCCACCCGGTCGCCCATCTTGCCCGCGACGCCAAGGGCAAGCGCAAGGGCCTTGCCAAGGATGCCAAGGACGGTCTGGCCGAGTCGCTGATGCAGATCCGCGTCTCGGCCCGGAGCTCTGCCGAGACCCTTGAGCAGATTCAATCGGGGCTCGCCTCGGTGCTCGCCGATGTCCGGGCAGCCGTCACCGACTGGCGCGTGATGCGCAAGAAGCTGCTCGACGTGGTCGCCCAGATCGAGAAGAAGCCGCCGCCGCTGCCGGCCGAAGAGGTCAAGGAAGGGCTCGAGTTCCTGCGCTGGCTCGAGGCCGACCACTTCACCTTCCTGGGTTACCGTGACTTCACCTACGAGGCGAAGGCGGGCCGAATGGCGGTCAATCCTGACTCCGGCCTCGGCGTCGTCCGCGATCCGGCCTTTCACGTCTTCGGCGGCATGCGCAACATCTCCGAGCTGCCGCCGGAGGTGCGCGCCGAGACCGAGCGCCCGCTGCTGATCAGCATCGCCAAGGGCAATCGCGCCTCCTCGGTCCATCGTCCGGTGCTGCTCGATGTCGTCACCATCAAGGACATCGACAAGAAGGGGGCCGTCGTCGGCCAATGGCAGGTCGTCGGCCTCTTCACCTCGGTCGCCTACAACGGGAGCGTCCGCGCCATTCCGCTGCTCCGCCACAAGGTGGCGGAGACGCTCAAGCGCGCCGGATTCACGCCCGGCTCGCACAACGGCAAGAACCTCGCCACCATCCTCGAAGCCTATCCCCGCGACGAACTGCTTCAGATCGACCAGGACCTGCTGTTCGACGTCGCGATGGGCATCCTCAACCTGCAGGAGCGCCAGCGGATCGCGCTGTTCCTCAGGCCGGACACCTTTCGGCGCTTCATCTCCGCCCTCGTCTACGTGCCGCGCGACATTTACAACACCGAGCTTAGACGGCGCTTCCAGGCGATCATCGAACAGAGCCTGAACGGCCCGGTGACGCAATTCTACACGCAGATCTCCGATTCCGTTCTCGCCCGCCTGCACTTCATCGTCCGGACCGACCAGCTCAAGTTTCCGGAGGTCGAGGCGAAGGCGATCGAGACCAAGCTGATCGAGGCGGCGCGCTCCTGGCGTGACCATCTGAGCCAGGCGCTGATCGAGGCCAAGGGCGAGGAAAAGGGACTCTCGATCCTCGATCGCTACGGCGACGCGTTCGGCTCGGCCTATCGCGAACGCTTCCCCGGCCAGATCGCAGTCTCAGATATCGATCGCGTCGAGGAGTCGCTGGCGTCGGGCCAAGTCGCGATGAACCTCTACACGCCGCTCGATGCCGAGGGCGACGAGGTTCACTTCAAGGTCTTCAATCCAGGCAAGCCGATCGCGCTCTCCGACATCCTGCCGATGCTGGAGAACATGGGCCTCAAGGTGCTCGAGGAGGTCCCGTTTCGCGTCAAGCCGAAGGGCGCCGAGACGCGGGTATGGATTCAGGACTTCTCGATGCGGCTCAAGGCCGGCGGCCAGGTGCCGGTGAGCCGGGTCAAGCAGGCCTTCCACGACGCCTTCCGGCGCGTCTGGACCGGCGAGGCCGAGAATGACGGCTTCAACCGCCTCGTGCTCGGCGCCGGGCTTACCTGGCGTGAGGTCGTGATCCTTCGCGCTTATGCGAAGTATCTGCGCCAGACCGGCTTCACCTTCAGCCAGACCTACATCGAGGACGCGCTCGCCGACCATCCGGAGATCACCAGGCTCCTGGTGCTCTTCTTCACGACCCGCTTCAGCCCGGCGGACCGCAAGGACGCTGAGCTCCGTGCCAACGGCGCGGCGGTCGAGGTCGAGCATGCGCTCGACGCGGTCACCAATCTCGACCAGGACCGCATCCTCAGGCGCTTCATCAACCTGATCCGCTCAACGCAGCGGACCAACTTCTTCCAGATGGGCGCAGGCGGCCAGCCCAAGCCCTATCTCTCCTTCAAGCTCGACAGCCAGAAGATCGAAGACCTGCCGCTGCCGCGGCCGCTGGTCGAGATCTGGGTCTATTCGCCGCGCGTCGAGGGCGTGCATCTGCGCGGCGGCCGCGTCGCCCGCGGCGGCATCCGCTGGTCGGACCGGCGCGAGGACTTCCGCACCGAGATCCTGGGCCTGATGAAGGCGCAGATGGTCAAGAACGCGGTCATCGTTCCGGTTGGCTCTAAGGGCGGCTTCTTCGTCAAGAACCCGCCGACCGAGGGCGGCCGCGAGGCGTTCCAGGCCGAAGGCATCGAGTGCTACCGCACCTTCATGCGCGGCCTCCTCGACATCACTGACAATGCCGTTGGTGGCAAGGTGGCGCCGCCCAAGGATGTCGCGCGCCTGGACCAGGACGATCCTTATTTGGTCGTCGCTGCCGACAAGGGCACGGCCACCTTCTCCGACATCGCCAACGGCATCAGCCGCGAATACGGCTTCTGGCTCGACGACGCCTTCGCCTCCGGCGGCTCGGCCGGCTACGACCACAAGAAGATGGCGATCACCGCGCGCGGCGCCTGGGAGAACGTCAAGCGGCACTTCCGCGAGATGGGCCGCGATTGCCAGACCACGGCCTTCGACTGCGTCGGCGTCGGCGATATGGCTGGCGACGTCTTCGGCAACGGCATGCTGCGCTCGAAGGCGACACGGCTCGTCTGCGCCTTCAACCATATGCATATTTTCATCGACCCGAGCCCGGACCCGGCGACGAGCTTCGCCGAGCGCGAGCGCCTCTTCAACCTGCCGCGCTCGAGCTGGAAGGACTACGACGCGAAGCTGATCTCAGCCGGCGGCGGCATCTTCGAGCGTTCGGCCAAGTCGATCAAGCTCTCGCCGGAGATGAAGAAGCTGATCGGCCTCGACCGCGACGCGGCGATGCCTGCCGAGCTGATCCAGGCGATCCTCAGGATGCCGGTCGACCTAATCTTCTTCGGCGGCATCGGCACCTTCATCCGCGCCTCTTCTGAGACCAACGCCGAGGTCGGCGATCGTGCAAACGATGCGCTCCGTATCACCGCAAAGGACGTCCGCGCCAAGATCATCGGCGAGGGTGCCAATCTCGGCATGACCCAGCGCGCCCGCATCGAGGCCGGTCTCCTCGGCATCCACCTAAACACGGATGCGATCGACAACTCGGCCGGCGTCGACTGCTCCGACCACGAGGTCAACATCAAGATCCTGCTGGGCGATGTCTGCGCCAATGGCGACATGACGATCAAGCAGCGCGACCAGCTCCTCGCCTCGATGACCGAGCAGGTCGGCGAGCTTGTGCTCCAGGATAACATCGACCAGTCGCTCGCATTGACGCTGTCCGAGGCCGACGGACCGCAGGGAATCGAGGAGATGGCCCGTCTGATGCGGACGCTGGAGAGGATCGGGCTGCTGGATCGCGCCATCGAGTTCCTGCCGGGCGATCCTCAGCTCGCCGAGCGACAGGCCGCCGAGCGCGGCCTCTCGCGGCCGGAGCTCGCGGTGCTGCTCGCCTACGCGAAGATGGCCCTCTACAACGACCTGCTGCCCTCCGATCTGCCGGACGATCCGACCCTGACCGCGGACCTCGAGAGCTACTTCCCGGACGAGCTCAAGAAGCGCTTCAAGACCGAGATCGCGCGTCACAAGCTGAAGCGCGAGATCGTCGCCACCGTCGTCACCAACGCGTTGGTCAATCGTGCCGGCCAGGCCTTCGTCTCGACGCTGGCGGACAAGACCGGCAGCGCCTGGCCGGAGATCGCGCGGGCCTATCTGATCGCGCGCGACGCCTTCGCGCTCGGGCCGATGTGGGAGCAGGTGCAGGCGCTCGACCTCAAGGTCCGGGCCGAGGTGCAGACCCAGATGCACCGCTCGATCCGCCGGCTGTCGGAGCGGGCGAGCCTGTGGTTTCTCAACAACGGCAAGCGCCCGCTCAAGATCGCCGATGCGCTCGCCGAGTTCCGCCCAGGCATCGGCGCGCTGACCAAGGGTCTCGGCCAGGCGCTGCCGGAAGGCGACCGCGCCGAGCTCGACCGCCAGGCCAAGGCGCTCGCCGATGCCGGCGTGCCGCGAGACTTGGCGCATGCGGTCTCGCAGCTCGACCGGCTCGCCGCGGCTCCGGACATCGTCCGTCTCGGCGGCGATCCGCTTGCGGTCGCGCGCGTCTACTATGCGCTCGGCCAGCGCCTCGGGCTCGACTGGCTCAAGAGCCAGGCAGCCCAGCTCAAGCCGCAGACCGACTGGCAGCGCCAGGCCGCCGCCGCCGTCCTCGACGACCTCTACGGCCATCAAGCGATGCTCGCCCGCCGCGTCCTCGCAGACTCCGGCGAGCTAAAAAAGTGGGTCGATGGCCGCGAGCCCTCCGTCGAGCGCGTCGACCAGCTTCTGACCGAGATGCGCGCTGCACCTGCGGTCGATCTCGCGATGCTCGCAGTGGCGAACCGGAGGTTCGGCGAGCTCGCCGGCGCTTGACCGGTCTAGGCCGGATCGCGGTCGCGTGCGCGGTCGAGGTGCTCGCGGATTCGGCGCAGGAGCGGCAGGACCGCCTCGATCTCAGCCGCGGTGGCGACCGGCGCCAGATCCGCGAAAGCCGGCCAGAGCTGGAGGATCGACTGGTCGCGCATACGACGGCCGGCAGCGGTCAGCGTCACGCGCTTGCCGCGCCCGTCGTCGGGATCGGCCGATAGCGCAATCAGGCCCCTCGCTTCGAGTCGCTGCAGCGTGTTGGTGATCGCGCCCTTGGTCACCTGGAAGGCGCGGGCCAGCGCCACCGGGCTCTTCCCGTCTCCCATCCGCACGAGATGGTTCAGCACGATGAAATGAGATGCGCGCAACTCGTCCGGTAGCGCTCTATCGAGGCGGGCGCGGGCAAGCTGGTCGATGATCCCGATCTCGTTGAAGAACGTGAACAGGATCGGGTCGCCGTCGGGGCCTCGCTTCTTCGCGCTCACGTCATCCTGATCCTGGTTTCAAGCGGCCAGCGCGGGCTCGGTGGCACCGCCGATCCGTATCCGACCCGTCCGAGCATTTGTAGTCGCATGCCGGCGCCGACGCCAAGACGAGCGTGCGCCTCCTCGAACATCGCGGCCATCTCCGGGAACTCCTGCAGCGCCTGGCTGACCGGATGGAGATCGAGCCCGAGCGAGGCAGCCCTGAGGTTGAGCCGCACCCAGTCACGGCCGGCGGCGAGCTCGGCCCGACGCGATCCGTCCCCGGAGACGAGCCAGACGTAGCCCATCGCCGACGCCATGATCCCGCGGTAGGTGTCGAGCCCTCGCCTGTGGGCCAGGCTTCCGGGATCGGCCATCCGTTCGCGGCTCAGGGCGCCGACGAGACGCATCGTCTCGAGCGCCGGCCCGCCGAGGAAGATGCCGTCAGGGTTTGCCTCTATCTCCGTCTTGCCGATCCGCATCAACCGGACGCTTTCCATCAGCGTCCGCTCGACCGTGAACTCGCGCTCGAACGCCCGCCAGGTCAGGTTTCGCAAGGCGTCGACGCGCTCAGGCGCGACGGTCCCTTCTGCGCCGGCGATGCCGGCGGTCAGGCTGGCGAGGGCTGCCGCCGCGACGGGGCGGGAGAGATCGAAGGGGCTCCGGTTGGAGCGGCGTCGGATCACTTACGCGAACAACGGATCGGATGACCGCTCCGCGGGCGCGAAGCCGATGCGCGCGACCGGCCGGTCGTCGAGCCTCGGTCGGGGTTCGCCTTCGGGGAAAGGCTCGATCGTCGCGGCGAGACCTTCGCGCGCCGCGGCCATGCGCAGCAGCTCGAGGAAGCACCCGAAGCCGATGGCGATCTGCCGGTCGAAGGGATCGGTCTCGGGCAAGCGGCGGTCGAGGTCGCAGAACAGCAAGATCCGGTCGGTGCCGCGCAGCTCGATCAGCCAAGGCTGCCGGTTGTGCGGATTCGGGGCCAGTACCGCATAGGCGAGCGCCCGCAGCCGCGGGTCGCCATAGGCGCCGCGAAGCGCCTCGTCCCAAGGTCGAAGCGCGCGGCTCGGCGTGCGGGTCGCAATGAATGCGCCAGCGGCTGCAACGGCCGCGGCGGTCGTGCCCGCGCCCAGGAGGGCGCTGCGCCGGGTGAGGACCATCGTCGACTCCATCTAATTCAATATTGAACTATATAGTTCAACGTTGAATTAGATGCAAGCCTCCCGTCACCTTGCTCTTTGGGTCGCTCTCTGGCGTGATCGCCGGCGAGATGACCCCCGCTTCCAAGCCCGCGCTCGCTGCCTGGTGCCTGTTCGATTGGGCCAACTCGGCCTACTTCACCGTCATCGTCACCTTCGTCTTCGCGACGTACTTCACCGAGGCGGTGGCGACCGATCCGACGGCGGGCACCGTGCAATGGGGTCATGCGACCAGCATCGCCGGTCTTCTGATCGCGCTGCTCGCGCCCATCCTCGGCGCCGTCGCCGATCAGGGACGCGGGCGGAAGCTCTGGGCGATCCTGTTCTCGCTGCTCTGCGTCTTCTGCACCGCCTGGCTCTGGAACGTGCGGCCGATGTCCTCGGACGCGACCTTTGCGCTGTCGCTCGTCGTCGTCGCCACCCTCGGCGCCGAGTTCGCGCTCGTCTTTTACAACGCGATGCTACCGGGTCTGGTTCCGCAGGAGCAGCTGGGGCGCCTGTCGGGGCTCGGCTGGGGCATCGGGTATCTCGGCGGTCTCGGCTGCCTTGCGGTCGCGCTGGTCGGCTTCGTGCAGACCGATCAGCCCTGGTTCGGCGTCGGCAAGGACGAGGCGGCCCATATCCGCGCGACTGCACCGATGGTGGCGCTCTGGTATCTCGCCTTCATGCTGCCTTTCGTGTTCATGACGCCGGATGCGCCGGGCCTGGGCCATCCGCCCAGGGCCGCGATCAAGATCGGGCTCGCCCATCTGGGCCGCACGCTCAGGGAGGCGCGGCAGCATCCCGATCTCTGGCGCTTCTTGCTCGCCCACATGCTCTATACCGATGGCCTCACCACGCTCTTCGCCTTCGGCGGCATCTACGCCGCCGGAACATTCGGCTTCAGCTTCGCCGAGGTCATCCAGTTCGGCATCGCGCTCAACGTCACCGCCGCCATCGGCGCCGTCGCCTTCGGCTGGGTCGACGATAGGCTCGGCGCCAAGGCAACGATCGCTGCCGGTCTCGTCGGTCTTCTCGTCTGTGGCGCGATTGTGCTGATCAGCACCTCCAAGCCCGTCTTCTGGATCGCTGCGCTCCTGATCGGCCTGTTCCTGGGACCGGTGCAGGCCGCATCCCGTACGTGGATGGCGCGCTACGCGCCGGACGAGCAACGGGCCGAGCTGTTCGGCCTGATGGCGCTCTCCGGCAAGGCGACGGCCTTCCTGGGGCCGCTGCTGCTCGCCGAGATCACGCGCGCCACCGGCAGCCAGCGCTGGGGCATGGCGACCATCCTCGTCTTCTTCGCCGTGGGCCTCGTGCTCCTCGCCTCGATCCGCGACCCGAAAGAGGCCGGAACTTAGGTGCCGTCCTTCGAGAACACGCTCGGGCGCAGCTACGCCGAGATCGGCCTGTTCGCGTCATATGCCCGGCGCAAGATCCAAGGGTGCCGCGACGGCCGCCGGACCGTCGTCTATCCCTTCGGCGCCGTCGACATGTACGGGCATGTCTGGTTCGACGCCCATGCGCTGCATGCTGTCTATCCCAAGGACGACTGCCAGGTCTTCTTCTTCCGGCCGCCACTGCCGCCCAAGTTCCGAGGAACGCTCTTCGATCTGCCCTGCCGCGGCTTCGAGATCGTCGAGGTCGACGACTTTCCGCTCGATATCTTCTTCCGCCTGAGCGCCACCGTCTTCTACGAGCGCCCCGACTTCGCCTTCGGCGACATTACCTTCGTCTTCGGCGGCGCTTCCAACGGCGCGCGCCACCTCTACCGGCGGGACGCGCAGACGCGCCCTTACCGCGCGACCATGACGCTCACCGACGGGGAGAAGGAGGAAGGCGGCCGTCTCGTCGAGCCCTTCGGGCTTGACCGCAGCCGGCCCTTCGCCGTCCTCCATGCGCGCGAGACCGGCTACAACCCCGCGCATTGGCATAACGCCTTTCGCGACTGCGACATCGCGACATACCGGCCGGCGATCGCGGCGCTGGTCGAGAGCGGCTACTCGGTCGTGCGTATCGGCGACCCGAGCATGAAGCCGATCGGCCTGGATCTGGCGCACGTGCACGATGCTGTGACGGACAGGCACCCGCTGCTGCACCCGTGGCTGGTGCAGCACTGCGCCTTCTTCATTCACTGCTTCTCCGACCCGCTGGAGCTCGCCCGCGCCTATGGCCGCCCGGCGCTCGGCATCAACTGCCATCCCGGCGACACCTACCCGCCGGAGATGGGACAGGTCTACGTCTTCAAGAAGTTCGAGGAGACATCGTCCGGGCGCCGGCTCGACTTCGCCGAGATCGTCGCGCGCCGTTTCACGCAGCTCTGGCACCAGACGCAGCTCGACAACCAGGGCCTTCGCCTGGTCGACAACACGCCGGAGGAGATCACCGAAGCCTGCCTCGAATTCGCCCAGACGCTGCAGAGCGGCCCGGTGCGCCAGCCGCGCTTCGAGGAATTCTGCCGGACGGAGTCCGCGCTCCGCCGCGCCTCCGGCGCCAGGCTGCCCTGGGAGCGCGACTTCTTCATGGACGTGCCGTGGACCTCGATGGCGCCGGCCTTCATGCGCCGTCAGCCGGACTTCCTCGACCGCGACCCGCCGCCGATCGAGACGCGGCCGCCGCCGCCGGAGCCGATGTCGATGGTCGCCGGCGGCAAGATCGCCGCGGCCGCCAACAGCCCCTGAAGCGCCGCATGCCTCATCTGATCGTCGATCGCCGCGGCGAGGTCCTGCACGTCACCATCGACCGGCCCGAAAAGCGGAACGCGCTCTCGCGCGAGGTGCTGGCCGAGATCGCGAGCGCCTTCGGGACCGCGGCCGGCGACGAGACGATCAAGGCCGCAGTGCTGACCGGCGCCGGCGACAGGTGCTTTGCCGCCGGCGGCGACTTGAAGGAGCTGGAAACGGTGCGCGAAGCGGCGGAGGCCCGTGCCTTCTCGACTGCCTCCAAGGCAGCCCTCCAAGCGGTGCGCGACTTCCCGGCGCCGGTGATCGCGCGGCTCAACGGCGATGCGCTGGGAGGCGGCGCCGAGCTGGCCCTTGCCTGCGACCTCCGTGCCATGGCCAGCCACGCTCGGTTCGGCTTTCTGCAGGCGAAGCTCGCCGTCACCACCGGCTGGGGCGGCGGTTACGATCTTCTCAAGCGCGTCGGCTCGGCGACCGCACTGCGCCTCCTGTCGCACGCGGCTGTGCTCTCCGCGGCGGAGGCGCGATCGCTCGGCCTTGCCGACGCCGTCGACGACAACGCCGATGCGGCGGTCGAAAGCCTGTTGGCGCCGATGCTGGCGCAGAGCGCGCATGTGCTGCGCGGCTTCAAGGCGATCGCTAGATCCTACGAACGCGAGGCGAGGCAGGCGGTCGACCGGGCGGAGACCGAGGCCTTCGCGAAGGCCTGGGTCCATCCCGACCACTGGGAAGCCTCGGCGAAGGCGCTCAGGAAGCCGGACTGATCGTCTCGGCGAAACGAACCGGCTGGCCCGAAGGGGCGCCCAGCAGCTCGCCGTCGCGCATCACCGGCCAGCCGCGGAGGATCGTCAGCTTCGGCACGCCGCAGACGCGCATGCCGGCGAAGGGCGTCCAGCCGACCTTGCTGCCCATATCCTTGTCCTCGAGCGTCTTCCACGCCTGCAGATCGACCAGCGTGAAGTCGGCGTCGTAGCCGCGCGCGATCCGGCCCTTTCCGGCGATCTGGTAGATGCGCTGCGGACCGTGGCAGAGGAGGTCGACGACACGCTCCAGCGAGAGCTTGCCGCGGCTTGCCGCCGTCAGCAGCAGCGGCAGCGTCGTCTGCACCCCGGGCATGCCCGAGGGCGAGCCCGGGTAGGTTTTCGCCTTCTCTTCCAGCGTGTGCGGCGCGTGGTCGGAGCCGATCACATCGACGACGCCTTCCGCGATCGCCCGCCAGAGCGCGTTCTGATGCCTCATCTCGCGCACGGGCGGGTTCATCTGCGCCTTGGCGCCGAGCTTCTCGTAGCAATCCGGCGCCGACAGCGTCAGATGGTTCGGCGTCACCTCGACCGTGGCGATATCCTTGTTGCCGGCAAGGAACTCCATCTCCTCGGCCGTGGTCACATGCAGCACATGGATGCGCCTTCCATGCTTGCGCGCGAGCGCGACCAGGCGCTGCGTCGCCTTGAGGCAGACGGTCTCGTCGCGCCAGACGGGATGCGCGCGCGGATGCTTCGCCTCGTCGGCGATGTGCTTGCGCTCCTTGAGGCGCGGCTCGTCCTCGGCATGGACGGCCATGCGCCGCGTGCCGTTGCGGACGATGCGCTCCAGCGTCGCGTCATCCTCGACCAGGAGGTTTCCGGTCGAGGAGCCCATGAACACCTTGACGCCGGCGCAGCCCGGTATGCGTTCGAGCTCGGCGAGCTTGTCGGCGTTCTCGGCGGCCCCGCCGATGAAGAAGGCGTGATCGCACCAGGCACGGCCGCTGGCGCGCGCGAACTTGGCGGCGAGATCGTCCGCGGTCAGCGTCAGCGGGTTGGTGTTCGGCATCTCGAAGATCGAGGTGACGCCGCCGAGCACCGCGGCGCGGGTGCCGGTCTCCAGGTCCTCCTTGTGGGTGGCGCCGGGCTCGCGGAAATGCACCTGGGTATCGATGATGCCCGGCAGCACGAACAGGCCAGTCGCGTCGATCGCCTCGGCGGCGCTGCCGGGATCGAGCTGGCCGATCGCGGCGATCCGCCCGTCGCGCACGCCGACATCGACTGCAAGCACGCCCGACGGCGTGACGACATGCCCGCCGTGTATGACCAGCTCGTACCGGCTCACGTCGGCGAGCCCTGCAGCTTCTTCTTCAGTTCCTGGATCTGCTGGCGCGCACCCGGCAGGAAGGGGTTCGCCTTGAGCGCCGCCTCAAAGGCCTTGAGGGCCTCGGCCCCGCGTTCGAGCTCGATGTTGATCATGCCGAGGCCCGAGAGCGCGCCGAAGTGCCGCGGCTCGAGCGCCAGCGTCTTCTGGATATCGGCAACAGACTCGGTGAAGTTGCCGAGCATGTAGTGGACCGTCGCCCGCTTGTTCCAGCCCTCGGCGAATTCCGGCGCGTACTTGACCATGCGATCGAAAATGTCGAGCGCCTGATCGTAGCTCTGGGCATTCATCAGCCGGATGCCCCGGCGCATCATGTCGTTGACGTTCGAATCGTCCGAAGTGGTCCACAAGATCCAGATCGCCTGGGTCAGCGCCGAGGCCTCGGTCTCGGACTGGGTATCCTTGAGGCGCGCGAACATCTTGTCGAGCTGGTCCTCGCGCGGTCCGGCAAGAGCCGGCGCGGCGACGGCGAGCCCGAGGAAGAGAAGCGCGAGGGCGAGCCTCAAGAGATGCATGGCGAGCCTAAGTATGGGACGGCCGCCGCCCATCCGCAACTGGGCCGGAGGGTCGCCGAAACGACGGGTGGCGACGGACACCTCCTGCATCGAGACGCTCAAGGCGATGAGAAAGAGCTTCTGCGGGCCGCGACAGGTCGCGCACAACGTCGTCGAAGACGCGCTACTCGTGCGCGGCGACAAAGCGCAATTCCGCTCGGAGCTGTCTAGGCTCACGAAGATCCGCAAGGTCGACAGCGCCACGTTTCGACCACGTCGCTGTGAATGAGATGGTGCGTGTTTGACGCAAGTCAACGCCCTGCCGTGCAGCGGCGCCTATCCTGAGTCAAATGTCCACGATAGGGCTCCGATGCGATTCCTACTCCTCCTTCTCAGCGCGCTGACGCTGTCGTTCAGCGCCTACGCCGACACCTATACATCCTTCACCTGGGTTTCTTACACGCAGCGCCACACCACGGGCACGGCGGTGATTACCCAGGCCGCGAATGTGTGGAATGCGAGCGGCGGCAATCTGTCGTTCAGCGCCACTGGCGTCGGCAGCTACATCGAAGACTTCATGCAGTCGAACGAGACCTTCGCGGTCGAAGGAATCCGCGTCGAGTTCGACATGACCGGCACGGTCGGCACCTCGCTCGGCTATGTCGGACCGTTCGTGCTGCTGACCGCGGACTCCGGCAAGGGATGGAACTACCGGCAGCCGATCGGCGCGCAGACTTGGTATCGCTGGGAATATCAGGGGACGGCGGGGGCAGTCGGCCGCCGCGGCCGCATCGGAAACCAAGATGCCGGGCGCGTTTCATTTTCCGGCCTCAATGGCGGTGCGGCGGCGCATCACGTCTTCACCGTGCAGCGCGGCGTCTTCACCTGGACGGTTAACGGCACCACCGTCTCATCGGGCGATATGGGCGCGGCGCCTTACTCGAACATGCGCCTGATCGTCGGCGCGCGCCTCTACGACTCCGGCCGCGTGCAGAGCGCCAGCATCACCAACCTCAAGGTGACCACTGCGGCTCCGGCCTATACCGGCCCGGCCAATGTCAGCGTCAGCGGCACGATCGCGAACAGCAGCGGCACGGCCGAGGCCGTCACCTGTTCGGGGAACATGCAGCACAAGAACGCCTCGGCGACCGGCACCGTCACGATCACCGGGGCCGTCGGCTGTTCGGGTGCGAACAATCTCTACATCAACGTCAACGGCACCTACAACGCAACGACGCGCACCTTTTCCGGCACCTACACCGACGCCTCGGGCGGCAGCTCGGAAGCGATCACCTTCACCGCCACCGGCACCGATCTGCAGTGGCAAGGACGGATGACCGGCCGCACATCGACGAGCAGCGGATCCCGCGCCTACGACCTCACCGTTTCCTTCGCGCTGCCGGCAGACGCCTATCGCGCCAGCGCCGACCTCAGCGACCTGCGCTTCACCGGCACCATCAACCAGACCCAGTCGATCACGATCCCGCTCAACATCCCGCAGATCAACGTCAACGAGAGCATCCCGATGAACATCAGGGTCTCCGGAAGCTGGGAGGTACAGGTCGTCCCCGGCACCGGCGGCGCCTGGACGCTCAGCGGCCACGCCAGCGGGACCTTCAGCGGCGACCGCACGGTCACTGCCACCGGCTCGGTGGTCGTCGGCGGCCAGACGATTGCCGTGCCGATCAGCTTCGACATCGCCGGCAGCTTCGGCGGCACGCTGTTCGGTTCGTCGGCCGGCAACAATCTTAAATTCACCGGCAACTGGACCTCGACCAGCGGCGATCAGAGCTTCGGCGGCAGCGTCAATCTGACACTGCCAATCGACACCAGCTCCGGCCGCATTCCCAACCTGTCGTCCGCCTTCTCCGGCGCGATGTCGCCGACGATCCCCAACTTCACCGCGCCGTCGGTGCCGATCTCGTTCACCGGCAGCGCCCCTCTCGTCATCACTACCCGATGAGCACCGCCATGACCCGCATCAGAAGGCCCTTGGTCTCCACATGCATCTGGGCAATCGCGCTGACTGCGATCGCGATCCTGGCCGGCAGCTCCGCCGAGGCGACCCAGAGCTCGGCCATCGTCGCCAACTCGACCGCCAAGACTATCTCGGTTGTCGATCTTTCGACGCTCACCGTCACGGTGACACGGGTGGTCGAGGTCGGTCCGTCGCCCGAGGCCGTCGCGATCGCGCCAGGCACCAACCACCGTGCCTTCGTCGTCTTGACGTCCCTCGGACGGGTCGAGGTTCTGACCACCGACACGCTCGAGCTGGTCGCGACCATTGCCGTCGAGAGCGAGCCCTACAGCATCGCGATCTCACCGAACGGCCTCGTGGCCTACGTCTCCAACAACGCCTCGAGCAGCGTCAGCGTGATCTCCGTCACCTCCGCAACCTTGATCCGGCACATTCCTGTGCAGTCCGGCCCGCGCGGCATGGCGTTCAGCAAGGATGGCCGGTTCCTCTATGTCGCCAACAGCGCCTCGGGCTCGATCTCGGTCATCGCCACCGCGACCAACGCGGTTGTCGATACGATCTCTGTCACCGACTATCCGCAGGACGTCGTCGCCTCCCAGGACGGCCAGTTTCTCCTGGTCCTGAGCGACACCAACCGGGTCGACGTGCTTTCGCTGCAGTTCGGAACCAGGCTCCGGAGCATCACGCTGAGCGGCAACGGCATCGCCATGACGCTCTCTCCCAACGGCGCGACCGTCTACGTCGCGACCGCGGCGGGAACGATCGACACCATCGACGTCGCCAATCTCGCGACCGCCGGCGCCTTCTCGGGCATCGGCGGCGCCGGTTCGGTCGCCCTCTCCGACACCGGCATCACCGGTTATGCGACGGACTCGTCCGGCGGGCGCCTTATCGCCTTCGACCCGACGGTCTTGACCCAGTCGAACGCCTTGGCCATGACCGCCGGCACCAGCGCCATCGCGGTACCGCCGCCGATCGTGCCGGTGAACGGCTGGTGGTGGAGCCCCGCGGAGTCCGGCCGCGGCTACGGGCTCGAGGCGAAGAACGGCAAGATCTTCGTCAGCACCTACCTCTACCAGGACGACGGCACGCCGATCTGGTATCTCGCCAACGGCAGCACGACGACGACGGGCTTCAGCAACACGCTCAACCAGTACGGCAACGGCCAGTCGCTGCTCGGCTCCTATCGCGCGGCGCAGTGGATCGCCGGCGTCAGCCCCTTCTCCTTGACCTTCACGACGCCGACGACGGCGACCCTAACCTGGGCCGGCGGCACGACCTCGATCGAGCGCTACGACATCGTCTCCGGCGGTTCCGCCGCCGGTCCGGTCGGCGGCATGCCCGAGACCGGATGGTGGTGGAACGAGTCCGAGAGCGGACGGGGCTTCATCGTCGAGGTCCAGGGCAATAAGCTGTTCTTCAGCGGCTATATGTACGACGACGCCGGCGTCGCCACCTGGTACATCTCGACCGGCGACATGACCTCGACCTCGCTCTACTCAGGAACCTTGCAGCGCTGCTCCGGCGGGCAGAGCCTGACCGGCAGCTATCGCGCGCCCGGTTGCACGGCCGATCAGGGCAGCGTCACACTGCAGTTCACCAGCCAGATCGCCGCGACGATGACCTTGCCGAGCGGGCGGCAGATCCCGCTCGCGCGTTTCAGCAACTTCTGATTCGCCGGCGCTTAGGATCGGGCGACTTTCCTCAGAAGGCCGATCATCAGCCTCACCTCGGCGAGCGAGAGGCCGCGCGCGATCCGTCGCTCGTGTCGGCGCACGCGACGGGTCGCTTCGCGCAGCAGCTTCAGGCCTTCGCTGCTCAGGCTGAGCGCATTGGCGCGGCGGTCGCCCGCCGCCTCGCCACGGACGACGAGGCCGCGCTTCTCCAGCCGGTCGATTACCGCGACCACAGTCGAGCGCTCGATGCCGACGGCGCGGCCAAGCGCGCTCTGGGTCAGGCCCGGACTGGCGGCGATGCGTACCAGTACGCCGAACTGTCCCGGTGTCAGGTCGATACCCGCCATCGAGCGCGCAAAGTCGGCGAAGACGGCGAGCTGAGCATGCCTCAGATGGTAGCCCAGCAGCTCCGGCAGAATGCCGTCGCCGGCGTTCAACCGAGAAGCCGGACGAGCCATAGCGAGATCGACGGAAAGGCAACGAGATAGAAGACGCGGACGGCATCGGCGCAGAGATAGGGCATGACGCCGCGGAAGGTCTCGCTCATCGGCACGTCGCGCGCCATGCCGGAGATCACATAGACGTTGAGACCCACAGGCGGCGCCACCAGGCCGATGCCGACCACGGTCAGCACCAGGATGCCGAACCAGATGCCGACCTCGGCCTTGGGCAGGCCGAAGTCGAGGCCCATAACGATCGGAAACAGGATCGGCAAGGTCAGGAGGATCATCGACAGCTCGTCCATGACGCAGCCGAGCGCGACATAGACCGCCAGGATCGCCAGCATCACGACATAGGGCGGGAGATCCAGGCTCGCGATCGTCGCCGCGAGCGCATCCGGGAGATGGCTCAAGGCGAGGAAAGAATTGAAGAGGTCGGCGCCGAGCAGGATCAGGAATATCATGCCCGTGGTTTCGGCGGTCAGCAGCAGCGCGCGCTTGAGCCGGCTCCAGCCGAGCGCCCGCTTCATCAGCGCGAGCAGGAAGGTGAGGAAGGCTCCGACCGCCGCGCCCTCGGTCGGGGTGAAGATGCCGGCATAGAGACCGCCGACGACGGTGACGAAGATCGCGAGCACGGGCCAGGTCTCGAAGAGGCCCTGCCGGCGCTGCGCCGCTGTCGACGGCGCCGCCGCCGGCGCTGCCGAGGGGTTGCGCCGCACATAGATCGCGATCGCGATCAGATAGCCGATGGTGGCGAGGATGCCGGGAACGAAGGCGGCAGCGAACAGCTTGGCGATGTTCTGTTCGCAGATGAGGCCGTAGACGACGAGGATCACCGAGGGCGGGATCAGGATGCCGAGCGTGCCGCCGACCGCGAGCGTGCCGGTCGAGATCGCGCCCGAATAGCCGTAGCGCCGCATCTCCGGCAACGCCACCTGCGCCATGGTCGCAGCGGTCGCGACAGACGAGCCGCAGATCGCACCGAAAGCCGCGCAGCCGACGATCGTCGCCATGGCGAGCCCGCCCTTGCGACGCCCAAGCCAGGCGTCCGCCGCGCGGAACAGCGCCGCCGACATCCCGGCCTCGGAGGCGAACATGCCCATCAGCACGAAGAGCGGGATGACCGAGAGCGAGTAGCCCGAGAACAGCGCATAAGGCGCGGTCTTGAGATGGGCGAGCAGCGGCGTCAGGCCGGCGAGCCAGCCATAGCCCAGCAGCGCCGAGACGATCATCGCGACCGCGATCGGAACGCGCAGCGCCATCAGCGCGAGCAGCCCGACGAAGCCGAGCACGCCGATCCAGATTCCGCTCACCGTCGCGCCGCCCGCAGGTGACGCAAGGTCGTGTAGGCGGTAACGAGCGCAAGCCAGGCGGCGGCGGGGATGATCAGGACGAAGCTCGACCAGAGCGGCACGCCCAGGATCATCGTCTTCTCGCCGTAGCGGAGATAATCGATGCCGCCGAAGACCAGCCGCCAGGCGAAGAGCGCCGCGACCAAGGTGTAGAGCAGCGCACCCAAGGCATCGAGCCAGGCCTGGCCGCGGCGGCTAAGGCCGGTCGTAAAGAAGTCGACGATGACATTGGCGCCGCGAAGCTGGCAGGCGGGCAGGAAGAGGAAGATCGCAAGCCCGGTGCCGATCTCGACCATCTCGAAATCGCCGGGCAGCGGCCGCGAGAACAGCCGGCGCCCGCCGATCGAGGCGATCGACATCAGCATGAGGAGGGTGAGCACGAGCCCGCCCGCGAGTGCCAGAGCCGTCGAACCTTGCTCCAGCACCCGCCCAAGGCGGGAGTCTTCGGCGGAGGCGTCCGCCACTACTTCGCGTACTTCGCGATCATCGCGCGGGCGTCGTCGACCAGCATCCTGCCGTTGGCGCCCTTGCCGTCCATGTCCTTGATCCAGGCGTCGATGACAGGCTGCGTCGCCGTCTGCATCTTGGCGACCTCGGCTGCGGGCATGGTGTGGAACTGCACTTTCGCGGCCATCGCCGCATCGCGGCCCGGCTTCTCGACATCGTCCCAGACTTTGCCGACCTTCCTCGCCAGCGCCATGCCGGAATTGTTGTCGATGACTTTCTTCAGGTCGGCCGGCAGGCCGTCATACTTCTGCTTGTTCATCGCGTAGAGGAAGACCGAGGTATAGAAGCCGCGGGCACCGGTGACCTCGGTCACATGCTTGACCATCTCATGCGCTTTCAGGGGCAGCGCCACCTCGAAGGGGATGGTGGCGCCATCGACGACGCCGCGCGAGAGCGCCTGCGGCAGCTCCGGCACCGGCATGCCGACCGGCGTCGCGCCGAGCGCCTTCAGGGCCTCGTTGATGACGCGGGTAGGCGCGCGGATCTTGAGGCCCTTGAGGTCGTCGACCGCCATGACCGGCTTCGAGACCATGAAGAAGCTGCCGGGCGCATGCGCATGCATGACCAACACATGCACGTCCTTGAACTCGTCGCGAAGGTGCTTCTCGTAGAATTCCTGCGTCGCCTGCGCGGTGGCCGTCGCCGAGGCGGCCATGAACGGCAGCTCGAAGACCTCCGATTTCGGGAAGCGGCCGGCGGTGTAGCCCGGCAGCGTCCACACCACGTCGGCGACGCCGTCCTTCACCTGGTCGTAGAGCTGCGGCGGACGGCCGCCGAGCGCCATCGCCGCGAAGATCTCGACCTTGATGCGGCCGTTGGATTCGGCGGTGACCGCGTCGGCCCAGGGCTTGATGAATTGCGCATGCGCCGGCGAGGGCGGCGGCAGGAAGTGCTGAACCTTGAGCGTGACTTCCTGCGCCGAGGCCGGCAGGGCCGAGAGCGCCAGAAGGCCGAGCAGAATGCGTGCGAGCATCGCTACCTCCCTATCCCGCCTTATTCACAGCGATCATGAATAGCTGATTTTTCGCGGCAATTGAGAATCGAGGCTGCCACGGTTTCAAAGGCTTGCGATATCAGCCATGTGAGCGCCCACTTGGTTTTCTTGAGAATAGCTAAAATCATCGTGAATAAGCTCGGCTATATTGTTAGCCCGAATTATTCGTGACGCGGGCTGTCTCGATGCTGCGGGTGTAGCATAACTCACTGATTTCGTTTAGGATTTGGTTGTCTAAGCCGGTCCTTCACGAGAGCAGGGAGGCGCCACGCCCGCCATGGCCGACGATAGAGAACTCTCCTTCGATTTGCCAAGCGTCGGGCGCAAGAAGATGAGCGCGTCGTTCGACGGCGGGCGCATCAGCTCCGACGGCGGGGTGATGGTACTGGCCCAGGCCGAGCGCCGTCTCGGTCTGGCGGACAGGCTTGCGGCCCTGATCGCCGATCGGCGCGACGGCACGCGCGTGATACACCCGCTCGCCAGCATCTTGCGCGCCCGCATCCTGGCGATCGCCTGCGGCTACGAGGATGCCAACGATCTCGACAGCCTGCGTTGCGACCCGGCCTTCAAGCTCGCCTGCGGGCG
>Ga0194121_10003944_pt1 | contig 22013 bp, 24 predicted proteins | sample TA2MahCa50mmetaG_FD_148609 | JGI IMG/M metagenome (GOLD analysis project Ga0194121, IMG submission 148609) | Freshwater microbial communities from Lake Tanganyika, Tanzania - TA2015020 Mahale Deep Cast 50m | ecosystem: Environmental > Aquatic > Freshwater > Lake | place: Tanzania: Lake...
TTCCTCTTCGCCGAAAACCTCACTGGCGGCCCGGCCCCGGCGTCGCCATCGCCAGCGTTCTGGGCGCGCGCTGGCGCCGCCGTGGCCTCCGTCACACCCGGTTCCAGCCCATTATTTCCGTCCATGCTCTACCTCCGTCTTTACGATCGGTAGCGCAGTGCGCTGTCTCAGGAAACCGTGCCCCACCCCAGTCAATGTTGCAATTGGGCTGGCCGTCCAAATTACTGTTGGACTTTGATCCTTGGAAGTTCGGAGGGTTTCTACGAGATGACGCACAAGGAGAAGCTGACCCGATTGCGTGTGGCCGTCGCGCTAGCATTCAGCATGGCCGCGGCGGTTGGTCTGTATGTTCTCCCGTCTTGCGACGTCTGCGAGGCATCGACGAGTATTCTTCTTTCTGGGGTTATTCCAGGAAAGTGCACGATTGACGTCAACTCATCGTCCCGGGCGGGTGACCTTCCCATCGCGAGCCCGGGCCCTCATCGAGTGCAGATCGGCTCGGTTACTCAAAACTGCAATGGGCGCAGAAGCTATGCCCTATCCATCTCCTCGGCGAATTGCACGCAGTCGCCGACAGGGGGCAAGCTGATCGAGCCAGGATCTGGTAGCTATCTCCCCTACTCGGGAGAGTTCAATAATCCTACTACCGGCGGAAGCGCGCCGGTCGTTACGGGTCTGTTGGAATCGAGTTGCATCGCCCAGATAGGTCGGCGCGTCGAGCAGGGTGTCATCGCCAACGAGGTTAGTGCCGTATACGTCAACTTCATTGCCAGCGAGACCATGGCGTCCGGCACCTATCAAGACACCGTTACGATCTCAATTGCCACCAACTAGGTCTTCGGCACACGAAGGCCGGTGAAGCCATATCGGTAGTGAGCACCAAGGGCGAAGCGGCTGAGCGCTCGAGCTGGCCCTTGCGTCTTTGGCTGCGTTTCTCGCGGCCCTGGCAGTATTGGCTCACCACCGACCGCCTTAACTCCCAGCAACGTTAGGACTGGAGGCACCATGCTTCCAATCTCGGGGACGGACGTCATTCGCTTCACGCCGCAGGATCTCGACCTCGCGGCCGCGCAGAAAGCGCTGTGCGAAGCCGAAGCGGTGAATCCGGCGGACGCCGGCGCGCTCGAGGGAATCCCCGAAGATCACGTCGACTCGATCGGCTGGCGCGCGATCGCGGCGATGCAGCTGGGCGGTGGCCCAAGAAAAAACTGACGATCGCCGTCTGGGTCGTCCTTCGTCCCAGCGACTTCGAGGGCGGCGAGAAGCCCGTGGATGGCGGGCCGGGCTGGCGCATCGGTGAAGATCTCTATCCGACCAATCCCAAGCTGATCCTCACCGAGGCCGACTGGGCGATGGTCTCGATCTGGGGCATGTGGCGCGCGGCCGAGGGCGTCGCCCATCTGCCCGATGCCGGCGGCGCCGGCGACGAGGCGACGACGATGATCGATGCGATGACAGTGATGGACGCCGCCGCTGCCGAGGTCAGGAAGCTCGGCCGGCCAGAGTAACGATCACGGCCGATGCTGACGGATAAGCGGTTCCGGTTTACGCACCTGTAAGGGATCGGAACCGATCGGACCGGGCGCTTCCAGCGGAAAGGCAAGCTCATCGAGCTTCACCAGGAGGCCGAAGTAGCAGGGTAGCAGCGCGAGAATCAGCACCGGCGCAACGGCGGCAGCAAGCATGAGCCAGGCGGTTCCCCAGTCGAGCTCAAGGCGGCTCAGCAGGATCCACGCCTCGCCGGCGAATACAGCCCAGGCGACGAGGAGGGCGGCGATGGCAGTTCGGCTCGTCATGGTCGGTCTCCGTCGGGCCGCACGAGTCTAGCAGATGCCGCGTCTTATCGGGGGAGGTGCGCGGCAACCTCGCCAGGATACTCGACGAAGATCTGACGGCGATTGGCGAAGGGCTGCGCGACGCGGTGAGGCGCACGGCCGAGGCGCTGGCAGCATGATGCAGCGACAGCCTCAACGGGCCATATCGCCATTGGCGACGCATGCCTAGCCAATATCAGCAAAGCTGACTGAGCGGAGCCAATGGGTGAGCGCGCTCTCGACGCCCTAAGTCCATGCGATTCCGCCGGGTGCTGTCCTCCGCTGCGGATAATTCTCGTCGGCCCGATCAATCTCAGTAACGGTGGTTTTTGATTATCAAAAATGCCTCTTGAAATACGGCGACAGACGTGTTAGAAAATGCCGAATTGGGGCAACTATACGAGGAGCTCGCATGAGAATTGGCTACGCGCGAGTTAGCACCAACGATCAGAATCTCGATCTCCAGCTCGACGCCCTCCGCATAGCGAGGTGCGATCGCATTTTTGAAGATCAGGCGTCGGGGAGTCGGGCGGACCGTCCCGGTCTTGCTGCGGCAGTCGAGTCCGCGGGCAAGGGCGATGTGTTGGTGGTCTGGCGTCTCGACAGGCTAGGCAGGTCGCTGCCGCATCTCATTGACGTAGTCGCCAACCTGGCGAATCGGGGAATAGGCTTCCAAAGCCTTACCGAGTGCGTGGACACGACTTCAGCCGGCGGCAAGCTGGTTTTTCACATCTTCGGAGCTCTTGCCGAGTTTGAGCGATCGCTGATCCGTGAGAGGACCAACGCGGGCCTGCAAGCAGCCCGAAGCAGGGGGCGAATCGGTGGCCGACCACGCGCAATGACGGTGGAGAAGGTGACGGCGGCTCGGCGGCTACTTCGTGATGGGACTGCCGTACGTGACGTTGCGAGCGCAATCGGTGTCAGCGTGCCGACACTCTATCGATGGCTCCCGGCTTCCGAAGTTTTGCGAGTTGGTGCCGAGTGATGAAGACAGCCTGCCTCGAGCGAGACCCCTCGCGAGGTCGACGAACCGACCACCACAGCCTAAGCCGTCATGCTGATACTACTGCTCGCCCTAGCGGTCCTCGATAGGCCCCCGACACTCTCTCTCCCTTCCATTGAGAAGTGGAAGAGGTCGTTTTTGCGGACCAGGATGGCAGCACGTCACCGAAATATTTCTCGGTCGCTAAGTACAAGTATGAGCCCGCGCCGCGAGATGACATGGATCGTGATCCGCTTTCACGCGGCATGGCTTCGGTTCCTCCTCAAAGTCTCCGTGCAGACCATGCGTCGCGTCGCTCATGAGCTTGCCGTGCTGGAAAGGGAGAATGCCGGGTACCGGGACGGAGCACTCTTCCGGCTACTTCGCGAACAGATCGAGTTCGTCATTCAGGACGTCGGAAAAACCCCATGGACTGTGGCCCGATCGAAGCGTGATCTGCGAGGGAGAAAGCTGCGTGGACGCGGCTTGCTTCCTCGCTTTCGCGGGGCTCCACTCGAGCTCAGAGACGCGATGCGGAAGCACCTCACCGCTCGCCATGGCTAGTTTGCAGTTCAGTCCTAACGTATTGAAATGCAGTGCCGATCAATTGATAGGATTTGCTGCCAACACATTGACTTCGTTGGTATGCAATCTGACTCTTAATCAGCGGGTCGCAGGTTCGAGTCCTGCACAGCCCACCAAATCCGGGACCGTGCGACCTATTTTGGCGTCGGATGCCCTACATTCCTATCGAGATCCTGGTCGACGCCGATGCCTGCCCGGTCAAGGCAGAGATCTACCGCGTTGCCGAGCGCTACGGCGTCAAGGTATTCGTTGTTTCCGGTGCGTTGATCGCGATACCGCAGAGCCCGCTTGTCGAGCGCGTGATCGTCGGTGATGCCTTCGAAGCGGCCGACGACTGGATCGCCGGCCGCGCCGGGCCGCAAAGCATCGTGATCACCGCTGACATTCCTCTCGCCGGGCGCGCGCTCGCGGCCGGGGCGACGGCGATCGGCCCGACCGGCAAGCCGTTCACCAAGGACTCGATCGGCATAGCGATGGCGACGCGCGAACTGATGCAGCAGCTTCGCGCCATGGGCGAGGTCACCGGCGGTCCGAAGCCGATGGCGGCGAAGGACAAGTCCCGGTTCCTCTCGGCGCTCGATGAGGCCGTGAACCGCCTCAGGCGCGCGCCTTAGCGCCTCAGCTCCGCGCGGCGGCGACCAGGGCCTCGAACACCTTGCGGTGCGGGTTGCCGGAGGCGGTGAAGAACTCCGGGTGCCACTGCACGCCGATGGCGAATTTCCGTCCCGGCAGCTCGATCGCCTCGATGACGCCGTCAGGCGAGCGGGCCGAAATCGTCATGTCCTTCGGCACCGAGACGACCGCCTCCTGATGCGCCGTGTTGACGGCGAGCCTGCCGGCACCGACGATTCCGGCAAGCCGCGTGTTCGGCTCGACCGTGACCTCATGCGCGTATTCCTCGGCCGGCTTGCCGCGCAGATGGTCGACCGAGGTCTTGTGGTGCTTGTGAAGGTTGCGGGTCATCTTGGCGCCGGCGACGCAGGCGAGTTCCTGCATGCCGGCGCAGATGCCGAGCAGCGGCAGATCGCGCTTCAGCGCGCCTTCGACCACGGCGATATCGAAGTCGGCACGCGGCGAGTCCTCATAGGGTTTCGGCTCGTGCGGATCGACATACCACGCCTCCGGCGAGGCGAAGGTGCCGCCGGGAATCACCAAGCCGTCGATCCGCGAGAAGTAATCCGGCAGCAGACCGGCGAGATGCGGGATGGCGACTGGCAGCCCGCCCGCGGCCTCGACCGCGGCGAAGTAGTGGGTGCGGACGGCATAGTGAGGCCGCTTGGAGAAGGTGCCGCTCTCCTGGAAGTCGAGCGTGATTCCGATCAGCGGACGGTCGGCCATGGCGCCCCGGCTCGTTGTGATGTCGGAGATGTGACCGAATCGGAACAGGCTTTCAAGTCCCGGTGCGCGGCCGCCAGGCTGCGGCCACGAGAAACGCCGCGGCCGCCACGGCATAGACGGCGAAGACGACCCAGAGCACGCGGTCATAGCCGCCGCTGAGGTCGAAGATCAGCGCCGCCACGGCCGGGGCGAGCGCGCGCAGGATGGTCGCCGGGAAACTGAGCGCGCCATTGATGACGCCGTAGCCGTCGCGGCCGAGAACCTCCTGGACGACGGTGCCGCGCACGATCGTGGTCATGCCGTTGGCCATGCCGTAGACGGCAACGGAGAACCCGACCCAGAGCGGCGTCGGCGGCAGCAGGATCAGGACAAGCATCGCCAGCGGCTGCACCAGCAGCGAGAAGCTGCCGATTGTGCGCGCGCTCAGATGCTTGCCGAAGGCGACGATCAGGACGCGGCCTGCCACCTGCATCGGCCCGATCAGGGCGAGGATCGCGATGACGGTCGCAGTGTCCATGCGCAACTCGTTCATCAGCGGCACGAGATGGAAGATCAGCGCCGACTGTGCCGCCGCGTATCCGGCAAAGGCGAGGAGGAGCGCCCAGAAGGCCGATGTCCTGAGCGCACGTCGGAGCGGCGAGCGATCCTCCGTCTTGACATCGGGCGGCGGCGCCTCCGGCCTTGGCGACGGCGCCAGCATGAACCAGTGGACGCCGCCGCAAAAGGCGAGCGTGACGAGGCCGAGAACGACGAGGGTCGGCCGCCAGCCGATCCAGTCGATGAGGAGCTGGGTCAACGGCATGAACACAGTGCTGGCGAAGCCGCCGACGAGCGTCATCGAGGTGATCGCGCGGCGATAGTGCGAGCCGAGCCGCGCGGTCAGGACGGCAAAGGCCGGCTCGTAGAGTGTCGCGGCAAAGGAGGCTCCGATCACGAGCCAGATCGCATAGAAGAGGACGAGGTCCGAAACTGCGGCCCAGGCGAGCAGCATCAGGGCGCCGGCGAGCGATCCGATCGTCATCACCGCGCGGTCGCGGCCGCGGTCGATCCAGCGGCCGACCGGCATCGCCAGGAATGCGGCGACGAGCAGGCCCGCCGAGAGGGCGCCGTTGAGATCGGTCTTCGACCAGCCGAGCTCGCGCTCCATCGGCACGATGAACAGCGAGAAGCTGTAGAACAGCGTGCCCCAGGAGACGAGCTGCGCTGTCGACAGCGTCCAGACGAGAAGCCAGCCGCGGCGCGTGATGCCGTCCGCATCGACCAATTCCCGGCTCCCGGTCATCCCGGAGGCTTGCCCGGATCGTTTGAGGGCGCGCGCGCCATTGCGATCCAATGCGCGATCGAGTCGCGATAAGCCTGCAGCACGAGTTCCTGGAAGCGGCGGATGCGCGCGGCATAGGCGAAGCCGTAGCGTTCCAGCAGGTCGGCGACAGCGCCGGCCACCGGCATCCGCGGCTGCTTCTCCGCCTCGTGCAGGGCCTTGGCGGCCATCTCCGCCCTGATCCGCGCTGTCTCGCTTTCGTTCGTAGGCTCGGTCAGGGCTCGGCTCGCCTCGGGCGTGTAGGCCTCGACATAGGTCCAGGGACGCTCGCTCGGAAGGGCGGCGCAGGCGGCGGCGAACTCATCGAGGAGGCGCTGGTAGGCACGCCCTTCGGCCGATGCCTGCCCCCGGCACAGGCTGAGGCAGAGCTGGGCGAATTCGAGCTGCTGATGGCAAAGCGCAAGAAAGGCGAGCTTCCGCAAGGCCGGGTCGGCGCGATCGCCCCAGCTCTGGGCGACCCGATGCGGATCGCGAAGGAAGACGGCGTCGGCTGAGAGGCAGAGGCCCTCGCTTCGGCTGCCGATGCGCCCGCGGAGAGGGGAAAAGCGGCTGATGTCGCGGAACTCGGCGAACAGGAAGCCTTTCCCCAGCAGGAAAGCCGAGATGTCGCCGAACAGCGGGCCGCCGCGATACATCTCGTTGAACTGCACCTCGGTCACGACGGCAAGCACGCTCTCGTCGAGGAGCCGCGATGCGCCATGGAGAATGTCGAGCTCGCTCGCCTGAGCGTCGAGCGTGAGCACGTCGGGCGGCTCCAGAGTCGCCTCGCTGCCGAGGCAAAGCTTGTCCAGGCTATGCGAGACGACCGTGACTTCGCTCAGCGTTGCCGCAGCCTCGCCAAGGACATAGTCCGTGCCGCCGGCACTGGTGTAGTACCCGGCAAAGTATGGATTGATCTCGTAGGAAGACGAGGTGAAGGGGTCGTAGTTGAGGTGAAGTGGGACCTCTCCTTCGCCATGCCCGACAAAGTAGGGAACCGAGGTCGTGTTCGCGCGGCTCTTCCGCCCGAGCGCCTCGGAAAGGGCGACGCAGTTCTCGTCGGCGTCAAACAGGACGACGACGATGTCGTCGGCGAAGGCCGCGGGTACATCGAGGCTGGTCGAGCCGGCGCGGCCGCCGACATGGTAGTGGATCAACCGATCGTCCCGGTCTCCGCTCACATCTCCTCCCCCCGCGCTCACGTCGGCGTCCAGCTCGCATCCGGATCGAGCGGGAAGATCGGCCGCGGCAGGTTGCGATAGGGAACGCGAGACAGAACCGGCGTGGTGAGCCCGGGAACGTCGACCTCGACGATGTTCCCGTCGGCGAAGAACTCGTCGAAGCCGGCGCGGAAATGGCCGCGCGACTTGACGATCACCGAACGCGCCTTGGCGATGTCGAGGCCGAACATCTCGAAGGCGACCGGATCGCAGCATTGCTGGCGGATCGAGATGACGACGACGCGGACGCCGCCGACTTTGAGCAGCGCCGTCTTGCCGTAGCGCAGAGAGCGCCCGGCGACGACGCCGCGGCGGCCGACAACATTGCCGTCATGCAGTGCTTCGACCGTCGCCTCGGCGGTGAAGGGCTTGGAGAACTGATCGGCCTCGTCGCGGTTGAAGCGAGCGGTGAAGGCAGCTCCCTTGCCCTTGTCATGCGCTTCGGCGGCGAGCGCCGGGTCGTTGAAGATGCCGAGGAGCACGCCCTCGGCGCCGGCCTTGTGGAACGCGCCGAGGATCCAGGTGGTATTGCCGCGTCCGCCGCCGCCCGGATTGTCGGCGACGTCGGCGAAGAGCAGCGCTGGCTTCTTGACGTCCCTGCCGGCCGCGAGGGCCATGGCGGTCACCTCCTCGAGCGAGGTCATCTTCGGCACGTAGCGCCGGCGATCCGCCCAGCAAGTCGTGGCAATGTCGAACGCGACCTCGCGCGCGCGCTCGGCGCTGGTGCGGGCCGTCACCGTGACGGTCATGCCGTTCTTCGGCGTGTCGCCGAGCGTGAAGCCGGAGCAGATCGAGACGTTGAGGATCTCATGGTCGAGCTTCGATTGGCCGTAGCGGATGATGTCGGCATAAGGGCCGCTCTTGGTGTTCTGGGTGATCGAAGGCGGGATCAGCGGCAGCTTCACGAAGGCCGATTTCGGCCGCATGCCGCCGAGCATGGCGCGCATGATCGCAGCGCATTCGCGTCCGCGCTCGCGCATGTCGACATGCGGGTTGGTGAGGTAGGCGACGAGCGCGTCGGCGAGGTCGACCATCGCCTGGCTGACATTGGCATGGAGGTCGAGCGTGCCGATGATCGGCACGTCCGGCCCGACGATCGAGCGCACGAGGCGCAGCACGGTTGCGTCCGGATCGAAGTCGCCGGTCGCCGTCGCCGCCCCATGGAGGGAGAGAAAGACCCCGTCGAGCGGCATCGCCGCCTTGAGCCCGGTTTCGAGCCTTTCCAGGACCTCCTCGAAGAAGGTCTGGTCGACCGGCCCGCTGGCGCCGCCTTGGGCAGCGGCGATCGGCACCAGGGTCCAGGCACGCCCGCCATTCATTCCTTCGACGAAGCCGATCATCGTCGCGCTGGCGCGCGGGTTGGGCTTGGCGAGGTCCTCGGCCAGGGCGTTGCCGCCGAAATAGCCGAGTGCCTCGAACTCGGCCTCGGTGGCGACCGGCGAATGGCCGTTGCTCTCGAGCATGAAGCCCGCGAGCGCGATGCGGGGGAGGGGCATGGCAGCTCTTGACGGTGGGATAGTGTCCACGAACCTAGGCGCCCTTGCCGCTGTCGGCAACGGCGCGGCCTATCTTGTATTGCGTTCCGGCACGCGCGGAGGCGTGGGCAGGTACTCGACCGTCGACACCGACCGCACCGGCTGCGGATAGAGCGACAGAAGCTGAAGCACCTCCTCCGGCATCTCGGTCGTGACCGGGAGGCCGAGCTCATGTGCCTCCTCGGGCGTGATCGCATAGTCATGGGTCCAGGTGCCGCTGGTCATCTTCTCCGCGACCGCCGCCGCACGCTCGGCGCCGAGCGGATCGGCCAGCAGCTCCTGCGCGGCCTTCCGCACCTGCTGGGTCGCCTTGCGGCCGAGATCGGCCAGGATCAGGGTCTGGTCGTCGATTTCGCCGATCGGCTTGTCGACCGTGACCTTGATCAGCGAGGCGGCCGGGAAGCCGCCGACCTGGGGATCGATCGGGCCGAGCACGGCGTGCGGGCTGATGACGATCTGATCTGCCGCCATCGCGATCAGCGTGCCGCCGGACATGGCGAGATGCGGGACCATGACCGTGACCTTGGCCGGATGCCGGTCGAGCGCCCGCGCAATCTGGAGGGCTGCGAGAACGAGGCCGCCCGGGGTATGGAGCACGAGGTCGATCGGCGTCTGCGGGTCGGTCTCGCGGATAGCACGGACAACCTCCTCGGAGTCATCCATGTCGATGTAGCGGACGATCGGGAATCCGAGGAGCCGCATCGTCTCCTGGCGATGGACGAGGGCGATGACGCGGCTGCCGCGTTTGGCCTGGATCTCGGCGATCTTGCGCTGTCGCATCATCACCAGCAGCCGCTGGCGGATCATCGGCTGCAGCGCTGCGAGGAGGAAGAAGATCCAGATGATGTCGCCGAAGCCCATCGCCGCCCCCGGGTTGCCGAAGCGAGACTAGTCGAGGCGGCGAGGAGTCGCATCTACGCCTTGCGGCAGCTCGCCTTCTGCCTCAAGATGGAGGCATTCCGAGGGGAGCCCGTCCGGGCTGAGAGTTGGCGACCGTCGCCGAGACCCTTCGAACCTGATCCGGATCATGCCGGCGAAGGGATTGGAACCAGGACCGAAGCGGAGATGCCGCCAGGTCCGCCACCCGCAGCAAGCCAATCCGGATCTCCAACGTTGGACCAACGCGGGAGATTCCGATGCGTATGCCGAAGTTCCTGATCGTCGCCGCCGGCCTCGCGCTCGCCGCTGGCGGGGCGATGGCGCAACCCAGGACCAAGCTCTCCGTCTATTCGACGCTCGTCCCGGAATACATCAACGACTTCAAGAAGGGCTTCGAGGACGATAACCCCGACGTCGAGCTCGTGCTCTGGCGCGACTCGACCGGCGTCGTCGCCGCCAAGCTGGTGGCCGAGAAAGATCGCCCGCAGGCGGACGCAATCTGGGGCCTCGCGGTCACCAACATGCTCCAGCTCAAGGAGCTGAGCATCCTCGAGCCCTATGCGCCGAAGTCGTTGGAGCGCATCAAGGCGCAGTTCCGCGACCCGGCCAACCCGCCGGCCTGGGTCGGCATGGAGGCCTGGGCCGCGGCGATCTGCTTCAACACGGTCGAGGCGGCGAAGAAGGGCCTGAAGCGCCCGTCGAAGTGGTCGGACCTGACGGATCCGGCCTACAAGGGCCAGGTGCTGATGCCCGACCCGGCGTCGTCCGGCACCGGCTATTTCCACGTCTCGGCCTGGATGCAGCTCTGGGGCGAGGACCGGGCTTGGAGCTACATGGACAAGCTCCACGACAACATCGCCATGTACGTCAAGTCGGGCACCAAGCCCTGCCGCATGGCGGCCGCGGGCGAGTTTCCGGTCGGCATCTCCTATGAGCTCGCTGGCGTCGCCGCGCGCCAGGGCAACGCCCCGGTCGAGATCCTGGTGATGGAGGAGGGCGGCGGCTGGGACATGGACACGGCCGCGATCGTCAAGGGCACGAAGCATCCTGAAGCGGCACGGCGCCTGATGGACTGGGCCGCGTCGGAGAAGGCGAACAGGCTCTATGCCCGCTTCGCCACCATGGTGGCGATGAGGGGCATCGAGACCGACATCCCCTTCTATCCGAAGGGGTTGGAGGAGTCGCTGATCAGGAACGACTTCCTGTGGGCCGCGTCCAACCGCGACCGCATCCTCGCGGCGTGGCAGAAGCGCTATGACGCCAAGATCGAGAAGTAGGCTCTACGGGCGTCGCGCCCGGGCGGCGTCCCTGGCGAGCTTGGCTTCGCGGTGCGCGATGTAGAGCGAGGAGGCGGCGATGATGCCGGAGCCGAGCCAGACGAGCGCGTCCGGCACCTCGCCGAAGGCGACGAACCCGACCAGCGCCACCACCGGCATGCGCAGATAGTCGATCGGCAGCACGGCCGAGGCGTCGGCGAGCGTAAAGGCGCGGGCGCTGCAGTAGTTGCCGAAGGTGCCGACGGCGCCCATGCCGACGGTCAGCAGCAGGACGTACCAGGACGGCGTCTGCCAGACGAACAGCGCCGGGATCAGGGTCAGCGGCGTGAGCAGGACGAAGGTGAACATCACGATCGACTGAGCCGACTCGGTCTTCGTCAAGGCTTTGATGATGAGGACGGAAAAGGACGATACGAGCGCCGAGGCGATCATGACGAGCGCGGCCGGATTGAAGGTATGTGCGCCTGGCCGCACGATGATCAGGACGCCGATGAAGCCCAGGATGGTCGCGCTCCAGCGCCGGACGCGTACGGTCTCCTTGAGGATCAGCGCCGCGCCGACGGTGGCGAAGAGCGGCGTGGTGAAGTTGAGCGCGGTCGATTCCGCCAGCGGCAGGTACGAGGCCCCGTAGAACCAGGTGATCATCGATACGAAGGCGAGCAGGACGCGCCATCTATAGCGACTGAGATCCACCTTCCTGACCTCGCTCCACCCCATCTGCCAAAGCCACGGAAGGGTGAAGAGAGCGCCGAAGACGCAGCGCAGGAACGAGATCTGGAACGGATGGAGTTCGTCCGCGGCCCAGCGGATCAGCAGCATCATGGCCGCCGAGGTCAGCGATGTCGTTGCGGCCCAGAGACAGGCGCGGACGATCGGTAAGGTTAATGCCGCAGGTAGAGGCACGTCTTTGCTTCTGAGGGCGGCTTGCCTCGGGGCGAGGCGGCGCGCTATCAGCGACTGATCGGGCAAAAGAAGCTATCGTTCAAGCCCGGCGCGACCAACGAGGAAACGAGGACCATGGCCGACCGTCCCCTGTGGCAGCCCTCGCCCGAACGCCTGCGCGACGCGAACCTGACCCGATTCGCTGCCCATGTGACCAAAGAGTGGGGGCCCAGACTCGACGACTACGACGCGATCTACGACTGGTCGGTGCGCGAGCCCGAGAAGTTTTGGCAGTCGGTCTGGAGCTTCTGCGGCGTCAAGGCCTCGGCCAAGGGACAGCGCGTGCTGGTCGACGGCGACAAGATGCCGGGCGCCAGGTTCTTTCCCGACGCCAGGCTGAACTTCGCCGAGAACCTGCTGCGGAAGGCCGGCTCCGGCGATGCCATCGTTTTCTGGGGAGAGGACAAGGCGAGGCGCCGGATGAGCTGGGATCAGCTCAACGACGCGGTCGCCCGCTTTGCCGACGGGCTGCGCAAGCTCGGCGTGACCTCGGGCGACAAAGTTGCCGCCTACATGCCGAACATGCCGGAGACGGTCGTCGCGGCGCTGGCGACGATGAGTCTTGGCGCGACGTGGTCCTCCTGCTCTCCCGATTTCGGCGTGACGGGTGTGCTCGACCGTTTCGGGCAGATCCAGCCCAAGGTGCTGATCGCGGCCGAAGGCTACTATTATGGCGGCAAGACCTTCGATCAGTTGCCGAAGGTCAAGGAGATCCTCGGCAAGCTGCCGTCGGTCGAGAAGACGGTGGTCGTCGGGTACACGCGCGAGCGCGCCGATCTCGCCGGGATTCCGAACGCGGCTCACTACGCCGACTTCGTCTCGGGCAAAGCGCCGCCGCTCCGCTTCGAGCAGTTGCCGTTCAACCACCCGCTCTACATCCTCTACTCCTCGGGCACCACCGGCGTGCCGAAATGCATCGTGCATGGTGTCGGCGGCACGCTGCTGCAGCACCTCAAGGAGCATCAGCTCCAGTCCGACGTTAAGGCCGGCGACCGCATCTTCTACTTCACCACCTGCGGCTGGATGATGTGGAACTGGCTCATCTCCGGACTTGCGTCCGAGGCGACGCTGCTTCTCTACGACGGCTCGCCCTTCCATCCGGACGGGAGGGTTCTCTTCGACTATGCCGATGCGGAGGGCTGCACGCTGTTCGGCACCTCGGCAAAATGGATCGATGCCGTGGCCAAGGCCGGGCTGGAACCGGCCAGGACGCACAAGCTTACCGCCATGCGCACCATCTGCTCGACCGGCTCGCCGCTGGCGCCGGAGGGTTTCGACTTCGTCTATGAGAAGATCAAGAAGGACGTCTGCCTCTCGTCGATCTCCGGCGGCACGGACATCGTCTCCTGCTTCGTTCTCGGCAGTCCGGTCAGCCCGGTCTACAAGGGCGAGATCCAGAAGCGTGGGCTCGGCATGCCGGTCGAGGTCTGGAACGACGACGGCAAGCCGGTGGTCGAGGAGAAAGGCGAGCTCGTCTGCGTCAAGCCGTTTCCCTGCATGCCGATCGGATTCTACAACGATCCGGGCGACGCCAAATACCGTGCTGCCTATTTCGACAGCTATCCGAACATCTGGTGCCACGGCGACTATGTCGAGCTGACCAAGCACGGCGGCATGATCATCTATGGCCGTTCGGATGCGACATTGAACCCGGGCGGCGTGCGTATCGGCACGGCCGAGATCTACCGTCAGGTCGAGAAGATCGACGAGGTGATCGAGAGCCTGGTGATCGGCCAGGACTGGCAGAACGACGTCCGCGTCGTGCTCTTCGTCCGTCTCCGCGACGGGCTGACGCTCACCAAGGACATCGTCGATCGCATCCGCAAGCAGGTAAGGGAAGGAGCGACGCCGCGCCATGTGCCGGCGCTGATCCTCCAGGTCCAGGACATTCCGCGCACGAAGTCGGGCAAGATCGTCGAGCTGGCCGTCCGCAACGTCGTCATGGGCAAGCCGGTCAAGAACGTCGAGGCGCTGGCCAATCCGGAGGCCCTTGAGTATTTCCGCAATCGGGCCGAGCTGAGGGTGTGAGGTTGGGGAGAGCGAGGTTCTGCACTCCCTCTCGCGGCGCTCGATCGAGCAGATCCTGGCCCTTCTCGAGGAAGCCGACAGCGAGGTCATGGAGTGGCTTCGCCGCTGGCACCGCACGGTACTCGCCAAGGCTCAGCAGCCGCCAAAGGAGCTGACCAGCGAGAACGCGCATTTCCTCACGCGTTTCGGCTCCTGGTACGACCTGCATAAGGAGGACGGTCTCGTCGATCAGGTCGCATTCCACACGCTGGCGGAAGCGCACAAGCGGATGCACGACCATGCTCGGTGGCTCGCCCAGCGCGGGATCAAGGATCCCAAGATGCCGCCGGAGGAGTACGACGCCTTCATGGACAAGGTCGACGCATTCACCAGCGGTACCCGGCGGCTGGCAAAGGCATTCCGCGCGGCGCTGGCCGAGCTCGACCCGCTGACCGGAGTGCAGAACCGGCAGAGCATGCTGGCCGAGCTCGAGCGCGAGCGCAGCCGCTCGCGGCGCTCGAAGCAGCCTTGCTGCCTCGCGCTCGGCGACCTCGACCACTTCAAGAAAGTCAACGACACGCACGGCCATGTCATCGGCGACCAGGTGCTGGCCTCGGCTGCCGAGACCTTCCTATCGGGCCTCCGTCCCTATGACGCGCTGTTCCGTTACGGCGGCGAGGAGTTCCTTTTCTGCTTACCGGAGACGTCGCCCGAGCAGGCGGTCGTCGCGCTGGATCGCCTGCGCGAGCGGCTCGGTGCGAGTCCGGTTCCGACTCCAGGGGGTAAGAGCCTGCCGATCACGGCATCCTTCGGTATCGCCGAGCTTCTTCCCGGCGTTTCGGTCGAGGACGTGATCGCGCGTGCCGATGCAGCTCTCTATAGTGCGAAAAGGCGAGGCCGCGACCGGGTCGAGCTCTGGCACGAGGACCTGGCCGCCGCCGAGACCTCGAACGCGCAGAGCGATGGTGCCAAGGTGGCGCGGCCGGCGCGCGGACAGAAGGAATCGCGACGGTGATCGACGACCTCCATCGACTCAACGACCTGCAAGCCATACTGAAGCGGATGGGCGGGGTCTCGGCCGTGTTCCGCGTCCGCTCGGAGACCATCGGCGCACGGGGCTTCACGGCTTTCTCCGAGCTGATGGACGTTTACATCGAGCTGTGCCGCCGGAACGTCCTGGCCAAGACAGATTACGACAAGGAACCGCTCGTTTTCGACGACCAGGCGAGGGCCGAAGTGACCATGGCCTTGACCAAGATCTTCGGCCAGGATCCGGCGAAGTTCCTGACGCCGCCGAAGCCCGCGAGCGAATAGAGAGCCCGTCATGAATGTCTCTGCCGTCGGTCGCCCCAGCGCCCGGGCGCTGGTCCGCTCGATCTCCGACTCCAAGATCCGTGAAGTCGCCAATCCCTTCATGGCGGACGCCGAGATCATCCGGCTCTGGTTCGGCGAGCCTGACCTGCCGACGCCATCCTTCATCTGTGATGCCGCAACCAAGGCGATGAAAGAGGGCAAGACCTTCTACGTGCCGAGCCTCGGCGTGCCCGAGCTGCGGCAGGCGGTCGCTGACTATCAGAGCCGTCTCAAGGGACGGCCGATCGCGGCGGACAGGATCGTCATCACCGCCTCCGGGATGAGCGCTATCCAGCTCGTGGTCCAGCTTCTCGTCGATCCAGGCGATACCGTTCTTACCACCAGCCCGCTCTGGCCCAATATCTCCGAGGCCTCGCGGCTTGCCGGCGCGACGGTCGAGCTGATCGAGATGTCGGTCAAGAACGGAAGCTGGACGCTCGACATGCAGAGGCTTGCCGACGCGATCGCCAGGCGGCCGAAGGCGCTGTTTATCAATTCGCCCTGCAACCCGACCGGCTGGATGATGACCGCGGCCGAGCAGAAGGTCGTGCTCGACCTCTGCCGCAAGCACGGCGTCTGGCTGCTGGTCGACGAGGTCTATGAACGCATCGTCTTCGAGGGCGATCTCGCTCCGTCGGTGCTCTCGATCGCCGAGCCGGACGATCGCGTCATCGCCATCAACAGCTTCTCCAAGAACTGGTCGATGACCGGCTGGCGCATGGGCTGGCTGGTGGCGCCGACCAGCGTCATCGACGATCTCGCCAAGCTGCAGGAGTTCAACACGGCCTCGGCTGCGAGCTTCGTGCAATGGGCAGGCATCACCGCGATCCGGGACGGCGAGTCCTTCCTCGCCCATCAGGTCGACCGGCTTCGGCGCGGCCGCGATCTCGTGCATCAGCGCCTGGCGGCGCATCCACGGATACGCACGACGAAGCCGGCGGGCGCGCTCTATTCCTTCTTCGCGGTCGACGGCATGACCGACAGCCTTGCCTTCGCGACCCGGCTCGCCGGCAAGGACAAGGTGGGCTTGGCGCCGGGCGTGGCATTCGGACCCGGCGGCGAAGGCCATCTTCGCCTCTGCTTCGCCAACGAAGTCGAGACCCTGAGTCGCGCGCTCGATCGCCTGGAGATCGCGCTTGGCCGTTGAGCCGGCGACGGCTGCCTCGATACGAGCAGGTTACCTCTACGGTCTTGCCGCGTTCGTTGTTTGGGGCCTTTTCCCGGTCTATTTCAAGTGGCTCGGCCATGTGCCGGCGCTCGATCTGACCGCTCACCGAGTCCTGTGGTCGGTTCCGTTCCTGGCCCTTCTCGCGGCCTGGGGCGGCCGGCTCGCGGGCCTCCCGGCCCTGGTTGCCGGCCGGCGGATCCTCGTCTTCATCGTCTCGGCGCTCTGCATCAGCGGCACCTGGTTCATCTACATCTGGGCGATCGCCGTCGATCGCCTGGTCGAGGCAAGCCTCGGCTACTACATCACGCCGCTGATGGGGGCTGTGTTCGGTGTCTTCTTCCTGCGCGAGCGGCCGAGCGGCCGGCAGTGGATCGCCTTCGCTCTGGCGACGATCGGTGTCGGCGTGCTGGTCGCGCGTTTCGGCGCGATCCCCTGGGTGGCGCTCGGCCTGGCGCTCACGATGCCCGCCTACACGCTGATCCGGAAGCTGGCGCCGGCCGATCCGGTTTCGGGCCTGCTGATCGAGACCCTGCTGATGATGCCTTTCATGGTGGCGCTTCTCGTCTGGCAGGGGCCGAGCAGCGCGACGGCGACAGCCGATCTGCCGACCTGGGCGTTGCTGTCGGTATCAGGGATCGTCACCGCGGTGCCGCTGATCTGGTTCATCGCCGCAGCGCGCCGGCTGTCTCTGGTTGCGATCAGCCTGATCCAGTTCATCTCGCCGTCGCTCAACTTCCTGCTCGCGGTCGGCCTCTATGGCGAGCCCTTCACCGCAGCGCACATGGCAGCCTTCGCCTTCATCTGGACGGCGCTTGCGCTGCATACCGTCGAGAGCATCAAGAAGCAGAGCTAGAAGGCGGGCCTGACCTCGCCCACAGGGGTGCCGGCCCAGTTCTTGAGCGGCTGCACGAGCTGCGAAGACAGCGTTTCCAGCTGCTCGTCGGTCAAGGCGCCATGCCGCTTCAGCGCGTTGCCGAGCGCGATCTGCGAGGCGCGGCCGGCGCCGTCGTCGATCTTGAGCGCGATGCCGAGACCCTTGGACGGCAGCGCGGCCGCATGCACGCCCTCGGCCCCGCCTTTGACCACGAGGTCCTTGCCGACCGCGGCGAGCATCGCCGAGTCCCAACGTCCCGTGCCGGCGATCAGCAGCGGGTTCCTTGGTATCGCCGTCTGCATGCGCCGGCAGGCCTCGGCACGCGCCGGCGCGAGGCCGAACGGATCGGCAAGGCGGGCGAGCGCCAGGGCCATCTGGCGCAGCGTATAGCCGAAGACCGGGATGCCGCAGCCATCGGTCCCGCGCGGTCCACCCGCCAGGTCTGCGTCGCCGAGCTCTTCGAACAGCGTCAGCAGCGCCTGCTGCACCGGGTGATCTGGCTTCGTATAGCCCCTGGTCGGCCAGCCCTTGTGCGCGCAGATCGACAGGAAGCCGGAATGCTTGCCCGAGCAATTGTTATGAACGGCAGTCGGCGTCTCTCCCGACCTGATCAACGCTTCCGCGGTCGGGCCGTGAAGCGGCATCTGCTTGCCGCATTCGAGATCGGCTACGGTAAGCCCGAGCCGGCCGAGCCATTCCGTCACCCGTTCGGTATGCATCGGCTCGCCGTTGTGCGAGGCGGAGGCCAGCGTCAGATGCTCGTCGGTGAGGCCGAAGCGGTCGGCAGCCCCGGACTCGACCAGCAGGATCGCCTGCAGCGGCTTGATCGCCGAGCGCGGATAGATCGGCCGGTCAATGTCGCCGCGCTGCTCGGCGACGCGACCTTTGGCGTCGAGCACGGCGATGGCGCCGCGATGGCGGCTCTCGACCATGGTGCCGCGGGTGACGTCGACGAGCACGGGATTGGCGGTCATGAGACGTGAACCGGAAGGAAGGGGCCGTGACCTTGCCCGCGCTCCGGGCCTCGTGCAAGGTCCGGCGCCATGCGGGGATACTTCGGCATCGGTATCGAGGGCGTGCACAAGCCGATGAATCTCGGCGCGCTGCTGCGTACCGCGCATGCCTTCAGCGCCGCCTTCGCCTTCACCGTCGCCGCCGCCTATGAGCGTGACGAGCGCAACCTTGCCGACACCTCGGACGCGGCAGGCAGCCTGCCGCTCTACGAGTATCCGGATCTCGCGCGCTTCTGGCTGCCGCAGGGCTGCCAGCTCGTCGGCGTCGAGATCGTCGAGGAGGCGATCGAGCTGCCGAGTTTCCGCCACCCGGTCAACGCCGCTTATGTGCTGGGACCGGAGCGCGGCGGCTTGTCACCCGACCTCATTGCGCGTTGCGCGCATGTCGTGAAGATCCCCACCCGCTTCTCGATCAACCTGTCTCTGGCCGGAGCGCTGGTCATGTACGACCGGCTGATCAGCCTCGGCCGCTTCGCGCCGCGACCGGTGAGGGCCGGCGGACCGACTGAGGCGCTGGCGCAGAAGGCCTACGGCCAGGCGCGCTATCTCCGCCCGAAGGCGGATCAGCCGCGGAAATAGGTGAGCAGCGGCCCGAAGAGGCCTGAAAAGCGGAGCTTGCCCTCGGTCACGACGAGGCAGATGCATTCGCCGCCCTTGTCCGCAACCGGGCTATGGCTCACGGTCGGATCGGCGCTGGCGACATCGCCGCGTACATAGCTGTCCTCACCGTCGCGGAAGCCCCCCGCCAGCACCAGGGTCAGCTCGTCGCCGTCATGGCCATGGGTCGGGATCTCGCGGTCGTCGGCGACGCGGAGGAGGCGCGTCATGTAGCTGTCGGCGTCCGGGATCGGCAGCCGGTACTCCTCGACGCCGCGCCCCAGCTTCTTCCACGCTATGGCGTCGAAGCCGCGCCCGACATAGGCGCGGAGCGGCGCCGGCAGCACCGGATCGGCAGGCGGCGGCGGTGCCCTCGGCGGCTCCGGCTCGTCGAGCCGGGCCATCACGCGGTCGAACGCGTCGGCTTCCATCTTCGTCGGGGACAAATTCTCGAGCATGGCTCCGCCCAGCGCGTCCAGCTCGCCCGCCCGCACCCGGCACTCCGGGCAGATCGCGAGATGGGTCGCAACCAGGAGCGACGGCGCCTCGGGCAGGCTCCCTGCGGCATAGGACATCAGGACTTCAGGGGAGGGATGATGACGTTTCACGACGGGTCTCCCTCGAGCGCGCGCCTCAGGCGCGCGAAAGCGAGGCGGAAGCGGGACTTGACGGTGCCGAGCGGCAGCCCGGTCTTGGCGGCGATCGCGGTCTGGGTCAGATCCTGGTAGTAGGCCATCTCGATCAGGGCTGCCTGTTCCCGCGGCAGCACCTCAAGGGCGACGCGGACGCGCTTGTCGCGTTCCGCCGCCGCGATCGCCTGGTCGGCGGGCTCGGCCGGATCGGGAATGTTCTCGGCGGCGCTCTCATCGGCCTCCGGCCGGCGCTCGCGGCGGATCAGGTCGATGCGCCGGTTGCGCGCAATGGTGAAAACCCAGGTGCCGGCGCCCGCCTGGCTCGGGTCGAAGCTGTCCGCCCGTCGCCAGAGCGACAGCATGGTCTCCTGGGTCGCTTCCTCGGCGGTGGCATCGTCGGCACCGAGGCGCAGGAGATAAGCCTTCACGCGCGGCGCAAAGTGCTTGTAGAGGCTGATGAACGCCTCGCGATCGCGGCTACGCCCGACCTTAAGGACAAGCTCGTCGAGTTCGCGGGCGCCCTCGACGGGGCGCGAATCCGGGCGCTGCATGAGCCTATTTGCTCCGAAGCGGCGGGGCCGGACAAGGGTGGGGAGGGCAAGGGCGATCACAATGGAGGATACGCAGCCATCTAGCGGCCGGATCACCGTCATTGGCAATCCCGCCCGACGGCAGCTATTAGGTGGCCATGATCCGGTTCTTCCTTCTCGCAGCGTTCGCCCTGGCGGCGGCCCCGGCCATGGCCCAGGCGCCGCGCGTTCTCGGCAGCTTCGAGAAATGGAGCGCCTTCTCCTATCTCGAGCAAGGCAAGCCGGTCTGCTATCTCGCCGCCCAGCCTACCGACTCCAAGGGCGGGCCGCCGAACCGGGGCGAGGTCTTCCTGATGGTGACCCACCGTCCGGCAGCCAAGGCGAGCGACGTGGTCAGCTTCGTCGCCGGCTACGCGCTGAAATCGGGCAGCGAGGCCGAGGCGACCGTCGGCGGCACGGTCTTCAAGCTCTTCACCAAGGAAGATCGCGCCTGGGCGCATGACGAGAAGACCGACAAGGCCCTGGTCCAGGCGCTGGTGAAGGGGGCAAGCCTGGTGGTCAAGGCGGCGCCATCGCGGGGGCCTGAATCGACCGACAGCTTCTCGTTGACCGGCTTCGGCCGGGCGCATCAGGCGATCAACCAGGCCTGCGACGTGAAATGACGGCCCCGGCCGCCCATATCCCGGCGATGACGGACATACTCGCCCGCATCGACCTCGTCGGACTCTCGCGCGAGGAGCTGGAGGCGGAGCTCAAGAGCTTCGGCCTGCCGGCTTTCCGCGCGCGCCAGCTCTGGCACTGGATCTATCACCGTGGTGCCACCTCCTTCGAGGCGATGTCCACGATCGCCAGGCCGATGCAGGCGAAGCTGGAGGAGCGCTACGCCGTCGGCCGTCCCGAAGTTAGCCGTGCGCAGCAATCCCTCGACGGCACGTCGAAGTGGCTGCTCAGATTTCCCGACGGTAACGAGATCGAGAGCGTGCATATCCCGGAAGAGGATCGCGGCACGCTCTGCGTCTCTTCCCAGGTCGGCTGCACGCTGACCTGCAAGTTCTGCCACACCGGCACGCAGCGGCTGGTCCGCAACCTGACCGCGCCCGAGATCGTCAAGCAGATCCTGGTCGCCCGCGACCGCCTCGGCGAATGGCCGGCGCCGAAGGACGGGCGGCTGGTGTCCAACATCGTCATGATGGGCATGGGCGAGCCGCTCTACAATTTCGACGAGGTCAAGAAGGCCCTCAAGATCGTGATGGATCACGAGGGCGTCGCGATCTCCAAGCGCCGGATCACGCTCTCGACCGCCGGTGTCGTGCCGATGATGAAGCGCTGCGGAGAGGAGATCGGCGTCAACCTCGCAGTCTCGCTCCACGCGGTGACCGACGAGGTGAGGGACGTCATCGTTCCCCTCAACAAGAAGTATCCCCTGGCCGAGCTGATCAAGGCCTGCAAGGCCTATCCGGGGGCCAACAACGCCCGGCGCATCACCTTCGAGTATGTGATGCTGAAGGGGGTCAACGACTCCCCGGCCGATGCCCGCGCCCTGGTCAGGCTGATCAAGGGGATTCCCGCAAAGATCAACCTGATCCCCTTCAACGCCTGGCCGGGGGCGCCCTATGAGTGCTCGACGGACGAGGCGATCCAGGCCTTTGGCGACATCGTCAACGCCGCCGGTTATGCGTCTCCGGTGAGGACGCCGCGCGGTCGCGATATTCTTGCCGCCTGCGGCCAGCTCAAGAGCCTGTCAGAGAAGAAGCGCAGGGGCGAGGCCGCTCATGCTGCAGCGCCGTAATGCTTCTGAAATCATTTAGGGGCTGTCCCAGATAACTACCTGAGATGACGCTTAACCCATTGTTTGATCTGGGTTAGTTGCTTGGATGGGTCACTGGTGTTGAAGCGCCACTCGCACTCTTTCAAGAATAGCCCGAAATGGGCCTTCGGGACACCGTTGAACTTGCGCATGTGGCGCT
>Ga0194121_10003952_pt1 | contig 21966 bp, 17 predicted proteins | sample TA2MahCa50mmetaG_FD_148609 | JGI IMG/M metagenome (GOLD analysis project Ga0194121, IMG submission 148609) | Freshwater microbial communities from Lake Tanganyika, Tanzania - TA2015020 Mahale Deep Cast 50m | ecosystem: Environmental > Aquatic > Freshwater > Lake | place: Tanzania: Lake...
TTTTCGCTGTCTGAGCCCCCAGCAAAGAAAAAGAATATCCCGAACCCACCGTAAAGCTTGCCTCTCTCCATGTTATCTCTTGCAGCTTATTGAGTAAGACAACCCCGGGATAACCCCTATCATCAAATAACGTATTAGACCCCTTGCCGAGCACCAAAAAGGGGAGTCCTTCCTTACGACAAAAAGCCAAAGCCTCTACCACGTCTTGCACCGTTCTTAGCTCGATAAAATAGCGAGCTGCACCACCAATACCAAAGGTAGAATAATCTCTTAATACAACATCTTTGCGTACAACCGACATGTTTTACTGAGTTACAGCGACAGCCTTTTGGTGTTTATAAAGAGCGTCTAACACTCCGTTTACAAAAAGGGCCCCTTCGGGAGAACCGAACTTCCTACTCAACCTCACCCCTTCTGAGATAGCCACTACCTCATGGACCTCTTGGTCAAATAATAGTTCATAGGCAGATAGACGTAAAACATTTCTTTCCACAGAAGAGACTCTTTCCAGAGTATACTCTGTAATATATTCCCGCAAAAGAGTGTCTATTTCCTCTTTTTTCAGAAAAATAGACTCTGCCTTTTCCCAAGCTAATTTAACATTAGAGCGGCTCATCTCTAAAACCTCCATAAGCATGGCGGTAGTGTCTTGCGCCGCACTCTCCTGAAAATCCTTCGCAAAAAGAATATAAAAAACAGCCTCTCGCAGCTTTTGCTTTGGAATACTCATATTTGTTTAACATCCCTCTTTTAAGGGGCGTCATTATAGCAAAGCACTCCTTTTATGGATAAAGATTTTAAAAACAAATTTGCTTTGCTAGCAATTCCCTCCCATGCCACACTGGCTCCCTTTCCAAAGAGAGGCTTGCCTAAAGTGTCTTTATTAAAAAGAATAATTTTAACCTTTAGCATCATCCCCCTTTTTTCCTCTCAGCCCCCTCCCTATAAACTTTCCTCGATCGAACTTTTTTTTTCCTCTCAGCTTGGCTCAAGCCCCCTAAAAACAGAGTCCATCCTTTGGATTAAAGACCCTCAAGCCAAGACAACCCCTCAGTTCTTACAAGATCTTCTTAAACAAAACTATAAAGTCACCCTAGTTTCTCCTAGTCCGGCAGCCGTCTCTAAAACCTATAAAGCCTTAAAACCCACCTATATCGTACTGCCCCTTTCCCTTAAAAACTCCCTTCAAAAAATCTTTAAAAACTCTCCCTCTCAAGTCATTTTTTATCCTTGCCCTTCTAAAGAAAAATATTTTACATGGACCCTTCCTAAAAAACTGTGGAATAGGAAAAAAAAAGCAACCCCTCATGCAATGGTCCCCTTGCAAGAGGGGTTGCTTATGAAAAAACTGAAAATAACCAAAAAACAAGTCGCCTCTTTTTCTAAGGTAGCCCTAAGAAAAAAAACTCTTTTTTCTAGGTTTCAACCCCATGACAAGCTACTTATTTATGTGGAGGATTTTCAAGAAACCCTTCTAGGACTTGGCGGGTTTTTACAAAAACTCTCCGGCTTGCCGCAAGAGGTTTTTATTGTCAGCCCCTCTAAAGAAATTTATGAGGCACTTTATAAACTACATCCCCGCCTGCAACACCTAACCCCTTCCTTCTCTTTAGAAAGCCTTTTGACGTCGGAAACCAAAAACATCTACGTATACACCCCTCATAAAGAAGGGTTCCCTCTCCTTTCTAAAACCTATGAAAAGCGAAAAAAGGAAATGAAACGATGCTTTTATACTCACCCGGAAAAAACCTTTTATCTCATTTCTTACAAGGTCCCTGTAGATCTATGGGCAACCTACCCGGGCAGCTCGGAACTCTATCACTTGAGTAACCGTAAAATCCCCCGTAATCTTTTGTCAATAGGCCGACCTTAATCGCTATTTTGTCTAAAAACAATTCTCTTTTTTTTTCTGCTTCTTTACTGTACCCTCGTGAGAAACCGTGGAGGAGCGGAATATGGCAAAAAAACTCTATTTCTATTACTCGGCAATGAACGCAGGCAAAAGCACAACACTTTTACAATCTAGCTATAACTATATCGAAAGAGGCATGCAGACCCTTTTGTTTGCTCCCAAAATTGATTATCGTTTTGGTGGTCCGACCATCTATTCCAGGATAGGACTTAAACAAGCAGCTATCGGTTATGATAACCAGTTCAACCTTTTTGAATTTACTGCAACCAAACAAAAAGAACTGCCTAACCTAGCCTGCGTCTTTGTAGATGAAGCCCACTTTCTTACAAAATCCCAGGTCGCTCAACTTGTGAAAATCACCGTCGAACTCAATTTAGCCGTCTTAACTTATGGACTAAGAACAGATTTCTTGGGAGAACCTTTTGAGGGAAGCATCTACCTGCTTGCTTGGGCTCAAGAGCTTGTCGAAATTAAAACCATCTGCTTCTGCGGAAGGAAAGCGACCATGAACATACGTATCGATGAAAATGGCACTCCCATCACAGCCGGCGAACAAGTTAAAATCGGCGGCAATGAAAGCTATGTCTCCTCTTGTATGGAACACTTTATACAAGCCGTCCCTGAGATGACTTCTTACGCTTCTACCGCAGTAACCCCTTGAAAACCACACAAAAGGTGCTTCCATGAATACTTCATCTAAATCCTTTCAGCCTTTGCTAGCCTGGGTAGTCTGCCTCGCTGCAGGGCTTTTTTTCTCTTATGAACTTATGCAATTTCATCTGATGAACGCCATTTCCGGCATGTTGCTCAAAGATCTGCATATGAACGCTACACAATTTGGACTTCTCGGTTCTACCTATTTACTTGCCGACGTCATCTTTTTGCTTCCTGCAGGGATTATTCTAGACAGGTTTTCTCCAAGAAAAGTCATCCTTACCGCCTTATTTGTTTGTATCCTAGGCACGGTAGGTTTTGCTTTGTCCACGACGTTCTTACAAGCCTGTCTTGCTCACTTTCTTTCCGGCATAGGTAACGCCTTCTGTTTTTTAAGCTGCATGATCTTTGTGTCTAGATGGTTCCCCCTAGAAAAACAAGCTTTCGTCATAGGCGTTGTCGTGACCTTGGGTATGCTAGGTGGGGTGGCGGCACAAGCTCCCTTCTCCTATCTTGCCACCCATGTCACCTGGAGAAGCGCTATGCTAATGAATGCCTGCCTAGGTCTTGTTTTGTTTTTCCTCATCTTCTTTATCGTAAAGAATGCTCCTCAAAAAAATAGCGTCGCTTCCGGAGCTTCTACTCTTGGGTTTTGGACAGATCTTTCTCTTTGTTTTCGCAATGTGCAAGTCATCCTGTGTGGCCTTTATACAGCGCTGACCAACCTTCCTCTTATGGTGATAGGTGCCGCCTGGGGCAGCCTCTTCTTGTCTCAGGTTCACAAGATCCCCCTATCTAACGCCTCTTTTATTGCAGGAATGATCTGTATGGGCACCATCCTCGGCTCTTCGCTATGCGGCTACATTTCCGATCGTATAGGTAGAAGAAAACTTCTCATGTTTCTCGGCGCCCTTAGCTCCCTTGTCTGTATGTTAACTATTATGACCCTCTCATCAGCCAGTTTTTTTATCCTGTCCCTCCTTTTTTTCTGCTTGGGACTCACCTCCTCTACTCAAGTTCTTGGTTACCCTCTCATCACAGAAAATACCCCGCCTCACCTTACCGGCACCTCCATGAGTATTGCTGCCGTTATCATCATGGGATTGGCAGGTATTGCCCAAGTAGCCTCCGGAAAATTAATAGATCTCACCTGGAATGGGCTTATTGTCAACGGAGCTCCTATTTACAGCCGTAGCGATTTTATGCACTGTTTTGCCATGTTTCCTCTAGCCTTGGCCTCGGCAGCGCTGCTTCTTATAGGCATTAATGAATCGAAAAAAGGCAGCCGTCTTACTCCTAAGAAAATATGAAAAAAACAGAGGCCTTTTTCATCTTTTCAGTAATCATCTATCATAGACTTCAAAGTCATTGCTTTATCGGAGGAGCCTTTCTACGCTGAGCTTGTAGCTGATCTATCAGATGATTTTAAAAATATAGTGGCAAAAGGTGCAAAAACTGCTACAATACTCCGTGGTAGAGAACTCGTTCCTCTTTTAGCGGGAGCCCTTGCCTTGCGGTTGTTTTAAAATATATAATACAATAATGTTGAGCACCGTAGGAGTCCTCTTCCTTTAGGGAGAGAGGGTTATCAATATTGAAAAAACATCTTTTAACGTGCCCTTTACAAGAAAAAAAAGGATAAGTTTTTATGAGTCTGTTTACAACAATTAGATGGCAGCAACGTTTTGTTAATTTACGCAAAGCTTTTTCTTTATTGACACAAGCGGTCTCTCAAAATGAATACAACGAATTGGAAAAAGCGGGTCTAATTCAACAGTTTGAATTTTGTTTCGAGCTTTCTTGGAAAACCTTAAAGGATTACCTTGCAAATGAAGGTATTTCAGTGGATACGCCAAGAGATGTTATTAAACAGGCTTTTTCCATAAATTTGCTTTCCGATGCAAATATTTGGATAGATGCTCTAGAAAAAAGAAACCTATTATCGCATGCTTATGAGAAAGAAATTGCATTGTTAGTTATTAGTCTTATTAAGGAGAAGTATTTTCTTGCCGTTAAGCATCTGGTTGATTTTTTTGACAAAAAAACTTTTTCTTCAAGCTATGGACTTGATCTATCTGTTTTATTGCAGCTTTTACAACAATTCACAAAATATGTAGGGATAGAGGAGATTATCCTTTTTGGCTCAAGAGCTATGGGGAATTTTAAAAGCACTTCTGATATAGACCTTTCTATTAAAGGCTCTTTAACAGAAAATCAGCTGGGTGAAATCAAAACAGTTCTTAAAGAAGGAAAAATTCCTTATAAAGTAGATGTTATCCTATATGACAGTATCAAGGATCCTGCAATATTAGAACATATTAAATCCTTCGGCAAGAAGATCTATCCTTAGCCGTCACAGCCCCCTAAGGTTTCTATTTTTCCTGTCTATGTTCATCACAAATCAACGCTCCGTTTTCTTTATTACAGAGTAGATTTTCAGATAGAAGATTTTTTGCAAAATCAAGAAAAGTATTAGGATCTTCGCTTTTATACGTCAGGATATTGGTACGAAGTGCTAGTAATCTTGAGTTGCTTTTGAATAAAAAACCAAGTAATTGCTTCAATTTGCCCACGTAATTTCTTAAGGACATATTGGAAGCTATGCTTTTTGAGTAAATATCCAAATATCTGACTAATTGATCCCATTGGGGAATATAAGGCACTCCTGCGTAATGGGCCTTAATCTGTTGAAAAAGGAATGGATTAATTACACTGCCACGTCCTATCATCAACCCATCACAGCCAGTTGTCCTAAGCATCTCCAAAGCATCCGCCACACTGAGAATATCACCATTACCTATCACGGGTATGTTTAAAATAGACTTCGCTTCGGCAATAAGATCCCATTTTGCTGGAGGTCCATAACCATCGACCTTGGTTCTCGGGTGGAGAGTAATGTATCGAGCACCACTCTCCTGAACAGCTAATAAATTTTCTTTAAATAAGGAGGTGTCTTCAAAGCCAGAGCGCATTTTCACAGTTACAGGAATGGAAACAGCTTGGACTACGGATTTTGTTACTTGATATAAGATATTCGGGTCTTTCAATAAGCTAGAGCCTCCTCCACGCCCGGTTACGGTAGGAGAAGGGCATCCACAATTGACATCGATACGCGGAGCGCCTCTTAATACTAATTCTTGCGCCATGGCTGCCATTAAATCGATATCCGAACCCATGATTTGTGCAGCTAGAGGAATAGGAGCTAATTCATCAGAAAAATAGACCATGGTTAACGATCTTACATGCGCATTCGCAGGAACTCTCAAAAAATCTCTCACAGCTTCGTCAAACCCTCCGATTGAGGATATTGCCTTTCGAAAGCTATAATCACCCACGCCTTCCATTGGAGCTAATTGAAGATATGGGCACCCTTGGTGGTCTTTGGGAAGTAGATTCGTCATCTAAAGATCTCAAAAAAAAATGATCTCATTAAATTCTAAGAAGTGGGTGATTAATAATAAACCCATTCCATGATTTTTTCCTGTTTTAAACATCCGGCTATATTTTTTCCCTGTGCATGAGCTATAGCGTGGGTATTCCTAAAACTTAACTTAATTTCAAAAATTCAACCATATCTACTTAACAGTTATATAGTTAAAAAGAAAAAATCGTTTTTTAATCCAAGAATATCAAAAGACACTTTCTAAAAAAAAGAAAGAAGTTGCTAATATGGGAGGATGTTATATGATTCAAATTAAAAATACAGACGGTTTTAATGGGCAAATACCTGATCATCGTAGAGTCTCCAACCAAGATCAAAACACTTAAAAAGATCTTAGGCACCAAATACCATTTCGAGTCCTCTTTAGGACATATACGGGACTTGCCTACCAAAGGTTTTGGTATCGATATTGAAAACAACTTCGAGCCGGAATATACGACTCTCCCTGAAAAAAAAGACCTCATAAAAAAACTCAAAGACGCAGCCAAAGACGCCTCTATTGTTTATCTTGCTCCCGACCCTGATAGAGAAGGAGAGGCTATTGCTTGGCACATCGCTTCTATCTTACCTAAGTCCACAAAAATTAAAAGGATCTCTTTTAACGCTATCACAAAGCTTGCCGTAGAAGAGGCTTTAAAACATCCGAGAGAAATTGATCAAACCCTTGTAGATGCACAGCAGGCAAGGCGTCTTCTCGATAGAATGGTGGGTTACAAAATCTCCCCCATTTTGCAGCGTAAAATTCAAAAGGGTCGCGATGGCTTTTTATCTGCAGGCAGAGTACAGTCTGTCGCTTTAAAACTTGTGGTAGAAAGGGAAAAGGAGATAGACGCCTTTATTCCGAAAGAGTACTGGACTATTGCCGCCTTGCTAAAGCCTTCGAAAAAAGATCCCTTTTTTAGCGCTTTTCTCCATTCTGTTGGAGGCAAAAAGATTGTTAAAGAGGTTGCCGATCCCCAAAAAGAGATCGCTATCTCCAATAAAACTTCCGCAGAAGCTTTAGTGACCAAACTCAAGCAGGCCACTTATGAAGTGGCTTCTGTCGAGAAAAAAGAGAAAAAAAGAAACCCCGTTCCTCCTTTTATCACCTCTTCTTTACAGCAGGAGGCTAGCCGCCACTATGGTTTTTCTGCTACACGCACCATGAAAATCGCGCAAGCTCTTTATGAAGGTGTTGAGCTCGGCAAAAGAGGTATAGAAGGTCTTATCACCTACATGAGAACAGACTCTACACGGATAGATCCGGAAGCGCAAAAAGAAGCTAGAGCTTTTTTACAAAAAAGGTACGGCAAAGCCTTTATTCCTGACGAACCTAAGACCTATGCAGCCAAGGCGAGTGCGCAAGATGCTCACGAATGTATTAGACCGACAGACAGCACCCTCACCCCTGAAGATTTAAGACAGTACTTAAGTCCTGATGAATATAAAATATACCTTCTTATCTGGCGTAGGTTTTTGGCCTCCCAGATGAATCCCGCTATCTACGACACCGTCTCTTGTGATATCGCTACCGATAAAGATATGGTACTAAGAGCGACAGGTTCTATCATCAAGTTCCAAGGTTTCTTGATCCTCTATCATGAGCTGGAAGACAAAGAAGAAAAAAATCATAAAGAAGAAGAATCTTCTGAAGACACCGACCGTATCCTTCCTCCTCTGAAAGAAGAGCAACCGCTTCATCTAGAAAAGGTCAAATCCGATCAGTCTTTTACAAAAGCGCCTCCAAGATACACCGAGGCATCCCTTGTAAAAGCCTTAGAAAAATGCGGCATAGGCCGTCCTTCTACCTATGCTACTATCATGAATAAGATACAAAGTAGAGAATATACCACCAAAGAAAAGCAGGCGCTCAAGCCGACAGAACTTGGAAAAGTGATCTGCCAGATGCTTGACGACAACTTTGCCATGATCATGGATATTGGCTTCACAGCTTCTATGGAAGATGAACTTGATAAGATCGCAGAAGATAAGATCGACTGGAAAAAATTCTTAAAAAAATTCTGGGATAAATTCTTCCCTCTCGTAGAAGTCGCTGAAAAAGAGGCTTTTGTACCTAAAATCCTTACCGAATTAGACTGCCCGCAGTGCGGGGCTAAACTTCAAAAGATCTGGTCGAGAAACAAATACTTCTATGGCTGCAGCAACTATCCCGAATGTAAGTTCACAACTCCTATGGAGGCTCTAGACTTTAACAAAGCCGACTATGCAGATAATTTTGATTGGGATCAAAGCTGCCCTAAATGTGGCAAGTCTATGACGCTTCGTCATGGGCGCTATGGAGCTTTCTTAGGCTGCTCCGACTATCCCAACTGCAAGGGGATTGTTAACATCCCCAAAAAAGGAGAAGCGCTACCCGAAGAGATGCCCAACTGTCCTGCTATAGGGTGTCCGGGAAAACTCACTCCCAAACGCTCACGCTTTGGTAAAATCTTTTACTCTTGTTCTACCTACCCGGAATGTGATGTGATTGGCAACTCCTTAGAAGAGATAGAAACAAAATATAGCGACCACCCGAGGACGGCTTCTCAGAAAAAACCCAAGAAAACAACCGCTTCCTCCAAAAAAACCGCCTCTACCACGAAAGAGCCTAAGAAAAAAACAAGAGCAGCTCCCAAACAACCCTCTTATAAAGTATCTAAAGAACTGCAAGAGATCATTAAAGTCGATGAAATCACCCGCCCTGAACTGACCAAAAAAGTGTGGGAATACATCAAAAAACATAACTTGCAAGATCCTAAAAACAAAAGGCTTATCGTGCCCGACAAAAAACTTGCCAAAGTCTTTGGATCAAGTGCTTCTATAGATATGATGAAACTAGCTGCTAAACTTGGAAAACACCTATCCTAAACGTCTCAGATCTTTTGCACTTCCGCAAGGCTCCAAAGTAGCTGCCACGTGGCTTATCTTATTCTTGCTATGCTTTCCCAAAGGAGGTATTAAACTTGTCGGCATCCCCCTCACTTGGGGTTATCTACTTCTCTTCACCATAGGCACTTTCTGCTGGATCACAAAACCTCTTGTACTACAAAAAAACGCTTTTAAATGCCTGCTAGCCCTTGTCCCTTTTCAGCTCATTGCCTTCGCTACCCTATTTCTTTATGGAACAGAAAATCTAGGGTATAGCTTTTCTCTCTTTATCCACTTTTTTTTGATACCTTGGTTTTTTTGGGGCGTATTTCCACAATATCTCTCTCAAGAACTTCTTAATGACATCCTAGAAGGTGCACGGCGAGGTGTTTTCTTCGTAGCCTCTTTCGGCATTTTTCTTTTTCTCTATAAAATCGCTACCGGCACCTTTTTAGAAATTCCCTTTCTTACCATTAACTACCATGACTATAAGCAACTGGAAACTCTAAAATGTATCGACCGTGGAGGAATCTTTAAATTGATTTCCACCTATAATAACGGCAACCTTTATGGGATCTGTATACTGATGCTTTTGCCTCTATATCAGCATCTGGAAAAAAGGCTCTCTAAAAGACTTCTTGTAAAACTCTCTCTTATTCTGACTCTTTCCAGAACAATTTGGCTGGGGCTTTTTCTTTATGAACTCCTTATCCCTCTCACCTATAAAATTTCCCTTTTAAAAAAAGGGATAAATATAATTTTCTCTTTGCCGGGTATAGGTCTTTCCCTCCTCCTTCTGCATCGATTTTTTCCTTTTTCTTTAGACTTTTTGCTGGATCGCTTTTTAGGTAACAGACTAGGACAGCTAGAGGTGCTGCATGACTTTCAGTTTTTCTCCACAAAACCCTTCCAAGAGGTTTTTGAAATCATCTACCTTGGCATCTTAAAAAGCTTTGGAGTTGTAGGGCTTTTGGCCTTCCTTTTGGCCATGATCTACCCTCTCCTGCTTCCCTCCACAAGCTCCTTCAAAGCACCCCTATCTTTGGGCCTCTTTCTTTATCTCCTTATAGCTTTAGGAGACGGAGCTCTTTTACTTATTCCCGTTATGTGCTTTTACTCTTTTATAGTCTTTCTGCTGCATGGCACCGCGAAAGCCTCTTTTACCTCTTGAGGGTTTTTGTCTTTCCAAAGCGTTCCGTCATCAAAAGCGCGGCTCTATCCGTATACAGTATACCTTGCAAGTGATCGATCTCATGCTGCAAAATACGCGCATACCAACCTTTAGCATGGATCACCACAGGCTCTCCCCGTTCATTACGGGCCTCAACCCTCACCGCATACGCTCTAGGCACAAGACCTACAAAGCCCGGTATACTAAGGCAGCCTTCAAAAAATTCGCGGCTTTCTTCTCCTTCTACAAAAAGCTTAGGGTTCACAAGCACCTGCAAAGGTATTTTTTCTCGCTCTCTTTCTAAAATCTGCTCTCTTGTCAAATGACTATGATCCATATCTTCTATCACGAGCACCTGCAAAGGATAGCCTATTTGAGGTGCAGCAATCCCCACTCCTGCATGTTTTTTCATCGTATGGATCATCTTCTGAATAAGCTCTTGGGTTTCCGAAGACATAATCTCTTCCTCCGTAAGCTCTTTTGCTACCTGACTTAGCATAGGATCGCCAAGCTCCAAAACATCTATAGCCTTTTCTCTAGGCTTGAGATACATAAGGTTGGCTTCTTTGATCGCCCGGCAAGGAATACTTCCTTCATAAAGGTGGTAATAGCTCGCCTCACCGCCAGGATTCCTTTCATAGACAAGACGACCTTGCAGTTTCTTCGTATCAAGTTTTAAAACAACGGCACGATCTTCTCCTATGAAGTATTTTACAAGCGTTTTGTCCACCTGATCTTTTTTAGAGAGGTGAATAAAAAGATCATCATTAGAAGCTACAGCTACTTCCTCGGCCTTTTCCGTAACAAGCCACTGCCTATAGGAAAGAATCTTGTACAAATACTGCGGCGGTTCTATAGTTTCCATAACACCCTCTCTTTTTCCAGTAAAAAGTAACCGATCTCATGGTGTTTTGTCTATTGAAAATACCCGTTAATATTTTTCTTATTAAAACATTATTCTTGTCATAATGTAAAAAAATTAATATAAAGAAAACTCTACCAAGGATTGAATATGCCGCTGGATGTGCAGTTGTTCGGTGTGACTTGCAAAGCCTTAAAGACAGCCCTGTCCAAAGCTGATAATATAGATGACGGCACCCGCAACATACTAATAGAAAAAGTCGAAACTCTAAGAAAAAGCGCCTTGCTACCAGAACAGAAAGAGCTACTTGAACAAACATTTCAAACTGAAGAAACCATAAGCCTATCCACGACAGAGAGGAAACTCATTTTACTTAATCTTATTTTAAGACATGTTTTAGAAATAGACCCTAAACTAGCTTCGCTAACTGATACTATGATTGCTAACATTTCAGAAGCAGCGATCTCCACTCTAGGCCTTAAACCGACTCAGAATCCACCTTCTCATTTTTCTCTAGAAGAAGGGCGAGCAGACATACCCCGAGCAAAGGCCTACGCAAAAGAGGGAAAACTACAAGACAAACCTGTTATATCTTTTCAGACGCTTCTTGATTCTAAGGAACCTATAGAAGCAGACTCCCTGACGGAGGCTTTTTCAACCGCTATAAAAGAGCAAAAAATATTTTTCCGTATTGAAAAGCAGTTACTGAATTTTCTATCCCCTTTGTTTGAAGAAGCTCTTCAACAAACTGTTCCAAAAGTACAGACCCGCCATCCACGAGCTACCTGAAAAATACACTCGTGTTTTGGAACCTATTTTTGCACTTCCCGAGTTTCATCAAGCTATAGTCAACTACTTTGCAAATATCGCCGACTAGGGAACAACCTTTTCTATAGAGCGCACTAGTTTTTCAAAATCTTGTAAATCTATATTGCCTCCTGTGAGGATGCATACGGCATCTCCCTTGAAGGACGGCGCTCTATGGAAGACATAAGCTACGGCGCAAGCCGCCGAAGGTTCTATCATTATATCCAACTCATCCTTCATAAATCGCATGGCTCTCAAAATCTCTTTGTCCGTGACAGTAGCCACGTGATCAACATACCTATCTAAAAGAGGACGGTTTAAACTGCCGACTTCATTAGCTCTTAACCCGTCGGCAATCGTTATGGGTTTATCTAAAACTACCTTACGCCCTGTTTTTCTTGATAAAAAATAATCATTGGCCCCTTCAGGCTCTATACCGTGTATCTCTACGTCCGAAGAAAGCTTTTTAAAACAGGCACTTGTACCTCCAAGAAGCCCTCCTCCACCTATGGGAGCAAAAAAATGCCGTACCGTCGGCAACTCCTCAAAAATCTCCAAAGCTAACGTCCCTTGACCTACAATGACATCCCGGTGATCAAAAGGGGACAGACGCACAAGTTGCTCTTTTTCTACAAGCTCTTGTACTTTGGCATTCCCTTCTTTGTGGGTGGTTCCAAATAAGATAATCCTAGGCCCATACTGCGCTGCCAATTGCTTTTTGATAGGAGAAACATTTTCTGCCATGACAAGAGTTGCTTGTATACCAAGCGTCTTAGCAGCAAAAGCCACAGCTATCGCAAAGTTACCGGCCGAGCGGGTAACGACCCCCTTTTTTTTCTCTTCTTCCGATAATGACAGCAAGGCATAAAATGCCCCTCTTATTTTAAAGCTCTTGGTCACTTGACGATTTTCTAGCTTTAAATATACCTTATGCGATGTCTTCAGTTTCTTTTCTATAGGAATACACCGCACAAGCGGCGTTTTGAGAATATAGGGAAGAACCTGCAAATAAGCACTGCGACACTCTTCTAAAGAAAACTCTCTATAATTCACTTAATTTTTTTCTACTTTTTTTATTCTTTCGCTGCTATTTTGAAGTTATACTAAACGGCATATCCTGCGTAAAGATTTTTATGATAAAGCAAAAGGTCTTAACCCTTCTTCAACAACATCGAGAAGAAATCAGAGGATTTAAAGTTAAGGAAATGTTTGTTTTTGGCTCCTTAGCCAGAGATCAGATAACTGCCTCAAGCGATATAGACATTCTTGTCAAATTTACCGATCCTCCAACTTTTGATATGTATATGGATCTAAAATTCTTCTTAGAAGAACTTTTAGGAAGAACTATAGACTTAGTCACTGAAGCTGCTTTAAGACCTGAGTTAAAAGATTATATTAAAAAGGATCTAATACGTGTCGCGTGAATATCATTATTTTATTAAAGACATAAAACAGTATTGTGAAAAAATTATCCGTTATACCGAGTCGATAAATTTTGAGGTTTTTTGCTCTAAAGAAGTCATCTATGATGCTGTGATCCGTAATCCTGAAATTATTGGAGAAGCGGCTAAGAATGTCCCCGAGCATATCAGAACCTCTTATCCTAAAGTACATTCTTTGCCATTGACGACGCTATCCTATGGGATGTTATCAAAACAAAAATCCCCGAACTTCTAAAATCCCTGAATAACCCTTAGAAATCTCCCTATCTTCCGGCATCCTTAAGCGCTTCTTGATCCACCTGCACTGCCCAGCCACCTCCTAAGGATTTATAAATAGAGATAAGAGCATCAAAACTATCGCCTATGGCAGCGAGAGCTTCAATCTGAGCATTGAAAAGCTGACGTTCTGCATCCATAAAGGTGAGATAATCTATCTGTCCTTCGTTATAGCGCAGGGTGGATAGGTGTAGATAGTCCGAGGTTGTCATGACACGCTCTTTTTGCACGAGAGCGATCTCTAAAGTTTTCTGGTGAGAAATCAAGGCATCATTGACCTCTTTAAAGGCTTTTAAAATCGTCGACTCATATTCGTAAAGCATCTGCATCTTCTCAGCTTTTGCAAGCTTTAACCCGCTTGTCAACCTCCCTCCTGTAAAAATCTCTTGCAAAAGATTAGCCCCATACTGCCAGACACTCGACGGCTTATCAAAGAGCATGGAAAATACGGAACTTTCGGTACCGACAAGAGCTACTAAAGAAATATCCGGAAAAAACCTCGCCCTCGCCACCCCTATGTTGGCATTGGCAGCTATCAGCATCTGCTCCGTAGAAAGAATATCGGGTCTTTGATTGAGTAAATCTGCCGGAGAAAATACCGGCACCTTTGCCGGCATAGCAAGCTCTGTCAAAGCCTTACCCCTTTGGAGATCACAAGGGGGTCTTCCCAACAAAATAGCAAGCAAATCCTCTGTTAAGCGTACTTCCAGCTCAAAACGCTCTACCTGCACTTGTACCGACTCTACCTCTGATTGTGCCTGGTCGACTTGCAACCTCGATGTAAGGCCCAAGTCGTAGCGAATAGACGCTAAATAATAGGCTTCTTTCCTTAGAGCATAGGTCTCTCGTGCTATATAAAGTTGCTGATCTAACCGTCTAAGATTGATATAACTAGAAGCGACTGCGCTGACAAGGGTTAAAATAACTGTCCTTCTATTTTGGATCTGAGCCAAGAGCTTAGCCTTGGCGTCGGCAGCGGCACTACGTATTTTGCCCCAGATATCCAGCTCAAAAGAAGCATTTAAAAGAAGCAGATACGCATCGCTTATTGACGCAATCCCAGGAGTCACAGGCTGGAGCGTTGTAGAAATCTTGCCTCTACCTCCTTCAGCTTGTCCCGAGAGCTGGGGGTATAACTCTGATTTTACTATACCAAGCCTTGCTACATACTCATCCACACGGTACATCGCCGTCCGGATATCGGGATTTTTTGCTAGAGCCTCTTCTATATATCCATTTAAAATAGGGTCGCCTAGAAGCTGCCACCACCCTAAATTGGCAGAGGCAAGCCCTTCTTCGGTAAAAAAGCGCCAAGAAGCAGGTGTCACAATTTGCGGCCTTGTGTATTTAGGGTATAAGGTACATCCCACAAGACCTACGACAAGAATAGCGGCCACAACCTTACTTAGATATTTCATCGGAGCCCTTGTCTTTATAGAGCAGTTTAAAAAAGAAAGGGACAAAACAAAGCGCCAAAATAGTCGCTGCAACCATCCCTCCAAAAACCCCCATCCCTACGGAATGTCTAGAGGCGGCGCCTGCACCGGAACTTAAGATCAAAGGCAGCACACCCAAGATAAATGTCAGAGAAGTCATTAAAATAGCTCTGAATCGCAGTTTGGCTGCTTTTAGCGCCGCTTCATGAATCATTAGTCCCTCTTTACGCTGAATCACCGCAAACTCCACAATTAAAATCGCATTTTTTGCAGAAAGCGCGATGAGTGTCACAAGCCCTATCTGAAAATAGACATCGTTAGGCATGTGTTTTATCAAGATAGCTAGCAGCGCCCCTAGCGCCCCAAAAGGGACGGCCATGATGATAGATAATGGCAACGTCCACCTTTCATATAAAGCTGCCAAAATAAGAAAAACCATAAAAAGCCCAGCAAACAGCACGATAAGGGAGGTGCCTCCTGTAGCAATCTCTTGATAAGCTTGCCCGCTCCATCCATATTCCATACCCTCGGGCAGTATCTCTTTGGCCAGCTCTTCCATAACGGCTATAGCCTGACCGGAAGTATACCCTCTAGCAGGTCCTCCTAAAAGCTCTGCTGCCGGGTAGTCGTTAAATCGGCTTACAAGATTAGAACCCGGCTTTGGATAAATCTTAAGCAGCGATTTTAAGGGCACCATCTGCTGCAAAGAAGAACGTACATACATGTCGCCTATATTATCCAAGCGCTCCCTAAAACTAGGTTCCGCTTGAACAATCACCTGATATACTCGCCCAAATTTATTAAAATTATTCACGTAGACAGAACCCAATAGAGTCTGTAAAGCCTGAAATACATCCGATACAGATACCCCCAAGGCTCTTGCTTTATATCTATCTAAATCGACATAGAACTGCATGTTGTTAAACTGCGCCGTCGTATGCAGTGGCGACAGCTCAGGTCTTGTCTTAGCCGCTTGCACAAATTTCTCAATAGCCTCCTCTAGAGCCGTCTCTCCGCCATCACCTCGATTCTCTATCCAAAATTCAAAACCCCCTACCGTGCCAAGACCCGGAATCGCAGGAGGATTCGCCATCAATACCTGCGCATCTTGCAAAGAAAAATAAGCCTTTTGCAAATCTCTTAAAATAGCCTCGGCATGCAAGTTGGCTGCTTTTCTTTCCGACCAATCTTTTAACATGATAAAATTCGTTCCTACCGTCGTCCGATCCAAGCTCTCTATCATACTAAACCCCGTTAAAGAGACGACCTTATCGACCCCCGGGTGTTTTAGCGCTATTTGTTTGATCTGCTCATCGATACTTGTCGTCCTATCAAGACTTGCCCCATCCGGTAAATAGGAAAAGGCGATAATATACCCCTGGTCTTCGTTAGGCACAAAACTTGTCGGAATCTTGCTAAAAAGACAACCTACCGAGACAATGATCCCGAAAAAAAGGGTAAGACTTAAAACCTTATGCCGCAGAAAAAATCCGGCTACCTTAAGATACTGCTCCGTAACCTTTTCTAGACCAAGGTTGAACCACACAGCCCATCTATATTCTTTACGTTCCGGCTTTAAGATTAAAGCTGCCAAAGCAGGACTTAATGTTAAAGCCACAAGACCCGAAAAGAAAACTGACACTGCTATCGTCATCGCAAACTGTTTATAAAGCTCTCCCGCGATCCCTCCCAAAAAAGCTACCGGAATAAAAACGGCACATAGCACAAAAACAATAGCAATAACAGGCCCTGTCACCTCGCGCATCGCCTTGATAGCTGCCTCTTTAGGTGTTAAATGAAAACTGTGTAAATTCCTTTCTACATTCTCCACCACTACAATAGCATCATCTACAACGATACCAATAGCGAGCACCATCCCAAAAAGGGTCAATGTGTTGATGGAAAATCCCAGCACATACATGCCTGCAAAAGCCCCTATGATAGAAACAATCAGCGCCACTACCGGAATGAGGGTAGCCCTAAAAGACTGTAAAAAAAGAAAGACGACAAGGACCACAAGAAGTGCCGCTTGTAGCATCGTCATCAACACCTCTTTGATGGACATCTTGATAAATAACGTCGTGTCATAAGGAATGAAATAACTTAACCCCGCCGGAAAATCCCCGGAAATCTTCTGCATGGTCTGCCTTACACTGTTAGCGACATCGATAGCATTGGCCCCATACTCTTGATAAATCGCCAACAAAATTGTAGTTTTGCCGTCAACAGCTCCATTGACCGTATAATCCTGCGCTCCTAACGTCACCTCTGCAATATCTTTAAGAAGGACCATCGATCCATTTAAGTCGGCTCGGATAATGATATTTTCAAAATCCTCTACCGTGCTCAAGCGTCCCTTTGCTGCCATAGGCACCGTCAAAGCTACAGGATGTACATTGGGCGCCTGGCCCAGCTGCCCTATCCCAAAGTCCTGATTTTGCTCTTTCACCATCTCTACGATATCCCCTGTCGTAATCCCCAGCTGCGCCATAAGATCGGGCCTCAACCAAATCCTCATTGAATAGTCCCTTTCCCCTATCACAGAAATATTACTAATCCCGGGAAGAAGTTCTAGAGCATTAACGACATTGATCGTCGCATAGTTGCTCACAAACTCCTCATCGTATATTCCCTCCGGAGACTGCATCGCCACAATGATTAAAATATTGGGCGTCTGCTTATTGATCGTCACTCCCTCTTTCTGAACCGCTTCCGGCAACTGTGACAGCGCTTGGTTGACCCTATTTTGCACATTCACCTGATCCATATCCGCATTGCTACCGATAGCAAAATAGACATCCAAAGTCATATTTCCCGTAGAGGCATTTTGAGAATACATATAAATCATGTCCTCTACCCCCAAAATCTGCTGCTCCAAAGGAGAAGCCACATCGTTTGCCATTGTAGCGGCATTAGCCCCATTGTAACTTGTCGTCACCTGAATAAGCGGCGGAGTAATATTGGGATACTGCTCCACAGGAAGGTTTTTCATAGCCACCACCCCTGCAAAAACAATGATAATAGAGATCACACTCGCAAAGATAGGGTGTTTGATAAAGTATTCAGATATCATAACTCTATAAAAATCAAATAGTTATAACACAAATTCCAATGCATAACAACCAAAAATAGGTTAATTATCTTTATATCAAATTAAAATTTAAATTAATAGTTAACTAAATTAAAATTCAGTTAAATCATATTTTTTAGTATAATATAAATAAAAAAATTAACTATAGATGGTGTTTTATGTCTTGTAATACGATTGCTTCCACAGAGCTTTTAAAAGCTTACGGAGAGCGCCAACCTTTTGCAAAGCCTTATTTAACTGTTGTAGGAGAAGAATCTCCCCTGCTTATTATCCGGGAAGGGGCGGCTCTCAGTGAAAAAGAGCTTTCTTCCATTTCCTTATCTCCCGATCATTCTATTTCTATTCTTGTAGAAAGCAAATATCAAAACCTTATAGAAAAAACCCTGCCCTCTATTTTAGGCGATAAGGAAGTAAAATCCACGCTGCAAAAGCTAACTACCCGAGATGCTCTTTTAGAAACGGCCAAAACGCTCAAGCGCCTAGATAACTATCAAGGTCCAAAAGGGGAAGATTCTCTTGTTTATTTTAAGATAACGCCCAAAGGTTTAGACCTTGGCAATGCCGGCTCTCTGACAGAGGGTATAGATCCTCAAAATAAACCCCTTTTTTACCTGCCCATTTCTCAGGAAGAGGGCTTTTTAGTAGCTTTTCAAAATAGCGATGAAATCTTAAATCAGTTACCTCTTCTTTTAAAGCATCCTCAAGGAAAAGAAATCCTAGGCGCCCTTAGAGTACAAAAAGAGGATATTATCGATCATCCCGCTGTAGTGAACCTCGTAGATCAACATAGTTTTATCAAAGCGCTTCAGGATTATGAGAAAGATACCTCCTTTACCGCTCCCTATATCACTCTTTCTCCGGAAGGGGCTATTGAAATTGAAGAAGGAGCCTACGATAAAAGAATAAAAATTGCCCGCTTATCCCTAGGCTCCGGAGAAGAGATTTTAATAGATAGTCGTTTCAAACAAGCTCTTAAAATAGCTATTGAGACCCTACAACAAGATCCTGAGCATCAACCTCTCTTAGCTAATCTTGCCATGGCTAATGAAAAGGAGTGTGTGCTTTTCCGTTCACGGGTAAATCTAGAAAAAATAAATACCTCTTCTATGCAAACACCCTATATAACCCTATCGTCTAATCTGCTTTCTATAGAAGATGCCTATAAGAAAAAACTATGTGATACGGTAATTTATCTACCTATTTCTTCTGAACGGGGCATTTACCTAGCGCAAGAACATGCAGAAAAAATCCTTCAACTCCTTCCTCAGCTACTGCAAAGTCCCTCTATGAAAAAGGTGTTTGAAAACATATCCTTTACACAAGCCTTTGCGGCTTTTGCAAGTTCTACTATCCCATCTAAAAACTGCATTATAAGCTACGATCCCGCTATAGGACTTACTCTTACTACAAGGGTAACCTCCAAAGAATTTGTCGAGTGCTTCCCTAAAGGCCCAGGCTTTCTCATAGATCGTCAATACGCACAAGAAATTCTTCCTCGTTTGCAGTTGGCGTTAAATGATCCCGAAACCAACGCCTTGCTTGGCTCTCTTGCTATTAAAAAACCCTTGCTCACTCACAAAATAGATTTAAACAAATCCTTTTTTCGTTAAAGCCCCAAAGCGTCTTCTTGACTAGAGGGCACCTTCTTAGGTGAAGGGGGGATTTTGCTAATGACATGCACCTCAGCTCCATTATGGATACGATTGACCCCTTGAGCCACGACAAGCTCTCCTTTTTTAAGTCCCGAGGTGATAATCCAGTAGTCTTCATACCAGTCCCCTGTCTCTACAGGCCTAAGCTCTGCTTTGCCGCTTGCATTAACGACATAGACAAAAATCCCATTTTGCCCCTGTTGTACTGCCGTCTGGGGCACGATGATAGCATTGGGGCGCGTCGCCCCTTTCACAACTGCTCTCACAAACTGTCCCGGTTTTAAAAAGGCTTTAGGATTGGCTAGGACAGAGCGGACAAGCATGGTACCCGTACTTTGTTGCAAGGCCGGATCCGTAAAATCGATACGCCCCTCCGCCGGGAGGGTAGACCCGTCTGCCATGACTACCTCTATCTTGAACTCCATATTCTCAGGATATTTCAAAAGACCTTGCGCCATTTCTTTACGCGCCTTTAAAATATCCCCTTCCGATACGCTAAAATTCACCCAGATGGGATCAATCACATAAATAGTAGTTAAAAGGCTATCAGGCCCCGGAGAGATTAAAGCCCCTTCACGAAATTTTGCTAAAGAACTCACACCCGTAACAGGTGCTTGGATAGAGGCAAAACTTAAGTTGAGCTTCGCCTCTTCAAGATCTGCTTTCGCTATCGCTACGGAGGCTTCCGTAGCTAAAACTTCTGCCAAAGCATCATCTAAATCCTTTTGGCTGACTGCATTTTGTTCATACAAGGGAACCATTCTATTTTTTGTCTGCTCCGCATTCCAAAGTTTCGCCCTCTGCCTTTCTAGCTCCCCTTGCGCCATATGAACCTTATCAACAAAAGGCCTCTGATCAATCACAAACATCAGCTCATCTTGGAGGACAAGACTCCCTTCTTTATAAACGATAGCATCTAGATATCCCTCAATACGCGCTCTTAATTCTACAATATGGGAACTTTCCGCTACCGCTACATACTCAAAATTGGCTGGAATCGTTTGCGGAATCACTTCCATCACCATCACGGGAATAGGAGGCACTACGCCCTTTTCAGAGGGACGGCAAGATAAAATAAACAAACCTAAATAGCAAGCTATCAAAAACTTAGCTGTTATAGAAAAAAGATATCGGAACATGGCTATTTTTTTCTTTGCAATCTAACAAAAGAAATATCAAATAAAATTTAAATTTTCAACGGTATTTGGTTTATATATTGAAATAAATTCTAGTTTTTTATTAAAATTCCGCTACCGACTATTTTCACCAAGCTTCATTTTATGGCTTCCCAGCTTCTTCAGATTTTCTCGCATCTTTTTACCACTCCTCTCCCTTATCTGGGTTATGACAACCAAAAAAACCAGGTTGTTATCCGATCGGATTTGGGATGGTTGGACGAGAGAGTTCGTCTTTGCTTTGTTAAATATGCCCCCCTTGATACCAAGGGTTTTCTGATAGAAACATGTAATATAAGCACCATCTTAACGATACTTGTTTCCGAAGATTGTACTCGCTTTCAAGAAGCCTGGGTCGCAAAACCCTCTTTTTGGATCCCTGAAGCCGACGTCGCTATTTTAGATGAAGACGATCCCTTGCCCCCTTTTGATTTAGCTGCCTCCAAAAAAGCTCTAGAGAACACTTTGCAAATTACGAAAGAAGCTTGCCTAACTTATATCCCTTTTACAAGAACTGTTATCGCCTGCGAAGCTGCCACCTTACACGAGATCACTTTTGTCGTTTGCTTCCCTGATAACAGGGGAGTTTTTATCCATGCACTTTATGAAAAAGAGCTTCTTAAAGCTCTTCCCTATCTTATACCCTCTTTGCAACCTCTTGCAACAAGCGCTCCCCCTTTTGAAAACCATAGCCACTCTAAAAGCATGGTTGAAAAAATGGTCAAAAACACTAAAAAAGCGCTTCAAGAACACACTCTTGCTAGCAAGAAAATAGCGCAGCTACTACAAAACCATTTAGCTTTTATAGAAAGCCATAAACACTTAGTTCATTCCTTATTTCTTGAGGACCCTTCCCAAGAGGGTCTTTCTATTCACAAACAAGCCATGCTGCTTATTCAAAAAAACGATATCGACTATCCACTTCCCTCCTTTGTAGACCTTCTTCAGAAAATAGGGTTCGCCAAAAAAACCAAGTGTACCATTAAGCAGTTTAAAGAAAAGCTCCAAGAGCATCTTTCCTATCTAGAAAACCCCCGCTACGTCGCTTCCTTGGAAGAAATCAAACCCTCTACGAACTCTCCTTTCTTATCTTTAGAAGTGGGTATCTCTGAAAACCGAGGGGAAAGGCGTTTTATGGAAGATGCTTCTTTCTCTATAAACACTCCCCTTTATTTACTAGCCGGGGTCTTTGATGGTCA
>Ga0194121_10003957_pt1 | contig 21943 bp, 21 predicted proteins | sample TA2MahCa50mmetaG_FD_148609 | JGI IMG/M metagenome (GOLD analysis project Ga0194121, IMG submission 148609) | Freshwater microbial communities from Lake Tanganyika, Tanzania - TA2015020 Mahale Deep Cast 50m | ecosystem: Environmental > Aquatic > Freshwater > Lake | place: Tanzania: Lake...
CGCCGTTGATGTGGCCCACGACATCCGGATTCGCCTCCAGCACCACGTCCGCGTTGATCGGGCTCGAGCCGGCGATCGACGGGCCGCCCGTGTGGATCGTGACCGTCATGCCGTGCTGCTTCGCCCACCGCACCATCGGCGCCGCGTCCTTGCCCGTCTTGACGGAGCCGAGGCCGATCTCGCCCACGAGCTTGACACCCGCGGCCGCCATCTCCGCGAAGTCCGCTTCGGTGAGTCCCAGCTCGAGGATCGGCGCGCCGCCGTGGACCTTCACGCCGCCGGGCCGGAAGTTCGCGTACGCCTTGGCCGCGACGATCGCGAGCGCCTTGAGCCCCACGATGTCCTTCGGCCGCCCGGGCAGGTGCACCTCGCCCGCGGAGATCGCGGTGGTGACGCCGCCGTTCATGGCCGAGTCGATGAAGTCGACCGTGCGCTGCCGCGGCGTGTAGTCGCCGAACACCGGGTGCACGTGCGAGTCGAGGAGCCCGGGCATCACCGTGGTGCCCTGCGCGTCGATCACCACGTCGGCGCCGTCGTCGAGCCCGCGGCCGATCGCGGCGATGCGGCCGTTCGCGAGCACGAGCGAGTCGGCGTCGAGGCGCGGCTTGCGGATGTCGCCGCTGACGAGCTGCCCGATGTTCCTGACCAGCGTCTTCATGCGCGCATGCTACCTCAGCCGACACTCAGGTAGGTGCGGCGGAGCTCGGCGTCCGCGTCGAGCGCGGCGAACGGTCCTTCGAACTTGATCTCGCCCTTCTCGATGATGTACGCGCGGTCGGCGAGCCGCCGCGCGAACGCCAGGTTCTGCTCCGAGAGCAGGATCGTGAGGCCCTCGCGCTTGAGCGCGAGGATGTTGTCCGCGAGCGCCTTGACCACGACCGGCGCCAGCCCTTCCGACGGCTCGTCGAGCAGCAGCAGCCGCGGGCCCGTCATCAGCGTGCGCGCGATCGTCAGCATCTGCTGCTCGCCGCCCGAGAGGCTGCCCCCGCGCTGCGCCGCCAGCGTCGCGAGCTTCGGGAAGAGCGCGAACACCCGCTCGGTGGACCAGCGGCCCGCCGCGCCGTCGGCGCCGGCCTCGCCGACCAGCAGGTTCTCGCGCACCGTGAGGTCCGCGAAGATCCGCCGGTCTTCCGGCACCCACCCGATGCCCGCGCGGCTGATCGCGTGGGTCGGGAGCTCCCGGAGGTCGCGGCCGTCGAGCCGGATCGTCCCTCGCGTCACCTCGACGAGCCCGACGATCGCCTTGAGCGTCGTCGACTTCCCGGCCCCGTTGCGGCCGAGCAGCGAAACCACCTCGCCCGCGCGCGCCGTGAGCGTCACGCCGTGGAGCACGTGGCTGCGCCCGTACACCGCGTGCACGTCGGCGAGCTCGAGCATCAGCGGCCTCCGAGCGCGGCCACGAGCGTCTCCTTCACGTGCCGCACCGCGTCCTCGAGCGCCCGGGCGTCGTGTCCCACGCTCGCGCCCGCCTGCACGCACTCGTCACCCACGGGCGCGCGGCCCGTCGCCCGGTTCACCGGCGCGCCCGCGCGCTCCTCCAGCGCGCACGCCCGCCGCTGGACGCCGGGCAGCCGCACCTGCGGCGGCAGGTCCACGACATCGAAAAAGTGCCGCGCGCCCGCCAGCTCCACGAGCGCGGCGTCGGCGCCCGCTTTGCGCAGCCGCGCGACATACTGGCGGCACGGCTCGATCGGCATCCAGTCGTCCGCCGTGCCATGCAGGATCCGGATCGGGCGGCGATGCACCTGCTCGTCGTCGCGATATGCAAGCGCGCACGGCGGATAGAGGGCGAGGTGCGCGGCGTACTCCAGGCCCTTCGGGCCGTACGTGGCGTGGAAGCGGCGCGCGCTCGTGTGCAGCGCGGCCCAGCCGCCCTTCGAGAACCCGAGCACGGCGATGCGCCGCGCGTCGATCTTGCCGTGCGTGCCGACGACCGCGAGCGCGCGGTACGCGTCGATCAGCATCGAGGCGTCCGAGAGGCGCGCGAGGCTCGTCGACGTCTCAGTGATCCCCCGCCCGCTGAAGCTGTCGAGCAGGAAGACCGCGAGGCCCATCGAGTTGAGCACGTCGGCCCAGTAGCGCACGTTCGCGGCGAGGCCCGTCTCGCCGTGGACCAGCACGACCGCGGGAATCCGCGCGGGCGTCACCGGCAGGCGCAGGTGGCCGCCGATCGTCCCCGGCGTGCCGGGCGCGCCGGCGAGCAGCTCGGCGTCGCTCAGCGTGGCGCTCGCGAACGTCATCGGCTGCGTGACCAGCGGCGGCAGATCGCCGTGCCCCGCGAGCGCGGCGAGCGGCACCGTGCAGACGAGCGCCACGAGGCCGAGCGCGCGTCTCACGCGTCCTCGCCGAGATAGACCGCCTGCACCTGGCGGTCGGCGCGCACCGCGGGCGGCGGCCCGTCGGCGATCACGCGCCCCTGATGGAGGACGAGGATACGGTCGGCGATCGCGAACACGACGTCCATGTCGTGCTCGGTGAACAGCACCGTGAGACCCCGCGCGCGCGCGATGTCCCGCGTGAGCGCCATCAGCGCGCCGCGCTCGGCGGGCGCCATGCCCGCGGTCGGCTCGTCCAGCAGGAGCAGGGCCGGGTCGTTGGCGAGCGCGATCGCCAGCTCGAGCTTCTTGAGGTCCCCGTACGCGAGCACACCGGCGGGCCGGAAGCGCTGCTCGGCGAGCCCGACCTGCTCGAGCAGCGCGGTCGCCGGGGCCACTTCGAGACGGGAGGCCGCGGTGAACGGCGCGCGGCTCTTGCCGACGTGCGACAGCCGCGCGACCTGGACGTTCTCGAGCACCGTGAGCGTCGCGAACGTCGCGGTGATCTGGAACGTGCGGCTGATGCCGAGCCGCCAGATCGCCCACGGCGCGAGCCCGAGCAGCGGCCGCCCGCGAAAGCGCACGGCGCCGGCATCGGCCGCGAGCTGGCCGGTCAGGATGTTGAAGAACGTCGTCTTCCCGGCGCCGTTCGGCCCGATGAGCGCGCGGATCTCCCCCGCGGGCAGCATGAAGCGCACGCCGTCCACCGCACGCACGCCGCCGAAGCCCTTGTCGACGCCCTCGACCTCGAGGATCGCCTCAGGCACGGCGCCGCTCGGACAGCACGCCGAGGATCCCGCGCGGGAAGGCCACGACCAGCGTGATGAGGATCAGGCCCAGCACCATCGACCAGTACTCGGTGTACCTGGTGACCACGGTGTCGAGGATCTTGTAGACGGCGGCGCCGAGCGGCGCGCCGGCGAGCGCCTGGACGCCGCCGAGCAGCACCATCACCAGCGGCTCCACGGAGAGCGGCACCGCGAAGTACTCGGGGAACGCGCTGCCCTTGAGGAACACGAAGGTCGCGCCGGCGAGCCCGCCGAAGAAGCCGGCGACCACGAACGCGAGCCATTGATGACGCCGCACGTGGATGCCGACCGCCTCCGCGCGCCGCGCGTGATCGCGCGCCGCCCGCAGGACGAGGCCGAACGGCGCGCGGCCGATCACGCCGAGCAGCGCGATGCCGCCCGCGCACGCGGCGAGGGCCACGTAGTAGTAGCGGATCGGCGCCGCCAGCCACGGGGCCGGCCACACGCCGAGCAGCCCGTTGTCGCCGCCGGTCACGTCGTACCACTGGTGCACGATCGCCCACGCGATCTGCGCGAACGCGAGCGTGAGCATCGCGAAGTAGATGCTCGAGAGCCGCACGCAGAAGAAGCCGATCACCACCGCGGCGACCGCCGCGAGCGCCGGGCCCGCGAGGAACGCGAGCGGCATCGGCAGGCCCGCGAGCTTCATCCCCAGGGCGGCGCCGTACGCGCCCATGCCGAAGGCGGCGGCGTGCCCGAACGACACCATGCCGCCGGTACCCATGAGCAGATGCAGGCTCGCCGCGAACAGGGCGAACGCGAGCACCTCGATGAGGATCCACACGTGAAAGACCGGCAGGAGCGGCGGAATCGCGACCAGCGCCGCGAGCACGACGGCGAGCCACGCGCGTGGGACGCCGCGCGCCGCCTCGGCCCGGATGGCGCCGCCGGCGCCGCGCCCCTGCGCCTCCGGCCGGCCGAGGAGGCCCCATGGCCGCACGACGAGCACGACCGCCATCACGACGAACGTCAGCACGAGCGAGGCCTTCGGAAAGATCAGCACGCCGAACGCCTGGATGACGCCGATCACGACGGCGGCGAGCAGCGCGCCGGGCACGGAGCCCATGCCGCCGATGACCACGACCACGAACGCCTCCGTGATGATCGTCGTGTCCATCACGACCGTGAGCGCCTGCCGCGGCACCTGCAGCGCGCCGCCGAGCCCCGCGAGCGCCGCGCCGAGCGCGAACACCGCGGTGAAGAGCCGCGCCTGGTCCACGCCCAGCGCCGCCACCATCTCGCGGTCCTGCGTGGCCGCGCGGATCAGCACGCCCCAGCGCGTCCGGTAGAACACCCACCACAACGCCAGCGCGACGAGCGGGCCGATGACGATCAGCGCGAGGTCGTAGCTCGGAAAGAGCTGCCCGGCGATGGAGACCGAGCCGGACAGCCCGGGCGCGGTCGGCCCCGTCTTGTTCTCCGAGCCCCACCCGAGCTTCACGACGTCCGCGATCACGAGCACGAGCGCGAACGTCAGGAGGAGCTGGTAGAGCTCCGGCGCCCTGTACACGCGCCGGAGGAGCACGACCTCGATCAGCAGCCCGACGACGCCGATGATCCCCGACGCCAGCAGCACGGCGGCGTAGAACGACGCGCCGCCGAGCGGCAGCAGACTGGTGAGCGTGTACGTGAGGTAGGCCGCGAGCATGTAGAGCGACCCGTGCGCGAAGTTCACGATGCGGGTCACGCCGAAGATCAGGGTCAGCCCGGACGCGATGAGGAACAGGACCATGGCGTAGGCGAGCCCCGACAGGAGCTGGACGAGGAGAATGGATGGCGCCATGCGTCCGGGTCACCGGCGCCGCATCGCCGACGCGCTAGTTGCCGCTCCGCATCTTCTTCACGTCGTCGGGCGACGGAAGGACTCTGTCGCCCGGCACGTACTCGTGATCGACCATCACCCCGACGCCGCGCCGGGCGTCGATCTTCGTCATCCCGACCCAGGCGCCGAGCGTGGACTGGCCGTCGACCGCGCGGTACGTGATGGGGCCGATCGGCGTCTCGACCTTGAGGCCGCGGAACGCGGCGACGAGCTTGTCGGTGTCGGTGCCGCCCGCCTTGCGGATCGCCTCGAAGATCGAGAGGTACGTCACGTAGCCGACGAGCGAGCCGAGCACCGGGTGCTTGTCGGTCTTCTTCGTGAAGCGCGCGACGAACTCCTTGTGCGCGGGCTGCGCCACGTCGTACCAGGGGTAGCCGGTGACGAGCATGCCTTCCGGCGCTTCCAGCTTGAGCGGGTCGATGTACTCCGGCTCGCCGAGGAGGATCCCGACGACGAACATCTTCTGGAACAGGCCGCGCTTCTGCGCCTCGCGCACGAACGCGAGCCAGTCGCTGCCGAAGAGCGACACGTAGAGCGCGTCGGGGTTCTTGGCGAGCACGGCGCCGACCTCCGCCGAGGCGTCGATCTTGCCGAGCGTCGGCCACTGCTCGCCGACGACCTGCACGTCCGGCTTCAGCTCCTTGAGCCGGTCCCGGAACGTCTCCCACGCGCGCTTGCCGTACTCGTAGTTCGGCCCGATGGTCGCCCACCTCGCGTACTTCGTCCTCCCGGCCCTCTCGGCGAGCATGCGGCCCTGCTGGTAGGTGTTCGGCCGCACGCGGAAGACGTAGTCGTGGCCCTTGGACCACGTGATGGCCTCGGTGAGCGGCTCCGCGGCGACGAACAGCGTCTTGTTCTGCTTCGCCCAGTCGGACACCGCGAGGCCGACGTTCGACAGGAACGTGCCGGAGATGAGCGCCACCTTCTCGCTCGCGACCAGCTCCTGCGCGTGCTTCACGGCCTCGGCCGGCTGCCCCTTGTCGTCGCGGAACGCGACTTCGACCTTGCGCCCGAGCACGCCGCCCTTCGCGTTGACCTCGTCCACGGCCATCTCGACCGCCGCGCGGTACGGGCCCGTGAACGGCGCGCCGATGCCGCTGAAGGAGTTGATCTCCCCGATCTTGATCGGCGGCTGCGCGGCGGTGGGCAGCGCGGCCGCGACGAGGACGGCGACGAGGGCCAGGGCGACCGCGAGGCGCGCGCGCTTCATCGAATGACCTCCTGCGGCCGGGGGCCGCCGCTCGCGGCGATCCGGCGCTGCACGTCGACGATGTGGTCCTGCATGATCGCGCGCGCCCGCGCGCCGTCGCGCGCCTGCAGCGCCGCGACGAGCGCCTGGTGGGCGCGCTCGACCTCCGCCCGGTCGGCGTCGGCCTGGAGCGCGGGCGTGAGCTCCGCCTCCAGATCCATGAGCGCGTGAATCGCGACCGCGTGCACGGGCGTGCGCGCGGCGCCGGCCAGCCGGCGATGGAAGTCGAGATCGAGGTCGCGCGGGACGCGCCCCGCGACGACGGCCGCGGCGCGCTCGTCGAGCGCCGCCTGCAGCTCCTTCACGTCCATGTCGGTGGCGCGCTCGGCGGCGAGGCGCGCGACCTCCGGCTCCATGAGCAGCCGCGCCTCCGTGAGCTGCGAGGCCGTCAGGTGACCGAGCCGGAGCAGCGTGCGGAAGTCGCGGGAGACGACGCTCGCGTCGAGCGCGCGCACGAAGTGGCCGCCGCACGAGCCCTGGCGCACCTCGAGCAGGCCGCGATGCTCGAGCGCGCGCAGCGCCTCGCGCACGGCGACGCGGCTCGCGCCGAAGCGCCGCCCGAGCTCGCGCTCGGGCGGCAGCTTGTCCCCGCTCGCGAGCCGCCCGTCGTAGATGAGACGCTCGATGTGCGCGGCGATGTGGTGATAGACGCGCGGCGTGCCGACGGTGCTGACCACGGCGCCACTGTCCGGCGAAAGAAACGCCAAGTCAAGCGCGGCACCGCGGCAACGTCGTCTCGTAACCGCCGCGGGGTTTCCCTATACTCCGTGGCGATGACGCTGCCCGCGCGCCGGGACCCGAGCGACGCCGACGAGCTGACCGCCGAGCTGCTCGACCGCTACGAGGAGATCAATCTCCTCTACGACATCGGCGGCACGCTCGCGGGCGTGTTCGACGTCGACGTCATCGGACGCACGGTCGTCGACCGCGCCATGGTGGTGACACGGGCGAGCGGCGGGCTCTTCCTGATGGTCGACGGCGCGGAGGCACGCGTCGCGTATCGCGCGGGCGACTTCCCCGACGCCGCCGCCCGCCGGCTCACCACGGGCGGCGAGCTGCTCGCGCGCGTGCTCGCCACCCCGCTCCTCGTGCAGCAGCCCCTGCTCGCCGTGCGCGTCCAGCGCCACGGCGAGGTCTTCGCGGTGATCGCGCTGAGCGGCAAGCCCGACGACGGCGTCTTCAGCGCGGGCGACGGGCGCCTCATGCAGGCCCTGGCCGAGCAGGCGGCCACCGCGATCCACACCGAGCGGCTCGTGCGCGAGCTGCGCCGCTCCGAGCGCCTGCGCAGCGAGCTCGAGGTCGCGCGCCGTCTGCAGATCTCGCTGCTGCCCGCCGCGGCGCCGGACGTGCCCGGGCTCACGCTCGTCGGGACGTGCCAGCCCTCCGGCCAGGTGGGCGGCGATTACTTCGACTACTTCGCGCTGCCGAACGGCCGCCTCGGCCTCGTGGTGGCCGACGTCTCCGGCCACGGCGTGAGCTCGGCGATCGTCATGGCCGGCCTCCGCTCCACGCTCCACGCCGAGGTGCGCGGCGAGTTCTCCCCCGCGCACGCGCTCGCGCGCGCCAACGAGCTCCTCGCGCGCGACTTCGCCTCGACCAACATGTTCGTCTCGGTGTTCCTCGCGATCTACGATCCGGCGACCGGGGCCATCGCCTACAGCAACGCCGGGCACCCGCCGCCCTTCCTCGTGCACGGCGGGCACGTCGCGCCGCTCGACGGCGCCGGGCTCATCATCGGCGTGATGCCGGACGCCACGTACGAGGACGGTCGCGCGCAGCTCCCGCCCGGCGGCGCGCTCGTCCTCTACACCGACGGCATCACCGAGGCGCACAAGACGGGCGGCGCGCTCTTCGGCGAGCCGGCGTTGCGCGCGCTCGTGCGCGAGCGGGCGGGCGGCGGCGCCGAGGCGCTGCACGCCGCGATCCTCGCCGGCGTGCGCGAGCATCTCGGCGGCGAGGGCGCGGACGACGACATCACGCTGGTCGTGGCGGCGCGCGCGCGATGAGCGACCGGACGGTGATCCTCGTGATCGACGACTCGACCGTCACCATCCGCGCGGCGAGCCTGCTCATCGAGCGCGCGGGCTACGAGGCGCGCGCGGCGATGACGGCGGAGGACGGCCTGCGCCAGGCGCGCGCGCTGCTGCCGCGGGTGATCCTGCTGGACGTGGAGCTGCCCGACGGCGACGGCTACGCGGTGTGCCGCGAGCTCAAGCGCGATCCGGCCACCGCCGCGATTCCGGTGATCCTCTGCACCGGCCGCGGCGAGGCGCTCGACGAGGCGGACCGCGCGGGCGTCGAGGCCGACGCGTACCTGCCGAAGCCGTTCAGCCCGTCCGCGCTGCGCGACCTGGTCGCCCGCTTCGCGACGGGCGGCGCGCCCTAAGCGTCCCCGCGTGTCCGCCCGGCGCCGCCGCTCGTGAGCACGCCGCGCAGCGTCGGCTCGATCCGGGCCAGCTCCGCGGCGAGCGCGGCGTACGGCGCGCGCGCCGCCTCCACCGCGCCCACGCGCCCGAGCGTCTCGATCTCCTGGGCGAGCGCCTGCGCGGGCGCGCTGAAGTGCCCGACCGAGCCCTTCAGCCGGTGCGCCGCGCGCCGGAGCAGGTCGCCGTTGCGCGTGCCGAGCGCCTCCGACATCTCGCGCACGAGCGTGGGGCTCTCGCTGAGGAAGGCCTCGACCACGACGCTCACGAGGTCGCGGTCGCCGGCGAACCGCTCGAGCAGCGTGGCGAGATCAGGCGCCGGCAGCGGCGTCTCCCCGCCCTGGCCCGGCGCGGCGGCGGGATGCCCGGTCGCGGCCCGCTCGACGGCCTGGAAGAGCGCGCGCGCGTCCAGCGGCTTCGGCACGTAGTCGTCCATGCCGGCGGCGAGGCAGCGCTCGCGGTCGCCCTTCAGCGCGTTCGCCGTGGTCGCGATGATCGGCACGCGCACACGGTCGGCGCGAAGCTGCCGCGTCGCCTCGTAGCCGTCCATCTCCGGCATCTGCACGTCCATGAGCACGAGGTCGAAGGCTTCGCGCCGCACCGACTCCACCGCCGCGCGTCCGTTCGCCACCACCACGACGTCGTGGCCCCAGCGCTCCAGGAACCCGCGGGCGACCTGCTGGTTCGGCACGCTGTCCTCGGCCACGAGCACGCGCAGGCGCCGCTGGGGCTGCCACGCCGAGGCCGCGCGCGCGGGCTCGGCGCGCGGCGCCGCGCTGCGCGTGAGCGCCGCCGTCACGGCATCCAGCAGGTCGGACTGCGAGCACGGCTTGCGCACGTGCGACTCGATGCCGAGCTCGCGGCAGCGCGCGAGCTCCTCGGGCGCGTCCAGCGCGGAGAGCATGAGCACGATCGTGCTGTGCGACGCGTGCGTCCGCCGCAGCGCCTCGACGAGCGCGAAGCCGTCCATGCCGGGCATCTGCAGGTCGACGACGAGGACCTTGAACGGCCGTCCGACGGCATCCGCGGTCGCGACCGCCTCCAGCGCGGCGGGCCCGCTCGCCACCGCGTGCGTCTCCATGCCCCACGCGCCGAGCGTCTCGGCGATCGTGCGGCGGCTGACCGCGTTGTCGTCGACGATCAGCGCCGACACGCCGTCCAGGCCCGCGACCTCGCGCCCCTCGGTGCGCTCGGCCGCGCGCGCGAACCGCGCGGTGAACTGAAAGCGGCTGCCCCGCGCGCGCTCGCTCTCGACCCAGATGCGTCCGCCCATCAGCCCCACGAGCTGCGACGAGATCGCGAGCCCGAGGCCCGTGCCGCCGTAGCGCCGCGTGGTGGAGGCGTCCGCCTGCGTGAACGAGTCGAACACGCGCGACTGCACCTCGGGCGTCATGCCGATGCCGCTGTCGGAGACCGCGACGCGCAGCACGACGGACTCGGCGTCCGCGCGCTCCAGCGCGACGTCGACCACGACCTCCCCCGTCTCCGTGAACTTGATCGCGTTGCCGACGAGGTTGACCACGACCTGCCGCAGGCGGCCGGGATCACCGACGAGCGCATCGGGCACGTTCGGGCGCACGAGATGCACGAGCTCGAGGCCCTTCTGGTGCGCGCGCACCGCGAGCGTCTTCAAGGTCGCGCCGAGGTGCTCGCGGAGCGCGAAGGTGCGCTCTTCGAGCTCGAGGCGGCCGGCCTCGATCTTCGAGAAGTCGAGGATGTCGTTGAGCAGGCCGAGCAGCGACTCCGCGGACACCTTGACGGTGGCGAGGTACTCGCGCTGCTCGGGCGTCAGCGACGTCTCCAGCGCGAGCGTCGTCATCCCGATGACGGCGTTCATCGGGGTGCGGATCTCGTGGCTCATGTTCGCGAGGAACTCGCTCTTCGCCCGGGTCGCCGTCTCGGCGGCGGTGCGCGCGGCGGCCTGGGCCTCGTAGAGCCGGGCGTTCTGGAACGCGAGCGCCGCGTGGGCCGCGAACGCTTCGACCAGCCGGATCTCCTGCGCGGTCCACTCGTGCGGCCGGTGGAAATGCACGAGGAGCACGCCGAAGATCTCGTCGCGGCCGACGATCGGCGCCGCGAGGTACGCGCGCGGGGCGCGATCCACCAGCGCGCGAGCCTCGGCCGGGTAGCGCACCGCCGGGTCGTCGAGGCGGTCGTGCGTCCACACGGTCGCGCGGTCGCGGTACGCGCGGCCGCCGACGCCCTCGCCCGGCCGCAGGAACAGGCTGCGCTCGAGCTCGGGGTCCAGGTTGCGGCCGCGCAGGCACTTCAGCAGGCCGAGCTCGGGGTCGTAGCCGACGACCGCGGAGCTGTCGAAGCCCAGCAGCTCGCGCGCCTTCTCGGTGACGATGTCGAAGATCTCGTCGGTGTCGAGGGTGCGCATGAGGTCGCGACTGATCTCGGAGAGCTTGCGCGCCTCGTCCTCCCGCGCCCGCGCCTCGGCGTAGAGCGCCTCGAGCTCGTCCCGGCGCTCCTCGGCCTCACGCTGCAGGCGCGCGCGCTCGATGGCGATGCCCGCCTGGTCCGCGAACGTCTGCGCGAGGCGGATCTCCTCCGGGGAGAACGTCTCGCCCGTGGCACGCCCGTTGGTGAGCGCGCCGACCACGCGGTCGTTCACGATCATCGGCACCGCGAGGTACGCGCGGTGCGGCACCCCCTGCAGCTCCGCGGCCAGCGCGGGCGGCATCTTGATCCCGGGATCGTGCAGGAAGTCGCGCGTGACCACCGGGCTGCGCTCCGCCGCCGCGCGGCCGGCGATCGCCGCGCCGAGCGGCACCGGCCGGAGCACGGGCGGGTCGCTCGCGGTCAGGCCCGAGACCGCCTGCTGCACGAGGTGGCCGCTGGCCGGATCGAGCTGGTAGAGCCGCGCGGCGCGCGTGTCGAGGAGCTCGGTGATGCTGTCGACCACCTGCTGCTGCAGGCTCGCCACGTCGGTCGTCTGCGTCGCCGCGCGCGTGAGGCTCGCGATCGCCTCGGCCACGCGCCGCCGGCGCTCGCCCTCGGCATAGCGCCGCTCGGATTCCTCGAGGAGCCGCGCGCGCTCCATGGCGAGCGCCGCCTGGTCGGCGAACGCCTGCGCCAGGCGCACTTCGTCCGGCGTGAACGTCTCGCCCGTCGGCCGGATGATGCTGAGCGCGCCCATCGCGGCGTCGTTGACGATGAGCGGGATCGCGAGGACCGCGCGGTTCGGTGTCGCCGCGGCGCGCGCCACCACGTCGGGCGGCAGCGCGATGGTGGGTTTGGTGAGGATGTCCGGCGTGATGACGACCCGCCGCTCGTCGATCGCCAGGCCCGCCGCGCCGGTGCCCGCGGGCACGCGCTCGCGGATCGGCAGCGTGCTCGACGCGAGGCCGTGCGCCGCGCGCTCCACCAGCTCCCCCGCCGCCTCGTCGATGTAGTACAGGCGCGCGCCCTTGTGTGCGATGACGGCCCCGACGCCCTCGACGACGCGCTGCTGCACGCGCTCGAGCGGCTCGCCCTCGGCGAGCATGCGGCCGATGTCCGCCATCGCCTCCGCCACGCGGCGGCGCTGCTCGCTCTCGCCGAGCAGGCGCGCGGTGTCGGCCTCCGCGCGCTTGCGGGCGCGGATGTCGCGGTAGCTCGACATGATCTCGGCGATGCGGCCCTGCGCGTCCCGAATGAGCGAGGCCTGGCCTTCGACCGGGATCCTGGAGCCGTCCTTGTGCAGGAAGTACAGCTCGACCGGCGCGGGCGGCACGCCGCGGGCGTAGTCCTGGATGCGCGCGACGGTCGCGTCGACGACCGCCTGGGGCGCGATGACCGTCGAGTGCCGGCCGACCAGCTCCGCGCGCGTGTAGCCGAGGAGGCTCGCGAAGGCCGCGTTGACGTCGACGATGGCCTGGGTCCCGACGTCGAACGTCGCCACCGGGTGCGTGGCCTCTTCGAAGAGCGCGCGGGCCCGGGCCTCGCGCAGGAACGCGTCGGGGCGCTTCGCCTTCACTCTGGCTGTATAGCACGCGCGCGCTTAGAATCCCCGCACAGGAGGCGCTCTCCATGGGCTCCGTCGACCGCTGCGACAAGACCCTCCCGCTGAACGAGATGATGTTCTACGTCCGCAAGTCGAAGGGCCTGCGCGACCGCTGGAACACGGATCTCGCCGGGCTCTGCCGGGAGTTCGGCGTGAGCGACGCGGAGCTCGCGGCGCTGCGCGACAAGGACGTCAGGGCGCTGCACGAGCTCGGCGTGCACCAGTACTACGTGCCGCAGATGCTGCGGCTCTTCTACGGGGCCTCGGCGAACTCGAACGCGCACCCGGCGCTGGAGGCGTACAAGCGCGCGTACCCCGAAGAATCCGCGCGCGCCCTCGAGCTCGCCGAGCGGCTGGAGAGGGGCCAAGGCTCCCGCTGATGGCGACCGTCGTGGCCGCGATGGCGATGACCCACTCCCCCGGCCTCACCGGCTGGTTCGAGCGCGCGCCGAGGCAGCAGCAGCTCCTCGCGACGAAGGCGATGGACGAGATGCGCGGGCGCCTCGAAGCCGCCAGGCCCGACGTGATCCTCGCCTTCTCCAACGACCACCTGCTCAACTGGCCGATCAACAACATCCCGGAGCTCACGATCGGCATCGGCGACGAGCACGTCGGCCCCGCCGACTGGTACGACGAGTGGCTCGCGCTCGAGAAGTACCGCATCCCCGGCCACGCGACGCTCGCGCGTTACCTCGTGAACGAAGGCGCGCGGCGGCGGATCGCGTTCTCGTACCTGCGCGAGATGCAGTTCGACGACGGGTTCTCGGTGCCCATGCACTACCTGAATCCGTACAGCGCGATCCCGCTGGTGCCCGTCTCGATGAACTGCACGGTCCCGCCCATCCCGCTGCCCACGCGCGCCTACGAGGTGGGGACGGCGCTCCGCGACATGGTGCGCGCGTACCCGGGCGCGGAGCGGGTCGCGGTGCTCGCCACCGGCGGGCTCTCGCACGAGCCCGGCGGCCCGCGCTACTTCTGGGTCGACGAGGCGTTCGATCGCTGGTTCCTGCGGCTGCTCGCCGACGGCGACCACGCGGCGCTCCTGCGCGAGTGCACGCTCGAGAAGATGGAGGAGGCCGGCTCCGGCGGCACCGCGGAGCTCCTCGCGTGGATCCTGGCGCTCGCGTTCACGCGCGGCCCCGCCGAGGTGCTCGCGTACATGCCGGCCGTCGCGTGGCGCTCGGGCACCGGCATGGTCGTCTGGAACGAGATGGCGTAGCCCATGTCGATGACGCACGGCACGGCGTGGGGTGTGCTGATCCTGCGGGTGGTCCTCGGCGTCGTCTTCGTCATGCACGCGTACATGGGCTACGCGATCGTCACCCCGACGGGCATGGCGGGGCAGCTGATGCGCCTGGGCTTCCCGCCGGGCCTGCTCCTCCCGCTCGCGTGGGCGGTCATCGCGGTCCACGCGGCCGGCGGCGCGCTGCTCGTCATCGGCCTCTGGACGCGCCTCGCCGCGCTCCTCAACATCCCGATCATGCTGGTCGCCGTGACGATGGTGCACTACCCGCAAGGCTTCTTCCTGCGCGCGCAGGTCGACGCCGCCACCGGGCGCGCGAGCGTGGTCGGCTACGAGCTCGCGCTGCTCGTCCTCGCGTGCGCGGTGGCGGTGGCGCTCATCGGCGGCGGGCCGCTGTCGCTCGACCACCGCCGCGCGGCGCCGGGACGGCGCCGATGAAGCCGCGCGACGTCGCCGCGCTTGCGCGGCCGCTCGCGGCCGTCGCGCTGCTGGCCGCGTGCGCCACGGTGCCGATCAGCGGGCGCAGCCAGCTCGTGCTCGTCTCCGAGCAGGACGTCGTCCGTCTCGCCGACCAGCATCACGCAAAGTTCATGCAGGAGCAGAGCCAGAAGGGCAGCATCGTCACCGCGTCCGATCCGTCCGCCGCGCGCGACGTCGCGATGGTCGAGCGCGTGGGACGCAAGATCATCGCCGCCGCCGGCCTCGCCGACCGCTACCAGTGGCAGATCACGCTCGTGCGCGACAAGCAGGCGAACGCCTTCGTGCTCCCCAACGGCAAGATCGTCGTGTACACGGGCATCCTTCCCGCGGCCGCGGGCGAGCCGGGCCTCGCCGCCATCCTCGGCCACGAGGTGGCCCACGTCGTCGCGCGCCACAGCGCGGAGCGCGTGAGCCAGAACATGCTCGCGCAGGTCGGCATGCAGGCCGCGAGCGTCGCCGCCGCGATCTACGACCCGCGCTACCAGGCGATCACCGGCGCGGCGCTCGGCCTCGGCCTGCAGGTGGGCGTGATGCTGCCGTACAGCCGCGCGCACGAATCGGAGGCCGATCACCTCGGGCTCATCTACATGGCGAAGGCCGGCTACGATCCCGCGGAGGCGATCGCGCTGTGGGAGCGCATGGACACCGGCGGCGCGCGCGGCCCCGAGTTCCTCTCGACGCATCCGAATCCGGCGACGCGCCGCGCGCACCTCCGCACGCTCCTGCCGGACGCGCAGCGCTACTATCGCGACCCGTCGCTGCCCCTGCCGCGCTGAGCGCATGCTAGGCTCCTGGGCATGACGACGCACGCCCTCGATGCCGAGACCGTCCACTACGAGTGGAACAACGCGCTGGCCCCGCGCCTCACCGTCGATCCGGGCGACACCGTGGTCTTCGACACGCGCGATGCCGCCGACCGCTTCTACTCGAAGACCTCGGTCGCGGACGACGTCCTCCAGCGCGTCTTCAAGGGCCACGCGCTCACCGGCCCCGTGAAGGTCCGCGGCGCGGCGCCCGGCGACACGCTCGTGGTCGACGTCCTCGAGATGGTCCCGGCGCTCGACTTCGGCTGGACGCAGATCCGGCCGGGGCGCGGCCTGCTGACGGAGCAGGACTTTCCGAAGCCGCACCTCTGCGTGTGGGATCTCTCGGACACGCAGGTCGCGCGCATGCCGAACCGGCCGATCGCCGTCCCGCTCGATCCGTTCCCGGGCGTGATGGGGGTCGCGCTCGATCAGCCCGGCCCCCACTCGACGATGCCGCCCCGGCGCAACGGCGGCAACATGGACATCAAGCAGCTCACCGCCGGGGCCACCCTGTATCTGCCCGTCCTCGTGGACGGCGCGCTGTTCAGCATCGGCGACGGGCACGGCGCGCAGGGCGACGGCGAGGTCTGCATCACCGCGGTGGAGATGAGCGCGCGCGTGACGCTGCGCTTCGACCTGCAGCGCGGGCGGCGCATCGCGGAGCCGCGCTTCCGGACCCGCGGCCCCATCGGGCTCAAGACGAACCGCGGGCCGCACTTCGCGACGACCGCGCACGGGCCCGACCTCCACGCGAACGCGCAGCAGGCGATCCGCTACATGATCGAGCACCTCGTGGAAGAGCGCGGGCTCACGCGCGAGGAGGCGTACGTGCTGTGCAGCGTCGCCGTCGACCTGCGCATCAGCGAGATCGTGGACGCGCCGAACTGGATCGTCTCCGCGTTCCTGCCCGAGAGCGTGTTCGTATGAGACATGATCCGCTCGCGCCCATCCGCGCCTGGCTGGTCGACTGGCACACCGCCGTCCGGAACCAGGACTTCGCGGCAGGCCGGGCGATGTGCGCGCCCGACATGGTGGCCTTCGGCACCGTCGCGCCGTTCGTGACCGGCATCGACGAGATCATGAAGGCGCAGTGGTCGCACGTGTGGCCGAACATCACGGGTTTCACGATCGACGCGGCGAACGCGCGCGGCGAGATCCTCGGCGACCGCGCCTGGGTGGCCGCCACCTGGGACTCGCGGGGGCGCCGGCCCGACGGCACCGAGTTCGCCCGTCCCGGCCGCTGCACGATCGTCCTCGCGCGCCGCGACGGCCGCTGGCTCGCGACCCACACCCACTTCTCCCTCTCCCCCGCCCCGTAGGCCAGGAGGCTCCGACACCATGCACACGGGCGTCACGATGTTCGCCACCGACTACGCCATCCGGGTCGACGAGCTCGCGCGCGAGGTCGAGGCGCGCGGCTTCGAGTCGCTGTTCGTGCCCGAGCACACGCACATCCCGACGAGCCGCCGCTCGCCGTTCGGCGGCGGCGCCGAGCTGCCGAAAGAGTACTGGCACACGATCGATCCCTTCGTCGGGCTCATGGCCGCCGCCGCCGTGACGAAGACCTTGAAGGTCGGCACGGGGATCTGTCTCATCATCGAGCGCGACACGATCACCACCGCGAAGGCGGCCGCCACGCTCGACCTGCTGTCGAACGGCCGCTTCCTCTTCGGCATCGGCGCCGGCTGGAACGCCGAGGAGATGGAGAACCACGGCACCGACTTCAAGACCCGCTACAAGAAGATGCGCGAGCAGGTCCTCGCGATGAAGGAGATCTGGACGAAGGACGAGCCGGCCTTCCACGGCGACTACGTGAGCTTCGACCCGATCTGGTCGTGGCCGAAGCCCGTGCAGAAGCCGGGCCCGCCGGTGCTCCTCGGCGGCGAGAGCGGCCACACGCTCCAGCGGGTGGTCGACTACTGCGAGGGCTGGTTCCCCCGCGGCCGCGCGCACGACCGCATCGCGAGCGGCCTCGCCGACCTGAAGGCGCGCGCGGCGAAGGCGGGGCGCGACATGAAGACGATCTCGGTGAGCGTGTTCGGCGCCGCCGGCGACGAAAAGATCCTCGACGAGTACCGCAAGCTCGGAGTCACCCGCGCGATCTTCCGGCTGCCGTCGGAGGGGCGCGACACGATCCTGCCGATGCTCGACAAGCTGGCGAAGCTGATCAAGTAAATGCTCGACGCGCCGCGCTGGGCCGTCGAGCTGCTCGCGACGGCCCGCGTGGCGCGGCTGGCCACGAGTGGCACGGACGGCCAGCCGCTCGTCGTCCCGGTGTGCTACGTCGTCGACGGTGACCGGCTCTACTGGGCCGTCGACGCCAAGCCCAAGCGCACGCGCGAGCTGCGCCGGCTGCGCGACATCGCGGCGAACCCTCGCGTCTCATTGGTCGTGGACGTCTGGGACGAGGACTGGCGGCGGCTTCGCTGGGTGCGCGTGGACGGCACGGCCACGGCACTCGTTGAAGGCGACGAGCGCACGCGCGCGCTGGCCGCGCTGACCGCGAAGTATCCGCAATACGCGACCATGCAGCTCGCGACCGTCGCCGGCGCCGTGATCGCGATCACGCCCGCGCGCGCGATGGCGTGGCGAGGCGACGAGGAGACAGCGTGAGCGAGGACACGGCGATCGAGCGGGACGCGACCGAGCTGCTGCGGACGATGATCAGGAACGCGTGCGTCAACGACGGCACGCCGGCCTCGGGCCAGGAGCAGCGCAACGCGGACGCGCTCGAGTCGTACTTCGCGGGCTCGGGCCTCACGTGCAAGCGCTACACGGCGGGCGCGGGGCGCGAGAGCATCATCGCGCGCATCGAAGGCACGGATCCGAAGGCGCCCACGCTGCTCTTCATGGGCCACACCGACGTGGTGCCGGTGAACCCCTCGGGCTGGCAGCGCGATCCGTTCGGCGGCGACGTCGTGGACGGCATCGTGTGGGGCCGCGGCGCCACCGACATGCTGCACATCACCGCGACCATGGCCGTCGCCACGCGCCGGCTGGCGAAGAGCGGCTTCACGCCGCGCGGCACGCTGATCTACCTCGGCGTGGCGGACGAGGAGGCGGGCGGCACCCACGGCGCGAAGTTCCTCGTGGACCAGCACTGGGACGCGGTGAAGGCCGACTTCGTGATCACCGAGAGCGGCGGCGTGCCGATCCCGGCGCCCGACGGCATCAAGCTGCCGGTCACTGTGGCCGAGAAGGGCATCAACTGGCGCCGGCTGATCGTGAAGGGGACGCCGGGCCACGGCTCGATGCCGTTCCGCACCGACAACGCGCTCGTCACCGCCTCGGAGGTGGTGCGGCGCATCGCCGCCTACAACCCGAAGGCGCGCATCCTCGACGAGTGGCGCCGCTACGTGAGCGAGCTCGGCCTCGCGCCGGAGCTGGCGGCCGCCCTCACCGACCCCGACCGCGCTCTCGAGGCCATTCGCCACCTCGAGCCGCTGGGCTTCGCGCGCCTCGCGCACGCGTGTACCCACACGACGTTCTCTCCGAACGTCGTCGCGTACGGCGGCTCCAAGATCAACGTGGTCCCCGACCGCATCGCCATCGAGGTGGACGTGCGCGCGCTGCCCGGCGTCACGCCGAACGAAGTGGACGACATGATCCGCGAGGCGCTCGGCGATCTCGCCGGGCGCGTCGAGATCGAGGCGCCGCGGAGCCAGCCGGGCACGCGCACCGCGCTCGAAGGGCCGCTCGTGGACGCGATGTCGCGCGTCACCCAGGCGCTCGTCCCCGGCAGCAAGATCATCCCGCGCCTGACCTCCGGCGGCACCGACGCGCGCTACTTCCGCTTCAAGAACGTCCCCTCGTTCGGCTTCGCGCTCCACTCGCGCCGGATTCCCTACACCGAGTACCCGCTCATGTTCCACGGCAACGACGAGCGCATCGACACCGAGTCGCTCCGGCTGTCGGCGACGATGTGGGAGGCGCTCGTCCGCGACTTCCTCGCCTGACGCCCGTTGCGCGCTGACGCGCGCGGCAGCGGTGGGCGGCGGGTCGGGGCGCGCGGGGCGCGTCGGGTGGGCCCCAGGGCCCTCTCACCCCCGACCCGCCTCGCCCGGTTAGCACGCCAGCTATTTCCTCTTCATCCGTCGTGTCGATTCACTCCGTGGCGGGGAACGGGTGACCCGGGCCCAAGGGCCCACCCGACGCGCCCCGCGCGCCCCGGCCCGCCACCCACCGCTGCCACAGTGCCAACACACAACGACGTCGGCGAGCACACGCTTCTCATAGTCAGCGCCGCGGAATCCCCTCATCTCGTATGCCGGCTGCTGGTCGTACCACCATCGACCTTCCAACGCCCGACGGCGCGGGCGTTGCAGCAGGAAGGTCGTATGAGTGGGATGTCAGGCATCTCGCTGTTCTTGCTCGGCGCCGGCGTGCTGTTTCTTTCGCTCGGCGTCGTTGGGGTGCGGAAGAAACGGTGGGTTGGGGCCACCTTTGGGGCCATGCTCGGGTCCCTTGCCGTCACCGGGGCGGCCTTGCTCGCGCTCGCGGGGGTCGCCACCGTCGGGTATCGCGCGCTCACGCGCGAAGACGTCGCCGCCGTCGTCACCACGGAGCCCGTGTCCGCGCAGCAGTTCAGAGCGATCGTCGAGCTGCCCGACGGCACGCGCGCCACGTACCTGCTCGCCGGGGACGCGCTCTACGTCGACGCGCACATCGTGAAGTGGCATCCCGTGGCGAACCTGTTCGGCGTGCACACCGGCTATCAGCTCGATCGGATCGCGGGGCGCTACGCAGACATCGACGACGAGCGCACGCAGCCGCGCACCGTCTACGCGCTCACGCCCGCGCGGCGCTTCGACATCTACCGCATCACGCGGACGTACCGCTCGCTCGCCCCGATCGTCGACGCGGAGTACGGCTCCGCCACCTTCGTGTCCGGGCGCGAGCCGGCCACGTTCGAAGTGCGCGTGTCGACGTCGGGGCTGCTCGCGCGGCGCCTCGCCGACCCCGCGCGCGCGTCGAACTAGCCGATCTTGCTGAAGAGCGTGTGGCGGCGGTTCTTCGTGTACGGCCGGACCTGCGCGGGCCAGCGGCCGGCTTCGACGGCCTTCGCCCACGCGGCGGAGACCAGCACGTCCGGGCTCTCCACCTCGTAGATCGCGGAGAACTTCGGCTCGTTCTCGAAGACGATCGTCTTCTTCTCGCCGCCGATGCTCATCGTGAGCGGCTCGAGCTTCAGCCGCGCGACCGCGATGACGCCCGGCACCTGCAGCAGGCTCGGCACGTGCTCGTTGTCGTAGACGTCGTGGAACAGCGCTTCCTTCGAGGGCTCGACGTCCATCGCGGCGGTGAACAGATAGCGGGTCTGCAGGGCCATGGGTCAGGTCCTCCGTCTGCGGGTCAGGATGCGGTCTGTTCGTCGAAGAGACCGAGCGCGCGCACCGCGGGCTCGTCGTTGAACTGGAACAGGCAGGCCGGCTCGGCGCCGGTGCTCGCGTGCTCGATCCAGTGCCAGGGCGGCGCCACGAACGTGTCGCCGTGCGCCCACGCGAGCGTGGCGTCGCCGATGCGGCTCTCGCCACGCCCTTCGATCGCGTGGAACACCGCGCTGGTCGTGCGGCGCTCGCGCCGCGTGCGCTCCCCGGGGCGGAGCCACTGCGCTTCGGCGCCCATCGTGGCGAGCGGCGGCGCGCCCGTCCGCGGATTGACGTAGCGCAGCACGACCGGGTGCGCCGCCGGCGCCTGCGCCGCCATGGCCGCCAGCGCGCGCCGGACGGTCTGCCACGGCCATCGCACTTGTGGGTAACCCGTTGCCGGATAGCGCGACTCGCGGGGCACCAGGCCCGCGCCGCTCAGCTCGTCCTGCGAGGAGTCCGTGGCCGTCGCCGGCGGCTGCGCGGGGCGCATCCGCGACGCCCAGCTGGCGTCGAAGCTGCGCACGAGCGGGATGTCGAGGCCGTCGAGCCAGATCATCGGCGCCGCGCCCTCGTGACCGTGGTCGTGCCAGCGCATGGGCGGCGTGACGATGAGGTCGCCCGGCTCCATCGCGCACTTCACGCCGTCGACGGTCGTGTAGGCGCCCTCCCCCTGCACGACCAGGCGGAGTGCGGCGGGCGTGTGATGGTGACTCGGCGCCGCCTCGCCCGGCAGGATGATCTGCAGCCCCGCGTAGAGCGTGGCCGTGATCGCGTAGGTGCCCTTCAGCCCGGGGTTCTCCAGGACCAGCACGCGCCGCTCGGCTTGCTCGATCGGCACCAGCCGCGCGGCCTCGTGGAGCAGCGGCTCGAGCGCGCGCCACGACCACGCGTGCGGAACGGCGCGGGTGGTGCGCTCGGCGGGCAGGAGCTGATGCAGCGCGCTCCACAGCGGCCCGAGCGAGAGCGCGTCGAGCGCCTGCGAGTAGGCGGCGGGCAGCGACGCGTCACGCGTGGTGAGCGCGGCCATCGCCGCCGATCATACTATTTGCCGCTACACGGGGTGTGCCGGCCCTCGCGGCACTTGCTGCAGAGCATCCGGCGATCGCAGCCGCAGATCGTGCACTTCATGACCCCGCCTCCCTTGCTCTCCCGGCTCGTCCTGCTCCGAGAGAATTCAAGAGACGTGCCGGGGATCAGAGATCGCCGAGCGCCGCCTCCGCGCGGGCGAGGTAGGCCTTCATGGCGAGCGCCCGGAAGCTGTCGGCGGCGCCCGTCAGCTCCCGGCGGGCGGGCACCCGGCGGCCGGTCGCCGCATAGAGCTGCCCGAGGCCGAGCGCGCAGCGCGCCGCGAGGGGCTGCATGCCGAGCTCGTCGGCGATCGCGCGCGCCTCCGTGTAGCGCTGCTCGGCGGCGGCGACGTCGGGCGCGTCCGCGCGCGC
>Ga0194121_10003964_pt1 | contig 21920 bp, 21 predicted proteins | sample TA2MahCa50mmetaG_FD_148609 | JGI IMG/M metagenome (GOLD analysis project Ga0194121, IMG submission 148609) | Freshwater microbial communities from Lake Tanganyika, Tanzania - TA2015020 Mahale Deep Cast 50m | ecosystem: Environmental > Aquatic > Freshwater > Lake | place: Tanzania: Lake...
GCCTTCAGTTAGTGAGGGCGGGGGTGCCACGGCGGAACGTCGCGAACAGCCGGCTCTGCACGGCCTGTCGCAAAGACCTGTTCTTCTCGTATCGGCGTGATCGCCGAGAGACCGGGCGCCTCGCCATGCTGGTCAGCCTTCACTAGTCTTCCCAGGTGAGGGGGATCCGCTTCCCTTCCAGATGACCGCCCTGCTTGCGGCATGCCCGGCAAATCGAACGGAGGTCCGCTGCTTTGGCCAAGGAAAAGATCCTGGTGGTTGACGATGAGCGCAACATCGTCGAGCTGGTCAAGTACAACCTGGAGAAAGAGGGCTACGAAGTCGTCTGCGCCTACGACGGCATCGAGGCGCTGAACGTGGCCCGACAAGAGCGCCCGGACCTGATCATCCTCGACGTCATGCTGCCTGGCACCGGGGGCCTGGACGTCTGCCGGACCCTCCGCAAGGAAACCAAGACGCCCATCATCATGGCGACCGCCAAGTCTGAGGAGATCGACAAGATCCTCGGTCTGGAGCTGGGCGCGGACGATTACGTGACCAAGCCGTTCTCCCCCCGCGAGCTGGTGGCCCGGGTAAAGGCCGTGCTGCGCCGCACCAGCTCGAAAGCCGAGGAGAAGGACGAGCTCACCTTCGACCATCTCACCATCAACCTCGTCAAGCACGAAGTCCGCCTGCGCGGCGAGGAGGTCGACCTCAAGCCCAAGGAGTTCGACCTGCTCAAGCTGCTCTGCACCAACCCTGGGAAGGTTTTTACCCGGGACTACCTGCTGGAGCAGCTCTGGGGCTACGACTATCTCGGGGACACCCGCACGGTGGACGTGCACATGCGCCGCCTGCGCCAGAAGATCGAGGAGGACCCGGCCTCGCCGCGCTACCTCAAGACCGTGCACGGCATCGGCTACAAGTTCCAGTACGAAGAGAAGGAATAGCCGCGCTTGCCGCGCCAGGTCCTCGGTAAGCTCGTCGAGCAGCTCGTCGAGCATCTGGACGAGGCCTGCGTCGGGATCGACAAGGAAGGCCGCGTCCAGTTTGCCAACCCGGCGGCGTCCGCCTTGCTTGGCCTGCGTCCGGGAGGAGCCAGAGGCGAAAAGATCTGGGACGTATCCTCCGTTCCCGATTTCACCCGAGCCTTTTCACGCCTGGTGAAGGAATCCGGCGTAACCCGCCGCGAGCAGGTCATCGTGCTCCCCGACCAGCGCGCCTTCCTGGCCCAGATGTTCGCCGTGCGCGGTCCCGAGGGCCGCCTGTCCGGCGCGGTGGCGGTGCTCCGCGACATGACCTCGCTCAACAAGATCGAGCAGGACATGACGTCGTTCGTCAGCCGCATGTCGCAGGAGCTGAAGAAGCCGCTGACCTCCGTGAAAGGCTACGTGGAGACCCTGCTGGAGGGCGCCTACACCGACCCCGCGATCTGCCGCCGATTCCTGCAGGTCATCAACGACGAGACCAACCGCATGGCACGCCTCCTCGTGGGGCTCCTCGATGCGTCCGGGGCCGCGCCCGCGCCCATGGAAAAGAAGCCGATCAGCGTGGCCGCGGTCATGCGGGGGGCTGCCGATCGCCTGTCTCCGTTCGCGCTGCAAAAAAACATCCAGTTAGACGTGCACGCGGATGACCGGTTGCCGCCGGTCATGGGCGACGAAGCGCAGCTCGGGCAGGCCATCACCAACCTTCTCGACAACGCGCTGAAGTTCACCGGACTGGTTGAGGACGGGCCGCGCCGCGTCACCATGCGAGCCGAGATGGCCAACGGTCGGCTCCTGGTCAAGATTGAGGATACCGGGGTCGGCATTCCGCCCGATGAGCAGGCGAAGGTCTTCGAGCGGTTCTATCGGGTGACGCACGGTCCCGCGGCGGTACTCGGCGGAACCGGCCTGGGGCTGTCCATCGCGACCGACATCGTCAGGGCGATGGACGGGACCATCGACGTGGCCAGCGCCCCCGGCCGTGGGAGTACGTTTACCGTCAATCTACCGGTCTGAAGGGTTGCAGCTCAATGTGCCGAAATACATGAGGCAATGAAGAAACGCTACGGCAAGTCCGGCTTCACCCTCGTCGAGGTGCTCACGGTGGTCACGGTCATCGCCCTGATTGCGGCCATCGCCATGCCGCGCTTCTGGCGGGCCCACGACCGCGCGCAATACACCTCTTGCTCGCAGAATCTAAAGACCATCGCGACGGCGCTGGAAACCTACGCGGTGGAAAACCAGCTCCAGGCAGACAAGTATCCGACGGCTCTGACCTCGCTGACGCCGCGGTACGTGTCCGTGCTGCCAGTCTGCCCCTCGGCGCTGGGCCTGAACGTCACCAACTCGTACACCTCGTCGTACGAACGGAGCTCGGACCCCGCGGCATACACCATCTATTGCCAGGGAAACTATCACCAGACGGTGGGCTACTCGGCAAACGAGCCCTGGTACCGCAGCGGGGAGGGCCTTGGACCTAAGTAGCTTTCGACGCTCCAGCCGCGCGGAGGACGTAGTCCTTGATAAGGAATGCCTCTTCCGGGGGCATGTTGACGAATTCCGCGCCGTGCTCGTAGCGATCCGTGCCCTCGACCGGGCGGGTCCACACCACGAGCGCCTTGATGGGAAAGTCCACCGGGTAGAAGTTGATGTTCACCCGCACCGCTGTATCCACGGGAATCGCCCGGTCGCTGCGGAAGCGCGCGCCCGAGGCGGACAGGTCGAGCATCTCGATGGGGAAGCTCTCCGAGCCTCCGGCGGCGTCCATGGTCTCTAGGACCGGCACGCGTGGACTTTTGCGTCGTTCGGACTCACTGGGCGGCTTCAAGGCAATTATCCCCCGATTTCGTAAGCTCTGTCGCGGAACTGGCGGCGCGTCATCGCGATGACGTTCACGATCAATTCGTAGTCCGGAAACGTCAGGCTGTCAATGACAAAGGTATTATCCATATCCCCCACGACCGCCGAGCGGAAAAACTTCTTGCTGGCAGGAGGCACCTGAAACGTGCGCAGGTTCTGCCACAAGAAGGCCTTCTCCACCTTCCCCTCTCGATAGGCGAAGGCGCGCCCGGTCATGCGGATGGTTTTCCCGCGCACCTTGCTGAACAGCGTCAGCGCGCAAATCATGACCAGCCCTCCGATCACGACAAACATGTTGCCCCGTCCGTCCCACGACTGATTGATGTTCACCCCGAAGGCGATGATGAGCCCTGCCATGGCGAGGTTGGCGAAGAAAAACAACAGGAACTCACGGGTGATCCCGGAGTGGAATTCCAGTACGCGAGCTTCTTTTTTTCTAATCATGAACGTGCCGCGGGCAACCTTCTCCTCACTGCGAACGTTCTCCTGTGCAGGTAGCGACCGCGAATCCAGGGGAGAGGACTTTGCCGCCCGCCGTCCCGAAGACTTGAAAAATACTCTCTGAGGAGTGACGCCGCATCAGCGCAGACGGAGAGAAAGCGCTCCGAGGCATGGTCCTGCTGGTGCTGGTGGGACTGGCGCTCGGCTTTGCCGCCAAGGTGGTCTCCGACAGCGGACCGATGCGCCGGTTGGAAGACCGGGCCTACGACCGGCGCATTCGATTCTGGCGCCAGATGGTCGAAGCGGACACCCAGAAGCTGGCCATCGTGGCCATCGACAACGACTCGCTGGAATCCCTGCGCCTTCACTGGCCCCTGCCGCGCCACGCCTACGCGCGCATCATCGATTCCCTCCGCAAGGCCGACGCCAGCGCCATCGGGGTTGCGGTGCTGTTCGAGGCGCCGGCCTCGGACGACGGCCTGCTGCAGAGCGCGGTGAGCGGCGGCAAGGACGTGGTGCTGGCCTCGCGGATCAACGGCACGGCCCTCGTCCCCCCGGCCATCCGCGGTCCGAGCGGGTTCACCAACATCCCCGCGGATTCGGACGGCGTGGTGCGCAGCTTCTTCCTGTGGCCGGCCGGGTTCAAGGAGGCTCCGCAGAACCTGGCGCTGCAGTTACTGCGGGTCTACTACCAGGACGACGAATTCTTGCCCCGCGGCTTTGGGGGAAGCCCTGGAACGACGTATCCCATCGCGTTTGCCGGCCCACCGGAGACCACCTTCCAGACGATTTCGGTGAAGCGCATCCTGGCCGGTGGCGACCTGAAGCGGGACGTGGCCGGCAAGATCGTGCTGGTGGGCAGCACGCTGGGCGGCGTCGACCATCCTCGCGCGACCCCGTTTTCAAGAAAACAGCGCGATGGCGGCTGGGGACCCACGATGAGCAGCGTGGAGGTGATGGCCAACGTGGTCTACACGATGATGCGCGAGGACGAATCATCGTCCATGACCAATGCGCTGGAGCCCATCAGCCCCTTTGAAAACTGGTGCCTGATCGTGGGGATCGTGTTCATCTGCTTCCAGATGTTCGCGCGCATGCCGTCCCCAGCCGCGTTGGTGCTCACGCTCGGCTTCATGCTGTTGTATGGGATGGGCGTCTGCTGGGCCATCTTGCAGCATCACCGCCTGCTGCCCGTGGTCGGGCCGTTGCTCGGATTCGCCGTGGCGTTCGCGGCCGCAACGCTGTACCGTCTCACCGCAAGCGGAACGGCGCTGGTGCGGCGGATCGCGCGACGACAGGGGAGGACGCCTTTTGAATGAATAATAGGTCATGACGAGTCGCCGCATCGCGGAGCCGTCGGCCGCAAGAGATCCCCTCAGCGGCCTGCTGCTCCTTTCCAGCGTGCACCAGCGCATCACCGAAGGTCTCCAGAAGAACGGTGAGATCGGCTTCCTGTTTTTCGACGTCGTGCAGTTTCGTCGATTGCAGGCCACCTACGGCCAGGAAGCCTGCGACGCGCTGCTGGGGCTTCTGGGAAGCACCTTCCAAGATCTGCGCGGCATTCTTTACCGCGACGAGGACCTGGTCGCAGTCGAGGTGAGCGGCGGCGACTACTTCGTGCTTTTCCTGTTCTCGCCACCGCGCCGCAAAGCCACCTTCTCCTCGCACGATCTGAAGCTGATCCGCCACCGCATCATCGCGCGGGTGCTCGATATCGTAAACGAGGAGCGGGTGGCGCTGGGCATCGACGAGCCGGTCGATCTGCACTCCGGCTACACCATCATCCACGGAAGCGGCCGCAAGAGAGCCCCGCGCGTCATCGCCGACGCGAAGAAGGAAGCGGCGCTCAAGGCCCAGCTTGAGGAAGTGATGGTCGGCTTCATCAGCAACGTTTCCCATGAATTGCGCACGCCCCTGACCTGCATCGAGGGCTACGCGGAAACCCTCCTGGAAGGCGCAATGGCCGAGCCGGAGCTCTGTCGCCGCTGGCTGCAGATCATCTACGACGAGGCGCAGCGTCTCGAGCGCCTCATCAAGGACCTGCTCGACCTGTCCTCGATGGAAGCGCGCCAGGTGCAGATCCGCCCGCGCGCCATGAACCTTGAGAAAGCCATCCGCGACACGGCGGACGTCCTCCATCCGCACGCCCAGAAGTCCGAGGTCAGCGTCGAGGTGGACGTGCCGAACGCACTGCCCGCCGTGCTGGCCGACGAGGACCGCATCCGCCAGGTGCTGCTCATCCTGCTCGACAACGGCATCAAGTATTCCAAGAGCCCCGGCAAGGTGCGCATCCGCGCGCGGCAGCGTGACGGCCACGTGGAAGTGGCCGTCATCGACCAGGGATTGGGGATTCCCAAGGCCGATCTGGAGCGCATTTTCGAGCGCTTCTACCGCGTCGACAAAGGACGCGCGGCGCGCCGCGGCGGCCGCGGGCTCGGACTGGCCATCGCCAAGCACTTTATCGAAGCGCACGGCTCCACCATCACGGTGAAGTCCGAGTTGGACAAGGGAAGCGCGTTTCAGTTCAGCCTGCCGGTGGATACCTCCGAGGAGGAGGACGGTTAGCCTTGGCCCACGATCACGACCACCATCATTCGCACGGCCACGGCCATCACCATGGCACGCCCCTCCGCACGGTCGCCATCGGTTTTCTTCTCACCGCCGTCATCCTGGTGGTCGAGGTCGTGGTGGCCATTCTGTCCCATTCACTGTCGCTGCTGGCGGACGCCGGCCACGTTCTCACCGACCTTGCCGCGCTCGGGCTCTCATGGTTTGCGCTCAAGCAGGCCGAGCGCCCTCCCAACGCACAGCAGACCTACGGCTACCACCGCACCGGCATCATGGCCGCGCTGGTCAACGCCAGCACCTTGATTCTCATTGCGATCTGGATCATGAGAGAGGCTTACGACCGCTTCAATGCACCGGTCGAAGTGGACGGCCTGATGATGGGATGGGCCGCCGTCGTGGGCCTGGTGGCCAACATCTACATCGGGTGGATTCTCTCCCGGGAAGGCTCGGACAACCTTAACCTCAGGTCCGCGATGTTGCACGTCATTGGCGACGCGATGGCCAGCGTGGGCGTCATCGTGGCCGCGCTCGTCCTCTGGCTCCGGCCGACCTGGACGTTCGTGGATCCGGCCATCGGAGTGCTGATCTCCCTGCTGATTGCGGCCGGCGCGTGGCGCATCTTGCAGGACGCCACGCTGGTGCTGATGGAGGGCGTGCCGCGCAACATCAACGTGGAAACCCTGGTGGAGCGCATTCTATCCCTGCCCGGCGTGCGCGGCGTGCACGACGTGCACGTGTGGTGCATCGCGAGCGGCTTCCCGCTGCTGACCTGCCACGTGCACCTCGACGAGACCGACGTGGTGACCAGCGCGGCGGTCATGAACGAGATCAAGGACACAGTCCGCAAGGAGTTCGGCATAGACCACTGCACCTTGCAGCCGGAGTGGGAACTGTGCGGTCCGTCGGACAACATGTACTGTTCGATGGACACGCTGCGACGGGCGCCCCAGCCCCACGCTCACTCTTCGGAGGGCAAGGTTTGACCAGGATTCCTACCGTAAACATCCTCGGCGTGCCCATGCACTGCGTGACCATGGACGAGGCGGTGGCGTCCGTCGCGGATTTCATTGCGGCGGACTCGTTCCACCTGGTGATCACGCTGGGCGTGGAGATGGTGATGAACGCGCAGCGCGACGCGCGGTTTCTTGCGGTCGCACGCAAAGCCAGCCTGCTCACCCCGGACACCATAGGCGTGGTGTGGGCGGCACGCCGCAAGGGCCACAAGGTGAATCGCGTGGCCGGCATCGAGATGTTAGAGCATCTCGCCGAGCGCGGCGCCCGCGAAGGCTGGCGGTTCTTCCTGCTCGGCGGCAAGCCGGGCATCGCCGAGGAGGCGTCGCAGGCGCTGGTGAAACGCTATCCCGGGCTCGTCGTGGCCGGCACCAGTGACGGCTACTTCAAGGAAGACGCCGAGGTCATCCTGAAGATACGGGCCGCCAGGGCGGACGTTCTGCTGGCCGCCATGGGCTCTCCGCGCCAGGAAACGTGGACCTTCGACAACGGCGACGCGCTCGGCGTGAAAGTCGCGATCGGCGTGGGCGGATCGTTCGACGTGCTGGCCGGTCGGAGCGTGCGCGCGCCGGCTCTTATGCGCCGCTTCGGGCTGGAGTGGCTGTATCGGCTCTACCGCGAGCCTTCCCGTGTCGGGCGCATGCTCGCCCTGCCGCACTTTGCGCTGAAAATACTTCTGTCGGGTTAAGCACCGCCGACGCCTCCATGGGCATTTAACGGCCTGCTCCCAGCGTTTCACCGCATGTTTGTCAACTGCTTGAAACTTCAAGTCACCGTGCGCCTTCGACAATTCTCTCACCGAGGTGGCGCATGCGCCTGTGGTTTCTCGATCGCTGGCTCACGTTGTTGTTTCCCATCCGCTGCGTGCTGTGCCGGACACGCGGCGAGCGGGCGGTCTGTCAACGCTGTTGGGACGCCTTCCCCCGCATCGCGGACGCCTGTCCCCGCTGCGATCATCCGGCAACAGGTGCGGGTTGGCCCACGACGAACTGTGCGGATTGCGCGCGCGGGGCCTTCACCTTCGTGCAGGCGCGCGCGCTCGGTCCGCACGAGGGAGCGCTGCGCCGCGCCATCATCCGGCTCAAGTTCAGTGGTGCGTGGCGCGTCGCGGACGTCCTCGCCGAGCGCATGGCCGAGCGGGTCCGCGAAGCCTGGCCGGGGCTGGGCTTCGACGCCGTGGTGGCGGTCCCCATGACGGCCGAGCGCCTGCGCGAGCGCGGCTTCAACCAGGCGGCCCTCCTGGCCGGGCGCGTGGCCGTCCGCCTGGGGATACGCCACCAGGCGGGCTGGCTGGCGCGCCGTCCGACGGATCAGCGGCAATCCACGCTGGCTCGCGGGATGCGGCGGCGGCACGCCCGCGGCGCGTTTCTGGCGGTGGTGGATAAGCTGGCCGGGCGCCGCGTGCTCCTGGTGGACGACGTGATGACGACGGGCGCCACGGTGGGTGCCTGCGCACGGGCGCTGACCGCCCGCGGCGCGACGGTCTGGGTGCTGGTGGCGGCCCGCGGAGTTCTGCGAAAGGAATGCGTGAACAAATGAAAGCGGTCATCCTGGTGGGCGGCGAGGGCACGCGGCTGCGCCCCCTGTCCTACGACGTTCCCAAGCCGATGATGCCGATCGTGAACCGTCCTTTCATGGAACACATGGTGGACAACCTGGTGCGGCACGGCTTCAACGAGATCGTGTTTGCCCTGGGCTACAAAAGCGACGCGTTCGGTCGCCACTTCCAGAACGATGGCAACCGCTGGGGAGCCCGCTTCTGGCACGAGGTGGAGTCCTTTCCGCTGGGAACGGCGGGCCCGGTGAAGAACGTGGAGGCGCTGCTCGACGATACCTTTCTGGTTTTCAACGGGGACGTGCTGGCCGACGTGGACCTGACGGCGCTGCTGCGCTTGCATCGCGACCTGGGCGCGGTGGGAACGCTGGCGCTGACGCCGGTCGAAGATCCCAGCACGTACGGCGTGGTGGTGACCGACGCGGAGAAGCGCGTGCGGGCCTTCATCGAGAAGCCCCCCCGCGACCAGGCGCCCAGCAATGCGATCAACGCGGGCATGTACGTGCTGGAGCCTCAAGTGCTCAAATACATGCAACCCGGCGTGGCCTGGTCATTTGAGCGGCAGCTCTTCCCCGACCTGGTGGCCGCCGGCGAGAAGCTCTGCGCCACGATTACCGAGGGCTACTGGCTCGACATCGGGAGTCCGTCGCGTTACTTGCAGGGCAATCACGACGTGCTGCGCGGCGCCGTGCGGGCGGAGGTCCCCGAGCTGGACGGGGCGCGCCGCTGGATCGCGGACTCGGCGCGCATCGATCCGTCAGCCGAGGTGGAGGGGCCGGTGTGGATTGCCCAGGATTGCGTGGTGAGCGCCGGCGTCCGCCTGGAGGGTCCGCTCGTGCTCCGCTCCGGCGTGTTCATCGGCGAGCGCGCGCAGGTAACCCGCTCTGTTCTCTGGGAGGGAAGCCGCGTCGGCGTCCACGCCTGGCTGCACGAGTGTCTCGTGGGCCGCCGCGCGGTGGTGGGCGACGAGGCCTCCATGGAATCGCTGGCCGTACTGGGCAGCGGCGAGCGATTGCCCAGCGGCGCGACGCTGGCGGCGGGGGAAAAGCAGCCCTGAGCGCCGGCGCGAAAACCGCCTTGAAGTATACTCAAGCTAATTGTCTTCAATGCTGGCCGGAGAAGGATCTCGGGCAAGGGCGCTTGAATTTCCTTTCCAACGGAGGGATCGACTCATGACGGTGAAGGCGGCGAAACGCGGCGACGAGGGCTCGGCGACGGGCTTCTGGGCACGCTTCATGGTGCTGGCCGTGGTGGTGCTGTGGGCTTCGCTGGCGGGCGGCTCCTGGGCCGGCCGCTACCTGCTCGAGCACAACAAGAAGTTTGCCATCAAGACCGAGGAGTACAAGCCCTTCGCGGATCAGCGGTCGCGCCTCCAGGGCCGCCCTCCGGTGCTGCCCCAGCTGGCTCCGCCCAAGGATACGACGGCGACTCCGGAGGCGAAGAAGACGCCGGATGACACCAGCGGCAAGCCGGCCGAAAAAGAATCTCCGCTTGGCGACACCGAGAATCCTGACCTGAAGGTGGACACCACCGCCGCCATCAAAACGAAGCCCGAGCCCGCGCCGGTCGCGCCAAAGCCCGTCGAGGAGCGGCCCGCGGAGGTTGTCGTGCCGACTCCCGCGAGCACGCCGGAGGGCCCGGCGGCGCCCGTTGAAGAGCGCGCGCAGGGAGGGGAACGCGCGGCGGATCCCGAAAACGCACCGTCCAGGCCCGCTCCGGCGCCCCCCGTGCCAACGCCGGAGCAGCCGTCCCAGCCCCCCGCGTCCGGTCCGCCTGTCCCCACCCCCACGGGCAACGGGCTGTAGGAGAGACTTCGATCTACGGGGTGGGGTGTAGGAGCCGCCACCCTTCATGCCGCGTATCAAGATCCTCGCGATCGACGATGACCCCGACCTCCTCAATATTGTCAAGACCCAGCTCAAATTCAGCGGGTACGACGTCATTACGGCGTACAACGGCGAGGAGGGAATTCACCTCGCCCGCACGGAGAGCCCCGATCTCATCGTGGTGGATCTCCTCATGCCGGTCATGGACGGCTTCGAGGTGTGCCGTCGCCTCCGCCAGGATCGCATGACCTACCTGACGCCGATCATCATGTTGACGGCGAGCGGCACCCAGATGGACAAGATTTCCGCGCTCAAAGGCGGCGTCGACGACTTCATCACCAAACCGTTCGCGCCCAACGAGCTGGACGCGCGCATCGAGGGACTCATCCGCCGCTTCCACCAGAGCCGCTCGTCGAATCCGCTCACCGGCCTGCCCGGCAACATGTCCATCGAGCAAGAGATCAACAAGCGCATCTACAAGCGCGATCCGCTCGCCGTCGCCTACATCGACATCGACAATTTCAAGGCGTTCAACGACAAGTACGGCTACGACAAGGGCGACGACATCATCCAACTGGTGGCGCGCATTCTCATCAACGCCGCTGAAGAGCTGGGGCGTCGCGACGATTTCATCGGGCACATCGGCGGCGACGACTACATTTTTATCACCACGCCGGACCGCGTTGAAAGCATCGCCTCGTACGTCATCAAGTGGTTTGACGAGCTGGTGCCCACCCACTACAACGAGGAAGATCGGCTGCGCGGCCACATCGAGGTGATCAACCGCCAGGGACAGGTGCAGCACTTTCCAATCATGTCGGTGTCCATCGGCATCTGCACCAACGAGCACCGCACGCTGCACAGCGCGTTGCAGGTCTCGGAGATCTGCGCCGAGGTGAAGAAGGCGGCGAAGAAGGTCAAGCGCAGCAATTTCGTGCTCGATCGACGACGCGACGAGGAGCGCCACGAGGAGGTCAGCAGCGGACAGGTGCCCGCGCCGCGCTCCCCGGTTTCCCCGATCTTGCGACGGCCGGACAACCTGCCGCCGGATCCTCTGGAGCGTCGCGGCGGTTTTCCGGGGATGTTCTCGGAGGGGGGCCGCCCCTCCCCGGTCCGCGACGACGAGGGGCCCGCGCGCACGCTGCCGTAAGATGCAGGTCACAGCACTGGAGGCATACGAGGCCCTTGGCGAGTGCGTGGTGGGCCTCGGTTTCTTTGACGGCATCCATCGCGGCCACCAGGAGATCCTCAAGCGGGTCGTGGCCCTGGCGCGCGAGCGTGGGCGGCTCGCCGCCGTATTCAGCTTCCGCAACCATCCGGCCAGCGTGCTGCGCCCTTCGGCGGCACCGGCGCTGTTGACCCCGTTTGACGAGAAAATCCCCCTGCTTGAGGCCCTGGGCCTCGACGTGCTGGTGTGGCGTGAATTTGACCTGGGATTTGCCGGCGTGGAGGCGCAAGAATTCGTCGGCGACGTGCTGCGCGATCGGCTGCGCGCGGCGGCGGTGGTGGTGGGGCCCAACTACCGTTTCGGCAAGGGCGCGCAAGGGACGCCCGCGACGATGAGCGGCCTGGAAGTGGCGGTTGTGGAGCCGCTGTACGAGGACGGAGCGCTGGTTTCCAGCACTCGCGTGCGCGAGGCGGTGGTCGCGGGCGACCTGGTCGAAGCCGCCCGCCTGCTGGGGCGCCCGTACGCCGCCCGCGGCGAAGTCGTGCGCGGGGATGCCCGCGGCCGCACCATCGGCTTCCCCACCGCGAACCTCGGGTGCCCTCCCGAGAAGCTGTTGCCCGCGGACGGAGTGTACGCAATGCGGGTGAAGGTCGGCGACGAAACGGTGCAGGGCGTGGCCAACCTCGGCATCCGTCCCACGTTCGGCGAGCGGCGACGCGTGCTGGAGGTGCATCTCCTCGACTACCTGGGGGACCTCTACGGGCGCACGCTCCAGGCCAGTTTTATCGAGCGGCTGCGCGCGGAGATGCGCTTTGACGGAGTGGACGCGCTCATCGCGCAGATCGCGCGCGACGTGGAGAGCGCGCGGGCGCTGCTGGCCCGATGAGAAACGCGCTCATCCTGGCCGGCGGACAGTCGAGTCGCATGGGCCGCGACAAGGCGACGCTGGTAGTGCCGGAGGGGACTTTGCTTGAGCGCGTGGCGCGCGCGGTGGAGCCCCTGGTGGCGCGCGTGATCGTAGTCGGCGGCGCCTCGGCGGACGTCCCCGACGAGCTGCCCGGCGAGGGACCGCTGGCCGCAATGTGCAGCGGACTGCGGGCCTCGGACGCGGAGTGGACGTACGTGCTGGCCTGCGACCTCGACGAGCCGTCGGAGGCGTTGCTGCGCCATTTGAGCGATCTGGCTGAGGACACGGTAGACGCGGTGGCGCCGCGCGGGGAACCGCTCTATGCGCTGTATCGCACGGAGGCGGCCCTGTCGGCCGGGCTGCGCCTGCTTGACCATGGCCAGCGCGCCGCCCGGCGCTTGCTCCAGGTGCTCCGGACCCGCGTCGTGGAGCCCGAGGACGCGGCCCGGTTGGGTGTGCAGAGCCTGGGCAGCATCAACACGCCGGCGGATTATCAGCGCCGCGCTGGAGTCCCTGGGTTTCGCTGTTGGGCAAGCTGATGACCTCGCTCACGCCATAAGGGTGGGCGCCCTGGTTGTAGAAGTCAAGGTAGCCGAGGATGCGCTCCGCGCGAGCATTCCTTGAGGAGCAAGCAAGTCGGCGGACGCGTCCTACGTCGAGGTGGTAGTGCGAACCGGCGACTTCGACTCCAGCCTGACGTCCTCGCTACGCGCCGCAAATGTCAACCCCCCTGACTTCGGCGCATCATGCGCTGAGGGCGTGGCGCGCTGGCGTCTGCATCACTACGCGGCCGGATACGACGAGATGCGGCCCGCCCTCCAGGCGCGCACCGAGGATCCAGGTGAGGCCGTCGGGGGCTTCTCCGCTCACTGTAATCCAGCCCTCGTGCACGCCGCGCAGGTGACATGCGCGGCAAAGATATGCAATATTCGCGTCCTCGTCGCCACCGCCGCGCGAGCGGAACTTCACGTGATGGCCGTGCAGGTTTGATCTCCGCGAACAGGTGGGATTGGCGCATCTCCAGTCCCGACGGTCAAGCAGCGGATGGCGGCGGATGGATTCCAGCGCCTCGCGGAGGTGCTCACTCAGGAAGGCGTCGACAATTGTGTCCAAGACGTCGTCGTATCCGGCGTGGCATCCCACGAGGTGGCTCACCGCGCGCCAGGCATCGTCCCACAGCGCGACAGCGTCGGGCGGCAGCTTGAAGCGAACGGGCACGGAGTTCTTGCCAAGAAATTCTTCGTCGTTGCGGCCGCGCAGCATGCGTTGGATCTGCTCTCGGAGCGTGAGCAAGTCGGGGATTGAGGGCGGGGGCGTTTCGACGTCGCCGATTCTCCGGATGGTTTCCGCGGAAAACGTCAGGAGGCCGGCGGTCTGAGGTGAAACGTGAGCGTGCTCGACGTCCGTGGAAAACGTCTGGAGGTCGGCGGTCTGAGCGACGGACGGTGAAACGTGAGCGTGGTCGACGTTCGCGGAAGACGTCTGAAGGTCCGCAAACCCGCCGGTCCTTCGGAAATTCTCTGGATCGGCCGCGCGCATTCGCTCCGCGGCGCGGACGTCCTCGCGAAGGAAGCGCACGGTGGTAGCGGAGGCGTGGGCGATCCAGCGGTCCACCGTTCCGGGCGTCGCCACCCGGGAAACCAGCTCGGCCTGCGAGCGATTGACGCGCCCGGCCTGGAGGGCGGCGTCGAGGTTGGGCAGGCGGCGCAGATGTCCGCTGAGCGCCACGAGGCTGAGTCCCAGTGATGGCGAGATGCCGAGCCGGTTCTGGCAGTAGTTCTGAAAGCTGGGGTATTCGAGCGTCATGTAGAACGCGTTGCGCTTGAAGCGCTCCAGCATGCGAAGAAGATGCCGCTCGAAACGCCGCTCCACTTTGAGAATTTCCTGAAGGTGCGCGTCGATGGCGTCCGGCGTGCGATGTTCGCAAGCCTTGTCGAGCGATTCCAGATGGACGTGGGCCACGCGCCAGTCGAGGTGCGTCCACAGTTCGGACATTCGCGCGCAGTCGCACTCGAAGTCCCGCATCTCGCGCTCGATCACCTGACGGCGCCACCAGCGTTTATACCTGCGTTCCTGGCGTTCTTCTTCAACGTGGCAGCACGAAAACGGGATTTGCGACGCGGCCAGAGCCGGCCCGCCCTCGCCGCTCATGAATTCGCCGATGAAATACTCCACGCACCTTCCGGCGGGAAGATCGGCGCCCAGCGTGCGGCGCAAGATCTCCAGCGCCACGTCGTATTTCGCGGCGAGCAGCGGCGAAGCGGTGAATTGCACCCAGCGGGCGGGCTCGCATTCATCTTCCTCCTCGGGCAGGGGAAGCGGATACCCGGCTGGAGGCTCTTGTCCTTCGGCGCAGGGCAGTGCGCGGTGCGCGTCCAGGGTCTTCTTCCACGCTTCCAGCCCGCACTTCAGCTCGGTGATGGTGAGCCCCTCAGCAAGCTTCGCCCAATCGGCGTCGTCGATGGGTTGGATGAAGCGGAGCAGCAATTGCACCTGGCTGAAATTGAGGCGCCCTTCCTGGTATCCGCGGTCGATGCGGGGAAATCCGGGCAGGCGGCGCTCAATAGCGGCAAGGGCGCGCGCGTGGCGCCCGGTGATGCCGAGCCGTTGCGCCGCGTAGGCGTCGAGGGTGGAATATCCCATGGCCTGATATCCGTCGACCTGGGCGAGCAGCACGAGCCCCTTGCCGATGGCCCGCTGCACCAGCGAGCTACCCCGGGTCAGCACGCGAAGACGCCGGTCGAGGGCGTGGGCGATCTCTTCTTCGTATCTGCGGGCCATGGTACTATTATACAGTGTTTGTCCGGACACGTTAAATCGCGGAGGCGCGAGAAACGTCGTGGTTGCAGGCGTTCTGAAATGCTGGCGAAGTGGTCTGGTAAATTTGCCGGAACTGGGATGCCGGAGGTGTCGCTGTGATTCAGGCCGTGGCGGCAGTTCCGACCGCCTCTTGGGCTTGCGTTGATCCCGGCGAGGTCGGTTCAGTCGTCCGGGTTTTCCAGCAACTCTCGCAAACGCAGAGAGAGGTTACCTGGAAGGTGCTCGTACCAGCGCTCGTCCACGAGGCCAACACTGGCCAGGTTTCAGAATGTGCACCTGATCCTTGCGGCGAAAGGACGTGAGCTTCATTCGAACGAGCGCCTCAAGTGAAATCACGCGGAACGGTCCCGCCGACTCCGACTCGCTCACGTCCGGGGCTGGCTCCGCATAATCGGGGCGCACTTCGTCATGGGACAGGATGGTGCGAGCCGTGGAGAATGTCCGCGCACGGCTGAACCGTGCCGCCGCCTTGGAGTCGGCCGGCGTGCCCTACGTAACCGTTGGTGGCAACGCCGTGGCGGCATGGGTTTCGCGCGTGAATGAGGCCGCGGTCCGCAACAACACCCAGGATGTGGATCTCTTGCTGCGACGCGCTGATCTCTCTCGCGCCCGATCGGCGCTGGAGGGGGCCGGGTTTGTGTTTCGCCATGTCGCCGGCATCGACAGGTTCCTGGACGGTCCGTACAGCACAGCACGGGGTGCCACGTTGTCTGTTTCGTGACGGATCCGGAAGCGCCTCTCTTCGTGCGGTGTCACGCGCGCTGATCACAGGAACGGCGGAGCCCGATTCCGCCCGCGCCTCCCAGCCGTTGCGCTCGGTGGGTCGGTTCAACACTCAACGACTCAACGCGACTCGGCGTCAGTCGGAAGCTGCGATTCGGACTGCAGCGTCATGGGCTCTCGACAGCTCACCCGCTCGGAAAGAACTGCGAGTGCAGTCGCATCAACGCTTCGACGTGGAGGCTCCAGGCGGCGCTCATGCGCATCCGCGCGGCCATGTCGCGGATGCCTCGCCGCCGTAATACAGGTCAAGAAACGTCCGTAGCTCGGGCGACAACCTGCGCATGGGCCTGCAAGACGGCTGCAAGACGCTTTCGACAGTCCTTGTTCCAGGCTTGCGAGAAACCCTGTTCCGTAGCGTCGGGGTCCGGTAGCTCCTCCACGACGTCCTGCCAGGAGAGTACCGCGCGAGCGCTCAACCGTTCCTGGAGCCTGCGGACCTCTTCCTCTGGCCACTCGAGCTCTCGGGCCAAAGCCACTAACCCAAGGAGACGTAATGATATTCGGCAACGATCAGTTGACAATGGATGACATACTGAGATGAACCACACGCGCTCCCTTCAAGTACCGCTGTACGTACTACTGTTATTGTATTGCCACGTAGCCCGCCCCAGCTTCGGCTGCGACGACCCGATCGAAGTTGTGCGGAAACATTTCTCCGCATTAAGCATGTCGGAGTTTTCAGTTGCCTATAAATTGCTTTCAAAAGAAACTAGGTCAACCTTACCCCTACCCGACTACATCCGAGGCGTTGGCACCGACTTTTCGCTAGAAGAGCGCCGCGCATTGGCTAACTCATTGATAATAGCCAACCCTCGTGTCGGCATCAATAGTGCAACAGTCGAACTGCTTGGAAGCGGTCCTATCCCTGGAAGAGGTGTCATGCGCTTGATATTGGAGGGTTCCGCCTGGAAAATAACCCTGTGAGCACAACGAGTCTAGGTTCTCGCGAAAGGATCGTTTGTCCAGCAACACGATGTTACCGTGGTGGGCTTTATGAGACCTCGATCGGGTCAGAACGATCTGGTTAGAGCTTGACACTATATAAATATTATAAAGGCCGAGTCCCCTCTCGCGATAAATTGGTTGCCGCTGTAAAGAGGGCGTATACTAACGCGGAGAGCGCCAATGGCAGTATACTATGGCTTCATCAATGGAAGCCGACGCTGCTTGCACTTCCCGAAATTTTGCGACATCTGACGAACCTGGAGTTGAAGGTGGTGAAGTTGCCGAATGTTTGAGCACTGCTGGGCTAGGCTGTGCTTGTGCTGTGACAACCTGTGTTCTTGTGGCGTACGCTGTCGCGGTCGCTGCCATTTTTTTGCCAACGCTACAGAGTGGATTCCGCGGGGATGATTTCACCCTGCTTCATGAGGGTTATCGCATGCAGACGGTAGCAGATCTCCTTACCCCCTATTCCGGCTATCTACTGCGGTCGGAAAGTCTATTTATTGCGTTTTCTGTAGCGATTGTTATGATTTATTGCCGACATTGCAGGTACGGCAAGAGAGCGGATGGTGGACCCCGTCCGGCATCTTGCAGAGCTTGAAACACCCGGTCTTCAAGCACCCGGAATACGTGGAGTCGTTTACGCTGGGCTATCAGCGCTGCCTCATTGTGCTGGCGCTTTTCGCCGCGCTGAGATATCGGCGGCGCCTTCGCCCTATGTGGCACTTGATCGTGCCCGCCGTCGTGCTCACCGCGATGTATTCAATGATCCACATGGAAGGCCGCTACCTTCTGTCCGCCGTTCCTGCGCTCTGCGCGATGGCGACCGTCGCGGCCGTCGGTGGCGAGCGCGACTCTGATCCAACGTCCGCTTGCACGCTCCTCGGGCCACATGCTACACTAGCACCGTGTTTTGGAATCCCATGCGGCATTTCGGGGGTTGAGGCGTGACCGAAGAGCCAGAGCCGCACTCACCCGCCGCCGAGTCCGCGGTCCAGAGGCCTCCAGCGGAGCCTGAGCCCGAGCCGGAAGAGCCTCCCAGGCCAGACCCGCCTCCCGTGACGCCACCCGTGGTCGCTTCCGCGCCCACGCCACCCGTGGTCGCCCCCGCCCCCAATGGCGTGCGTCGACCCGAGCGCGTGCGCCGCCCCGTGGCGTGGCGCTCCTACGTGGGGTGGTTCGCTTTCTTCTGGCTGGTCACCATCGGCTGCATGGTCTGGCTTGGCAAAGAGGGCCTCCCGATGGGCGCCGACAAGGAAGAAGCCGTCCGCCACGCCATCAAGGCCGGCATCGGGCTGCTGGTCGCCGGCCTGCTCACCTTCGCCTTCCCCATCGCGCTGCTCGACGAGTCCTCGCACGCCGAGCGGAAGTGGTGGCTGGCATGGCTGTGGCCGCTGGCAATGATCGGAATGATCGCCGTCGACGCGCTGGCCGTGGGGGTTGCCCTGCTGCCCGCCGTGAAGGTCCTCCAGGCCGACTGATCGCCGCTTGACAACCCTCCTCATCGTTGCACTCCTGATCCTGGCCAGCGCGTTTTTCGTGGCGGCCGAGTTCGCCGCGGTCGCCGTCCGCAAAGTGCGCGTCGAGAACCTCGCCGAGGAAGGCGACCCCCGCGCGAAACTGCTGCTCCGCAACATCGAGGACGATCGCGCCCTGGACCGCTTCGTGTCCGCCTCCCAGGTCGGCATCACCTTCACCAGCCTCTTCCTGGGCATCTTCGGCGAGAAAAGCCTCTCCGCGCAGCTCGTGCCAATCCTGATGGATTTCGGCGAACTGGCCGAGAACGTCGCGCTCCCCGTCGCCAGCGGCATCGTGCTGCTGCTCCTCACCATCGCCCAGGTGATCTTTGGTGAGCTGGTTCCCAAGGCAGTCGCCATGCGCTACCCCGAGACCGTGGCGTTCTTCGTCGTCTATCCGATGTACTTCGTGCTCAACACGCTGCGCCTGTTCATCGGCATCCTCACCTTCACCGGCACCGCGATCCTGAAGCTGCTCGGCGTGCCCGTCACCTACGAGCGCCACGTCCACTCGCCCGAAGAGATCGAGCTGCTTCTCATCCAGGGGCGCAAAAGAGGGGAGCTGGACGACGAGGAGCACCGCCGCCTGCGTCGCGTCCTGCGCTTCGCCGAGCGTCGCGTCCGCGAGGTGATGGTGCCGCGCACCCGCATGAAGGTGCTGCCCCGCGAGGCGTCCCCGGAAACCGTGCTGGAAACCCTCGCCAACAGCCCGTTCACCCGCCTCCCCGTGTACGCCGGCAACCTGGACGAGATCGTCGGCATCGTGCACGTGAAGGACGTGGCCATCCACATGGCCCAGGGCGAGCCGCTCGATGTTGGCACCATCATCCGTCCCGTCCCCCGTGTTCCACTGGCCATGCCGATGGACGATGTGCTCGACGTGATGCGCCGCGAGCGTGCGCAAATGGCCATGGTTCTCGACGAGTACGGTGGAACGGCCGGGCTGGTCACCATGGAGAATCTCGTCGAGGACATCCTCGGCGAGGTGCAGGACGAGTTCGACCGCGAGGCGCCCTCCTTCGCCAGGGTTTCAGAGAACGAGGCCGTGGTGCGCGCCGACCTCTCGCTGGCGGATCTCACCGAGCACATGGAGGTCGAGATCGAGGACGAGGACGTGCACACCGTGGGCGGCCTTGCGATGAAACTGCTGGGCCGCCCGCCCCGCCTGGGCGACCGCGTGACCCACGACGGCTGGACCTTTGAAGTCGAGGAAGTCCGCGGCACGCGCGTGCAGCGCGTCCGCGTACGCTACCAGCCGCCCGCGAAGCCGGAGGAGCACTTCTGATGGAAGTCCTCGTGCTGCTCGCAGTGTCCTTCGTCCTCATCCTCATCAACGGCATCTTCGTGGCCGCCGAGTTCGGCATCATCTCCGTGGCCCGCCCGCGCATCGCCACGCTGGCCGCCGAGGGCTCCAGCGCCGCCCGGCGGGTCAACGAGATTATCACCTCGGCGCCCGCCCAGGACCGCTACATCGCCACCGCCCAGCTCGGTCTCTCGCTGGCCAGCCTGGGCCTGGGGATGTACGCCGAGCACGGGCTGGTGGGCTGGCTGACCCCCCATCTGGAAGGCATCCCCGGCCTGCACGCGCACACCGTGGCGGAAGCGGTGTCCACCGGGCTCGTGCTGGCCGCGCTCACGTTTTTTCACATCGTATTGGGCGAGATGGTGCCCAAGAGCATCGCGCTGGCCAGGCCGGAGAAGACGGCGTTCCTGCTGGTCTGGCCGATGCGGGTGGTGTACGTGGTGTTCTATCCCATCATCGCCATCCTGAACGTGATGGGCAATGCCACGCTCGGCCTGCTGAAGCTCCCGATTTCCGCGGACGTCTCCACCGTGTACTCGCAGGACGAATTGCGGCTCATCTTCGAGGAGAGCCACGAGGAAGGACTCCTTGAGGGGGAGGAGCACCGCCTCATGCAGCGCGTCATCGCGTTCGGCAAGCGCGCCGTGCGCCAGGTGATGGTCAGTCGCACGAAGACAGTGGCGCTCCCCGTCGAGGCCACCGTGGACCAGGCGTTGAAGGTCGTGGCGGCCGAGGGCTACACCCGCTACCCCGTGTACGAGCGCAACATCGACCACATCGTGGGGATGGTCCACGTGAAGGACCTCGTGCGCAGCCGCCTGCGTGGCCCCGGCGACCGTCCCCTGGGAGACCTGAAACGCTACGTTCCACTCGTTCCGGAGAGCATGCTCATCAGCGAGATGTTCGAGAAGATGCAGACCGAGCGCGTGCAGATGGCGGTGGTGCTTGACGAGCACGGCGGCACCGACGGCATTGTCACCATGGAGGATCTCGTCGAGGAGATTTTTGGTGAGGTGCGCGACGAGTTCGACGCCGAGGAAGAGGAGCCGATGGCCCGCCAGGCCGACGGCGACTGGCGCGTGCAGGGCAGCGTCCTCCTTCCCGATCTCGCCGAGGTTCTCGATGTGGACCTCGAGTACGAGGACGTCGAGACCGTGAACGGCCTCATCATGGACCTCCTGGGCCGTCCCCCACGCGTTGGCGACGTGGTCGAGGACCGGGGCGTGCGCTACCAGGTCAATCAAGTCGCCGACAACCTCGTGCTGAGCGCCACGGTCACGCTCCTGAAGCCGCCAGCGGAGGACGAGTGAGCGTCCACCTCGACAACGCCGCGGGTTGCTTTCCGCGACCCAATGCGGTGCGGGAAGCCGTGGCCGAGATGCTCGCGAAGGGCGCCTCGCCCGGGCGGGGATTTTCCGAGGCCGCACGGCACGCCACCGACTCCGTCGAGCAGGCGCGCGGCGCGCTCGCCGAGCTGATCGGCGCGGCGCCGGATCGGGTATGTTTCCTCGCCAACGCCACCGACGCGCTGAACGCCGCCATTCACGGGATCCTCGACGGGGGACGGGTGCTGACCACGGCCCTCGAGCACAACTCCGTGCTGCGCCCGCTGCGCGCCGCCGCGACGTCCGTCGATTTCGTGCCGCTCGACGCCCGCTTTCGGGTGACCCCCGACGCGCTGGAGGCCGCGCTGCAAGACGACGTGCGGCTGGTAGTGGTGCACCACGTGTCCAACCTGCTGGGCTGCGAGCAGGACGTCCGCGCGCTGGGCCGCCTCTGCCGCGCGCGCGGGGTGCCCTTTCTGGTCGATGCCGCGCAGTCGGTGGGAATCCTCGACGTGGACGTGTCGGACATCGATATGCTCGCGTTCTCGGGCCATAAGGGATTGTGCGGGCCGCCCGGCGTGGGCGTGCTCTACGTCGCGCCCGGGATCAAACTGCGGGCCTGGAGGCAGGGCGGCACCGGCGGGCATCGCTCCCAATTGCCCGAGCAGCCAGCGGAGCTTCCCTATCTCCTCGAAGCCGGCACGCTGAACGCGGCCGGCATCGCCGGCGTGCACGCCGGCATCAGCCACCTGCGGGGCGTGGGCATGGCCCGCATCCGCCAGCATCATTTCAACCTGTCGCGCCGCCTGCTGGCCGGACTTGTCGTGCATCCCAATGTCACCGTCTTCAATCCCGACCCCACGGTGGGGATCGTGGCCTTCAACATCGACGGCTGGAACCCGCTGGAAGTGGCCCGCGTCCTCGAC